>MDTC01265208.1_pt1 | contig 55527 bp, 39 predicted proteins | sample 811181 | NCBI WGS metagenome assembly MDTC01 (sample SAMN05326644, study PRJNA326480) | marine metagenome | isolation source: seawater | place: Pacific Ocean: North | collected 2011 | reverse complement strand
GCCTATACATTCGCTCCTAACGTAGTCCTCCGAAAAGGACTCAGGCTGGTCAACATAGAGACTCTTTCAAGCCTCTCCCTTTAGGGGGAGGTCGTTGACGATGAATCCTTTGGAGAGTGGGTTGCCTTACAGGATGTCGGCGGCGAGGTCGAGGATGGTGAGGCGATCCCGGATATCACGACAAATCCCAAGGATACGATCTGAGTCTTCCTGGCTCACGTCGATATCTTGGGGAACAACAGGTGCCTTCGCGAGTTGGAGTGCCTGGTTGACGCGCTCTGCGTGTTGAGCGGCCTTTTGAAGCTGCTCGCGCACCTGTGACCAATGCTCGCGCAAACCTGCGCGCGTTTTGAGACGGTGGGCGCGGTTGTATTTCTTCGAGGACTCTTTGATCGCTGCGTTCATCGACGTCTCACCAAGCTCTGGATGTCGTGACGCGAACCACGCGCGGAATGCGTCTTCATCTGCCGGATCAGGCTCGACGGGTGTTTGTGAGAGCGCCTGTTGGACATGCTCATCGTCACATGCCGCGACGTTGACAAAGAGTGGGTGGACAAGACCACACGCGATACCCACCTGTGTCCCGTGGAGAGCTTGTGGGGGAAGGCCTGCGTCGTGTCGCTCCATGTCGAGCCTGTGGGACCAAAGGTGTTCACCACCTGAAGCAGGAGCGCTGGAGCCCGCGAGTAACATGGAGAAGCCGGAGATCCAAAGCGTCTCCATCAGATCTGCGACCGCCTGCGCATCATTTTGCCCAATTTTTTCTGCATCTTCGAGCGTTCGGTCAAACACCTCTTCGACCATCTGAATGGGCAATTGCCAGGCTTTCATACCCTTGATCAGGTTGGCGACTGAGGCATCTGCACCGGCGAATGGCTTGGAGCAAAGGTCTCCTAAGCCTGCGAGATTCATCAACGCAGGGGCCTGTGCGATTACTTCTGGATCTGCATACACACCGATAGGCGGCGCACATGGGACCGTTGATTTGAGTCCTTTCACGTAGAGTGCGGCGATACCGCTTGTGTATCCATTCATCGAAGAGGCTGTGGCGTAGGACAGGTAGGGAAGTGAGCGACAAAAGGACGCGTATTTGGCGATGTCGTTGATGGTTCCTGCGCCGACAGAGACGACGAGTTTGGCGTCTTCTTTGTCGATCAGTCCGGCGAGCAAGTCCGTCTGCTTGTCGTCTGCTGAGGGGGCACTCCCATCGGCTTTATTGGCCACATGGTGACGGACTACACGTCTTCCTTGATCGGCAATACAGCGCTCCACTCGCTCACTCAAAGAGAGCGTGTTGTCGTCGCATACGACGTATACAGTGTCGTCGCTGGTGGTCAACTCTTTTGCATGTTGTCCGAGGGTGGACTCGACACCAGAGGCGAGCACCGCCCATCTCGTTGGAACTGTTGCTGTCGAACCGTCAGGTCGTTGGTGGCTGCTGTCTAACCATCGTTCGATATCGCGCATGTATGGCTTCCTTTATGTATGGCAAGGTCAAGAGAAGATATACGTACAGGCTCCATCACGAGTGGGAGCCTGATGGACGGCCTGTTTGTAACAGTTTTGGGGAGAATTGACAAGGTCGTGGAGGGCGGAGGGAAGGTGGTTGAAGATAGATTAGGGAGTGACCTCTGTGGAGAGGTCCTCTTGGCGTTGGTTGAGTCTAAGCATGATACCGACGACTACGGAGACACACATCCCCAAGAAGCCACCCAAGACAAAGGTTTGGTAGTGGAAGAGTGTAAGCTGTGTCGCGAGGACAAGTGTACCTATCGACAGCACGATAGAGCCCAGCAGCACAAGGGAGTGATGGCGTCGGTGTAGTGCGCTCATGCTGAACGCGAACCCCAGGAAGAGACCACTAAACAACAAGAGCCCAATACCAAGCGTCCGAAGCCAAGGGGAGCGATGTTGGAGATCGAGTGTGGTCGTTGTGTGAGGGGCGAGATAATAGCGTTTGAAGCTGTATCTTCGGCCCCATCTTGGGAGTTGTATTTTGACTGGCAAAGTCCCTACGGTCTGTGTTTGGTTGGCGTAGTTGCGGAATATTTGCTGACTTGGGTTGTGTGTCCGTTGAGTACGTTGTGTGAATGAGCGACGATTGGAGAGTCTGGAGGAGAGGGAGAGTGGGGAGGTGATCTTCCAGTTGGAGTAGCCTCTGACTCTTTCGTTCCCGAGGATGTCGGTTTTCCAGGTCACTTTTCCCTCTGGCAAATACAACGCCCACTGCAGCTCGCTGATCCAGATGTCGATACTCGGTAGCGCAAATGTATGTTGGGTGACGCCACCAAAACCTTTGCTTTGGACGCTGTAGACAAGCTCAACTTGAAAGGTGTTGCCTGCTTGCTTTCCCGAACGCTTCAAGGGGATCAGGACTTTGTCTCCATCTTTGGCTGGTTTTACGGGCTTCTTCGCGACAAAAGCGCTCTTGAGCTTGGCGTTTGTTGGGAGCTTGATCGCGATGAATTGCTTAAATGTGTTCCTCACGAGGTAAGACGCTTGTACCCAGAGCTTTCCGGTCTTGTTGCTGACTGTCGTGTATTGGGCTTTGTCGATCGTCGAGGCGGGGGTGTTGATGTTGGTGTATCGGTTGATCAACAGCGACCACGAGACTGGACGTTTTCCAAAGCGATATGCTCGAAGTATTGGACGTGTGGTTCCCTGGCTGATCTGGCTTGGAAGCTCGCGGACATCGATCGTTGCTGCGTGATGTGGGATGACATTGATCTCGTCGTTTCCGATAACTTCGATTCCAAGATAGCCGGACTCTCTTTGTACGCCTAGAGGTTCGGGGAGCAGTATGGTGCTTTTGTGTTTGCGTTGTTGTAGCTCTGCGAGCACGGAAATTTCATAGCGTTCGGTCACTGGCTCGACGAGGAGGACGTCGAGGACCGTTTTGTTCTTTTGCTTTAGAAGTTGGTAGTCTCGCAGTCCCAACCCATGCACTTGTCGGATTCTTAGTCCTTTTGGAATGACGAACTGAAAGCGTTGTTTGGGTGCGTGGACGATAGTGTATCGCACGGTGAAGAAGAGGTCTTGTCCACCACGTCCGACTGAAAGCAGTGAGTATGTCCGTGCGTACAGACGTGAACGCTTGGAGGTCTTCTTTTGGGATGTTTGTGTTTGCTCGGCTTTCCACCAACGCAAGGTAAGCGAGGTCTTTTGTGGATGAAGGATTGTCTTGAGTGATGTCTTTCCTTTGCTGCGGGTGATCTTGGTGGCGTACCCGCCTTTGAGCGTTGGGCGGAAGTGATTGCTCGGAAACACCACGACGAAGTGAGCGGTACTGCCCGGTGCAAAGTGCAACTTCGTTTGTGGATCTGGGCCAGATTTTTGTGGGATAAAGAAGGTCATCTTCAGCGTGTGCCTTCCTGCCTCTTTGAGCGCCAACTTGACGTACGATGAGTTCGCCCCTTTGGTAAACAAGAGCGCCGGACGTCCGTTTAATGTCGCTTTTCTTAATGGGTACTTTTGCCACAGTACGTCGATACTTTGCCATCCTTTTGACTGCTTCTCGACGTACATGGTGGCTTCGACGTGGAATCCCTTTTTCCTATAGTGGGCCTTGTAATGACCTTCACCGAGTCGCAACAGGCTGTCTTGCTTGCTCGTTTGACGTTGCAGTAGGTGTTTGTACGTCGTCAGTGGGATCCAGGCGCCTTCCTGGAACATCATCGTTTTTGAGGTTGTTTGAGTGGATTGTCTGGGTGTTGTAGGAGGCTTGCCTCCTGCGTAGGATATCGTCGGTAAACACACCAACATGAGCCAGGTTGTGAGAATTCGTATCATCTTGTCAGTCCACGTGCTTAGGGTCGAAGAGGGCGCGTTTGTGTCGTGTTGTGTACGTGTCATCACTTTTCTCCCTCTTCTTCGAGCTGTTCGTCGTCTTCTTCGGCCTCTTCATCATCTGGAGCCAGATCGGCCTCAAGCGTTGCGGGAGAATTGTTTTCCTCGACAGAGGTCTCTTTGCTGAGCGCTTGAAATTGTTTGGTGAAAAACAGCGGGTAGATAGGAACTCCCATAAAAAAGAGGGATATCTGCATTCCCACACCATCAAAGAGCAACAACATAAAGGTCAGGAAGGCGGACCACCATCTCATCCAGCCGAGATAGACAGGGAAGTTGTCGATCACCTCTTGACGTGGGAAGAATACTCCATACAGACAGAGCGCCCAAGCCCCAAAGAGTAGGCCACGGAAGCCTGCGAGATAGGTCAGTGGGAGAAAGTAACCCACGACGAAGAGCCCAATCCACCCAAGGATAGAGAGGACGATAAAGTGCCACTGGATGCCGCCTTTGTGGAACAGCGCGACGAATGCGAGGAAGAGAAGCAGGATGGTGAGCGCGAGGACGAACCAGAACCACGTGACACTCCATTCGTGTTGTAAGTAGCTGATCCCAACAGTTGGAGAGGTGCCTTTGAGAAGGTGTCCGCGAAAACGCAAGCTTCGACCGATAAGTGGAAGACTTGCCCGGAGTTGTCGACTAAACTGGTTGAATCGAGAGCGATAGGCTTTTCTACGCGCTTTGCTCACGGTGGATATACTGTCGTTGCTAAATCGCTCTTTGAGTCCGCGTCCATCGTACACGTTGTATTTTTTACGAGACCAGCCGCCGGCGGAGACGTAAGGGGTTCCTGCGCGCCAGTCTTCCATCAGACGTTTCTCCAGGCGTCTGAGAAAGCGCGTACTCCAAGGGGTTTTGACTGTTCCTTCAAACCAGATAGGGCGGTGGGAGCGTGGGAAGTAGTAGTACCAGTCGAAATACAGGACTTCGAGCGGTGTAGAGGGCAGTTTGCTGACAAAAGTTCCCCACGCACCAAGGCGTTTACGTGGGATGGTGTAGAGAATTTCGACGGGGAACATTTGCTTGCTGCGTTTTCCTTGTGAGCGAGCGAGTGGGAAGAGGTAGATGACCTGTTTTTTGGAGAGTCCCTTTTTGGCGGGTTGTATCGGTTGTCCCGCGACGAATGCGCCGAGCAGTTTTGCACTTTGGGGCATGTATACAGGCATAAACTGCCTTCTGTTGTTGGTCACCCAGTAAGTCGCTTTGGTCATCTCTCGACCTTCACGTGTGCGGATCGTCTCAAATCGCGCGCGGTTGATCACTGTACTGAGGACTTTAAGCCACGGATGTTTTGTGACCTTTACTTTGATCTCTCCCTGTTGATCTGTGCATTCATATCCGAGCAGAATGGGGCGATTGCTCTGGCTACGGATCGACTGCGAAAGACTTCTTACATCGACTTGTTGGGCTTTGGACGCGCTCGCGTGTGTGACCTCTGTGTCTGCTTGTGCAAGAACTCCGACGAAAGCAGCGTATTGTTCGGCTCCTGGTGCCTGTGGGAATGGGAGCGAGATGCTCTTCTTAGTCGGGAGTTTGGAGCGCTCAAATTTGACCTCGATATCTTGCTTCTTTCGAATTGCCCGAGAAAATTGGACGGTGATATGGCGTCGTGTTTTCGTCCGTTTGGTTTCAAACCATTCGGCGACACCGTGACCTCCAATGTGAAGGAGTTCGACATTGACAGGCATACGGAATTGGAAGGAGCGGATTGAACCAGTGAGCAATTGGATGGAGACTTTGCTTTTTCCAAACAGCAAGCCTTCTCGCAGGTTGAGCAGCGTTTGGGTGCGGACACGCATACGTGTTTGTTCTTTGCGCTCGATCAATTGGCCTTTCCAGCGAAGTACGATAGGGCGCTCGCTTGGAAGGTACATGTTGACGTTTGTCGTGTTTTTTTGTGTGGTTGTTTTGATAGACGATGAAGGTGAAGTTTGGAACTCCCAGCCTTTGCCGGGCAAGCTCAACTCGATATTGGCGCTAGGAACTTTCGGCAGCAGCAGCGGCGCGACGTGCTCTCCTTGTAGCTGTGAGTGCTTGACCTGGTATCGGTATCGAATCTCGTACCGGCCTTTGGAGAGCGGGACCCAGAATCCTCGTGAATCTTTGAGAGGGGCGACCTTTTGGCCGTTGATGATCACTTTCGAGATCAGCGCTTCTTTGCGACTCAATACAAAGCGAGACCATTTTTGACTGTTGCCCCGGACGATGAGTGTCCCGTCGAGTGTCAGAAGTTTTTTTGAGATGTTTCCTACGTATTTAGCGGAAAGAACGTGTGTTTGAGGAGCCGTTGGGAGCGTCTTTTTTTTGAGCCACTGTTTGATCGTGTCGATGTTGACGAAGACACGTCCCTGGTCAAGATGTGCGTTGGGTGTGGTTGGTTTGGAAGTGGGCTGGGCCCACGCCGTCGAGATGTGCAACAAGATCACCAACCATCCTGATAAGATGGGTGTCCAGAATCTTTGCGAGGGTGGGGAGTGTTTTTTCATGTGAGAAGACCTCATTTTCTTCCTTTGTCCGTTTGTGTCGAGAGAATGTATCGTTGTTGACGATGAAAAAGAGTGCGTCTTGTGTGTATGACAATGTATGTAACGTCTGTTTGGTTACAATGATCTGTTTTGGTATGTTTCAAGGCAGTGTGCATGTGCAGCAGGTGTTTTGTGTGAATGAAGTGTGAATTTGGCGAGAAAAAAATGTAAGGGCCGCTTACATCACAATACGCTATGGAATGGGGGATATATCCCCTTTTGACTGCCGTGAGAGTGAGGTCGCTCTGAAAGATCTGCTTGAAAATGGGGGTCTTTCTTGTTAAGTGGAGAAACCTCTCAGGATTTATGCGGGACTTTCTTGACCTCATATACGCATCCTGGCATGATGGCTTGGCACTAGGGAGATGTCATAATCTCAAGGCAAAAAACGCCTGGAGGTTTGTTTGTGTCCTCCAACAGGACTTCCATTCTACCTCTCTCCTCGACCAGAACTTTTGTCTTCTTCTGGTCACGAGTGTGCTTCACAATAGAATCGATGATTGAAAGTGGATGACACCACTGTGGTTATGCGTCGACCAGCAGTATGTGTCTACTCTTGCGGTAAATGGAACTGAATAGGTATGCTGGATTCAAATAGCGGCTCAAATTTGAGAGGTGCCCAGATGAGGGATGCTTCACAACAGAAAACACACACATCACATTTGATCTCAGCGCTCTGCATCTTTGTGGGGGCTTGGGGGTTGTTAAGCGGTTGCTCGCTTCAATCAACAAGCGTGACAAAGGCGAGCCCTGCCCACGTCAACGGCCAAATTTTGGGGGAATCCAATATCATCCCCAAGTTTGCGAAACAACGTGATGGACGTTGGGCCCATGGGTTGCAACTTCGCCACGGTGTACGCTTGGCGGTGGCTGATGAAGCTGAGACTACAACAGCATCCTTGACGACCACAGACAAACAAGAGGATGACCGACCGCTCCCCAAGATCAAGCGCCGTAAGAAACGCCGCAAAGTGCGTCGAAAACGTCGCAAGCTACGTCGTAAAAGACGTAAACGCCGCCGAAAAGGCAAGCGACGTGCACGACGCAAGAAGAAGAAGAAAAAGAAGATCGTGCTCGTCTCCGCAAAGCGTGTCGATCAGATTCTTGCTCGTCTCCAACCTGTCGTCTTCAAACACCGCAAACTCAATTCCGAAAAATCGTTACATAAAGTACCCAGTAAAAGACCGCTCATCCCATTGCCAAAAGACCGACGATTTCGTTGGGTTGTCAAAAAGTATCGGGGTTTGTTTTGGGGCTTTACCTGGTCGATTATGAAGAACCGAGGGCAGTTCGAAGCCCAAATGCGCCGTCATCTTAAAACGCTTGATGTTCCCGAGGAGCTGTTTCTCTTGCCGGGGATCGAGTCCAACTACAAAGTGCGACTGATCTCCTCTGTTGGTGCTGTCGGGATTTGGCAGTTTATGTATAAGACTGGCCGACGTTTTAAGCTGAATGTGAGCGCGTGGCACGATGAGCGTCGTCACATCCGCAAGGCGACACTTGGTGGCGGACGTTATCTGCGAGATCTTTATCGTCACTTCGGTCGGTGGGAATTCGCAATCGCGGCATACAACTGTGGAAAACATTGCGTTGAACGTGCGCTCAAGCGATGTCCAAACATGACCTTTTGGAAGATGCGTGTGAGCCGTTGTGGGTTGCCTGCTGAGACCAGAGAGTACGTCGCGCGGTTCTTTGCGATGCTTCACTCACTCAAGAATCCACCTCGTCCAGAGCGTCCTATCAAGCCGAAACCTGCTGTTGTGCTCGCGTCTGTGAAGACTCCTGGCCCAATGAGCTTGATCGAGATCTCCAAAGGGACTGGTATCCCGCTCCGTAAGCTTCATTTTTACAACCCCGAGTTGTCTTCTTGGGCAACACCACCCAAAATGAAGTACGAATTGCTCGTCTCTCCGAAAGATGTTCCCAAAGTAAAGTCTTTCTTGTCCAAAAAGCGCCCCGGCGCCTACTGGATCAAAGAAGTTCCTGTACAGCCAGGTGAAGATATCCAAAAAATCGCACGTCGTCATGGACTGACTGAGAAAGAAGTTAGAGTCTACAATCGTATCTGGCGTGGACCTGTTCCAAGTCGTCGTCGATACCTGTTGCTTCCTATGCCATGGGGCAAGCAAAAGTGGCGTCGCTCTCGCAAAGTCAATCGATATCTCGCGAAGTTGACGGACAAGATTCGTCGCTTTCGTTGGCGGTATCCGGTTGGATACAAGATCCATCGCCGTGGCTTTTGCCACAGAGCACGTCGCGGTCAGTCTTTGTTTGGCATCGCGAGACGCTACGGGATGTCGAGATATCGAATCAAACTGTACAATCCTGGTGTGACAAAGGTTCGCTCAGGTGACCTGATTCGCCTGCGTTACAACGCCAAGTGTGGAAAACGCAAGCGTCCACGTCTCGCTTCCGCCTTTAGCTCGTGAGTCTTTTCCTTCTATCCTCTTCACTTGGTTCGTCCCCCCACTGAAGACCAATTTCTCCTTTCCATTTGGACCGATTTTCCTCCTTGACAATACGCGCCCTTTTCCGCTACATATGGTCTGTTCTGCCCGCAATCTAGAAGATTTTTCTGGCGCGCTGCGCGCTTTTTGTCCCAACTTGGAGTGTTGTGACTATGCATATTTGTTTTATCTATCCTTCTTACGTCCGCCACGCAGAGGCCAATCCAGAGATCAGAGAGGTCGTCTCCGCAGGGAGTTATCTCGGTTCGCCCACCATGAGCATCGCGCTGTTGGCGGGTTGTACACCTTCTCGACATGAGGTCTCATTTATCGACGACCGCATCGAGGAGATTCCATTTGATGCTGACTTTGATGTTGTCGCGATGCCTGTCTTCACTCCCGCTGCGAAGAGGGCGATGGAGATTGGTGATCGATTCCGTGAGCGTGGTGTGAAGGTCATTGTGGGAGGGATTTTCTCCACATTGATGCCCCAAGAGATGCTGCCCCACGTCGACGCCGTTTGCATCGGTGAAGGAGAGGCTGCTTGGGTGAAAATCCTCGAAGATATCGAGAACAATGAGCTCAAGCCTATCTATCAGAGTAAAGACTATGTCAACCTCGCGGAGCTTCCAATGCCTCGCTGGGATCTTTACTTCCAAAAAGAAGGTCCAAATGGCTATCGTTCGATGGGACCGACTGGTGAAGTCACTGTCGATTATGCACTTCAAATCTCTCGTGGTTGTGCGCTGCGTTGTATGACCTGTGCGATTCCCGAATACATGGGGCGTAAAATGCGCTTTATGGACCCTGATTGGGTCGCGCGTAACTTCGAAGCCCTGAAGTTTGGTGGAGTCAAGCGCCACATCTCACTGACTGAAGATACTACGAGTTTCCCCACCGGGAAAGTCAGCAGCCATATGATCGAGACACTTGAAAAAGTGACCGAGATTGGCCCTCGTGTCGCCTACACAGGTGCCAGCCCTGTCCAGGCTGCGAAGGCTGTCCCTGAGTTCTATCAGTTGCTCAAAAAGCTCGACGCTGTATCTATTTACCTCGTCTTTGGTTTTGACAAGTGGTCGATGAACATCTTCAGCACTGATCCTGATCCAAAGATGTATCAGCAAACACTCGACGCAGTGAAACGTATCCACGATTCAGGTCTTGGTGTCTACGCTTCTATCCTCGCGGGCCACGACAACGAAGACGAGTCTGTCTTTGATCGCATCCTTGAGTTTACCGAAAAAGCCAAGATCGATACTGCTGAGTTTGTTATCTTGACACCCTATCCAGGAACACCCCTGTGGCGCAAGCTCAACCAAGAGGACCGACTGATCACCCGTGATTGGTCCCTCTACAACGATGCCAACCCCACATTCCAACCGGCGAATTACAGCGCTGACCGTCTGCGAGAAGGCTACATCTACTTGTGGCACGAATTTTACCGCCGCAACGAGCGTTCACGTCACGCTATCCAGGTCTGACCCCTTTTTCCCCTACACTCTCCGTACCAACCCTATCTTGTATGATCTCGTACGCTCATTGAGGACATCGCAGCGCGATATCCACAATGTTGTATGTAGACGTTTACTGTGCGTTCACTGGATGATCTGGAGGCAGTCCATCGGGCTTGGTGTAGATGGTCTCAATAGGCGCATCAAGCCTTAGAATGGCGATTAAACTTACCCCCCTTACAAATGGGGTTTTGGATTGTTTTCTTAACGCGCGAATCAAGACACGAGCTTCACTGGCAAAGAGCCTCTTCAGTGTACTGTTGACGACTGCTGAAGGTTGGTCAAAGTCACTCTGGCTGCTGTCTCTTCCGCGTGTCCACTTACCGAGTGTACGCACTGTTTTGACGGCAGGGTACAGTAGACTATTATAATACGATACGAGGAGCGGCGTGACTGGCATATCGCGCCAAATGCGTTCAAATCGCTCGAATGTGTAACGTCTGTAGTGTTCGAACTGCTCATCATGTACACTCCACAAGGCTGGCTCTGCGGGAACTGTCAGGAGCGCATATCCGCCTGTGGGGAGGAGGGAGAGTCCCTGGGAGAGCAAGGCAAAGTCGTCTTCGACGTGTTCAAGGACGTCCATCATCGTGATCAATTTGGGGGTCGTGTTCAGCTGCTCTTTTAGGTTTTCGATATGTGCATTGATGAATGTGACCGAGGGAAAACGTTGTTTCGCTTTTTGAATCGCGATAGAGGACACATCCACACCAACACAGCGGTATGTCTCTGCGAGGTATGCGATGTTGGCACCTGTCCCGCAACCAATATCGAGGATCTCTTCTCCTGGTGGGAGCAGGTCTTCGATGAGACGTCTCATGATCGTCCTGCGTGCGACGAACCACCAGTGCTTTTCTTCGATGGCCTCGTGTAGATCAAATTGTTCTTTTTGCATCTTGACTCATTCATTTGGGGAGAGGAAGACGGGCGGTTGTGTTCTCAGTCATTGTAGCACTTTTTGTTGGTTTTGGAACAATCTTCGTGGCTGGTTTGCAATCCTTTGATACTTCTCGTATAAGTGCTGTGAGGTGAGAATTGTTCACCCATGCCATTGGATGCTTTTTGATTCCGACGGCTTCGTTCTTTCCATCCAACGGTCCAGGTCGTTTTTCTTGGGCTGGTCTTACCAAGTGTAGAAGGGAACATTCTGTGAAAACACTGGACGTCGTGATCCCCATTTACAATGAAGAAGAGAATTTACCAGAGCTTACGCGGAGATTGACCGATGTTTGCAACGGACTTGCTGATACTTCTTGGCGTGTATTGTACGTCAACGATGGTAGCCGCGATGCATCCGTCGCGATCATACGGCAGCAAAATGCCGAAGACTCCCGCATTCAGCTTGTCGAACTCTCGCGCAACTTTGGTCATCAAGCTGCCATCTCGGCAGGGCTTGCGCTCTGTGATGCGGACGCTGTTGTCTTGATGGACGGTGATTTGCAAGATCCACCAGAGGTGATTCCCCAACTGTTGGAAGCCTGGGAAGATGGAGGTGAGGTCATTTTGGCGGCACGTCGCTCCAGGCAGGAGCGCGGGATTCGTAGACTTGGATTTGATCTTTTTCACGCGGTCTTTGGATGGATCAGTGACTTTCCCATCCCTGCGCAAGCGGGCGTGTTTGGATTGTTGGACAGACAGGCGCTCAACGAGTTCAACCAGCTCTCAGAGAAAAATCGATTTATCCCAGGGATGAGAGCCTGGATAGGGTTTGATCAACGTCGAGTTCTCTACGATCGCCAAGAGCGCGCAGGTGGAGAACCCAAGCAGACATTGAGTCGGCTCATTCGCTACGCAATGGACGGGATGTTTAGCTTCTCGTACAAGCCGCTTCGTCTGTTGACTTACACGGGAACGACGATCAGTTTGCTCGGCTTTGGCTTGGCCAGCTTTTACTTTTTCCGTCGTTTGCTTGGTTTTGAGATCGCGTTTACCGGATTTACAACTCTCGTGACGTTGTTGTTGTTTTTGGGAGGTGTGCAGCTGATTGGTATTGGTGTTCTTGGTGAGTATCTCGGACGTATCTACGACGAAGTGAAACAACGTCCACTGTATATCATCCGACGCTTTGATGGGCAGACACACCAAGACCTCGTTTCTAAGAAAGAAGAGGGGAGCCGGATGGAATCGTAGAGGGAGAGGGTTGTGGAGTGATTGGGGAAGGGTGTCTTATTTGTGTGTTTCTTCGAGGGTTGAGCTCTCTGGAAGTGGGGGATTGATGACGGGACTGTCTGGGTGAATGACCTCGGTGACTTTGCCATGGTAGTCGACTTTGTAGTGGATTTTTGCCCATGAAAACGAGTTCATCGGGATGCTCAACTGCAAGCAGAAGTTTGCGAACAGGTCACCTATGACTGTGATTTTACCCCATGTGAAGAAGCCCGCATCATCTTTGGGTCGAATGATCAACAAGCTCATGTTGATCACGGTCAAACACAACAAGTAGCTCAATCCAACAATCCCGTATAGCTGAAGTTCCCGGCTTGGTGCGAGGATAAAGAACGGTGCGATGGTTGTTACCGCAAAGTTCCCAAAGTTACCCCACACCGCGAGATACCAGATGGGGCGTCTATAGAATTTGATGTAGAAGACTTGGCGAACGAACCAACGTGTGACCGCGGACATGTCTTTGCACTGTGTGCGGACTGTGTGGTCGAGGTCAGGGATGGGGATGAGTTTGATTCTTTTGCCATTGAAGAGATTGCGCAGGTTGTACTGCTGCATCAACTTGTACATGGAGATGTCATCAACAGAAGTGACTTTCCAGTAGTCCGCGACTTTGAGCTCTTCGAAGGTGCTTCGCCAGATGGCTGTTGCGCCGCCCCATGTTGCGCCTGCGGACATGATCACTTTGGCCTGAAAGGCGGTCAGGCTGGCTTGCAATACGTGTGAGAGTCCGGTGTCACTAAGGACGCAGTAGGGGAGTCCTGTTGACACGACGTTTTCGCCAAGATTGAGTGGTTTGATCAGGTGTGTCAGCCACGTGGGGCCTGCGTGTGCGTCCGCGTCGGCAAACACAAAGATGTCTGAGCCTTCGTCAGCTTCGATGGCACCGAGCAGGTTTTGGTTCTTTTGACCACACGTGGTCGCGAGCCCTGCGATGACGTGGTGGACGTGATCGTACTCATTGGCGAGCCTTTGCACGAGGGCGTGGGCTGGATCTTGTTCTGATTCGGTGCTGAGGGTCAGACGGTAGGTCCCCTCATAATCTTGCTCTGCGTATCGTCTCAGGACACCTTCAAGTCGATCGGAGAGTCCCTTGAGGGGGACCATTACATGAGCGCTTGGGAGTGCTGTCGTTTTTTCAAGCTTGGGCTTGATCACGAACGGATACCAGATTTTTGCGTAAAACAAGCTCCCTACAAAGAAGTACAGTTGAGTGGCGAGTAGGATAGCTGTGAGGAGTAAAAAGATTTGAAAGTACACTTTGGTTGCCTCTTGAACCAGTTGATAGAAGTCAATACACAAGCTCTCGGAGAGCTCGTGATATTTGTTGATATGCAGGAAGGTCGTGGTGTCTTATGACGATGATTGGATGGATTTTACGTCTTCAGACAATTTTTGATATCTTCTGTACGCGAGCATGGATAAGAGAGTAGAGAGAACGATGAACGCGGAGAGAGTTGTACACAAGATACCAATGGCCGCAAGGCTTCCGATACTTTGGATACCTGCGTGTTGTGCCGTCATCAACGAACCAAATCCGAGCAGAGAGGTCCCTGCTGCGAGTAGTACCGCGGAGTAAAGGGGGCGTAGGCTCACCCATACGGGGCCTCTACCTTTTTCTGTCCACCGACGATACATATACACACCGTGGTCGATACCAATCCCTAGTGTAACCGGTAACATAATGATGTTGAATGGGTTCAAGGTGAAGCCAAACAACCACATGAAAAAGAGCATGCCCGAGAGTCCAACGACCAGCGGGGCGAGCACCAAAAAGATCCCACCGATGTCCGACCTGAGTGAGATCAAGAGCACCAGCAACACCGCAATAAACGCGAATAAAACAGCACGTGGGCCATCTCGCGTGAGGAGCATGAACATCTGCGCGAGGATATAGTTGGTGTCTGCAAGCAACATCTTGCCACCCATCAACTTTTTGTCGATATCCATCAAGTCACTCGCGTACATGATTGCTCTGTTCCCTTTCATCGGGTCGATGCCTGGAACAACATAGAGCAGGGGCAAGCCGTTTCCAAGGAACCCTCGCAGGTTGGTCGGCATGTCCTTCATCGTGTAGGGCTTGGCTTGAGAGAGCTTTTTGAGCGTCTCAATGAGCGGCTTTTTCTCTTCAGGAACAGAGCGGAAAGCCCTGCTTGAGAGTGTCCGATGGATACGCTTGAGTAGTCGATGTTGTGTCTCTGGTGCAGAGGGCAAAAAGGAGTGGATAGAGTACACTGAGCGTATCGTTTTCCAGTTGCCTGCCTGCCGACCAACTTCAATACCTTTCTGGACCCTGAGCAGGTCTTTATGGCTTTTTAGCATGATGATGCCTGGCTCGGCTTCACCACCAAAGACGTTCTTTTTGAGCCTTGTGTAGGTTTTGACGGCGTTGGTTTGGCTGATCAACTTCCAGATGTTGTACTCAAACTTGAGCGCGCCTGTCCATACAACCCCAACTCCACCTGCGAGCATCAACGCACCAAAAAGAAGCCCCGCTGCCCAAGGGAGCGTTTGAGGTTTCATTTCAAGGCGTAGGACATCCACTTTAGAAGTGTGGCGTTTGGGTTGTGTGTTTTCCACCTCTGGCCCCAGAGAACTTTTACGTTCGAGGATTGCCGAGAGGGCAGGGAAAACAGACAGCATCGTCACGAGGATGATCAGCAAGCCAATGCCAGCGACCATCCCAAATTGACTGAGCCCTTTAAAGTCTGTCAACTGGATGATGAAGAACGCTGCAGCAGACGTCAGTACAGCCACGACACCTGATGCGCCTGTCGAGCTGATCGAGATCTCAAGCGCCGCTGGCAGTGTGTTTGCGCCTTTGCGTTCTTGGAAGTAGTGCGAGAAGAGATGGATACCGAAGTCGATCCCAAGCCCAAACAAGATGGCGACGATAAACGCCGTCATGATGTTGATCTCGCCACCTGTGACGATGCGAATGGCTCCAGCTGTCCACAGAACACCGAACAACAGTGGGAGTCCAATCAGCGCGAGAGAGCGTTTACGTCGCGTGTACAAGAGCAACAAGATCAGGACACTTCCCAAGGAAAAGAGAGAGGCCTGAATGAGCTGACGGTTTTGATATTTGTCATCCTCATATCGCACCGAGTATCGACCTGTATAGTTGATTTTGACACCCGCCCCATACCGTTTGGGGTGCGCTGTGAGGGTTTCTTTTACGGTCTTTTGGAGCGCACCAAGCATTCGCTTGATAAAGGGGAGGTCGCTCTCCTGTCCTTTGACCTGCAAAAAGATCACCGCGAGCTTTCCGTCTTTGGTTCCGATCAATCCAGAGCCCTTCATATCGGAGGGGTGGAGGTTGTACTTTTTGATCAGATCATCGAATTTGACGGGTTTGGGCTTCTCGTCATCTGGACCGCTCAGATCGACAACCAGCGGGTTTCGCTTTCGCGACTCGTATTTGATATAGCGCTTGAGCGCTTTGAGTCGCTTGTTGAGGTCTTTGAGGTCTTTTGGCTTGACGAGGTACAGTGCTCGATCCCGAATATACGGGTCGATTTTGTAGTACTGTACAAATCGCACATACGTCTTGAGTTTGGAGAATTTCTCTCCAAGTGTTTCTGTCAGGCGCTTGACCCCTTTGGGGTCTTTGCCTTCCACAACAACCATGCTAAATCCAAGCCCACCGACCTTTTTGGTGATGGCTTCGAGGCCTCGGATAGAGCGATAGTGATCGGGAAGCAGGGCTGCAAAATCCCCTCGGATCTTGATCCCTGTGGCAAGAAACACGGAGATGATAGAGATGAGGATGGCAATCCCCAAGATCAGCCAGGGGCGGCGGACCGAAAAGGATACCCATTTGTGGGCGAGGCTGTTCCAGAAGGTCATATCGTGACTCTTGGCTCCTCTCGTGGTCAAAAGGAGCTTCTTAGAATCCCATCAATCCGCAGCAACGACGGCAGACAGGCATGATTCCTTCTTTGGTGATGGACTTGCGGAACTTCTTGGATTTTTCGTTGTTCCAGATGTCGAGGATAGACTCCTCTCTGATGTTTCCGACGATGTAGTCGTGGTAGTCACGACAGTAGCTGACGTCACCGTTGCTGTCGATTTCAACAGTCATGTAGATACTGACACATTGGTCGTATCCAAAGGTCGCGGAGTGATCGAGGTAGTATTTTTCGATCTCTTCGGCGCCCGAAACGCGGGGCATCATGACAGGAGGACACTTTCCTGATTTTTCCCACTTGGACCACAACTCGTCGTATTTGTCGAGGAGTTTGCTGTAGTCAAAGTCTTTCCAGGTCCCGATCCATCCGTAGTGTGTCTTGGGTTTGAAACCAAAACGACGCTCGAAGTCGTGGGTGTGCTCGGCTGCGGACTGTGCGTCGATCCACCATGTGAGGTACAACATCTGTGCGTCAGCGTATTGGCTGGTGAAGTCGTACAAGTCGGCGAGGTAGTCGATGTTGTAGCTCGTGATGCAGCTGATGGGGACGAGGTAGGGGAAGGTCTGTCCGCGCGCTTTCTTACCGTCGGAGATGGCCTTGAGACCTGCTTCAACAGCCTTGAAGTTGTCGTGTTTTTTCGACACACCAGGGCGTTGGGCGTTGTGGATCTCGGGGTTGGGGCCGTCGACACTGACGTGCAAGATCTTCAAGGTGTCGAGCAACTCTTCTGCGCGCTTGGCAACGTGTGTTCCGTTGGTGACCAAGGAGATGGGCATGCCGCGCTCTTTGATGTAGTAGAGCAGCTCGATGATGCCTGGGTAGAGCATGGGCTCTCCACCCCAAATGTACCAGATGGGACGTGAGCCTGTCGCCATGACGTCGTCAACGAGTTTCTTGTAGCGCTCGACGGGAACTTCTCGTTGCTTCAACTCTTTGAGTGGTGTGCCGACGAGGTATCCGTTGTCTCCCCACTGTCCACATGAGTGGCAGCGGAGGTTGCACATATCTGTGATGCGCAAACTGACGAGCTCGATTTTATCGCCTGTACCATCGATCTCTTTGTTGCGATGGCGCAGGTTCCAGGACTCCTTCGCTGCTTGGAAGCGCATGAACGAATATGCTGTTTTCCAATCCTCGCGGAAGGATTTGTAAATGTTCTTGATGAAAAAACTGGGGTTCACTGTGAGTCGACTTCGTGTAGCCATGCTGGTTTACCTTTGCTTCGTCGGCAATGAATGCATTCTGATCGCCTATCGCCCCGTCAAATAGAGGGAAGACGTTGTGGACTGCGTCGTTTCTGGTTGTCTATTCTTGTCTCCAAACACCATCTGAGATTCCCTAAATTTGGAGGGTGTGTTTAGAGAATTGCTAATAAAATCAGCAAGATAGCCTTTGTGGCGGTTGAGAGCATATCAGGTGTCCCTTGCCATGTCAAGCGAGCGACTGCTTTTCAAGCGCTGTATCTTCTTACTATCCCGCCGCGTGCATGTCAAACTTGTTGGCATATTGTGTGACATACTTTTGTAAGTGACCTTTTTTCCTTGTGTTTCTTAATGTGACTCTCCGGTCTGCTTTTTCTAACTTTTGAAGGCTTTTTTTCTCGTGCTTTTTCTTTCGCACAGTATGTGTTGCCGGACAACCTGCTCCTGCAAGCCTTGTGCTCGTTTGCAAGGAGACATTTCGATTGCGTGGGGACGATGCATTCACGCTGTGATTGATGTTCTAGGGACACAGGGGGACTGCTCAGGTGTGAATATTTTGCACAGTGTGTCGGGGTGTGACGCTCTTGGTTTTCTATCTGAACAACTTGCTGTCTGGCTCGTCGTTTGATCTAGTGACCATTCGTTCGGATGAGTTGAATCACTGTAGGAGAAGCGAGATGGACAGGATCGAGCGCAATCTTCGGTTATATTGGTGGTATTGTGTTTTTATCTTCACACCGTGTTACCTCCCTGTTGTCGTGTTGTTTTGGAAGCAATCAGGGCTCGATATGTTTGAGGTTTACGCGCTGCAAGGGCTCTTCGCGTTGTCGATGGTGTTGTTGGAAGTCCCGACAGGTATGGTCGCTGATCGGATTGGAAAACGTGCGAGTTTGCGGATTGGTGCGGGGTTTTTATTTCTGGGACTTCTGCTCTATTCGTTGAGTTCTACATTCTGGCTGTTTTTCGCTTCTGAGCTGCTCATGGCTTGTGGAGCTGCGCTTTTTTCGGGTGCAGATTCGGCATTTTTGTACGACTCGCTGGACGCTCTTGGACGCAGTGAAGAGTTCTCTCACTTCGAAGGGCGCACACGCTCAATCCAGATGGTCTCACTGGGACTTTCTACATTGATCGGGGGTTTTCTCGGTCAGCACGCAATGAGATGGACATTTGTGCTCTCTGCGATTGGGCCAGCTATATGTGTCGCCTTGTCATTCTTTTTTGTGGAGGCGCAACCCAAGGAGAGACCTGTATCGCTTCAGGCTTCGAGACTTGCGTATCGGCAGTTGATCAAAGATGCTTTGTATTTCGTCACGCGACATCGATTGGTGCTCTGGTTGCTCGCGACTTGGGCGGTCACGGCTGGAAGTCTCAACACATTGTTGTGGATGTACCAACCTTATATGAAGTTTACGGGTCTACCCGTCTGGGCCTTTGGGATTGCCTTTGCGAGTTTTAACGTCGTCGCTGCTGTGACGAGCCATTATGCGGGTGCATTGCGAACGCGGTGGGGTGACAATGGCATCTTGTTGTTGATGGGATTGGGCGTGCTCTTGGCGCCATTTTTGATGTCCATCATGAACCATCCCCTTGGGTTTATGTTGATCTTCTCAAACCAATTCGCGAGAGGACTGTTTCGCCCTGTTTTGGGACCTCGTCTGATGGAGTACACTTTTGCAGATAAGCGCGCGACGGTCCTCTCGTTGGCTTCTTTGTCCAGGTGGTTTTTCTTCGCGCTCTTTGCACCGCTTATCGGGTTGATCGCGAAGTATTCAACAGTACAAACAACGTTACTTTTGCAAGGCGTGGTGTTGTCGTGTGTATTTGGTGTGATGGTTTTCTTGTACAGACAGATTCCTGCCAAGTACTTCGAGGTGAAGGCGTCTGTTACGGAACATCAGTAAGGGATATCTTTGGAGGGGGCTTTGTAGCAGTGGTCAGGTGACAGGCAGCAAACCGATGTCTTTGAGCAGCCCAATACATTCGTCAGCGGTTGTGCATAGGTATGCTTGCATACCCATCGCTTTTGCGCCTTCAATGTTTTCCTGTTTATCGTCGAAAAACACTGTTTGTTCTGGTCTGTAACCTGTCTGCTCAAGTGCTCGTTGGTACAAGAGCGCTTCAGGTTTGAGCGCCTTGAGTCCGTATGAAGTGAGCTGTCCAGTCAAGTGGTCGAGGTAGGGGAGCATCTGTTGACAACGTTGATGGTGGAGTGGGTCTGTGTTGCTCAGCAGCCACATGGGGATGTGGGGCGCGAGCTGTTCGAGCACTGTTCCCATCTTTGGTCTGGGGATAAAGAAGCTCCCCCAGGCATCGACGAAGCGGTTGTATGGGATGTCTTCGGCGGACTTGTCGAGCGCGTCGAGGACTTCTTGGTGGAACTCTTCGGGGGTTGTCATCCCACGGTTGACCCGGTCAAAGATCCCTGTTGGAAACAGGAGCGTTTTGATCTCTTGTTGTGAAAGTCCGAAGAGTGGGCAAAGTTCGCCGTAGAGTGAGTCAAAGTCGAGGGTGACGAGGACATTTCCGAGGTCCCAAAAGATCATCTCGGGTGTGTGTGAAGGCATGGGGTTGTGATCCTGTTAGGCTGGTCTCAGGTCGGTGAGCGTGGTTCTTGTGGTCTTACATGAGTTGAAGGGCCATTGTGACGATACCCGCGATTGAAACGCCCCAGATGAGTGTGCGGACGTATGGGATACCGATCACATAAATGGGCAGGTAAAGGGCACGTCCACCAAAGTACATCCAGGCACCAATGGCTGTCATGCTGTTGGACTTTTGGAGCACAACGACGAGGATGAGTGTCGCAAGGGCCCAGGGTAGAGTCTCTTTAAAGTTTGCGTTCGCGCGCTGTGCTCGTTCGTATTGGAGACTTTGTATCTCTGCGAGGTTGTCACGGTTGCCTGCAAGATCACCGAGTCCTTTTTTGAGTGAGTAGAAAATGGATGGCAGGAACATGTGCACAAATGCGAGCCCAAAGGTCATGAGAAAGATGAGAATTTCAGTTTTCATAGTGGGGTCCTGTCGGAGTGGAAGTTTGTTTATTCGTTGAGTAATTCTACGGCGTCGAGTGTTTGGCTGTTGTCCTTCTCTTCAGGGGGTGTGATGTCAGGAGAAGGATTGCCTGTCGCCATGGCGCGAAGATAGTGTTCTGCGCGTTTGTCCTGTGGGGCGAGGGTTTTGGCCTGATTCCAAACGGCCTCTGCTTTACCTTGATCGCCTTGTTTGTAGTGGAGAACACCTAGGTTAAGAAGCGCCGGCAAGTAAGATGGGTGTTGTTCCTGGATGGTCGTGTATTCGGCGACGGCGAGGTCAAATTGATTGTTGTCGCGCAAGGTATTGGCGAGTTTGAGGCGGATATCAGGGTAGGTTGGGCGGAGTCCAAGTGCGCGTTTGTACTCCTCTGAAGCTTCGCTGTAGTAGAGTGATTCTGCGTAGATGTCGCCGATCTGTGCGTGTAAATTGGCGATCTTATTTTTGAGGAAGTCGTCAAGTCCCGCAGGTTGCTTCTCTCTGATGGTGCGTACTTTTTGGAAGATCTCATTGGCTTCGTCGTACTCACCGATGTCAGAGAGTGTGATCGCGAGGTGAAGATTGGCTTCGATGTAGTGAGGATTGATCGCAATCGCCGCCCGGAAGGAGGTGAGGGCGTTTTGGTACTCTCCCTTTTCCAGGCGCAACAGCCCTTGGAGATGGTGGGCGTCGGCAAAATGTGTCTCTTCCTGGAGCATCTGGTCAAGGTAACCTTGGGCTTGTTCATGTTCCTGATTTTCAAAGCTCTCTTTGGCCAGAGTCAGGAGCATTCTCGGGGTCATTTTTTCACTCATAGACGACCTCTCTTCCTTGATTCCCATTGGACAACATGATGCCTCCAGGGAAGGTTTATTGTTTTTGTATGTCCTTTTTCGTCGGGACTGTCGTTGTTGACGGGAGCTTAGGGGCTGGGGCCGCCTTCGCGGTCTTGGTCCACCCTTTCAGTTTTCGGCGGGCGCGTACAACATATCGGCTCTTTGGGTGTTTTTTGAGCAGTGTGTTAAACGCGATCTGGGCGTGCTTTTTGTCTTGTAAGCGTAGGTAAGCGTCGACGATTTTGAATCTCGCTTCGTCTGCGAGGCTGTTGTCCGGGTATTTTTTGAGCACGTGCTCCATCCGCCAAACCACCGAGCGATATTTTCCGCGTTTTGCATAAAAACGTGCGACGTAGATCTCGTGCTTTACGAGCTCACGAGTGCAGTTGTCGAGGAGCTTTTTGGCCTCTGCAAACTTTTTGTGTTTGGGGTACCGTACCATAAACGTTTTAAACGCTGCGATCGCTTGTTTGGTCGTTGAGGCATCTTTCTCGTGGGGGGAGGGCACGAGGAACCAATTCCATGGGCGGAGTTTGTAATAGCTGAAGGCTATTTGATAGATGCAGTAGGGGGTCTTGCGGTGGGAGGGGTGCAGTTTTGAGAACAGCTTGTATGCGTCGACAGCCTGGAGATATTGACCTCCTTTAAAGTAGCTGTTGGCGATACTCACCTCTGCGAGGGTCGCGAAACCACTAAAGGGGTATTTTGTCTTCAATCTCTGGAAGATTTTTCGCGCGACAGAGAAGTTGCCTGCTTTGATCTGTCCTTCACCCTGGGCAAACAATTTTTTGGCGCTCTTTGCGTAATTGACCTGGCCTGTCCGCGCACGCAGCGAAGCGCACACACCATCTGCGCCCATCATCCAGGGAGCCATCAACACCATCAACCCGGCGAGCATCATGAGCTTCTTTGTTGGAGACACTTTGTATGAACCATTCATTATCGGAAATACCTTTGTTTGTCGATCTTTATGTCAAGCGTACCCTGTGCAGCAGGGTCTCAGCTTGCTATTTGCCAATGTCTATCCAAGTTGTCAATCCTTCAAAAAGGGTACCAAAATTAAAAACACTTGGCACTATCTTTTTCTCGCTACGGTTGCGTCTTCGTTATATTCGATGTCCACACTTATTCGTTGTCATCTGCTGCGGGAGGTGGAAGTGTGTGAAAAAAATGCGTCAGTCGCTCTTGGAAGGCTTGTGGAGAGGGCACGTACGGCCAAGGAGCGAAGCGCGCCGTGTCGCAGTCTTCAAGCAACGAGGGGAGCGCTTGTGTCCATTCTTGCGGGTGGCTGGGTTGGGACAGCTGTGTGATCAACTCTTGGCGACTGCATCCCATCATGTAACGTTTGAGTAAGCCCTGCAAACTGAGCAACAGTCCTCTCTCGATCAATCCGTACTGCTCGCGATCTTGTAGAGGAAATGGACCTTGCATCAGGCGACTGAGATCTCGATATGCCTCTCTGTACATCTTGGCGAACAGCGCCAACTCTTCTTGTGTGTGGAGGGGGCGAGCTTGTGGTGTTTGTTTCTTCACGACAAACACGTACCAAAGACCTCCAATAAGCGGAAACAACAGGACGCCTACCAACCACGTTAACCATCCCATGCCACTCGCTCCATGTCGCTTTTTTGCGGTCTTGGGCAAGATCAACGTAGCCGCTCGGTTGTGTTTCTTTGCGATGAAGATGTTGCTCGGTGTGACTTCGATCGTGTGGGGTGTGGTGTGCTTTGTGATGTACTGCTTGTTCCAGGGATCAAAGTAGCGAAAGGCGACCCCTGGAAGTTTCCATGTACCTGGTTTTTTGGGCAAAAAGAGTGATGTCGTGGTGTGTGTTCCTTGGAGCCTGTTGTCCTTCCACTTGATCATGTGTGTTGTCCTGTTGGACAGCTGCTCGATTTGCGAAGGAGGCGTTGGCGTCGTGACTTGGAGCTGCTTGATCTGTCCGGTGCCTGTCACGGTCGTGGTGAGCACGATCGGGGAGCCTTGTTTGACCTTTGTTTGGTTGAGCTGGCTATGGATTGAGAAGCGGCCCACGTGTTGTTCGCGAAACCCCTTGGGCTTACCTGTTGTGGGCAATGGGAGCGCGCGGACCTGGACGACGGGGCTTCGTAAATATTCGTTTTTGTCGACAACGTCGTTGAGTTTGCGTTTGATACGAAGGACAAGTGGGTCGACTGTCAGTGTTCCCGACTTGAGAGGGAACAATGCGACGCGTGTCATCAATGTGTACTTGTAGGTTTTTCCATTGATCTGGCGTCGCTTCCAATTTTGAAGCGCGCGAGCTTTAAAGAGTTGCTCCTTCCAAAAACCATCATACCGCGGGAGTTGGGCGTAGTCCATGTCACAAGGGACTCGCTGGAAGAGGTAGGTCGAGACGATGGTCTGCTGTCCTTGGTAGACTTCCTTGGGGTGGATGTCCACGGAGAGAAAAATGTCCCCACGTGCGGAGAGCTGCTTGGGAGGAGAGAGAGAGGATGTTCGGTGGATGGTGACACCCTTTTGCACGGTGATCTGGAGGGGGGTTGACTTCAACCATTTCCGTCCAATCCGCACGCGAGCTTGTGTGAACGTGAATGTGCCGTAGCGGCGTGGTTGGAATGTGTATGTGTACGTCCAAAAGTGTCGGATCTTCGGCGTCGCACCAGCACGATAGATGGCCTCTTTGCGGTACGATTTTTGGCGCTTCTTGAGGCGAAATCGACGATTCTTTGGGTAACGCAAGTTCCGGATTCGTTTGTGGAACGAGGCGATATGGATGGAGATGATCAGCTTCTCGTCTTTGTGAAGGCGCTGCTTGTTGGCTTTGACTTCAAAGACGTCATCTGCGGCGAAGGCGGGGAGGTGGGCGAGTAGGAGGACGCCAAAGAGCGCAATGGGTCCGATCCTTGTGAGGTTTGCTTGTCGAAGTCGGTCCATCAACTTCCAATTCTCCAGGGTAAGCAGAGGTGTACAGGGTGACCTGATAGAACCACCTGCTGGAGGTGTTGTCAATGAGGAGTGATGGAGTGTGGCTCTTTTGGGTGGGGGAGTGGGCGGGGGTTGCGATTCTTACGCTGTCCTTAGGAGCAGTGCTCGTCTTCCCATTTTTTCATGCGCTCTTCGCGGACCTGTGGAGCGGGGTGCGTGCTGTTGAGGCGGTCCCACATTGCGTGGTTGGCGACGGGAGCGATGTGTCTGATTTGGTGGAAGAATGCCTTCCCATTTTTGCATCCGTTGGTCTCAAGCAGGTGTGTATCCGCGTTGTATTCGTTACGTTGGGTAAAGCTGATCATGAGGAATGTCAGGGGATACATGAACATCAAGTTGAGCATGGACTGTCCAAAGAAGGAGAAGATCTGTGCGCTGGTGGCTTTGTCGAAGTTGAAGTAGTCAGGCGAGAAGAATCCACCTTTGGAGAATCCGTAGAAGACGAGGACTGTGGTCATGGATGAGATAAATGCGCCGAGGCAGACGGACTTGAGGACGTGGTATCCTCGAATGTGTCCAACCTCGTGGGACACGACGGCTTCGAGTGCGTCGTCGTCGAGCTTGAGGATAAAGTCGGGGTTGCTTGGGTCTTTGTAACCGCGCACAAGCTCTTCGGTGAGGGCGATTTGTCTGTAGCCAAAGAGTCCTGTCGCGAATGCGTTGGGGCCCATTTTGCTGTTGCGAAGCACACCAACTTCGCTGTCTTTGATACCTTGTGAGGCGAGGTATGTCTTGAGATTTTCTTTGAATGTGTCGCTGAGTCCTTCGTATTCGAGGTAGGGGACAACTTTGCCTTTCATGTGGCGGATAAATACGAAGAGTTGGATGATTTGACTGATCCAAATAAACGCGACGCTGCCCATCCAGCCTGAAGGACCTTGTGTCGCCAGGAAGTATACGGGACCTGCCCAAGAGATCATGCCCCACGCCTGCCAGATCATCAACCCTGACTGCCAAGTCTTACCTGGAGTGTGGTACTGGACTGGGAGCGCAGGTGTCCACAGCGAGAAGATCTTGCTGAGCGTCATGTTGATGATCCAGCCGATGACCATCAAGATCACGTAGATCACGCTGTAGGAGACGTATTGGTGTGCGACCATGACGATCAGGGGCATCCCACCGTATATGTAACCAAATTGAAAACCGAAAGAGACAGATTGTCCCAAGAAACGTTTCCACCAACGACCCTTTTTGGTTTTGAGCTTCTTCGCAAAGATCTCGTCATTGATGCTTTCGAGGTCTTCTGGGCGTTTGGCGTTTCGTACATGGAGATACTGCATCAAATCCACCACTCTGTAGATGATGAATCCAATGGCCGCAAATGCAGCCGTGATGATCAGCCATGTGTAAGTGACTTTGGTCTCGGGGGTGTCCAAAAACCCTGGCTCATCCCCAAACTCATCTGCAAATGAGAATAACCATCCGTATTTGACGTAGATCGTTAAAAACCATTCTTGCATTCTTTCGGCTCCGAAAAGTCTATTGGTAATGGTGAACTGACCCGTCCGTATAGGAGCGAGCTGCTGAAATCATCCATAAATCGGCGTCTCAGCTTCCTGCTTTTACGACAAGACAGCGGTCTGTGTGTTCGCGGGTGTCTTGCCCTTCGCAATTGTGTCTCGAAATCATCTTTGTATCATATGTCGAAAACGCGGCAAAATCCAGGTCACATGAATATCTTCTTTTCTCCCACAATGGCTGGTTGTTTGCGTGCATAAGCGAGTGTTTGTGGACAGTGGGGTAGATTTGTAAATAGAATAAGTGTATCGTTTCTGCGTCTATTTCGACAAAGGAATGGGGAGGCGGGATTGGCCTCCTTGAGACCGGATGGGTTGGTCATCATCGAAGATGGATGATCTTGAACATTCGATTCATTGATTGATGCGGGCTGGAGAACGTAGACCCGATCTAGCCTGAATAACAGGAGAAAAACCGCATGGTAAGAAAACTCTCGATGTTTGTTGCGATTGCTGCATTTGTTGTGACTGGATGGCAGGCTCCCGCGTCCGCAAAAAAAGTGCTCGGTGGCAAAGGAAAAGCCCTCGTCCTCGCGTATATCTACCACCCCGCAAAGAAAATCCTCGCGGGCTCTCGTAAACTCAGTGGTGAAGTCAAGTTCGGCGCAAAAACCGGCAGCACCACCGCACTCTCAGGTTCTGTTAATATCCCTGTCAAATCACTTCGCAGCGGAAACGCTCGTCGCGACAACTACATGCGTAACTCTCTGGGCATCAAAGCCAACCCCACTATCAGCTTCGCGCCCAAGTCGATCACAGAGAAAGCACAAACTGTGAAGAAATACTCTTGGAAAGCCAGCAAGCGCAAGCCCGTCAAGTGTACACATGAGATCAAAGGGACCTTCACGATCAACGGAAAAACCCAAGACGTGACTGTCGCTGCGAAAGTGGTCAACAAAGGCGGCAAGACTCGCTACATCATCCCCAATCTCGTACTCAAAGTAACGGACTTCGGTATCGTTCGTCCCTCCCTTGGACCAGCGAAGATCAAAAACGAAGTGCACCTTCGTATGCTCATCACCCTCGAATAATTTCCTCCCCCCTTCATCTCCCCACAATTCCTCTCTTCTTACTCTCTTCGTCACACCCAACAGCTCCACGACTGGATCACGACACGTAGATGGGATACGATGTCCCCATCTTTGTGACTTGGAGGTGATCGATTGTGAGACTTGTGTACCCCGTGATCATGGTTGCGTTGTTATGTTTATCATGCCAACAACCCCCTACAGCTGAGAGCTGTAAGCGCTTTCTTCCCAAACGCCAAAAGAATCCTGCTGCACGTGTTGTCGTGAACAAACAACGACCTTCGAGCAAGACAACGCAGAAAAGAAAAGTCGTGTTGTCCGATCGTTGGATCAAAAAGAAGTGGATTCCATTTGGTCCCAAGCGGATCCAGTGGAGTCTGGAATACCTTCATATCCACGTAGACGAGAAGGCGACGAGTATCCTGATTGACCCCAAGGTGATCGTCGTCCACTGGACCGCGAGTCCTGACCTCGCGTCCTCCTGGAAACTCTTCGCGCCAGCGCGTATCCCAAGCGCACGTCGGTATGTTCGAAAATTTGGTCGCGTGAATGTCTCCGCACATTTTCTCGTCGACACAGATGGGACGGTCTACCGAATGGTCCCCGAGCGCTATCTCGCCCGTCATGTGATCGGACTCAATCAGGTCAGTCTTGGGATCGAAAATGTCGGTGGCGTCAAAGGAAAACCTTTGCACGACGCACAACTCGAAGCCAACGCAAAGCTGATCCGCTATCTCGCGAGTAAGTACAACATTCAATACCTGATCGGACACTACGAATACAGAAAGCTCGAACGCACACCGCTGTTTCGTGAAAAGATCAAATCGTACCGCACTGGGAAGATCGATCCAGGGCGCGGCTTTATGAAGCGCCTACGCCAAAAACTCAAAGATCTACACTTACAAGGACCGCCCAAATAAGTCCTTTCTTCCCACTTTAAGAGAACGTGGTATGCTCGTTTTTTACAAACACAACCACAAATGATCATGCCAGCGATTGGCAACAGGAGAGTGAATTGCGATGAGTGTATTGGTTGTTATTACGCGTCCAGAGGAAGCGCAGTCATTTATCAATTGGGGGCAGTTCTTCGCAGAAGCCAGAGGGGAAGACCTCGCTGTCCTGTGCCCTCTACCTGCCAAAGAAGATCTCAAAACAACCTCTCTCAAGCTGAGCGAACAGAGCGAAGTGCCTGTCTTGGAGACCATCAGGCGGATCGTCGTCGATCTCGATAAACAGCCTGACATCCGTGTCTTACGGGGAAAAAAGCATCTCACCTCGATTTTGGAGGAGGTCAAGCAACTCTCTGGTTCCTTGCTCGTGATCGGCCAAAACGAGCTTCACGAGGACTTGAAAGATGATGTCTCGCTCCAAGGTGATTTGCTGAAGCGAGCACCCTGTGAGGTCTTGTTGCTGCGTCCTTTCCAAGATGATATGCACAAATGCAAGCATATCCTTGTCCCGACAGACGGAGAAGATGAGCACACTAAGAACGCACTCCGTTTGTGTGAAAAGCTCGCAGATCACGATCACTGCAAAGTTGATCTCCTGTACGTTTTCATTCCTCCGACAGAGACAGACGAAGAGATGGAGTTTGACGAGGAGCATCCAGAGGTGATCAAGGCAAAAGAGGCGCTCCAGCGTGTGATGAGCAGCACCAGGTTGGCGGAACACGAAGCCTTCTCGACGACGTATATCGGGGCCAAGAGTATCGCTGAGGGGATCTTGCACGCATGCAAATCGGAAGAATATGATCTGATCTTGCTCGGCGCGTCCAAGCTCAATTACATCCGTAGGACGCTGTTTGGTTCACTGACTGAGCGGCTCTGGAAGGACGAAAAAGCAACATCTATTGCGGTGATCCAGGCCGCTGCACCTGTCGTCGTTCGTGCCAAGGTGCAGATGCACAGTTTTCTCGACCGATTTGTCCCCCAGATGGAGCGTGCTGAACGTGTGGAGCTCTTTGAGCGCCTTGATCGAGGGGCGCGAGCGGAGTTTAACTTCATCACGTTGATCTGTTTGTCGACCGCAATCGCGGCGCTTGGGTTGATACAAAACTCCGGCGCCGTTGTCATCGGTGCCATGCTCGTCGCGCCGCTCATGACGCCGATGTTGGCGGCTGGGTTAGGGATTGTACAGGGGAACATCGTTCTCTTTCGCACCTCACTGCACTCCGTCGCCGTCGGGTTTTTGTGCAGCCTGATTGTTGGGTATGTCTTTGGAAAGGTCGCCTTTCCATTGTACTCTTTGACACCCGAGCTTGCGGCAAGGGGAGGTCCAAACGTGCTCGATTTGATCGTCGCGTTGCTCTCAGGTGTGGCGGCTGCGTATGCGATGGGACGCCCTGGTTTGCTCGAAGCCTTGCCGGGGGTCGCGATCGCTGCAGCTCTTGTCCCTCCAATCGCGACGGTTGGTATCTCCATCTCCATCGGAGAGTACGGGAACGCTTTAGGCGCTGCGATGTTATTTGGTACCAACCTCATCGCGATCATCCTGGCCTCCGCGATTGCGCTGTACGCGCTGGGTATCAGGCCGCGTCTTGACGAAGAAAAGTCGAGACCGTGGGCGCGTCATATCCTCTTGATCTTATCCGTCTCAGTGATGGCGATCGCGATTCCACTTTGGGGACCACTCGCACACTCCGAGATGATGGAGAATGGTCGAGTGCAAAAAGAGTTGAGTGTGTATCTCTCCTCACAGTCCGTCCTTGTGCGAAGAGTCTTTCAAAATCGCAAAAATGGTGCGCAAGATGTGTACGTCGAGTTGATCCACCAAAAACCCATCCCACCTCGTATTTACGCTGGAATGAGAAAAACCATTCGCAGCATCGTTGGGGCTTCTGCTGACCTGAAGGTGATCTCTCTTAAGATGTGGGAACCGCCTGTGATACGCAGCGCAACACCTCCGACTGTACCTGTCAACAAACGACCGACGACTCGTCGTGTCCAGCCGACTTCTCGTCCCACTCCGTAAGTCCTAAAGGTTTAACTATGATGAGAAATATTCAAGTGATCTGTCATCGTCGATATCTACATATCTCCACTACGTGGGTGGTGATGTGGAGCCTCTGTGTCTTCCTCGTATCAGGTGCTTCCGAACTTTTTGCCGCGAACACGACTGCTCCGAAACGCACTGCACATACTTGGCCAACCAAATGCGTGCCGAAACAGCCTACTGTCACTGGCGGTAAGAAGGATGGAGCTGAGTGGATGTGTACACCTGACGGGAAGTGGATGATGGCTCGATTCTGGAAGAATGGGAGCCCACATGGACCGACTGCGATGTGGCATTCAAATGGTAAAAAAGCGGCTGAAGGCTCCTATTGGAAGGGGAAAGAGCATGGGTTATGGCAGATGTGGTATCCCAATGGTCAGCCTTCACAGTTCAACTTTTACCTCTTTGGAAAGACCTACGGCCCGAAAAAACAGTGGTTTCCCAATGGGCAGTTGCAGTTTGAGGTTTATACCAAAAAGAACGTCTTTCATGGATTGCAGCGGATTTGGTACATGGACGGTACGCTCAAGTTTTCGGGGCGTTGGATCGCTGGAAAAGAGTGTGGCTCCTTTTACACTTACAACACTGAAGGGAAGCTCGCTGACAAACAAAGTTACAAGGCATGTCCAAAGACTTTAATTCCCTTTACATCGCGGAAACAGTCTTCTGCTGTGGCGCAGCGCGCTGTGTTTGTTCGGGAGCGTGCGAAGAAAGTCGGTTCGACCAAGCAGCTCGATGACAGCATGTACACCTCGCTTCAATCGTACAAAGCGCTCTTATTGGGTGGGTTCCCTGGGACGGTTGAGTTTCCTGCGTTGGTCGGTGGATTGGCCTCGTTGTTTGTCAAAAAAGGGGACAAGGTGTTGTTGGGGTTGGACTGGCCTGTTTCGATGCAGCCTCTACTCGACGCGTTTATGCGTGACGGGAAACCCTCACACCTGCAAAAGCACTTGATGTTTTTGAAGAAGCACCGTGACGGGCGCTCTTCCTCTGCGATGGTCTCACTCCTCCAACGACTGCGCTCGCTCAAAGGTGTGACCGTCTTTTGCACACGTCCTCTCAAGCCCACACAAGACCCAAGTGAGGGGATCGCCCGTTTGATCTTGAGCACGTATGCAAAGCACAAAGGCGCCCGCTTGCTCCTCATCGGGGACCTGTTGCAAAGCCGTGTGGATCGAGGGATGTGGGCGGCTGTGAAGCGATTGCCTGTTGGTTATCGATTGTCTGGTGGCAAGGCTTTTGCGGCTGGTGACCTGCTCGCGATTCGGGTGCGCAATCGAGACGGCAAGGCCTGGATGTGTCAGTCCACTGCAGGGTGTCGTGTCTACAATGTGCGCTTCTTTTATCCTGTCTACCACATCGCAGCCCCGTTTGTACCGTACTTTTTAAAAGAGCGAACTTTGCTCGATGGATATCATGCGTCTCTCTACCTTGGGACGCTCACACCATCAAAGCCCCAATAATTCGAACGGACTCTTCGATGTTCTTTTTTCTCAGAGTGGCCACACTCTTTTCTGCCTACATGTCGTACAAGGAGAATGCACGATGGAGAGCTGGATTTTAACCTCAACAGGGCGGAAGTTTTGTCCGTTCTCTCCTGATATGGATGCTGTCGCGATCGAGGATATCGCCCACTCTCTGAGTATGCAGTGTCGGTACAATGGTCACTGTCGTGTGTTCTACTCTGTCGCCGAACACTCCGTGCGTGTTTCCCGTATCTTGCCTGATGAATACGCGCTGTGGGGACTCTTGCACGACGCCGCTGAGGCATATCTCTCCGATATGCCGCGCCCTGTGAAGTACCAGCTGACCGCATTCCTGGAGTATGAAGACGCGCTACTCAAGCAGCTCGCCGCGCACTTTGGGTTGTCTTGGCCCATGCCAGATGCGGTCAAAGAAGCGGATGATATCCTGCTCGTGACAGAGCTGCGAGATATCATGCCTCCAAGCCCACGGCTCAAGGAGTTCGGTGTTGAGCCTTTAGAAGAGCGCATCGTCGAGACGTTGCTCCCACAAGAAGCGAAGGCATTGTTTCTTGAGCGATTTGGTGAGCTTGCCGGCTAAAAGAGTCGATGGGTCAGTTTGTGTGATGATGTCGGACGAAGCCAGACGGCGAGGGTCATCCTGGTGGTCTCTGGAGGGGGCTGTTCTTTGAAGAGGGCGCGCGCAATATCACGGACAGGATAGCGAAACCACCGAACAAGCAATCGACATGATGGCTGGTTTGCCTCAATACAAGCGGCTTCGTAGGCGAGCAGGTCACCAAGCCATGCGGGAAATCTCGCGGCCAGCGCCGTGTCCTGCTTGAGTGACTGCTGGAGATACGAGGCAAAGGCCAGCGCGTCTTCCTGGTGTTTCCTGATCCCTTTGAAGTTGGTCTCTTCGGCAAATTGATGAAACAGCTTCTGGAATGTAGAGCCCATGACACCGTACGAGTATGCCAGCAGTTTTTGCACTTGTCCTTGTCGCTTGTGGATCAATGAGTGGGAAAAGAAGTGAGTCTGTGCAGGAGGGAGTGTCGAGAGAAGTTGGATCTCTTGTGCAGAGAGACCAAATTCTTTCCCGACCAGCTCGGGATCTTCAAAAAATCGTTGCCTGAGCGCTGTCTGTGTGTAGAGGCGGGCCAGAAGTGTTTGTACTTTTGACAAATCTGCTTGTGGTTGTGGTGTTGTGGCGTTCATATGAAGGCTTCTCTTGTCTCTGGAGTCGGCCGCCATCTGCCGTATGTGTCACCGATGGCGCGTGCTCTGGCGAGCTCTTCAGTCAACTCTGAAAAAGCGGGGATGTCTTCGTCGCGTTCGAGGATGGCGCCTTTGATTGGGAAGCGGCGTAAGACCTCATCCATCAAGTCCCAGACCTCTGGAGGTGTCGGCTGTGAGTGTGTGTCGAGGAGGACACCGTGTTGCCAGATCCCGCCCACAAAATGCAGCTGGACCACTCTGTCTTTTGGCAACGCCTCTAGAAAGTCGATGGGGTTATATTCGTGGTTTGTCGCGTTTGTGTGGAGGTTTGTGACATCAAGGAGCAAGCCACAATCGGAGGCCTGGAGGAGTTGTCGTAGAAAATGAGCTTCATCGAGTTCACCACCTGGGATGGGCATGGCGTAAGTGATGTTTTCCAGGATGAGTGGGCGCTTGATGGTCTTTTGCACCTTCTCGATGTTGCGGCACAGGATATCGAGCGCTTGTTGGCTGAATGGCAGCGGAGAGAGGTGCCCAATGTCCACGCCGCCAGCGCGTGTAAAGCAGATGTGTTCGCTCCACCAGGGAGGATTCACTTCTTCGATCAAGGCTGCGAGGGTGTCGATGTACTGTTGATCGACGCCTTCGGCGCTGCCAAGTGAGAGATTGAGAGCATGTGGGATCAGTGTAAAGTGTTCCTTGAGCAGCGCCAGCTCATGGCGTTTTTCGGCTGTCGCCTTCAAGTAGTGTTCGGCAGTGATCTCCAAAAAGTCGACCTTCTCTTGGTGCAAAAAGAGATCACTGCGGAAGGGGGCACGATACCCCAATCCGACACCGAGCACCGGGAGTGAAGAGAAGCGTGAAGGGGGTTGATGCTTATCCACCACAGCCACCACATCCTCCGCAGCCACCGCCGCAACCCCCACCGCAACTGCTTCCACAGCTGCTACTGCTGCAGCTGCTACAACTTCCGCAAGCGCCGCCACATCCAAGCCCCGTCCCGAGGTAGAACATACCTGGATAGAAGTCAAACGCCGTCCCTGCAAGGATTCCCACACCAAAGACGCTCAAGGCGAGCATCATTTCGGGAGCGCCGTCGTCATATTCCCCAAGCGCGACTCTGTCTCGTATCCTGGAGAAGGCCTCTTCCAGATCGTCGATGTAGTCTTTTCCTCTCTTTGTCATCCTACCTATGTTGACGATGGCCCCGACGAGCCAACTAAAAACGAAGCACAACATGACCAGGAACCATATCTTGTAGATCCCACGACTCATCGCCACGAAGATCTTGTAGACAGCAAGGGTGATCAAAAAGCCCATCCCGAAAAGTCTCATCCAGTTCGCTTGCTTCTGTGCCTCCTCACTGTAAATCAGCTTTTCTTTTAACGAGAAGGTTTGAAACTCTTTGCAGAGAGGCTCCAATTTTTCTGGAAGGCCATTGTCTCCATAAATATCCGATGTTGTTCTGGGTGTTCTCATAAAGTCAAAGACTTCGTACTCCAACTCATCGAGATGTCGGGAGGGGGGATGATGTGGATCTTGGATGAACAGATCATCATCGAAGTCGAGATAGCCGCGTTGTGCGAGATCGAAGATCAAGACACGTACAATTTCATTTTCACCACCTCGGATGTACGCGATCTCCAGAGGGTCTGGATCACGGGGGACTCTCATCCGAGGCATGGAGCGACTTGTGTCCAACCAACGCGCGAGAATCCAGACCGTGATGGCGACGCCTACACCTAGCATGACGTAAAATGTCAAAAATTGTGGCCCTGGTAGATTGGCAACGGGGTTGTCAAAGAAAGACATGGGAACACCTCCACATTCAAATGGACAGTTTTACTCTTCGATTTGGTCGGCGATATCTGCAGCTTGGTCTACGATCTTCATGAATGACTCATAGATCGTTCGCAGTTCGTCCAATTTGGCTTCGTGTTGGCCGAGTTTGATGGAGAGTAAGGTGCGAAGGACTTTGTTTTCGAGCCCAAGGACGTCTTTGGTCGCAGAGATGATCGCGTCCTTGGTGACGTAGTGTTTTCCATCTTTGAGATAGAGGAGCGCGTCCATGGAGATCAAGAAAGGGGGGAGGATTTGAACGAGCGTTTGTTCGATACGTTCAGCTCGATTGATACGTTGGATATAGAAACTGCGAAGGCGGAGATTGAGATTTTTCAGCTCCTGCTCACAGCGCAGTCGGAGGTGTTCCTGCTCGATCGGCAACGCTTCGAGGACATCGGTTCCCCAAAGGAGTGTGTGATGCTCTTTGATATCCAAGAATTTGATCGGAAATACATCTGTGGAACGTTTGAGATCTTTGTCGCTGAGGATGATCGGCGCGATACGCACGTCACGTCGACCATGTTGGACACAAGGTGCGATGTTGTCGAGGGTTTCCAGATTGATGTCTTTCAGCGCGAGCAGGATATTCACGTCGGAGGTGTCTTCGTTGTATTCACCTTTGGTGATCCCACCGTAGAGGATGATAGCGTCGAGCTGATCTCCTGCTGCTTCGACCACCTCTTCACAAAACGCAGCGAGCGCATCTTTCGCATCTTCCGGGAGCGCAACATCCTCTTTCCACTTGTGTTTCATTACAGTCTCCTGATCTTCACGGTTTTAGGCCGTTGGATGGTGAATTGTGCTTGTGCACAACTGATTTTGTTATACGAGTGTGTGCAGCATACATGATCTGTTTGGAGGATGAAACGTGTGGTGGGGGAGATTTTATTCCGGAGTGGAGAATGGAGCGTAAGAGAAGAAAAAGAGGCTGCAGGGACGCGTAAGACCCTGCAGTGGGTGGTTGATTGTATGCAAGATGCACACAGCAACCAGATGAACAGACAAATAACATGTGTGCTCATTGGACAACCCGTCTCTTGGACAGATTAGTTCCGCGTCCCTCCAGTGTGTGTATGACCTCTTCTCATAAGCTCCTCCTTTCGACCCCTTTGAGTGAACAGAACAAGGTGAGCGCGATGACGTCATTCAGACTCTTTTGTGGCGGGTCTGATGCGCGCCTGTTGGTTGAAAAGTCTCTTTTTGAATCGTCATGTTTCGCGTCACCCAATGAAAGAAACGTGGGGCGTGATCCATCTACGACAGGGAGGCTTCACAAGTTCATTTTCTTTGAGAAAATGTCTCGTCTGAGGTGGATTCTTTGGAGAGAAAGTACACAGAGACGAACCAACCGAGTGTGATCGAGATGGTCATCACCATATACGAAGACTTGGGAAACAGCGCGATCACAAGCAGACTCGCGAGAAAGATCAAGGTGTGCACAAACATCCAACCTCGTAGCGCGATCGCCGCAGTCGCCGCGAACACTGCGAGCAGCAGCAGGTCGAAGACGTGGACTTCGATCATCGGAGATTGGTACACGCCCCGAAAGACGCGGTGTAGGAGGATGGTCGTACAGGCCACCGTAAACAGGTATGTGAACTGTTTGTTGATGCGGTTGGCGAGCAGGGCTTCGCGTTTAAACAACACACCGATGCCAAAGATCCCTGTCAGGGCTGCGGCGAAGATCATCCCTCGTCTATGTCCGGAAAAGTCGTTTGTTGGGGGGCCCAAGACAGTGCGTATGATCAAAAATGCCACCCCCAACAATCCCATCGACAAAAAGAGCATATTTCTTTGTGGCGTACTGACGGAAAGATCCTGATCTTGTTTGATTTTGATCAGCTCTCGTTGTGCGCTCTCTTCGTCATCTAGCTTTGTGCGCAGCTGTGTGAGCCGTACAGCAAGTTCGTCGGAGGTCGAGGGTAATTCTTTGAGCAGAGCGCTCGCTGCCTCGAAGTTTTTCAACTGTATCTCGACGTCAAACATCAATCGCAGACAATGCTCAAGGCCTTGCTGTGCCGTTGGGTTCTCTTCCCACGCATGGAGGGCTTGCAAGTAACTAAAGCGACACTCTGTGAACACCTTGTGCAATTCGCCGTTGTATTGGGGTTGTTTGCAAAATTGCTCGTAGAGTTGTTGCATGTGTTGAAAGCGCTCTTCTGCGATATCACACAGACGGAAGGAGGCCATGTGTTCGGTGTAATCCAGGAGCGCCTGTCGAAGATCTTTGACATGTTGGAAGCGGTCATCTGGTCGAAAGGCCATCGCTTTTTGTGCGATAAGAGCAAGCTCAAGCGGTACATCAGCGTCGTAGGAGAACATGCGTGGGGTGGCAACGGAGAGGAGGATCTCTTCGAGGGAGCTTCCTTTGTGTGGGGCGCTCCCTGTGAGTAAGTGATGGAGCGTCGCACCGAGCAGGTAGACGTCGGTGCGTTCATCGAGGACGCGGGTCGTGATCATCTCAGGAGCCATATAGATGGGGGTTCCAAAGATCCCGTCTTCTTTGTAGACCTGCCGAAGATTCTCGATCAGCGCAGGGGAGGCTTTACCCTCAAGCGGTCTGGCGATCCCCCAATCGACGAGATAGACCTGCCCAAAGTCACCGATCATCACGTTGTCCATCTTGATATCTCTGTGGACGATCCCTTTGCTGTGGGCAAATTCAATGGTCTTGCAGATCTCCATCAATATCTCGACGTGTCTGTAAATACGAGGAGACATCTTGAAGTCAGTCTTCTCCCAAAAGGGGTGTTCGTCGTGTTTGTAGAGAGTGGTCCACGATTCACCCTCGACAAACTTCATCACGAGGATGGGCTGCTCGTCCTGGTTTTGGCTCAACAAGTGAAGGGGAATGATATTCGGGTGTTCGAGGTGTCCTGTGATGATGCCTTCGTGAAGGAGCATCCCCAGCGGGTTCTTCATCGCGCTGTTGGGGTTGGCTTGCTTGAGCGCGACCTCACGGACCAGTGTATTTTGGATGGCAGAGTATACATACCCCACGCCACCTTTCCCGATCAGGCGCTGGATGCGCATCTCTCCACCAGGTAAAAAGACGGAGTGTCCACTAAATGCGTCACTTTTACCTGTTGGGAGCAAGTTCATCGGTGCAATTGGTTTCTCGGCGATGGGCGTGTCTTCTACTGGCGCTTCATCTTCGGGGAACTGCCTATCAAACTCTGCTTCGTCGAGATCAAAGAAGGAATGAGGAGCGTCATCAAGAGCTTCTATGTGGGTATCTTCATCGAGGTGATCGATGGCTGTTGGCCAGCTGTCTGAGGATGCGTGTGGGCTGTGTGTGGATTGGATGGCGTCTGATGTTTGTGTGGTGTCTGCGTGTGCTTGTTCTGGGAGGGGCTCCAGAGGAGGCAATGACGGGATACGCAGGGTCTCAGATGCTTTCAACTCCACCTCGGATGCTTGCTCTATCGAACGGATGTGTTCTCGAAACGCTTGCACACTTTCGTTTTTTGTTTTGTGTGGGTTTTTCTTGGCCATGAGCCATCATCCTTCTCTTAAGCAACCTCGTTGCCTTACGTTTTGGAAGCTCGCTGTCGAATGATACAAGCGACATTGCGTCCAAGGGCGTTTTGGCAAAGGTGCACGGTAAGCCCGGTGTGTTTGTTTTGTTGAAGCGCGTAAAGTATGCCATAGGAAGAGGCTGTTGGAAACCACCCTGTCTCGGGAAGGTATTCGATCCACTGACCTTGTGGGAGAGCTTGTTGGGCTGTGTCAGTGATTCTGAGCCCTTGTAAGTAAGTGAGGGGCTCATCCTCGTGCCGTAGTGAGGCGAGTGTGTTTGTCAACGCCTTCCAGGGCTGGTCTACAGGGAGCCATTCAATTTGCAGGAGCGTGGCGTGTGCAGCAGGTGAGTCAGGTCCAAGGAGGAGCCAGCCACTCCCTTCACCTGGGAGTGAGTTGTTTGGGTAATGATGTTGTCTGTTCCACTCTTGGGTGTCGATGACAAACTCGTCACAGCCACCGACCAGAGCGTGCTTGACATCTCCTGTTTGGAGCGAGAGCATCGCGGACAAACATGCGGCTTCAAAGGAATGATCTTCTTGCGCGAGTGTGACGTGTGTGCCTACGGAGCCAAGGTGTTTTGCGATGGTGAAAGGGGCCGCGTTGCTGACGCTGTTGGAGAAGCGAATGGGGGACGGGGTGAGATTCAGCGCTGGGGTCATCTGCATGTTGCAGTACAAGAGCTCGCTGATCGGGCCAAGCGCCGTGCCCAAGAAGATACCCATGTCCTGTACATTCGGTTGGATCGTGGATTGTTGGATACACGCGACCGCACCACATAACGCCATTCTGGTGTTTCGCCCAATGCGTCGGATTCTCGTCTGGATGTGGGTGGCTTCAAGCTGTTTGAGGTCGGCGCATTGGTATCCACGTCGAGGTGACTGCTCTACGAGTTTTGTTGGTAATGCGTATCCGGAGTATATGCCGATGGGGTTGATGTTGCTCACGCAGCCCTTCCTTTGGCTATCGGTTTCGGGATTCTGATCGTGTCATCTTGGACATCACTTGGTTTGGACGATAAATGTCGTGCAGCTACCACCAAAACCAAACGTATTCATCATCCATGTCCCCTTACTGGCTGGTTGATGTGCAAGCAGGGGGGACATTCCCAGTGTTGGATCTGGTGTCGTGCACCCGGAGGTCTTGGGGATGAATCCTTTACGAAGACAAGCTAAGAACGCGCAACATTCGAGCAATCCAGAGGCACCCATTGTGTGTCCAAAGTCTCGCTTGAGGGACGTGAATAGGGGAGGCGTTGAAAACGCACGTGACATCGCTTTGCATTCGGTCTGATCGTTGATGTCGCTGCCTGTCCCATGTGCTTTGATCGCGTCGATCTCGTCTGGCTGAATATCCGCGTCGCGACAGGCGCGGAGCATCGTCTCAAGGGCGCCCTGACCGTCTGGATCTGAAGCCGTGATATGGTAAGGATGACCGAGGCTTGCGCCGCCAATCATGGTCGCTTGTGAGGTGTCTGTGTGCGTCGTGGAGAGGAACATCGCAGCCGCGCCTTCGCCGATATGTATACCTTGTCTGTCTACATCAAAAGGGCGGCTGCCTTGTGGATCGAGCAATCGCAAGGCACTGAAGCCATGCACGTGGGTAGAGGTCAACATGTCGATCCCGAGCACAATCGCGTGCTTGAGCAGGCCTGTTTGGAGGGCTTTTCGGGCGTGCAGGAGCGCCATCGATGAAGATGTACAGGCCGTGCTATACGTCATCACAGGGCCTTCTATACCAAGGTCGAGGGCGATCTCTTCGGCCAATCTTCCAGAGCCGGGCGCGATGATCTTGGGGAAGGACGCTGGGTCTTTGCCTTTGTGTTTGCGAAACTCCTCTTCGAAGGTCGTCCTCATCCCCGTGATCGTACCGACAAACAATCCGGCGCGCTTGAGCTGTGGGGCGTCTTTTTTGATCCCAGCGTCTTGGAGGGCTTGCGCAATCACCTGCTGGGCGATTTTTTGAAGGCGTCCTTCTGTGTCAGGGATGAGCGAAGCGGGGAGCTCCGAAACGAGCGGCGGAGGGTCCATCTCCGTCTCGAACCGAGTGAGTGGCGCAAGCTGACATCGATCGTGCCAGATGGCTTCTGCGATCTCCTCGTGGTTTTGGCCTGTCGAAGCAATTGCCCCTATGCCCTGGATGTAGATGTGTGGTGTGTGCATTGTGATGGCCTGTAGTTGAGAGGCTCAACTCTTTTTGTATCGATACAATCCAAGTGAGATAAGCACTGTCGAGGCAAAGAATCCCAACAACAGGAGCATATGAGGCCACACTGTTGCGAGGGAGCCGCCTCTCACAAAGAGCGCCAGGAAGGCATCAAGCCCCCATCCCAGAGGGGATATCTGACTGAGTGTTTGTAACACTGGAGGCATGATGAATGTAGGGACCATCAAGCCACCAATGGCTGCTGAGATGACGATACTGATCGCGCCAATCATCGCAGCCTGATCGTGTGTCTTGGCTGCCACTCCAAGGAGAATACCAAATCCGACGGCTGCAAGCGCCGCGCAAATGGCCACGAGTAAGATCGCCAGTGGTTGATTCCCCATCTCCAGAACAGGTGTCCCAAGCATCGGTAGAATGGTCTTGCCCATGAGCAGCATCAGCGCCAGTTGGCTGAGACAGACGAGCATGTACACGATGATCTTTCCAGCGAAGAGGAGGGTCGATGAGACTGCCATCGTCCTCAGTCGTGTGAATGTGCCTTCGACTCGCTCTTTGATGATGTTGTTAGAGAGGGGGATGACGATAAAGAACATGGCGAACAAGGTCCACGCTGGGACGTTTTGTTGCACAGAGGTCGGGACTTTCGTCTTGTTGTCCTGTCTCGCCGTGTGTTCTTTGAGGCCAAACATCGAGATCTTGCCCCAAGGGAACCCTAATTTCGGTGTTTGTGGTGTGCTCCCCATCGCGACGTTGGGGCCCATGATCTGTTTCATACACGCTCGCAGCTCGCCAGGCAGGGCTTTTGTGTATCCATCGAGGATGGCTGTCAGTACCTTCTGTATCTCGATCTTCTCGGAGAAGTTGCGAACGGCGCTGCGGACGGAGTGCCGAAAAGAGACGCGGATCGTCGGATCAAAAAATATCCCGATGTGTAGCGCTTTGTCTTTCGGAAAGGGGATGGTTTTGGCGTCTGGATTGCGTCTCTTTCTGTTCTGAGAGAGGACGGCGAGGGCGATTTGGGTCGCGCGCTTCGTCGCTCTCTGTGATGTCTTTGGGGGGATGTACAGTCCGACCTGCACGTCACCACGGGCGACATGTTGTTTGAGCGTCTGGAACGTAAGTGGTCGTTTGCCGAGCGAAGTGCGGAGCGTAAACTGCGGTGAGGAGCGCATCCCTTTCTCGATGGTGCGTCCGATTTCGCCTGTGTCTTCGTTGAGCAAGAGGATCTCGACACGAGCATCTTTGAGCGCGCGGAAGGCTCCTTCTTGGACGAGAGAGACGATCAGCACGAGGACCATGGGCATCAAATACACCATGCCCATGCTCGTCCAATCGCGCCGCAAGATGATGAACTCTTTATGAATAGAGGCGAGGAGACGATACATACTCATCGATCCCTGAGCTGTTTGCCTGTGAGGGCTAAGAAGAGTTGTTCGAGGTTATCACATTCGGGTTTTTGTGCGAGCAATTCCCACGGCTCGCCTTCGGTCAGGACACTACCGTTGTCCACGATCGCGACGCGACTACAGAGCTGCTCGACTTCTTCCATGTAATGGGTGGTGTAGAGGACTGTCATGCCTTCTTCATTCAGCACGCGCAAATTCTCGAAGATCATATTCCTCGACTGCACGTCAATCCCCACCGTGGGCTCATCGAGCAGGAGGAGTTTGGGACGGTGTAGGATACCGACCGCGATGTTTGCCCGTCGTTTCATACCCCCGCTGCAGTGTTTGATCTGGCGTGTTCGGTGCTCGGAGAGTGAGACGACTTCGAGACATTCGTCGATGCGTTTGTGGAGGTGGGCACCGCGAAGACCTTGCATCTTCCCAAAAAAGCGCACATTCTCGACAATCGTTAAGTTCTCGTAGAGCGCGATCTCCTGGGGGACAAATCCTATCAACTGAAAGCAGGCTGTGGGGTGTTGTTTGAGCGAGATGTCGTTGTACCAAATCTCACCGCTTGTTGGAGAAAGCAGACCACACATCATCGATATCGTAGTTGTTTTTCCTGCACCGTTTGGTCCAAGAAATCCAAAAAACTCTCCCTCTCGAATACGCAACGAGAGACCATCGACGGCTGGAGTGTCACTGCCGGGGTATTGTTTGACCAGATCCTGTAGGGTCACCAGTGTGGAGTGGTTCATCAATTTGCGTGTTGTGCTCGTAGTTTGTCGTTGATTGGGAGGTGTCTTTTTCACCATGCAAACGAATATAGGGTGCGCAATCTAACAGGGATCAGTGTGGAGTGTCAAAGGATCCCCACGGATTCATTGAGGGGGGTGGAGCATTTGGCTCGATAAATACGTCTCAGTGAGAGATAATATGCGGTGGGGTGTGAGGGAGAGGGGCTGTTACCCTTTACGTCTACCTGGAAGGATTCCTTCTAGCTTGGCGATGATCCCGAGCATTATCTCGTCCGCGCCACCACCGATAGACATCAATCTGGCATCGCGGAAGTAACGCGCCATGGGGTACTCCTCCATGTATCCCATCCCGCCGTGGAATTGCATACAGATGTCGGCCACTTCGCGAGACAGACGACCGGCTTTCAATTTGGCCATGGAGACTTCGCGTGTGCAATCGTATCCCTGGATCACTTGATCGGCGCAGTAGTAGTTGAGGTGTTTGAGGCACTCCATCTCCGTCAAAAGTTCGGAGATCTTAAAGTGAATCCATTGGTTGTCGATCAGCGGTTGACCAAATGTCTTGCGCTCTCGGCAATAGTCGATGGTCATCTTGACGATCTTCTGCATCCCGCCGAGGGAGAGGACAGAGCCGATCAGTCGTTCTTTTTGGAATTGTTGCATTTGGAGGATGAAGCCCATGCCTTCTTCGCCGATGCGGTTGGAGATGGGGACGCGGACGTTCTCGAAGGACAACTCAGCAGTGTCACTCGAAAGGTTCCCCATTTTGTCGAGCTTGCGGCTGACTTCAAAACCGGGAGTGTCTGTCGGGACGATGATCAGAGACATACCTTTGAAGGATTTTCCTGGTGTTGTGCGCGCGAGCAAGCACACCCAATCGGCTTGGCATCCGTTGGTGATGTAGAGTTTGCTGCCGTTGATCACGTACTCATCACCGTCGACTTCGGCTTTGGTGCCGATGGAGGCGACGTCTGAACCTGCGTTTGGTTCTGTGACGCCAATGGCGGCGACCATATCACCTCGCACAGCAGGTGCGAGATACTTCTCTTTGAGCTCGGGGGAGCCAAATTGTGCGAGCGCAGGGGTCGCCATATCCGTTTGGACAGCGATGGCCATGGGGATCCCCGCGCAATTCACACGACCGAGTTCTTCGGCGAGGACGACGTTGTAGGAGTAGTCGAGGCCCATTCCTCCGTACGCTTCTTCGTATGAAGGTCCCAAAAATCCGAGGTCGCCCATCTTTTTAAACAATTCGTGTGCTGGAAAGATCCCTTCTTCTTCCCATTTGTCGACATAGGGGTTGATCTCTTTGTCGATAAATTTGCGGATACTTTGGCGGAATTGGTTGTGTTCTTGGGTAAATTGCATGAAAGCTACCTCGTTTGTGGTTTGGGCTTATGCAGCCGACTGTATGGGATAAACCGATCGAATGTTTTGAGTCGAATGCGACGTAGTTCAGGGAGTTTGAGTGTGCGGTCTTTGGGAGGACCGAGTTGTTGATGTTTCTTCTTGGCGCGTTTGCGTGGCGGAGACTTTTTCAACCTTGGGGGTGGGGGTCTCTTTTGTTGCTTTTTTTGGGGTGGGGGTGGAGGAGGTGGTGATTGCATCTTGCGGAGTGTCAACTCCAAATTAAAGCGGGCGGTCTCACACTGTGGATCGAGCCGCAGGGCTTTGGCATACATTTGCAGTGCGATGCCCCATTTCTTTCTCTTGTAGTAGGTGTTGCCGAGATTGGTCAGCGCTTTTGGGCGAAGCGACGCGGGCAACCCCTTGAGGCTCTCTTTGTAAGCCGCTGCGGCTTTTTTGTACGCGCCTTGGGCAAAGTAAGCGTGTCCAAGGTACCATGCGATTTGAGGGGTGTGTCCCCACGATTTTTGTGCCGTGAGGTAGTGCTGAAGAGCCTGCGCGAACTGACCACTGCGTAAATGCTTGTGTCCGAGTTGAAGGTGATTGGCAGCGTAAGACGAGGAGGGAAGGAGCAAGAGGCCGAGGAGTAAAAAGAGGAACGTTTTAGTGGTCCTCTCGCGAAGTAAGCGCATGAGCATAATGTTGCATTTTTTGGGTAGGGTCGGGCCATGTGTCCGACCTTGATGTTGTATGTCTTTTTCGCGAGAGGACCATCCGGCAGCCTTACTCTTGGATCTGGATGTCGAGTGGGATGTGCAGCGCGACCGCGAGCATGTTCGCGAAGGCGAGGCCGTCGTAGTATGTGCCCTCTGGGTCTTCGCGTTCTTCGCCTGTTTCGGCGACGAGTAGGTCGTCATCTTCGGGGAGGCCGATGAGTGAAATCTCGGCGTTGTAGCCGTCGTAGTTTCCAAAGCTGTGTGGATTTGGAAGGGCGCGTGTGTTGCGGGTGTGTGTGAGTTTGATCGTCTGTACTTCGTCGAGTGGGTACTCGATCTCATCTTCTCCACGGCGCCAGAAAAGTCGTTGTTTGTGCAATTGGAAGTCCCAGATGGTTGGGAGATAAGCACCTGTTTTCCAGCGGCCGAGCAAGTAAATTCCACCGAGCACGAGGGCCCAAGAGAGTCCCTGGAAGGGTTCACTCGCGAAGGCACCAAAGGTGAGCCCAAAGAAGGTACAGAGAGTGATGACAAAGAGGGGTTCATGTTGTCCATTGCGTCGTTGGTAGACGAGTCTGTAGCCTGGGATATACTCGACCACTTCCCCTGCGAATGCTTGTTGCGCTGGATTCCACTCTGGGATCTTGAGTGTAGGTTCTTGTGTGTCTTCTTCTTCATATATGTCTTCGTTCATGATGCGTCTCGCTCTGTGTGAAAGAGGTACAACGCAAAATTAATGCGGCCAAAGCCTGTTGCCAAGTAGAAAACCGATTCCAAGCATCAAAAAGATGGGAAAGCGCTCGGTTTTTTGTGAACTCTTTTGTTTTTTGACCTCTTCGCGCTGCATAAATTGGAGGCTGGAGAGCACGCGCTGGAGGCCAAAGCCAACGGCGTCTACATGGATATAGTCGCCTCCTGCTGCGGTCGCGAGTTGTCGTAATTGCTGTTGGTTTGCGCCTGTTGCGCCAAGTCCCACGACAAATAGATGTGTGCCACTCTTTTTGAGGGCGCGCGCTGATGGGAACAGTGACGGAGAGGCGCTTGTCCCGTCTGACAAGATCAACATCGCGCGCCCAGCTCTGTTTGAGGTGCGTTTTTCGATGATCTGTTTGGCGCGACGAAGCATGTCTGAGAGCGCTTGACCTGGCAGGGGAGGTCTTGTCGGCTTGTGATGCCAGGCGAGCTCCCTGATCGCGGTGTAATCTTGTGTAAATGGGCACTGTAGACCCATCTCGCCGTCGAATGTCATGAGCGCGACACGGTCGCCTTTGAGTTGCTGCAAAAAGGATTGAATCTCTTGGACAGCTCGCTGCCATCTGGACGGTGCGGTGTCCTTTTTCTTCATGGATGGGGACAGATCAAGCGCCACGATCAAAGACATGCGTGTGGTGCCTGTTGTCGCTTGCGCTGTGCCCCACTGTGGGCGAGAAGACGCGAAGATCAGGGCCGCGACGGCACACCAGAGTGTGGCGTGTTGGATGAGTTTGGTTTGGAGAGAGCGTGTGTTGAGTTGTTTGTCCCGTGCTTTGGGGATTGCAATCTGGTGTGCTCTTCGGCTTCGCAACAGATCGAGCGCCATCAACCATGCGAGGGCCGGAAGGAGTAGCATCAATGAGAGCAGATTGGGTGCACCAAATGTCATCAAATGTCCCTGAATCGTATCTTTTTTTCGTTGAGCTTACGCGATCGTACGCAGTCGTGTCAATCGCAGTAAGAACATCAAGGCGAGAAGGCACAGCGCTGGAAGCAAAAACCATTGAAAGCGTTCGACTTTGATATGCCGATACTGTGCCGTTTTTCGTCTTGAGGGTGCGATCGTATTGAGAATGCTGTGTAGAGCTTGTTGGAAGCTCTTTTTGTTTTGCGCTTTGTGTGCGCTTCCGCCACTGAGCCGCGCGACCTTTTGGAGGATCTGCCATGGGGTGACGAGGGTACTTTTTTGTGCTCGACGATTGCGCCCTGGTTTTCCCATCAAGATAGGGAATATCCTGATATGTCTCGCGCGGGCGAGCTGCGCCGCGAGCAATGGGTGGACCTGTCCTGCGTTGTTCTCTCCGTCTGTGAGGAGTAAGAGCGCTTTTTTTCGGTCCTTTTGGATGCCTTCCATCCGCGCGATACCGGTGGTCATAGCATCGCCAAGTGCCGTATCATCCCTGATGACGCCTGTTGTGACCTTGGACAACATCTCCTTGAGCATCACGAGGTCACTGGTCAGTGGACACAATGTAAAGGCTTCTTTTGCGAACAGCACGAGCCCCATGCGATCATTTCGCTGTCTTCTGTACTGGATGATGTCATGGAGCAGGGCTTTGGCGACTTTGAGTCGAGATGGGTAGAGGTCTTTGTGTAACATACTGCTGGAGGTGTCGAGCACGAGCATGATGTCGATGCCTTTATCCCACTTAGGCCAAGACGCAAGTCGCTGTTGTGGACGGGCCAACGCAAACACGAGCAGCACAAAGATCAAGCTCTGTGCGGGGACACTCAGCCGGAGCAAGTAAGTCCACAGGTTTTGGTGTGCTTCTGGGAGGACCTGTGTGCTAGAGAGGGTGATGTTGTGTGCGTTGTGAGCTGGACGCGCACGCCACCACCACCAAATGGGGAGCCCCAAAAGTAGAATGAAGGACCAGGGATGTGCCCATACCATCACAGCTGCTCCTGTGTCTGTTGTCGTGAGAGTTGTTGCTGGTGCCAGCCGTGGATGTGTTCGATCAATTCGAGCGCTCTCTTCATGTAGGGAACCGGAGAGGGGTGAGGCCATTGACCGCAAAAACGGATGAGTTCGCTCTCTCGGAGCCATTGTGCGAATGGTTGCCCCCATGCAGGGGCATCTTCTTGTTCAAATCTGTGTGTGATCTCATGTGCGGTCTGTGCCGTGACGTTAAAGGTCGAAACACTATCTGCGTATTGTTTGAGGGTGTGTGATAACGCTCTGAAGAGCGCCTGACTCTCCTCGAAGGTTTGAGGGGGGCTCGCTTGAAGCGATTGAAGCGCCTGTTTGGCCGCTGTGTACGGATCGATCTGAGGTGTTTGTTCTGTGGGCTGCGTTCCCTTGATGCGGCGTAACAACACGATCGTGATGGCGATGAATCCTATGAGCAAGCCAATGCCTATGGACATCCACGGCATCGGTGGAGTGGGGTCGCTTGAGAGCGTGGTGTAGTTGTGGGCGACGTCGCCTGTTTGTCCTTGGTGCTTTCTCAGCTCTGCTGGTTTGAGGACCGCCTGGAATGACGCATTGGCTCCATAGCGCGAGCGCAGTTTGAACGAAGTGGCTGGTAATGTGATGGATTGTGGTCCTTGGGGCGTGTTGAATCTGAGGGGAATGGTGGGGAGCGTAAATGTCCCGAATCTCGATGGCATGTAGACCGCCAGAGGGATACGAATGACGAGACCATTGGAGACACGTCGTGTGTGCTGTTTTCCTGCGGTGCGTGCAGGGCCAAAGCGCGTCCTGACAAGCGGTTGAAGGGTGCTGTTGGCTGGGAGCGCGATGTGTGCGCGTATCGTGAAGACCTCACCGACGTATACTTGCTTGGGCCAAACGGAGAGTTTGTTGAGCGTGGCACGTTGGGCTGTTGCGCTGGTCGGCCTTGTAAGCAGTGAGGCCAGCAGGATACATATGGCAACGGAGAGGTTGCGATAGAGACGGAGCTTGTGGTACCAGCAGTGCATATCATCCACATGTGTTTTGTGTTGTACAGTCTGGTTGTCGCAGGGACCACACGAGACTGTGACGACTTTTGAAGGAGACATTTGGGGCGTATTGTTTGGAATTCGTTCGCTGTAGTCAACAGGCTATGTGTTTTCCTGGTGTTTGCTCTTGCTTTGTAGGGCCTTTTAGAATATCTTGGTGAGGACTTTTTTTTTCCTATTTTTCGAGTTGTGAGGAGACATGGATCCATTAGCCCCGAAGGTCTATGCTGAATTTTATGGGCTCACTGACGTTGGCCGTGTTCGCAAAGGAAACGAAGACAATTATCTGATCGCTGATCTGCAAAATCAGCGCCGCGCGATGGAAAAGAAGACCGAAACCTGGCGTCTGGGTGGACGTGGGATGGTCTTCGCCGTTTGTGATGGTATGGGGGGAGCTGCGGCTGGTGAAGTCGCCAGCCAGATGGCTGTCGATACTGTCTTTGATCAACTTTGTAGCCTCGAACCTGGACTCGAACCACAGGTTTTTGGTGAGATTGTAGACCGGGCCATCCAACAATCCAACCATCTCATCCACACCATGGCCCAAAAGGATCCGAGTAAAAAAGGGATGGGGACCACCATCTCTGCTGCGGCTGTCTACGGGAACGTGCTCTTTCTCGCGCAGGTCGGTGATTCTCGGGCCTATCTGCTACGAGGTGGGACGTTTACGCGGGTCACAAAAGATCAATCGCTGCTCGAAAAACTCCTCGAAGAAGGGACCATCAGTCCCGAACACGCCGAGAACTTCGTCGGAAAGAACGTGATCCTTCAAGCGCTCGGTCCTGTGGCGCAGGTGCTTGTCGACCTCAAGTTTTTGGAGCTTGAACACGACGATATCGTCTTGTTGTGCTCCGATGGTTTGCATGGACAGCTCAACGACGCCGAGCTGCAGTCGATTCTTGAGCAGAGTGAAACGCTCGAAGAGGCTGCAGGTACTCTGATCCGCCGGGCCAATGAGACTGGTGGACCTGACAACATCACGGCTGTGTTGGTGCGTTTGACGGGGGATGATCTTCCCAAATCCGATACACCCAAACCTGCGACGCCCAAGTCGCTTCGCTATGTACGTGCTCCTGTCGATGTGATCCAGCAAAAGCTGGAGCGTGAATTGGGTCTCTCCCACTGGCTGAGTAAGTACGTCTTCACCGGGCCATTGCTCGTGGCGTATGCTGTCATGATCTTCCTTGGGTTGTTGTACGGGATTGTGTCCAATAGAGATTCACTGGCCAAGCTCTTTACACATTCTCATACGATCTCCAAACCAAAAGTTGGCCGTGGACGTCTTGTCGTTGTTTCCGATGTGATGAGCGCTGAATTGTACATCGATGGCCAGATCGCAGGACAGCTTCAAGAGGGGGGCTTGAGCTTGAGTATGCCCTCCGGCACATACAAGGTGAAGTTAGGGACAGGAGGGTGGACGTCCAAAGAACAAGAGGTCCAATTGTCTCCCAAACATCCGAAGTTGATCGAGATCAGAAGAGACAAGAACAAAAAACTCCGCAAAGGGGCCGATGAAAAAGAATGGCTACCCGGTCACGACTCGCTCAATAAATAGCCTCCTCAAAAGAAAATCAGAATCACCTCTAGATCAAATCTTTGCTCTTGCGAACAATCCCCTTTCGCCATCAACACCAATGTTTGCATTTTTGGGATATCTCGTTTCCAAAAAACACGAACATTTGCTCTGGCGAGATAACTCACTTCCAAAAAAAGCCAACGTTTGTGTTTTTGAGATAACTCACTTCCAACAAAACATGAACGTTTGACTTGGCGAGATAACTCACTTCCAAAAAACACAAACGTTTGACCCTATTGAGAGTGGATTATCAAAGAATGTCAAACATTTGATCCAAAACGAATCCAAAGATCTCCTTGAGAGCAAAAGTTCGCTCAAAAACGATCTCTCACTTCCCAAAAATGCAAACATTTGATCTTTACTGAAAACGCATTATCGATACGGATCAAATGTTCGATCTTCGAGCTATCTTGAATTGATTTTGGGTCAAACGTTTGGCTTTTGTTTTGCGTTTGTTCTCTCTTGAGGTTGTTTGACATCGTTTTGGGTCAAACGTTTGACCTGGGAGATGGTGTTATTTGTAGAGGATGCGCTGTTTGGAGAGGACAGGAAGGGGGAGGAGTTGGGGAGGTTTTTGGTTTAGAAGCAGATGGCTTTGTATTCAACTTGGACGGTGGAGCCAGCCTTGGGTGGCTTGTTGAAGTTGATGCCATTGTCGACAGTGTCGTAGGTCCACGTTGTGGAGCTTGTGTTGACAACGACGCCGTCGACTTTGACAACGATGCTTTTGGGGTCTGCAGCACGTGTCAGGAAGAATTTCTTCTTCAATCCAAAGGTCACAGAGGCGATGTTACTGAGTGTTTGTGCCCAGTTTGCGTTACAGATGGATTCAACAACACCTTGTGTCGAGTTGATCACAGCGAGGTATCGTCCGCTGGATTGTGCACCTGCGTTTCCGCCAGTGTTTCCACCACATTTGGGTTGTTTGGTCGCAGGGTCGTAGCCGATAATCCCGTTGACACGGAGTCGGTCGGGGTTACGCACGCCTTTGATATTTTTGAAGAAGTTTTGGTAGAACTGGACTGGCTGCCCTGAACTATCAGCCTCATCAGAGATGAAGATGATGGAGAGGGAGGCGTCTTTACGCAAGAAGCCTTTGTTGGCACCTGTCGTGATGAGCGGTGCTGACAACGCGAGACGCGCTCCTTCGAGACCTTGCTCATTACCACTCCCTTGTGTCCCGACGGTCGCGTTCTGGCTGAAGATGGTTGTCAGGTTAGGGGTGTTGTTGGTCATGATCTTGGGACTGCCTCTAAATCCACCGGGTGTTGTTTGTGGACCACCGAATGGGTTACCACTCCCGCCACTTACGTCTGTCGTGGTGATCGCGATCTGGAAGTCGACGTTGAGGGTCAGCGCCCACTTGATGAACGACGTAAAGTTGTTCCCGAGGTTGCGCTGCTCATCGCCCATTGAACCGGAGTCATCGATGACAAAGAGGATGTCAATTTGAGGCTTTGTGGCCTGCTTGAAGGTGTCCGTTTGGCTCGCATCTGTCGTCCCTTTTCCTGTCAGAGGAACAGCTGTCGGTGACTGGTAGGTGACGGAGTGATGGAAGTCGAGTGTGTCAGTGTCTGTGGACGCTGCGCTGGCTTTGTAAGCGAGTTGAACTTCTGCGCTCTGGGCTGGTGCGATGGTGATTGGGAGATTGCCGAGCTGTGTGATACGGAATCCCTTGTTGCTACTTGTTCCGCTTGTTGAGCGGAATGTGACCTTGTTGAGGACCAAGTTGGTCGAGCAAGTGTTGAAGATTTGAAGCTTCTCATTTCTCGAAGAGCAGTTGATCTGGACCAATCCAAAGTTCATGACGTTGGGGACGATTTCAACGCAAGATTTGCTGGCGATACCGGAGAGTGGGACGTTGATGGTGGGGGACGCCATGTTGACTTCCATGCCGAGTGAGCCTTCAAAGGCGGGTGTACCACCAAATGGGTTTTTGGGCTTCTCGACGATCGGAAGGAAGGAGACCTCCACAGTCATTGAATTACCAGCTTTGACAGTGAGTGGGGGGCTACAGACACCTTTTGGGCAACCTTGGAGGTTGGGGAGGTGGAAGACATCGGGGCCGTTGTATGGGAGTGGGAATCCACCTTTGACAGTTGAAGTCGACATCTTGCTGATCAAACAGTCCTGTGTACCGACGTTAGACAGCTTGACTTGTTGCGTTTTGGGGCTACCAAGGACGGTCGTTCCGAAGTTGACGCGGTTGGGAGCTGCGACAAGATCACATCCACTGTCACCGATTCCGTCACCGAGGAGGGTGATCTCGACGGTGGGGGTGTCTGGGTCGTTGCTCTTGAGCTGGACTTTACCTGTGTCAGGGACTTTGTCTTTGGGGGTGTATTTGATCGCGAGCTGCGCCACACCGTTTGGTTGCACTGTGATCTGGGCTGGCGCTTTGTCAAAGCTAAACTCTGGGGATGTACCAGGGACCATGATCGGAGCGTTGACAATGAGGGGTTTGTCACCTGTGTTTTTGATGTTGACGCTGAGTGTTTTGCTGTTAGGGACCTTGCCAAAGTTGAGCTTTGTTGGGGTCACTGAGATGTCTGGTGCGGAGACTTTTCCGACAACCTGGACGGGCACAACAGGTCGAGCAGGATCATTACTTTTGACCTCGATGGTCCCTTTGTCTTCGGAGCCGATGCTGGGTCTGTATTGGACGGCGACCTCTTTGCTGCTGCCGGGCTCGATGGTGACGTTGGAGATAGTTGGCATCAAGAACGCACCGGATGAACCGGCTTTGAACGCGATCTCGCTGATGTCAAGGTTGGCCGAACCAACGTTGGAGATTTTGAACTTCTTGCCGACTGTTTTTCCTGACTCGACAAATCCAAAGCTGAGCTGTTGGGGCTCTACCAGAATAGAAGGTGTCGCGAGGGCACCTTGAAGCTCTACGACATAGGGGTCTTTGCGTTTGGTTGGGTCTGGGTCTTCAGGCGCACAATTGCCTTCACATGTAAAGAGTATTTGGCCAAGGTCGGGCTTGGTCGTCGTCGGAGTATACGTGATCTTGAACGTGAAGGATTCACCGGGCTTAAGTTCTTTTGGCGCGGTGGGCAGGCCATCTGGGTATGTGAAACCCTGGCTATTTTTTTCACCTTCTTCAATCTTTTCGATCTTGAGGATACCCGTTCCATCGTTCTTTGCAACGACTTCAATCGTTTTCGTCTTGCCTTGCTCGACGACCTTGAAGTCGACGGGGTTGGGGGTGACGACGAGTCTTTGGCTGTTGCTTTGTGCGAGGAGTTGGATGTCGAGTTTTCCATCACTTGGAATAGTCGAATCACTTGTGACACGGATGGTACCGATGGGGGAGATGTTATCTCCAGGGGCTGTATATTTCACCTTGAGTCTGATCTCTTGGCCTTCTTCGAGCTCGTAGGGGAACTCTGTGGGCAGGCCATCGACGACGGAAAAGTAATCTTTTCCTCGTACAAGCTCGATGCTGTCGATGCGGGTCGTGCCGACTTTGGCGATGATGCGGACCAGTTTTTCTTGTTCTTGGCCTTGTTGTGCGTCGAAGGTGACACTCTTGGGGCTGGCTTCAAGCTCGCGTGTCGAACCGAGATCGCGAGGTTCATCACAGTCGCATCCTACGAGCGTCCCCGTCAGACCGACAAGACTGAGCAGTAAGACAAAATAAAACTTACGAGAAAACATGCAGGACTCCTTCTATTAAAACGTATAGTTGGTCTAGTGTACTGTATTCCATCGAATGAGTCGAGTTTCATTTTTGAACGAGGGGCAATGAAACGCAGGGAGGTTGGCGGTGGTGCCGGAGATGCAGGGGAGAGCTCTTGAACCAATGGATGTCGAAATCTTTCTTTGTTTAGAAGCAGATAGCCTTATATTCGACTTGGATGGTAGAGCCTGCTTTGGGTGCTTTGTCAAAGTCGATGCTGTTGTTGATGGGGTCGTAAGTCCACGTCGTTGCACTCGTATTGACGACGACGCCGTCGACTTTGACGACGATGCTTTTGGGGTCTGCGGCACGTGTCAGGAAGAATTGTCTCTTAAGACCAAAGATGACGGTCCCGATATTGCTGAGTGTTTGTGACCAGTTGGCGTTACAGATTGATGCGACCACACCACCTGTGGATTGGATCATCGAGAGGTAGCGACCTGTTGAGACGCCCTGGCCACCGCTTCCCTGGCATTGATTTTTCTTTGTGGCAGGATCATAGCCGATGATCCCGTGGAAGCGGAAGAGATCTTTGTTTCTCACGCCTTTGATGCCGAGGAAGAAGTTGAGGTAGTACTGGACTGGCTGCGATGAGCCATCGGCCTCATCGGAGATGACGATGACCGAGAGGGAGGCGTCTTTGCGCAAGAAGCCTTTGTTGGTCCCTGTGGTGATCGTCGGTGGTGACAATGCGAGTCTTGCAGCTTCAAGTCCTCGTTCATCAGAGCTACCGCCTGTCCCAACCGTTGCGTTCTGACGGAAGATGGTCTCCAGGTTGGGGGTGTTGTTGGTCATGATCTTGGGACTGCCGTACAACTCTCCAGGGCCGCCTGTTCCGCCAAGTGGGTTGTTTTTCTTGACGTCTGTCGTCGTGACCCCAATCTGGAAGTCGACGTTGAGGGTCAACGCCCACTTAATGAATGACGTGAAGTTGTTCCCGAGACTTTGCTGTTCATTTCCCATCGATCCGGAGTTATCGACGACAAAGAGGATGTCAATTTTGGGGCGCTTGGACTGCTTGAAGGTGTCTGTTTGATCGGCTGTTGTCGTCTCGTTCGCTGCGAGCGGGATCGCCAACGGAGATTGGATGGTGACGGTGTGTGTCAGGTTGATCGCGTCCTGAGCCTGATTGACAGGCGCCTTCGCTGTGTACTTTAGGCTGATTTGTGCGCTCTGCAAGGGTTTGATCGTGAAGGGGAGATTGTCCATCTTGACGATCGAGAAACCTTCGCTGCTCTGCGTCGAGTTGGTCGAGGTAAACTCGAACTTACTGACTGTGATGTCCTTGTCACAGGTGTTGTATATGTCGAGTTTTTCGTTTCTCGAAGAGCAGTTTGTTTGGACCAAGCCAAAGTCGATGGTCGTGGGGACCGCTTCGATGCACGATTTGGCAGGGAGTCCCCTGAGGGGAACCGACTTTTTGGAGGGAGTCGCGTTGATCGCGAGGTCGAGACCACCTGTGAAGTCGTTTGAGCCTCCGATGGGGAGTTTGTTTTCCTTTTCGAGCAGCGGCGTGAAGCTCACGTCGATGGTGATGGAGTTACCTGCTTTGACTTCGAGCGGTGGATTACAAGTCCCTGTTGGACAGCCGGCTGGCAAACTCGGCAAGACAAAGGGGTTGGGACCTTGGTATGCGACGGGGAAAATACCCCTGTCCACAAATGTCGTGATCGTGCTGATTTTGCAATCGACGTTTCCTTGGTTGGTAAATTTGACGGACACAGTCTTGGTTTTTCCGAGGACAATGGTGCCGAAGTTGACCTGTGTGGGGGCAGGGACGAGATCACAGGCGTTGAGACCGGTGCCTTGTCCTTTGAGGATCACTTCAACTGTTGGGGTGTCTGGATCGTTGCTTTTGATTTGGATTTTGCCGACATCATCCACTTTGTCCTTCGGTGTGTACACGACCGCGAGTTTTTCGACGCCATTGGGTGGGATGGTCAACTGTGTCGGTGCCTTCTCAAAGCTGAACTCAGGGGACGTCCCCGCGACCATTACCGCGGGGTCGACAACGAGGGGTTTGTCGCCTGTATTGGTGATGTTGACGTTGAGCACCTTCTTGGCACCAACACGTCCGAAGTTGAGAGTTGTTGGAGAGACTTGGATGTTGGGAGCCGAGACTTTCCCGATGAGCTGGACGGGCACAACAGGACGAGCGCCGTCATTGCTCTTGACCTCGATGGTCCCTTTGTCTTCGGAGCCG
>MDTC01029922.1_pt1 | contig 55539 bp, 35 predicted proteins | sample 811181 | NCBI WGS metagenome assembly MDTC01 (sample SAMN05326644, study PRJNA326480) | marine metagenome | isolation source: seawater | place: Pacific Ocean: North | collected 2011 | reverse complement strand
TGCAGATGGTGATGGTATATTTACTAACGACGGTGGCGTAATGAAGCACGTAAGAGTGCAAGATTACCAAACATACTTTGATGCAAATTCTGTAGGTGGCGGTAATATTGTTACAGTAGGTGCTTTGGCTTCAGGTTCTATTGCAACTGGTTTTGGTTCCATTCAAACTCAAAATGCAATTACAACAACTGGTTTAGGTACGTTTGGATCTTTAGACGTTGATGATGTTGTAATTAATGGTACAACAATTGGTCATACAGATACCACTGATCTTTTGACGTTGGCAGACAGTGCTTTAACTCTCAAGGGCTCTTTGACTGTTGGTGTCGATGATACTGGTCACGATGTTAAATTATACGGCGCAACAGCAGGTAGTTTCCTACTATGGAATCAAGCAACTGATTCTTTGCACTTAACTGATGATACACCTTTAAAGATTGGTGATTCTCAAGATATGGCTTTGTATCATGATGGTACAGACTCACACATTGAGAATAGTCAAGGTGCATTAAATATTGCAACAATTGCAGTCGGATCAAGCGGTACAGAGACTGTAAACATTGGTAACGCAACGTCAACTGTTACTATGGGTCAAGATCTTGATGTTACTAGAAATCTAACAGCAGCAAAGGCAACTGTAGATAATATTGACTTGAATGACAAGACAATTACAATGACTGGTAGCACAGGTGATACTGCAAGCTTTGTTGTAGCTGAGCATGGCGCTCTTTCTATAACAACTGTTGATGCTGCAGCTGCAGCTGCTAATATGACGCTTACTGCAGACGGTGCATTCGAAGCTGTTGGTACAACAATTACTTTAGACTCTGCAGGCGCAATTGCTTTGGAACCTGGTGGAGGTGCAACCCTCAGCTTAGATCAAGTTAGTGTTGTAGGACAAGCAGTTAGTAATGTATCAACACTTACAGCAACAACTTTAGCCGGTACATTATCAACAGCAGCACAAACTAATGTAACTAGCCTAGGAACACTTACAGGTCTTACAGTTTCTTCAACTAATGATGTTTCATTAAACTCTACAGACCCCGGTTCTCAAGTTATAATTAAAGGTGATGCTACGCATGCAACTAACAATACTGTTGCTATTCATATTGACGGCAATACTAGCGAAAGATCAGTTGTTGATATTGACGCAGGTTTCCTTGATATTGATACAAGTGCAGCAGCACATATTGATGCGGCTGGTGAAGTATCTTTAAATGGTGGCGCTGCTTCTGACTTTACTACCAGTTCAGGTGCACTTACGCTATCAGGCGCCGGCGGTGTTACAGTTACATCTACTGGTGGTACATTGACACTTGATGGTGCAGGTCAAACAGTTGATTTAAATTCTGCTGCTCTTGATATTGATGCAGCTGGCGCAATTAATATTGATTCTGCTTCTAGCGCAACACTTGGTGCAACATCATTTAATATTGATGCAGATGGTGGTGCTGGAAGTGGTGAAATTGCTATTGACACAACTGACACAACAAACGGTGTTAAAATTGCAACAGCTCTTGCAAATGTACCAATTACATTAGGAAATGAGACTTCAGAAGTTACAGTTGCTGATAATTTTAATGTTGTTGGAATTACAAATCAAAAAGGTACTTTCAATGTAAGAAATTCTCTTGATAGCGAAGATCTATTCCAGGTTTCACCAGGTCTTGAAACAGCAACATTTTCTGGCTCGTCTTTTACTCTTGATGGAGATTGTGACCTTTCAGTCAGCGGTGATTTAGTCGTTACAAAATTACTTACTAGTGAGGGATCAGAATTAAAAATAAAGGATCCACAAATTCTTATTGCAAGTGAAGGTCCAGATCCTTTTGATACAGGTACTGCACAAGACATTGGATTTTTTGGAAATAATTCATCAAATGAAAATTCTCAAACTTATCTAGGTCTTGTTTTTGACAATAGCACTTCTATTTGGAGACTGCAAGATTCAATGAGTAAAGCTGCTAATAATGGTACTTTCTCATTTAATGGTAATCCTTCTTCATTAGAACTCGGCCAAATTTATCTTAATGATTCAGCAGCAGGTAGCGATGGCGTTGCTACTCCTTTGACTACTCATGCAACATATTATAACACAGGTGGATCTGGCGAAACATCAACTCTTGCAGCAGGTAGTGAGGGTCAAATTAAAGTGCTTGCTATGGAGTCTCATGGTGGTGGAGACATGGTTGTTACTGTTACAAATCCAGCTTGGTCCGGAAGTACAATAACACTATCAGTACAAGGTCAAGCTTGTACTTTACAATATATTGATTCAAAATGGTATTGCATTGGAAATAATGGCTGCGCATTTGGTTAATAAATAGTTTTATAAATTGACCTCACTTTTATTATACTATTATTGAAAGTGAGGTCTGTTATGACTATTTTAAAAGAGCATGTCTCTTATTCTGAAGTTCGCCAATGGAGAGAATGTCCTTGGCGACACAAATTATTATACATAGATAAATTGTCTACGTTTGAAGAAAGTCCACACTTACATTACGGAACAATAATCCACGATGCATGTGAACATTTTTTGAAAACAAAAGAGCTTAAAATCGAAGAAGCACAAAATAAAATTAAATCTGCTTGGGACGAACACGGTTTTGATGCAGAAGATTTTATTCAATTACAAACTCAGCGTGCAGAGCTTCAAGGATGGAAGTATAAACATAATAAGTTAAAAGATTGGCTTCAATGGGCAGAAACCAGCATTAGATCAGTTCCTCAGTTTTTGGACGAAACATTTCCAGGTTGGGAGTTTCAATCTGCAGAAGAAGCTTTATATGAGCGCATGGAAAACATTAATACAAAGTTTAAAGGCTATATCGATTGTATTATAAAAGTCCCGCACAAAGAAAAATATAAATACTGGGTTTTAGACTGGAAGACTTCGAGTGGAAGAGGTTGGTCATTAGACAAGCAGAGAGATTTTAACACTCAAGCACAAGTTATACTTTACAAGCATTTTTGGGGCACTAAGCATCAAATTCCAATGAAAGATATACAATGTGGCTTTGTGTTGCTTAAAAAAGTAAAAACTGTTGGAAAATCATGTCAACTAATTAAAGTTTCAGCTGGACCGAAAAACTTAGAAAAATCACAAAAAATGGTAAGAAGTATGATTAAAACAGTTGAAAAAAAGTTTTATCTTAAAAATAGAAACTCTTGTATGTTTTGTGAATTTAAAGGAACAGACTATTGCAAACAGTAACTAAACAAAAAATTTTTATGATTTCAGATCATGCAATGATGCATAGTGGAGTTGCAATCCAATCAAAGTTGTTAATTGAAGGATTAATCAATACGGGTAAATATCGTGTAATTCAGCTTGGCGCTGCAAGATATCACGAAGACATGACTCCTCAAAAAATCAGTGAAGACTTTACAATAATACCAAGTAATGGATTTGGAAATAAAGAAGTTGTGAGATCAATTATTGCTAGCGAACAACCAGATGTCATGGTTATTTTTACAGACGCAAGATTTTTTAAACACGTTTTTTCAATGGAAGATGAAATTAAAGAAGTTTGTCCTATAGTTTGGTGGCATGTTTGGGACAATTATCCTGTCCCGCATTTCAATAAAACAATATACGAATCTGTAGATAAAATTAATTGTATTTCAAAACTTACATATGAAGTCTGTAAAGAAATAGTACCTGAAAATGTTAGATATATTCCTCATGCTTTAAAAGAAAGTGTCTATTATCAATTAGACAATGTTTCAGTAGATAAGCTTAGAAAACTAATACTACAAGAAAAAAGTGAATGGTTTATCGGAACTTGGGTAAATAGAAACATTAGAAGAAAAAGACCTGCTGATGTTATTAACTCATGGTCAAGATTTTTAGAAATGCAACAAGAAAAAGTAGGCAATAAAAATTCTTTATTAATTATGCATACTGATCCTTATGATCCTGCAGGACCAAATCTTGTGGAAGTTGCAAAAAGCCTGGGGGTAGAAAATAATATTAGATTTTCTATGGATATTTTAAGTGAAGAACAGATTAATGTTTTATATAACATATCAGACTTTACACTTAATATTAGCTTTGCAGAAGGATTTGGGCTTTCTACACTGGAATCATTGTATACAGCAACACCAATTATAGTAAATCAAACTGGAGGTTTAAGCACGCAAGCATTTAACAAAGAAAACAATGAAATATATGGAAGACTTATAAAACCTTGCGTAACAACAATCTCAGGAACACAAGATATTCATTATCTCAATGAAGATTACGTAAGTCTAGAAGACACAGCCAACGAAATATTTGATCTTTTTCTTGACGAGAATAGAAAAAAATTAGGTGAAAAAGGTAAGGAATACGCATTGAAAAATTTCTCTTTAAAGAAAATGATACAAGAATGGGATGTCTCTTTGCAAGAAACAATAGACAAATGGAAAACAACAACTCAAATAAAAATGGAGGAATTTTGAAAAAAATATTAGTATCTGGGCCACTTTTAAGTAACTCTGGCTACGGTGTACATTCAAGACAGATATTTGATCTTTTGTTGTTACAGAAAGAAGTTGAAATATTTTGTGACATAAAGGACTGGGGAAATTGTCCTTGGCACCTTTCAGACGAATATACTGGCAACTTGTTTTCAAAAATTATTAGTAAGCATATAAACGAAGATATAATTCAAAAAACTAATTTTGACGAGTGTTATTCGATAAATTACCCAGATGCTTGGCTTAAGCGTGCAAGAAAAAATATCGGTATTACTGCAGGGGTGGAGACAGATCTAGTGCCTGTCGAGTGGATTCACTTTGTTAAAACTTTTGATAAAATAATTGTTCCTTCTACCTTTTCTAAACAAGCGTTTAGTAATACTGCAAAAAAACTAAACTTAAATGTTAATGACAAGATCTTTGTTTTGCCTGAGTATTTCTATAGTGAGTTTATTGAACGCAAATCAAAATCAGTTCAATGCATAGAAGAAATATCAACTAAAAATAATCTTCTTGTAATAGGGCAAATTACATCATTAGATGCTAATAATGATAGAAAAAATATTGTTAATACAATTGAGTCAGCGTATAGAATATTGAGTAATGTTGATGATAGTGGAATTATTCTTAAAGTTAATTGCGAAAACAATTCTCGATTAGCATATGAAAAATTAAAAAGTTTAATAAAACCAGTCATAAATAACTTAAAGTGTGAAGTTAAAAATCCAGTAAAGATCTATGTGTTAAGTGGAAACTTTAAGCCTCTTGAACTTAAATATTTATATGAGAAGTCATCAGCTCTTTTATGCCTTTCAAGAGGAGAAGGTTTTGGATTAACACTTTTAGAAACAGCAGCTTGTGGAACTCCGATTATTGCAACAAACTATTCAGCGTATAAAGAGTTTTTAGGCGAAAAATTTATTCAAGTTGATTATCAATTAGAAAAAATACCAAGTAGTAGAGTTGATAAAATGTATGTTAAAGACGCTAAGTGGGCAAATTTTATCAATAAGAGCTTGCACAAAGCTATTTTAAATTTTTTTAACAACATAGATAAACATAATAATATATCTAAAGAGTTGAAGTTTGAAATAATTAGCAAATTCAACAAAGAAGTTATATTCGAAAAGTTTAAAGAATGTTTACAGTAAGCGACTACTATATTTATATTATTATATTTTTATTATTATTATCAACAGTTTCAATTTATTTTTGTATTAAATTTGCATTACTAATTTTAAAAATGCAAGAATCAATCGAAAACTCTCTCGACGTTATTGATCAAAAGTATAATAATATATCAAAAATATTAGAAATTCCTATTTTTTTTGATAGCCCAGAAATTAAAAGAGTCTTGCGAGAACTTGAAGACGCAAGAAGTTCTCTTGTTTATGTCGCAAACGAACTAACAAATAGCAATATCGAGGACGACGTAAAAACTTATGACAATGAAGAGTAATAGACTTAGGAAAAGAAATCTGCTTAAAGAAAAATGCAAAATTACGAATCCAGAAGAAGAAAAGCCTAAACCTGGAAGAAAGTCCAGAAAAAGAAAGTCAACAAAAAACTATTATTTTTCTCAAGAAGTGCAGCTTTATATAGAAAAGTTTCAAATAACTGATGAAATGGAAGTTAAAAATGAAATATATAACAAATATATTTCTCCTGCGTTTAACGAATTAGTTCAAAGTTTAATTTCAGTATATAAATTTAAAGCCACCAATGAAGATATTAATCATTTAAAATCAGATTGCGTTGCGTTTTTATTTGAAACAATTTACAAGTGGAAACCTGATAAGGGCAAAAAAGCTTTTTCTTACTTCAACGTCGTTGCAAAAAACTATTTAACAATTCAATCTAGGAAAATGATTAAAAATAACAACAGAAGCGTTTTTTTAGATGATCAAACTTCATTGAGCAATGCCGACAAGTCTAAAGTATATGAAAGAGAATACGTAGATGGAGACGTAGCTTTAGCTAAAAGTTACGAAAGATATTTAAAAATAGTAGAAGTAGTTGAATTTATCACAACAAAAATGACAGATTCAAATGACATTAAGTGTTGTTTAGCTATTAAAAAGCTTTATGATGATATTGACGACATTGAGTTTTTTAATAAAAGAGCTATTTTTGTCTATTTAAGAGAAATTTCAGGTCTAAATAGTTCAGAGCTTTCTTCTTCTTTATCCAGAATTAGAAAAGTTTTTAAAAAAAATGTTGGACATGAAAAACAATTTAACATATTTGATCTTGAGTGATTTATGAAAGAAGCAGACAAATTATTGAGTAAGGTAGAAGTAAACGAAAAAAAAGAAGACCAGCTAAAAAACTTTGCTGATATTTTAGATAGCATTGAGTCTCTTGAAAACAAGAAAAAAATGCTCTGGAAAGAAATATATGAAAATGCACTAGAAGATAGAGAAAAAGCAAAACTTTTATTTAATGATGCTTATATTTCTATGCAAGGAGGTGTAAACGAGCATATGAATATTGGTTCTGTAATGTCAAAATATATGGAGAGAATGAGCAAATCAAACGACCAAATATTAAAATTAGCAGAATTAATTGCAAAAGAGGAAGAAAAGTCAGAAGCTGTTAGCGAAGACGACATATTTAGCAAAATAAACAGTTAGGTTATTTAAATGTTAAAAAAGGCAAAAGTTTTACATTATCATAATGAAATCTCACAATCTGAAATTGAAATATTTGCTAATAAAATAATTAGTAGTCTTGTTAATGATATAACAAAAAACATTGACGAGTCAATAAAGTTTTGCAGCTACTTGCCTGTTGGAACAATACTTGCACAAAGCCTTGTTCCAGAAGAAGGACAAATTATTTGCTTGCCTGTGCTTTCATCACATATTTCTTTGCCCATTAAACAAGGCGAATATATCTGGTACTTTTCAGATAATTTTGAAGTTGATATTAGCTTGGTTGAAAATAGGCCGCTTTTTAAAATAAAAAACTACTGGCTTTCTAGAATTCATGGCTCTCTTATCAGTGAAGATGTTAACTACTCTTTTAAAGAAAGAGACAGTTTATATACAAATAATTTACTTGAAGAAAACGAAGAGTACACTGATTATGGTTTTTTGCCTAACTTTAAAAGCCAAAATATTATTGAAAATAATGTAAAAGAAAATCAAAAGTCAGAAACTTCATCACTTTACGTAAACGGTGCAAAAAATTATTTTAACGACAAAGCAACCCCAAGATTTTTTTCAAAAAGCGATGATTTATCGTTACAAGGCTCTTATAATACTTTAATTAATTTTACAAGAACAGATGCATCTGACTCTATTTTTGGGACACCTGAAGGTTCTTTAGAGTTAATTGCAGGAAGACTTTCACTTCAAGACTTTTTTGAAAGCGAAGAAGAAAGTATAGTAGCTATTGATAAGATAATAATAGACAACAAAGAAGACGAAGAACTATTTTCTGAAGATGAATTCTTTGATGAGATTATATTAGATAAAGAAAAGTATTTAAAGGTAACAAACAGTGAAGGATTTGAAGAATTATTTAAATGTCCAGAGATATATTTAAATTTAACAGAAAATGATTTTAACAAACAAGAAAGCAATCTAAATATTGATAGTGATGCTTCAAAAATTATTATTAATGAATCTCTTGACGTAGATAATAATTCTTGCTATGACACTAGATACTTAGAAGAAACAGACAACTTTCCTTTTTATGATAACGAGATTGTAACATCTTCAGTACCGAAAGAATTTTTAAGATCAAACGTACTAATAGAAAATAAAAGCATAGAAGAAAGCAAGCTTATTGCTCAAACGACAACAGAAGACTCAATCGTCAGTGTCCCTACTGTGCTAATTAAAACAAACAACATAAGACTAATTGCAAGAGAAGAACTTAAAAATGATAATGAAACAATACCAGAAGGTAGTATTAGACTTGTTAAATTGTCAGATGATACTTTAAATTATAGTCATATATTGATGGAAAAAGAAGGAAATATAGACATTTCAGGTAGATCGGTTAAAGTAGGAAATTTTAAAACAGAGTATATAAAACAAAAAGGTTTGAGTGATTTTGGAGAAGTTGTTTTTGACGACGTTTTATTTGAAGCAAACAATTCAGAATTTTTAAAAATGCATGGTAAAGGAGAAGGATTACTTATTGGCCATGAACCTTCTTTATCTGAACCTTTGGTTTTAGGAAATACACTTCATACAATGTTAGAGACAATTTTGCATAACAGTATAGAATCTTTTACATTAATTGCACGCAGTTTAAATAATTTGCAAGATCAGATAAGAGACATAGAAACAAGTTATGCTTCACACACACACAATATAACTTCACCGGCTCCTGGAAGTCCAACATCTCCTAGTCCGGCGCTTGCGCCAAGAGCTCAAATGCCAATATTACCTATTGACGTCAGCACAATAGAAGACAGCGGAATTCTAATTAAAGAGTTAGAAGATATAAATAAAAATCTTGTTCAGATGCTTTCTAGATTCGCAAAAACAACTTAGAACATACTTATATAAGTTAATTAGGTAAGGTATTTCGATGAGCAAAACATTAGGAGTTACAGCAAAAGAGCAAGAAGAGATATCAAATGTCTCAATAGGAGATCTATCAGGAGAAAAGTACCCGATTGGAATTAAAACACCTTTATCCAAAGGAAAAAAAATTAAAGATACTTTGTTTGAAATGCATTATGAAATTTTGGATCAGATAAAGGATAACCTAAAAAATCTAATATTAACTAGAAAAGGCGAGAGATTAGGTTTTGCTGATTTTGGTACGAATATACATCTTGTATATTCTCAAGATCTAAGCCAAGATCAAATTTCTGACTTTGTTATGAGCGAAATTACAAGTGCAGTTTCAAAATATATGCCTGCTTTAGCACTTGAAAATTTTTATAGCAAAGAAGTTAGAGATGAAGAAATGAAAAACAACGTAGAACAAGATTCTATTGATTTTTCAGACTCTAGATCAAAAAGAGCAGACATTGCAAGTAATTTTTATTCTGGCTTAAATAATACTAAAATTGGTAGTTCGAAAATTAGAAAAAACAGTTCAAAAGAAATAGTGTATAAGATTAGTGTAGAATATTCTTTACCAAACAGCCTTACGAATAAAAAGCAAAATTTAACAATATTTTTAAGAAAGTCAGTGTGATATGCCATCATCAAATATAAAAAAGTATCTATTAAATAATAAAAAAAGTCAATTTATTAATAAAAACTTTGTTGACTTTAAACAAGAACTTTTAAATTATGCAAAAGAGTTTTATAGTGATGACATTGTTGATTTTTCTGAAACTTCTCTTGGAGGAATGTTTTTAGACTTTGCTTCAATTGTAGGCGATTCTTTAGTTTATTATGCAGAGCAACAATTTGCAGAATTAGATTATGAAACAGCCACTAACGTAGATAACATTACTAAGCACCTTAGAAGAGCAAATATTAAAAACAATAGTGCATATCCTTCATCAGTAACAGCACAATTTTCTATAGTAGTTCAAAAAGATCCTGCTTCAAGACAAGACGATCCTAAGCCAATACAAAGTCATTTACCAATACTTAAAAAAGGTTTAAGACTTGTTTCAAACAGCGGGATTGAGTTCACTTTAGTAGAGGATGTAAATTTTACAAATAATTACGCACAAACAATTGAACAATTCAATGAAGACGGAAGTCCTTTGAATTTAAGAATCACTAAAGATGGGATTTGTAGTTCAGGTAGCTTAGTAGTAGAAAGAATAAGTTTTCCTGCAGATGATTCAAGCAAACATTTTTTGTCGTATGAACTAGATAAGACTAATGTGACAGAAATAATATCAGTTGTTGATGATGATTTAAACGAGTATTATGAAGTTGACTATCTTTCACAAAATACAATATTTGAATCCATTGAAAATGAAGTAGATAAAAACAATTATTTGCATATCAAAAGTGTTCCAAGAAGATTTGTAGTAGAGAGAAACTTTAGGAATAGAAGCGTAGTTCTAAGATTTGGAAATGGAGACGGCAAGATAATAAAAGACAATGTTTTTTCAAATACAAGTGACTTAATTTTACCTTTAAAAAACAAAAACGTTATCGGCAGAACAATGGTCGATCCAAGTTTAATACTAAAAAACAATAGTTTTGGGGTTTCTCCAAAAGGAAAGAGTTTGACGATAACGTACAAATCAGGAGGTGGAACTTCACACAATATTAGAAATAATACACTAAATACAATAGCAGAAACTCCTAGTGTATTATTTGTTAATTCTATAGAAAATTTACAACAAGTTGTAAGGGAAAGAATTCTTGCATCGCTATCAGTTAATAACGAACAAAGTGCAGTAGGAGGTGCAGCAGCGCCAACGATAAACGATTTAAAAGCAAATATACCTGCAGCAATTAAATCTCAAGGAAGGATAATAAGCCATGAAGACTTAGTTGCAAGAATCATTACTATGCCAAGTAATTTTGGCAAAGTTGAAAAAGCTGTCGCATTAGACAACCCTTACTCTTCTTTGGCAAAAGATCTCTATATTATTTGCAAAGATAGCGAAGGTTTTTACGCAAATGCATCTGACGCTATAAAAATTAATCTTTCAAACTATATCAATGAATTTAGACTTATTAGTGATAGCTACAACATTTTAGACGTTCCTATTTTTAATTTTGGGCTTAATATGTCAATAAGAGTTGCATCTGGTTATAGTATACAAAGTGTATTATCAAGTGTACAAAGAAATATAATTTCGCAATTAAGATTTGATTTGTTACAAATTGGTGAGCCAATTAATGTTAACAAAATAGTTAAAGCAGCTAGTGAAACTGAAGGCTTACTTACTGTTGTTACGCCTAAAGAAAACATTATTATTGCAAGAACAGAAAAACACCAGTTTTTTGATTTTACAAACGACGTAATAAGAAGCTATTCAAATAACGTTATTGACCCTTTAGTTAATTACGTTGACGGTTTAGTTTACCCTTCTAGAGGTGGTATTTTTGAAATGAAATATACATCAAAGGACATTATAATTAATGCTAACTAGGAATTTAAAATGATTATAACAATACCCGCGTCGAAAGACTCATATGTTACAAATTTAAAAAATCAAAACTTTGATGCAAAAAACGCCAATGTTGGGCAAGCAGCTACTCTTGATTTTTTTAAATTACATAACGAAAACAAAAACGCTAACTCATGGGCATTATTAAGTTTTACAGGCTTGTCAAACGATGAAGACTTAATTATCATTACAGATGGTAAAGGTAATGAAAAAACATTTGAATTTGATAGTAATGGTAACTTGTTAAACAATGAGAATATAAGGCTAGATATTAACGGTGAAATTGATTTTTCAAACTATTCTCAAATAATAAAGAATGCAATTAACGAAGAGCAAGACTTAGATGTGACTGCATACAATAATTCAAACAATGAACTTCTTTTAAAGCAGAATAAAACAGGATCTTCTGGCGATACTTTAATAACTCTTCCGACAAATATAACAAGCAAGATTACAGAAAGTGTTAACAATATTGTATATGGTAAATTTGCAAGAATTGATTATAGCTACGGAATTATAAAATTCGACCTAGAAAAATTTAAACAGAAATATGTAAAAAGTGATACTTTTGCGCAAGGAGCATTTAATAGTCTTAAAGCTGAAATTGTTATGAAAGATGTTACGACAGGACATACTAAACCTAAAGATTTTGACTTGCAAATATTTTCAATCAACAAAGATTTTAATGAAGGTGTGGGAAAAGATACAATACATTTTTCAGATACAACATCAAATTGCAATTTTATAAACTTAAATGATTCAGAAGACTGGGCAATACCCGGGTTTGTTTCTTTAAATGATGATGTTAATTTAATAAGTAATCAAATAAATGGCGTAAATGTTGAGTCTAAAATGTCAGTAGCAAAAGGAAATGAAGATTTAGCTTTTGACGTAACTGATTATGTAAAATCACAACTATCAGCCCAGGCAATAAGTGACAAAGGATTTGTTATTGGTTTTTCTGATAGTTTTTTGTATGACACAAAATCTTATTTTGTCAAAAGAACAGGGTCAAAACATCTACTTAATAAATCACTAGTTCCAACTCTTGTAGTTAAAATTCCTGACCATGATTATTTAATACCAAGAAAAACTTTTACAAAAAATAGATATCTAAATTGTGCAGAAGATTTCTTTCTTTATAATATTAAAAATGGTAAAACAATAGACTTTGAATTGCCAAACAATAATGTTGAAAATGCCACTATAAAACTAAAAATTATGGATCGAGATGAAAAAGTTACTTTTGTTAATGACGTAGCAACAACAAATATAACAAACTATCTTGGTGAAGAAGTTTCAGGAATTAAAAAAGCATCAATAACAAACTTGCAATTATCAGTATATGATAATACAATAATTGAAGATGCAAAGATGCTTAAGGATTATATTAAAAACAATACGTTAAAATGCAAACTTGTATGGTATGCTGAAGAAGGTGATGATATACACATAATCATTAAGGAGGACGCTGAATTTAAGAGTACATCTACTGGAAAGGATAATTCTTTTAAAAGCCTCAAATCTTCAGTAAAAATAGAAAATTATGATTTGTCAGCTAATAATTGCATCACAGAGTGCTGTGTTTATTTTGTAGACTTACGTGCAAGTCATGATCCAGTCAAGTTGCCTTATGATCTGCCAAGTCAAAACATTGGTATTGTAAGATATCAGATTGTTAACGAAGAAACTGGAAAAATTATTGTAAATTTTGATGATAATACAACAGTATATTATGATGGTGAAAAATACATTTTTAATCTTTGTTTTTCTGAAATCTATAAAGGATTTACAGTTAGGTTTAATTTTGAAGTAGAAGATGTTTTTACAAAGAGCAAAAATATAATTTATAATACTAATACTTTTAAGGTTAAATAAATGATCAATAATAACTATTTTAATATAGCAAACAATTCTTTGACAGAAGAGGATTCTTTTGACTCTTTAAATTCAAGTATATACGGTATTTCCTCTGAAGATCTTCAAACAAAAGATTTTGAGAAAATATTGCTAAGTATAGAAAACTATGATTCTGTCTATTCAACCCAGCAACTCGAGTCAATTGACTATAGCAAATTTAGAAATCATGTTTTTTTTGATAGTGCTGTAAACAAAGCAAGCTACGTATTTAGCAAAATATTAAATTTTCCTTACGATAAAAACGAAATAGAAGTAAGAAATTTTATTAATAATCTAGAGGGCTACACAAAATACATTTTAAAAAATGTATTTCCAAAAAATCTTGGAAGTATTAAGTTTTCAGGTAATGAAAAAATTAAAATAAAAAACTCTACTGGAAGTTTTCTTGAAAACAAAAAGAATGCAAAAATAGGTGAACTACATCCCGGGGAAAGATTTTCTTTTAACTTTTGGGTAAAAGTTGTTAGCGAAGGATTTACCCCTAATCAAACTATTTTTAAATTTTACAATGAAGCCGCACAATCAGGTTTTTTTTGCTTTGCAAGTAATATTGGATCTGAGTTTTTTTTAAACTTTTTGTCAACAAATAACGGATATTTTGTTTTTGAAAAAATAAAAATATTGCAAAATAATTTTCAAAACATCAATATAAACGTTTCTTCTTTGCAAAGTGAAAGAAAGGTTTCGTTTTTTATTAATGGAAATAAACAAAATTCTGAAGTTGTTGTACAAGGTAAACTATTAGATGACGAATACGATAGTAGTTTAAGTCAAGTTGTGACAAAGTTTGTTTTAGGTAGCGCTGAAGGTGTGACAATTACAATAGACGGCACAGAGTACACTTTTACAAACTTTACAGGTTACTTAGACGAATTTAGGTATTTTAAAGATATTTTAACTTTTGATTTTGTAAAGAAAAATTTGTATAAAAATATTTTTGCGCAAGAAAAACTTGTTTGTTATTTAAAGTTTAATGAACCTGGCGGTGAATACAGTAATTCTTGTGTGTGTTTAGATTCGTCTGGCAAAAAGTTGCATGGAGTTTTGTTTAACAGCGATGATTCTCTAGTTTCAGATACTACAGCATTAAAGTCTGCTGAAAATCCTTTAAAGCTTGAAAATATAGAGTATTCTGCAGTTATGAATTCTAGATTTGCTGATATAGAATTAGCACATAGCAATCTTGTTCGAGAAGCCTCTGAGTACGATAGAAAAAATCCAAATTTAATTTTTAAATTGATGCCCAAGCATTATTTTTTAGAAGCAGCAGACTCTCAAAATTTGCCTGTATTCTCTAGCGATAAATTTTTAAACTCAGAAGATAACGAGTTTGATAACTATATACCTGCAACAAATCATTTTACAAATATAGTTTTGATATGGGCTAAGTTTTTTGATCAACTTAAACTTCATATAGATTCAATTTCAGACTTGGTCGACATTGACTATGATGCTATTAACAATAATCAAATTTTAGGTGTAAAAATTCCAATTATTTGTAAAATTTATGGTCTAGATTTTTCAGAAATGTTTTCTTCAATGTCAAAAAGAAAATTAGACAAAGAAGCACTAACCTATGAAGATGTTGTCAATGACGTTTCTATAAGAAAAATACAAAATGAAATTTGGTATAAAATTTTAATAAATACACAAAGTATTCTTGCTTCAAAAGGAACAATCAATTCTATAGATCAAGTTTTAAACTCAATTGGAATTGATGGTATTGAAAATATTAACATTAGAGAGCATACTTCTTTTAATGATATATCAAATTTTAGCAATTTATTTTACAAAGAAAAATCAAAAAAATTATCAACATCGTTTTTAAGCAGTAACTTAATTGCAAAAACAACACAATTTGAAAAAACTTCTTCTTCTTTTTCTCTTAATAAGCCCTATATTGAAATAAGCAATTTATCAAGTGTAGTACAATTAGAATCTTCAAACAGTTATATTATTCAACAAGCAAGCTTACAGCATGGATTAGGAAACAATTTTTCTTTAGAATATTACTTTGAGTTTAACAAAAAGGAAGATTTAAAACAACAGAGCTTTGTATATGATGATGTACAAAACTTGTTTAGAATTGATCTTCAAAACAACCCAGTTGTAAACGTCTATTTAGAAAGAAGTACTAAAGAAAAAAATAACTTTAGTTTAGTAGCTATTTTAAAGCCTGTTATAGATTCTTATAGATTTAATCAAAAACTACAAATTGATAATATTGATATATTTTCAAAAGAAAACTTTGTATGTTTGTCTCAGAAGCAAGTTTCTGGAAATATTGAATATTCATTGACTTACGGAAAAGCAAATAGCGATCATATATCTGACAGAATTAAGAAGAAAAGCATTAATTTTGAAATTCCAGCAGATGATTTAGGTAAATTATTTAGTGTAAAACAAAATCTTGGCTTGAGAACAGGTGAGTATTACTATGATGATGATACAGATCAATTATTTGCTTTGAAAAATACAAAATTTGAAGGAAATATTTCTTGTATTAAAATTTGGTCAAAATATCTAGACGATGAAGAGATAAAAAATCATTTAAAAAACTTTAAAAATTGTAGCGAAAGCAATTTGCAATCTTCTCATTTAATTAGCGACTTTTATTTTAAACACTCAAGTGATATATCTAGTAGTATTGAAAATGGCATTAAGTTTATTGAAATTTCAGATAATTCTTTTGGAAGAGTTAACAATAACAACATTAACGAGTGCAAACTTCAAATAAAAGATACTAGCTTCGAACTAAAAAGCCTTATTGAATACCAAGAAGCATTTATTTATAATAAAAATTTTAAGCTAGACAGTACTTTAAAACAAAACAAAGCAAACATACTGAGTTATAATGAAGGCCACAACAGAGAAAAAACAGAAAACTTTTTTATCGGTCCTGTTCACAATACAAATAAAGACTTTAATCATGAATTAAACAATTCTTTTTCTCTAGACTTTTCTATTTCTAAAAATATAAACGATGATATATCTAGATTGTTAGTTGGCCTTGACAACTTTAAAGAAGTATTAAGTAATAATTCTATGTATTTATACAGCTATAAAGATCTTGAAGAGTTAAAAAACAAATACTTTTCTAGATACGACGAAGATGAAAAAATTAACTATATATCTTTGTTAAACGTTTATAGGTACTTAGATAATATAATGTCAGGCTTAGTAAACAAAATGGTTCCTGGTAAAACAAATTTTTCTGGATTTAGTTTTGTTTATGAATCACATATACTAGAAAGAAGCAAGTATCAACATAAAAATGGGGACTCAAGGATAGGCATTTACGAAAGAGAGCAAAGCTTTTCTTTTTCAAGACCGCAAGAAAGAACTTTTAGAAGTTCTAATTACATTAGAAACAGAGAAATGAGAAAATAAAAAATGTCTTTAACAATAAATGAAAACATCTGTTTTGTAGAAAATCCTAGAATTTCTTATTCAACTTCTCTTGATGACGAAGCAACACCGTTAGAAGAGTTTTCAATAGCTAATGGCGTTAATACTTTTGTTAATAACATAGGAATATGTACAATTTGTCCAGGGATAAACTCTATAACAGGAAATAATGACATCTTAAACAGCAGTTTTTATGACTACAGATCTTATACAAAAAATCTTTATCAAAAATTCATATCGATACTTACTTTCGATGAAACATTAACTTTTAACAATGAAGACGTTATTATAATTAAAGACAATAACGGCGGAAAAATTTCCATAGTCATTGACAACACAATAAATACTCTGGCTGGTGAAACAGACCAATACGGTCAAGTAATATTTGGAACCTTAAATAGAAGTGCAACGACATACGCAAGAGACTTAAAGATATTAATTAGTAATCATTTAAAAATTAGAGATGGAAAATTTTACGTAAAAGCTGAAAACACTAGAGAAAATTCATTAATATTAACACAAACAAAGACTGATACTTTTGGGAGCGTGCATGTTTCTGCACCTACAAATGTTTTTGTAGCTGATACGTTTGGGAAGCAAGGATTTGAAAATTTTAATTTTGAAAAAGACTTTAAGCCTTTTGAAGAAAATAAATCCATAACTAAAGTTTTTTCTAATAATCCTCGCCACTATAAAAAAACACTTGGTGTAGACAATTTAGATTACGAAGAAAGTTCTTATTTTGATGACACTTTGACGAAATATTATTTAACAAGTTTTCATTTTAAAGAGCCACATGAAGTTGATTATCCTTATACCTTTAATGAAAAAGAAATAAATTCTTTAAGCACAACAATTAATCCAATAGAGACAATAAGCATACTAGAAGGTACTATAACAACAGAACAATCAATTCTAGGAATTAAAGGTCACTTAATTTCTAGTAGTATTGATGCTAGAGACAGATGTAATAAAATTAAAAATAGAGTTGAAGTTTTGCAAAACGCAAATCATGTTTTTGAGAACAGAGACTTAAAGGAAATAGAGCCTTTTAGCGACGAAGAATATGATGATCTATCAGCAGTAAGACGCACAAAAATTACTGTAAATTATAGTTACAATGATCAAATTATTAATAATATAAAGCGTAGAGTGCTTGACACAAGCACTACAGCAAGCAGCCCTAAAAGTATAATTACTAATAAAATACTGTATTTTTCTAATGATGACTTAAAAGTTACACCTTTTCATGATGTAGATCGAGTAAAAAACAATATACTTAGTGATGAAGAAATTTTTGCGGAAGCTGATAATTTTAATTATAGTAACTTTGGTTTCCAAAGAGATGATTACTACAATAAAAAGCCTAACTCTATTGCATATATAGGAGTAATTGAATAATGGCAAAAGTTAGAAAAGAATATGATTCAGGGGGTACTTTAGTTTTTGCTTCAAAGTCAGGAAATCTGTCTAAAGCAATTAAAAAAGAACTAAATAGAAGATCTTTTGAATTAAGCACAATTCCCGATTACGTTAAAACAACAGGCTTTGAAATTAATAGTGATTACGAGCCTTTTTATGACTGGTCTGTAATAAAATTTACGCAACAAGACGTAAACAATGTAATTGGCTTACCTTTAATAAATCATAATACACTGTATCCAGGCAACGTAATATTAAATAACCCTATGATCTATAGATCAGAACAAGATGCATCTTACTTAGGTGACATGTCTTTTATAAGCAATAAACTCAATAACGACAGCACTTTTAAAAGAGATTTGAAGTCGTTAAGCATTTATGGCACACCAAATATTTTTACAGACTTTGGTATCAACATAACTGATCCTGGTACATCTTTCTTTTACAATACGAAAAACCAACAAATTACAAAAAAAAATGTTGACGATATAATTGTTAAAAAAGAAATAAATAAGCCTTACGAACCGTACAAAGAGTCTTTAAAATTTTTCAATCTAAGTAGTGACGCTTGGAACGATGAAGAGATACAAAATATTAAAAATAGCAAACAAATTTCCTTAAACCTTGACTTTTCTGGAACTGGTAATGCTATCCTTGTAGAAACTAACACATTTAATTTTTCAGAAGATTATGCGCGACTTGAAAACAGGACAGTTTCAAAATTAAATCAACCAACTGCGTATTATAACTTTAACCAGAATAGATGGGAATATTTAAGTCCAAAAAACGATTATTACTTTCCTTTAGATGTTACACAAAATCAAAATTCAGGAAATATAAACAACTTTATTAGACAAAAGACTTCAGACTTTGCTAACGAAAGAAAAGTTATGACAGCTCCTTCTTTTAGACACGACGCAAATAACAAAAGTTCTTTAATGAAGCTAACAAGTTCTTGCGGTTTTCCTAATTCTAGATCTTGGGACCCAAAAAACGATCATTTGCTTGACATGTCAAAATATATTAGTTCTGATTTTTATTTGGAAAACATAATAATAAAGTTTAAAGCAATACCAAGTATGACCTCTTCAAACTTGACCAATGATTTTGTTGTAAACGAAGACGAACAAGGTTTTTATGGAATGAGCTTCTTTTTTATGCGCCAAATTGAAGAAGAAAAAATCAAACAAGAAAACAAAATAAGTAATTTTAATTTCTATGTTGACGCAAATCCGGATGAGTTTGATCCAGATGATTTATATTCTCAACGCACTACAGGTTTTTTTAAAGACTTGACTTTAACGTCTACAATTAATGATACTAATAATGAAATATTTGAATACGAAACCAGCTCAAGTGATCCTCAAATAGTACGTAACACATATCATGAAACAATAACAACTCTTAACGAAGTTGTTTTTGGCAATGATTACAATGATGCAAACGGTATTACCCAGCCACAAAATTATTATCATTATCTTACTGAAGAGGCGCTGAATCCTGAGACGACACAGCTTAAAATAGCAGACAACCCTGTAAGATATGGTGAAGATAACTTTTTAAATGTCTACGGGATAAACAATATCACAAATCAAGAAAATCCAAACTCTTATAGAGACATCATTTCAGTAAATAATGTAATGTTTGCAGGCAGTGAGACAAGTGAAAGCTTTTTAAATTTAATAAACCAAGATAAAAATATAGACAAAGTTGTAACTAGAGACAGTGCGCAAAACCCAGATCAGAAAACTATAGAATTACATTCTAAACTTAAAAAATCTTATTCGTATGATTATACAGATGAGTCAAAATATCGTGATTTAAATAATAATAATTTAACGATCTTAGAAGGAAAATTTTTACCAAACCAAAGCTCTAGAATTCGTAATAGAAAAATTAATACAAATTTAATTGATAGAAGCTTTGTAAATGAAATTGGGTATGAATTAATTAAAGAAGGTCAAAAAGACATAACAGAAGAATACAGTTATCTTCTAAAGCCTAGCGATAAAATTATTTTTGGTATTTCAAGTCATAGCAACGGAAATATAAGTTCGAGCATGACTGAATTGTTTGATAATATTGAAATTATTCTCATAGGAAAAGATGCTGAACAAATTCACGGTGAAAATAGCAGTAAGTCTATAAGAAAAACAATTGATAGCGTTTCTGAGCTTGATCAAAACAGCAAAAGTATTTCGATGCGTGGCACGCAAAAAACTACTAATTTTACAAGACTAGAAAAAAGCTTTTTTCAAAACAATAGAGGGTTTAAAGAAAAAATACATGATTCTGTTTTGCCGAATATAGTAGATTATATTGATCTTATTGATAAGTCACCTTCACAGCTATCTACAGGAGACTCGCTTTTTGTAAACTATACATTATCAAGTCATAAAAAAACTGGCGGTGTTCAAGTTAACAGTAACAATGTCCTATTTTACGATGAAGTATATGATAACTACATTTTTAATCAATTTCTAGACAATAATGAATTTGCACAAAAAAGAAGCATTCAAAAGTCTATTAAAGGGACGCTAGAATCAAAAATAGATTATAATTCTTTTAATTTAGTTAATACGCATTTAGCATTTTCAAAGCGCGGTGTTATGTTTAGTGCTAAAAACAAATATAAAGACTACAGTTATAATCCTTTGTTTTTTATGCCGGAAAGTTTTCTTTACGGATCCAATAACTTAATTAGATATACACTACCCTCATACAATAGCGATAAAAACAATAGTGCACTTGATGTTATAAACGATAATGTTTTTAAATTTAAGTCGTCTAATCAAAATTACGGAATAGACTTAAGCGATGTTAATGAATTTACGCAATGTTCTGTTACAATACAAAAATATAAAAATAAATATTATATTGTTTTACATCCAGGAACAAACTCTGAACTTTTAAATGCTGGCTTTTACGTATTAGTTAACCAGTTAAAGTCTTTAGACGGATTTGAAATGATTGATACGCCGATTGGTAATCAGTATTTTGTTAGAAATTCTAAGCGTAGTAATTTAACGTTACCTTTGACTTTAAGATCACTAATAACATATGACGGATTCGAAAATGAAAGTATTGAAGTTGGAAGAGATGAATCTAGCGGTTTTACTAAAGAGTTTGTATTAGTTGAACCAGGTACGATTCAAGAAGAATCTTCTTGCTTTGTAGCACTTTTAGAAGATTGGGAGCTTGTTAACATTGTAAATCCTTATAACGACTCTCTTCCTGCAGAACAACAAGCATCTAATAGAAGCGAAGTTCCTGAAATATTTTTTACAAATGGAGTTTATAGCGCTGATTGTTTAATTAAAAGTATTGTTGATGAGTTTGTTTCTTACGCAAGCGAATGGGACGATGACATTGGTTACGACTATTTTGGAGAAATTAGTGATAATAATACTTACGAAAATGAAAACAATTCTTTTATAACGCTCAGCACTCCATCGATGGAGGCCGGATTAAGTAATGCAAGTCGATTTTTGTCACACGCAGGAAGTAGAATTAATGTAGAGTTTCATCTGACAAAGTATAAACTCAAGAGAAGCTCAGGCACTTTGAGTGACATAGGAAACATATATAAAAATAAAAATTTAATAGGCGAAAACTATAGCAGACCTTTTTCTGAACGAGGAAAATTTTTATATTCAGATGACAATATTTTTGAAACAAACTTTGTTATAAAGAAAAAAATACGTGACAATGTAGGAAAAGAAATCAATAAAATACCTGAATTTATCAATAACGAAGTAATTTACCATACTGAATGTTTTTATGTTGCAAGTGCTGACAGTACAATAGAAAAAATAAGAAAAACTGATTATGATATAATTTTTAAGTATTTGGATTTTAGTCATAATGGAATTAACTTTCCTCAAATATTTATATACGATATTTTTAGCAAAAAAAACAAAGTTAAAGATTACAAGGCAGCAAGTAATTTTAATAGCTATTTTAGTTATTTGGAGCTACCTGAAAGTGGCTTTTTAAGAGTTTATGAACCTAGGATATACGAGCAATACAAATTAGGTTTTATAAAACCTGGTACTGTGCCTTATTTTCAAATTAATTTATCTGACTTTACTATAGCATTGCAAAATAGAAAAGAACCAGAAGATTTTGATCAAGAGCCCGTTGGTTTATCTACAATGTCAAACGAACATATTCTTTTAGACTCATCTGCTTATCAAAACTCAAACAACGAAAACTATCAAGACATTGAATTTTCATATGGACCGTGGGGAAGCACTGAAAACAAAGATAGATTTGTAAATGATATAATCTATACTTATGGAAAAAATTATAATTTTCCTGTCTACGAAAAGAAAGGATATGTGTACGGCGTACAAAGCTCTAGTCCTTTATCTGTAGAAACTTATTTTAACAAATATAGATATGGACATTTTAGTGATCATATCAAATATACAAAAAATCACGTAACAACAAGAAACGTTAGAACAAGACAAATATTAAGTTATACAGTTCAAAAAACATTTTATAACAGTACTTTTGAAGTTGTTAACAATTCTAATCTAACACAAACTTATAATAATAATCATTACGCACAAAGTAATTATCCTTTTATCGAAAACATAGAAAGTGAATTATCACAAAATAATTTTGATCATCCTTTATATGATGTAAATTTTGTTTATTAATAATTACTAACAAAGGATCAAGTATAATGGCAGGAATTCTAAATCAAACTAAATCAATGATGGATTATCAAATTACTGAAAATGGTCGGTTGCAGATGAGTACAGGTGACATAAGAATTGAGTATGCCAGCTTAAGTGACTCTTCAATTGTATATGAAAAAGATTATGATAAATCACAAGAAATTTCTAGTGAAGTTGTTGATAAAAACAACCTAATAATGTTTGAAGTCGACACAAAAACTCAATCACAAATAAATAACGAATTTGATCTAGATAATACTTTTTCATTTACTAATAGTAATATACTTGGTCAAAGCTTTGATTTAACAGAAGACAATACGTTGACTTTTAATGATGCTTCTACACAATTTCTTGAAACAAACAGTTTAGGTAAGAGTTTAAGTAATTTAAAATTATTACAAAACAAAAACTACATAACAAACGGAGATGATAGCTTTGTCAATACTGGTTATTTAAACAATTCTTTTAATTTTAAGAATGTAGACTTTATTAAAAACTATTTAACAATCAAAAATTACAAAACCAGATTTAGCAGGCTTCCTTCTATTGTCAATGACAAAAGATTTAGACATAAAGATGCTTTTAGAAAACTAGTACCTGTTCAAAGCGACAACTCTAAAATATACGAAGTCGAAGAAGATAAGCTTACTATAGATCATATATTTAAAAACTTTTCTAAAATAAATTATGACAACATAATAGACAGAGAAGACTTAATTAAAGAAGTTATTAGTAAAATTTCAAATAATAACGATATTTTAAAAAGAGAATACGTCATCAAGAAAAAGTCTGATTTTGATAGTTTTATTTTTAATTTATATGAAATTAATGAAAATGCCGATGCTATTGAAAAAATGGCAATTATTGATTCTGGAAAATTTATAGACAATAATGGCAACTTTAAAAAAGTCTATCTTGCAGGAAAGCTAGTCAATACAAGGCAAAGCACTAGTGAATTAGATGAAATTTATACTTTCAAAGAAGGTAAAATTAAAAATAACACACCTAACAAAAATTTTGCAGTCTCGGCATATTATTCTTTTGTTAATTTATTTACAATAGTGGTTGAATAAAATGATCAAAAACAAATTTATTAAAAAATTATTACTAGAAGGTTCTACACAAATATCAGCAGTTTTGCCTAGACAAAACATTACAGATGTTGAAAATAATTTTTCTTTATACTTTCCTTTATTGTTAAATAACGAAGTATACGATATTAACAACGAGATAGAAAAGTTTCAAATAGTATTTTATAATCAACAAAGCTTTAGTGAAGACTTTAATAGAAAGTTTAATAGCGAAACTGAGGATTTTAAGACGTTTAGTGAAAGTAGTAATACAAATTATTTCAGTGGGATGCAAAAAAAAATAAATAACAGCTTTTATTTTGATAAAAACGTTACAAGTAGAAGTTATAATATTGATTTTTCAACATCAAATATCGAATTAATTAATAATCAAAAAATATACAGATTAGCTTTTACAAATAGCCAGTCTAAACAAATTAAAAACGGAAAGTTTAATTGTTGCAGAATTTTTTGCTTAAAAAATAAGTCAATCATAGATGATACTGACATTGTTACTTTTTCTTCAAGTAACTTTATTAACGACGTTTTTGAAACAAGAATTATATACGATTTAAATTATTTTTTAGATAATTTTTATTTTAATAATTTTTCTAATAACTTGGAATTAGTAGTCAATAGACAATTATCTGGAAGTAGATTACAATCTGCTGAAGAAATTAATAGATTTATTGTTGCTATCAATCAAGAAATTGATCCAAACGTAGGATCAGGAACTATAGATTTTGTAGTTGAATATATTGACAACTTAGACACTTTTTCTATAACGAAAAGTATTGACTTGTCAAATCTATCTAGATCTAATGTTATAGAAGATACAACAAATATTTTTGAAAAAATATGTGAAGATATAATATCAGGAAAAAGAAGTTTTATCTTTAACATAACTTGTATGATAAACTTTTCAAATAGTTCAATAAACAAAATCTTTACAAAAAATATAAGACTTGGGTCTAGCAACCCATTAATAAGAAATATTTTTGAATTATGCAATAGGAGAGTTTTTTCTTCTCTTCTTAAAAATTTAAATTTTGAAGTAATTCAAAATATTGAAAACGAGTTTTTTAAAATCAATATGTCTTCAAGAGGCACAGAATTTAGTCCAGATATTTTATCAAACTTTGCTATAAAAGAAATTAAAATTAATAATACTTCAATTGCAAACAATTTGTTCTTAACTGAATCTATGGATATAAACAGTTCAGTTGATTTAATTGGCAAAAGTTTGCTGGAGGCTTTCGACATTCAAAAAAAATCAATTGAGATTTATACTAAAAATACTAATGCACTGAGAATAAAGACGACAATATCTATAAAATCAATATTTGATGAATCATTTGTTAAAAACTATGAATCAAGTATTGTTTTTAATAAAGTAGACTACAAAAGCCTATATAATGATGCAAACGAAATTTTTAAAAGAATTATTGAAATAGTAGAAAACGAACCTGCTTTAGAAAATATTAATGACAGTACACCAATTCAGAGCTATTCTAATATTTCTTTAACTGATTTAAAAAAGTTTAAAAACTTAGCTTACCAATTAGGATTTTATGAAGAAAATTTAAATCAAAACTCTGAAGTTATTGCTAATATTGTCGACTTTTTATCTTCTTGCGTTTTCATGATAGATGTGTCTGAAAGTTTTTCTACTTATAAGACAGACTTTTTTAAAATAAAAAGTTATTATTACGGAGAAGAAATCCTAGATCTTGAAAATTTTGATATTGCAAGTAACGTTATTTTTTTTAAACAAGAGTTTATTGATAAAATAAACAACAGCTTTGGATTAGTTACTAAAAACGTTAACGAAAACAACAAAATATTTAAAACTATTAAAAGAGTAATAACAAAAAACATTGAAAGTAGATTTCTTAAAGCAAAAGATGTAAAAAAATTTTTAAATCAAAAAACACTTCAATCTTCAAAAGAAATAAAAATTGCTTTAATACCCATTCCTAAAATAATAAAGGTATTCCAAGGAACTGGAATTGATAAAACTGGAAACTTAATCTTTAAAGATGAAGTTACATCTAGTACTAGATCTGAAACGAGTTTAAGATTTGTTAATATGTTCTATGATAGTAACAGCTCTTTAAATTGGGACTTTTATAATAAAATTAAAAACACTTTCTTTTTCAACAAGGACAATTCAGATAGCAGCCTGCAGTTTTTAATTGAAAGAAGCCAGTTAAAAGAAGCAAAACTAGCGCTAGCAAATACAGTTTCTCCTATCTGGGATTATTTATCATCTAGTCTTTACATAGATGAAAAAAATATTTTTTTTAAGTCTAAAACAATTAAAAAAGAAGAATTTTTTAGTAAGTTTAAAAAAGCAGATGTTGAAAATAACGATATACATGCTGATTTTCATTTTGAAAGCTTTAGCAAAAAGTATTTTAATTTTAGAGAAAATAGCAAAGAAATTTTTCTTGATCGATCAAACTTGCTAGTAAAGTATTTAAATTACGAAAGTGGTAATCCTTCGTATCCAAAAAAAATATCTTTTGAAAAATCAGGAATAGACAGAAATATAAACTTTGTTTTTGATGTAACTTATTTAAAAAACAAATCTGAAACTGATAGTATTGTTAATTCCGAAGTGTACTTGAAGTATTCTATACATCCACTTATAGAAAAAACTAGTAATGAAAACTTTACTTTTAATACACCTTATTATGTAACAAGTACTGAAGCGGGTAAAAAATTTGTGACACAAAATCACGTGTACATGTCAAAAAGAAGAAATGATTTCATCAGTTACAATACTCCTTTAAACAAAAATTCAATGGAATTTGTAAACACAGAAAACAAATTGTTTTTAAATGTTTATGTGGATCAGGACTTGAATAAGATTACAACACAAACTTTCAAAGATCTTTTTAATTTTTGTTTACAAAACGAGTGCAATTCTTTACATGGCTTTTATTTAAGACTAGGTCTTTCTTTTAAAATACAAAAAGAATATTTTTACACAAACATTGTGGCACAGATACCTAGAAAAAATCTTAATAACGATATAATTTTTATTGATAGAATAAGTACTATAGTAAGTTAAGGGCAAAATAAATGAGTATAGAAAGCAAAAATCTAAGCGATAATAGTATTATTAATAATAATCTTTACAGTCCTGGCGATGGTAGTGTAAATAACGCCTTAGATATTACAATGTCTATAAACTCAAATATGTTTAATAATTTTAGTATAAATGAAATTAATAAAATATGCGATTATAAGCTGAAAGTAAATGACAATGTATTCAATGACACAGAAGTTTTATTTAAAAATTCTTACATCGACACAAACAAAAAGCAAGATTTTTTCAATAAAACAAGAGCAAACTCTTTAAAAATAATCGAAAATTTAAATGAAACTATTTTAAGCTACTCAAACTTAAAAGAATTTTTTAAAGACAAAAATATAACACAAGAATTTTATAGAATCTTTTATATGCAAAAACCAAGCAAATACTTTGGTAAAATATCTAATAAAGGAATTCAATATATCACAGAAGAAAACTTAAGCCAAAGCTATCTTGAAAACAGTTATTTAAAAACACTTCAAACAGATTATTTTAACTTTACAAATCCAGATTATTTAAGCGAGTCAAACTCTAAAGAATTTTTGTCTTTCCATGTAAGAGATAAAGTAAATTATCTAGATAATTTCAACATAAATACTTTTATTTGTCAAAGCTTTGTTAATTTAGCTAAATCATACAGCACTATTTCATCTGGATCTTTAATTAAACACTTTGATATTGAAAACGTAAACACAACCGATATTACGGGCAGCAAAAACATTATATGTGAAACAAAAAACTCTTTAGACTTGGACTTTTTTAGCTATATTTCTGAGAGTAGCTTGTTTTTTGATGATGAAAGTTTTTTTCAAAATGAAATATTGAAAAGCAACAATTCTTTAGTCGCATCTTTTTTAAATGACTTTAATTCTTCAAATGACGCTTTTAACATGAGATTTGAGGATAGCGCAACATCAGCCAATCAGACTGAAAGTTTGTCTACTATGAATGATCCTAGAAGGCCAAGAGCTGATTTGGCAACACAGACTTCATTGACTACTGTCTTTTCTAAAGAAAACATACTTAAGATTAATGCAAAAAGACTTTTAAACATATATGAGGGATTTTTTAAAAGAGACTCTCTTTATAATTCTAATAATAATTCTTATACTATAGACACAAGTAAAGTAGATATATCTTACAAAGAAGCCATATTGCAAATTCAAAATTCTCTTACAGACATAACATCTGTAGATTTGAGTAATCTTTCTGACTATACGAACAAGGTATTCTCAACTTACATCTTTAATGAAGCACTTTTAAATAATAATGAAAACTTTAAAACAGACTTTAGATTTACTTCACAGTTTTTTGAAGATGAAGTTTTTCATGTTGGTTCTGCAGAAAGAAGTGAATTTGCTGTAAGAAATAGAATTAGTACATATATTAATACTTCTGAAGGTGAAGGTCTAGAACATTTAAGACCTAGCATATCTCTGCAAATAATAAATCAAAACTTAAGTAAAAATATAGGTTCGATTTATTACAACAATATTCCTATCTTAAGTAATAGATATAAATCTCTAGAAGACTTAAGTGATATAATGTCGGGAGAAATAATAAGTTTTTCTATTAAAGATATTAGCGGCCAGAAAAAAACTCAAAAGCCTTCAGTAGGAATAGCAATTAAAACTGATTCTATTGTCAAAAAAATTAAAAATAAAAGTCTAGAAAAAAGCAATTTTGATACTACAATATTTAAAGAATTAGTCAAGAATATTAAAAACGGAAAAACAAATAGTCGTTTTATTTCTTATGCTGATAAAGAGGCTGATTCTGTTAAAATAGTTGAAAGTGATAACGCTCTTAAAGATATACTTTTTACATCTATTGATGATGAAAAGTTTTCTAATTTTGATATAACACCTAAAAACAACAATATAATCAAATATAAAGGTTTAGCAGAAAAAATTGCTAATAATTTTTCTAGTAAAAAAATATTGAAAGAATGTGATAATATAACTAAATTTTCTTCAAACTATTTTAAAGGTAAATACTTCAAAAGCAGTACTAACCTTTTTAGAAAAATACTGCAAGATGTATTAAACGACATTAAACTAATTTCTTCTGATGAAAAATATTTTGAAAAAACTATTAATCAATTGTTATATTTAAACCTGTTTTTAAAAGAAGGCAATGAAAAAGGAAAAGATGAGGTTTTAAATAGATTTGTAGAAAAGGCAATATTAAAAAATAGCGACTGTAGCTTTATTATAAAAAATATCGGAAGTTATAAATATAATCCAGAAGATTTGACTAGAGAAGACTATGAAATAGATTCTTCAGCAGAAGATTGGGAGTCGCAAAAACTAAAAGCTTTTAGGGACTTTTATAAAGACTTGCATGAAACAAATAAAAAATATGATGAAATACAAAAATCAGTTTTTTCTAGTGATAATGTTTTTGATCTTTCAAGTAATTTTAACTACAAAAAGGCTGATCAAATAAAAGTTAATCTAAGTATATATAGTGTTTTCAAAGAATCACTAAACGAAACTTTTGAAGGTATAAGAAAAATTAACTTAGAAGATGTATATAGTACAAATAACTTTTATAGAATTATAAAAAAGTCTCTTAGAAATTCAAAATTTAAAATTGATTTTAAACTAATCAGAAGCATACTTCCTTTTTATTATGACAAGACATATAGAAGCATAGACCAATTAAATCTTTCAGGAGAAGAACAACTTGACGTTCACATGTATTTGTCTGATTTTAATAGTCGAAGTGTTATAAAAAACAAAAGATATAATAGTCTGGATTTACCTAATAATTTGTCTCTTAAAAAAGTTGAAAAAGTTCTTATTGTTGAAAATAATAACGACAACATACGAAGTATAGTGATTAATGATGTTTTTGATAAAATTATTGACAATAAATATGATTTTCAAACAGAAGACTATATATTTTGTAAAATTACTGATTTGATAATTGACATTATTAAAACAATAGGTATAGAAGAATTCAACCAAAGATTTGAAACTTTAGAAGAAGTAAATGGTTTTATTGAGAGCAACTCATTTGTAAAAGATTTTTTACACGAAATATTAAAAGTTTATTCTGAAATTTATTTCTGTATGATAAAAATAGTAAATCATGAGCTTACTTTACAATATTTTGCTCAAGACATTGCGTTATCTGATAATACGTCTGCAGAAAGATCTGAGTATTTTGATTTTAACGTTTTTCCTAATTTAGCGGAAGAAAGTTTTGATTATATAGGAAATCTATCTCAATGCGAAAATATTTCTAATACTAAGTCTAAAAGATTAAAAGATGATTTATCAAGTATAATTTCTTCTCAAACAATCAACAATATACTTCGTGATTTTCAAAATGCGATTGATAGATCTTTATCTATAGACTATTATTTAAACAAAAAACTTACTAATAGCAAATCAAAAACATTTATAAATCAAATTGAAAATGTTTTTTCTATTCTTGTAAAGTCTGATTATCATCAAAATATCCAGCTAGACTTAACGCAAATGATACTTAATTACTACAAAAACAATATAGTAACAATCAATAACGAAGAAATAGAAGAAAAGGTAAATAGCATTTTCTATTTTGAAAAAGAAAAAATATACAAGAATTTGTTTAGTGACTTTTTTGCTGGAAAACTGTATGAAAGAAAAAATTACCTTGAAAATATTAGTAATAAAGTCTATGGAAGTTTAAGTTCTAGAGAAGGACAAAACGATAATTTTTTAAGCTTAGTAACAGAGTTTAAAGATTTAGAAAACCAGAATATAAAATTTTTAATAAGATCAGGTATCGAAAGTAATATTTTAGATGGAGATCAATATACAGTTAACATTGCTGAAGAGATTGAAACCTTAAACAAAAAAGATATATTTGAAATATCAGTAGACATAATTGACCACAATAGACTTGATCGATCATTTTTGCCTTTAAAATATTATTTTACTCCTCTTTTGTTTGATGCCTCAAACAGTTACCTTATAGAAAATATTGAATCTTGTATAGGCGCTTATCAGTTTGATTTTAATACAGCACAAATTAATAAAATATATAGTAATAAAGATGATTTTAAACAAGATGCTTTTGCTTTTGAAATAGTAGAAAAAATACTAATTGAAAATCAAACTGAAGAAAACTTTGATGAAAATGTACAAAATAGTGAATTACTTCTAGATAAAATATTTGAAGACGCAAAAAAAAGCGTTTTAATTCAAAAATATATAGATGTTGTTAAAAATATTAATTTATCTAGTTTGAATTTTGACAACAAGATTAGCATCAATACATATCAATTTCTTACAAGTCTGCAAGAAGAAGAATTTTTTAATATTTTCAACAGAGAAAAAGAAGATGTTTTATCTAAATTTACTTTAAAAACCGACTTTTATGAGTTTAAAGGAAGCTTAAAAGACTATGACATACAAAGAATGCTATCAGTTACAGAAATGATGTCAGAAAGTACTTTTGCGTCAAGCCTTTTAAATAATTCATCGTTTGGAAATTTTAACTTTCACGTTAATCCTATAGACTTTGTGTATATAGTGCAAAATACTACGAACGATCTAGAAGAAGAAAATATTGAAGGCGTACAGTTATTGCAAGATTTAAGTAGTATTGAAAAACTATCATGCAGCTTAAAAGATGTCGACTTGGATTTTGTTAATAGTAATAGAATTTACAAAATTAATGACCAGAATATTATCGATAATTATAGTGTATCAATTAACATAAGGAAACTATAATGTCTATTTACTATAGATTTAATAATTTTAATAGCAATGCTAAGATTAGTAGTAATTTTAAGTACAACTATTATGAAAAAGATGAAGGCGCAACAATTGACACTGTTATTAACAGTAACCTTGAATATAGTACAAAAGAAATAACAATTAATTTAAAGTATAAAGCTGGCTATTCAAAAAGTAATCAATTTATATCCAGCTATATTAACGAAATAGATAAACAATTTTTCAACAAAAATAAAAATAAATTGTTAAGCGAAGAAGATCTTGCTTATTTTAATAACTTAACAGAGAAAAAACAGTTTATTGAAAAAAATTCTTATTTTGATTCTGAAGATGTTAAAAGCTATAATGAAAGTTTAAACGAAAATTTGGAAAATCACTTCGAAGCATTTGAAAGACTTTCGATTAGTAGTAAAAAAATCAACGTCAATAGAAAAAAATCTTCTTTAATCAAAAGTTTAAATAGAAGTAATATATTTTTAGACGAAAAAGTTTTTGAAGAAAACGACTTTTATTTTCTAAACAAAGAAGAAAGTCGTCAGACTATTTCAGAAAAAAATAATTTTTTAAGTAATTTAAAAAGTTACAATAAAAAAAGCATTTACGAGTGTCAAAATACTTATTTCTTTCATGCAGGAATATTAGTTATTAAATATGTCAAAACAATTGAAGGTAATTACAAGAAAATTTCAAATAAATTTATTGTCAATTCTGATCTTGAAAACTTAAGAAATAATTTTCAATTTAAAAACGAAAAGTCTTATACAGTATTTGATGATGCAATAAAATATGGCAAAACGTATCGATATCTTTTATATCCTGTTTTTAACATTACAATGCCTAGCTATAACGATTTTCATATGCTAGATGATTATCTATATTGCGATATACCTCTAGACACTAAAGACATTGTTTGCAAAGAAACAGACAGACCTTTTCCGCCTTCTTACATAAATTTTTCTATCAAAGAAAATAAAGTTAATATACAATGGCTTCCAGAAAATGATGGAACAGGTGACGTAAAAGGATTTCAAATTTTTAAAAGACAGACTTTAGACGAACCATTTCAGCTAGTTAAACAAATAGAATATCATTTAGAAAGTGATGTTTACAGTAAAAATAATCTTGTATTAGAGGAGTTAATAGAGAAAAGAAATGAAGGTCAGCCTTTTGAATATTACGATAAACTTGAAAAAGACAAAATAGTAATATATGCAATTTGTGCTATAGATGCTCATGGACAAGTATCTAACTATTCTTCACAAATTGCTATAAAATACAACTTTTTTAACAAGCATTTAGAAACTGATCTTGTAAGTACACCTGGTGCACCTTTATTTTATCCAAACATTTTCATCAAAAGAAAAACAAAGTTTATTGATAATGACGATAAAATAGTAACAATAACCCCAATTGTTGAAAATATTAGTAAAATAACTTTATACGCAACTCCAGACTTTGCTATTATAAATAACGATAGCGTAAGTCTAAATAATAATTATACATACAAAGAAAAATATAAGTTTAATATATTTAAAGTAGAAAATAGCAAAAACTTTATAGATGATATTGACATAGAAAACTTTAAAAACTAGTTAGAAAGAGGTAAATATGGGATTTTTAAATCATGCAACAAATAATATAATTATTGATGCAGTTTTAACTGAGAGAGGAAGAGAATATCTTTCCCAAAACAACGGCTCTTTTAGAATTTCATCTTTTTCTTTTGGCGACGATGAAGTTGATTATTCTACAATAGAAAAATACGGCGTATCAATAGGAAAAGAAAAAATTGAAAAAAATACCCCTATTTTTGAAGCAAATCCAAATGAAAATATTGCATTAAAATACCCATGTATTTCATTCCCAAATCCTCTTACTAGAATAGATAAAATGCCTACTTTGACCTGGCAAAATCAAGGAGCCTTAACTTCTATACAATTATTTGATGCAGAAACTGTTAATACAGTTACTAATGCAGAAATTGAAATTAGAAATTTTGTCAATACATCAGACAGGTCTTTTATTCTGGATCCAAACATTAGCGATAATAAATTGCTTATTAAAATGCATGATGACTTACTTAAAATTAGCGGTATTGATTTTATAGACACTGATATTAATAATGTTGCGACATATATTTTGGATACGTCTCTGGTTCCAACTTCTACAGTTTTTGCAAATCAAAGAACTAGAATATTTAACGTCTATACTAATGGCGTAATTACATCTGACGACTTTGCTAAGTATTCTTCTATTGGAAATAGCAATGTTATTAAAACAAAAATTCAAATAATTGGTCAGTCATCTGGTGCTTCTTTGATTATACCGGTTACAATAACAAGATCAACATCAGTTACAGTTTAATAAAGAGGTAAAAAAATGGCAGAATTAACAGGTTCTTACGTTGCTATAGATGAAAGTAATTTTACAACTTCAAAGTCTTCAGTGCAACAACTTATAGATATAGTACAGTCTGATATTTCAAATTTAGATGGCGGTAATACAAGAAAAAAGTATGCGGTTTTTGTTAGTGGTGGTGCTAATTTAACCTCGATTACAAGTTCTCTTTACCAGACAGTTTTTGATCAAGATTTTACGCTAGGAACATCTAATCCTCTTTTTGATGTAACCATTGGATCTTATTTAGATACAAGTGGCGAATCTCCAGTTGTTAATACTGTAAATGCCACGCTTGATGCAGGAGGAAAATTAGTATTTGAAAATGGAAACGGGACTAATAAAAATGATTTGTCGATGATGAGAGAAAAAGTTTCTATTTACAGACAGTTTGCACAAAATCTTTTAGGCGACCCAGATGAATCTTTTGCTACGCCACATTATGAAACGCCTATTGAAAATCCAGCAACTGGAACTGATCCTAAAAGGATTGATGCAGCAGTATTTATTTCTTTTAAGCGACTTTTTACTAGAGACAATATCTTTAAAGGTTCTTTTGGTCTTAAATTATATAAAGAGGCAGCAGGTCTTACAAGTGATACTATTGAAGAAAACTTAGCTATTTCAGCAGATTTTGATGCAGGTAATAATTCAGATACATTAATTGATGACACTCTATCAGTAAGCAAGCTTGTAGTTGATCCAATTGGAGGCGAGCTCTCGACTCTACAAAATGCTGCAGGTGACTACGTAGGCTTGATTTATTACGATAAAGGAATTATTGTTTTAGACGCTGAAAGGTGTTTTGATATTGCACAAAAAATTAGAGGTGTAATTACTTCTACAAACAACACAGGTGATACTCAAACAGCTGTTGCTGAAGATGTGCCTAACGGTCTTCCAGCTTTTAATGATCCTATTACATACAACGCAGGACAAGACTTCTTTCTAGACGCTATGTATCCAAACTTATGGGTTAGCGGAACAATTGATCAAGTTGTTGATCATATTTGTGATACAAGATTTGGAACAGGATCTCTTTCAGCAATTGGATTTAGAAACGAAACAATAATTAATTCTTCTTTAATTTTTTGTCGAGCAGCGCCATCTCAGCTAAATTATTCTACAAATCCATCGTATAAAGATTCAGAAGGAAATATTATTGCAATTAACCCTACAACGAAAGATCCTTTTACTTTTATAACAACAGTTGGCTTATATGATACAGATGGCTTTTTACTAGCAGTTGCAAAAACTTCAAGACCAATAGAAAAAAATCCTGAAACTGATCTTTCTATAAGAATTAGACTAGACTACTAAGAGATGATACATGTCGTTTATAAAACTTGATAGAAAAGACTTTGCTAGTACTAAAATAAAAAACAAATTTAAAACAAGTTATATAAGCAATCAAGAAAATACATTATTAACAGATAATAACAATGATTCAAAATCAATAGTTTGTAATCATAGAATGTCTGTTAATAATGTACCAACAGATCTTTTTGATGTTGAAGATACTATTTCAATTAAAGAGTCAATTTCTGAATTTTTAAATGTTGCTAGTCAAGAAGAAGCTAGTTATGAAGAAATATCGGAACTAAAAAACAATTTATTTACAACAAACAATATTACAAATGAAAACTTAAAATTATATAACGTTAGAAATAAATTTGAAGTAAAAAGAAATACACAAAATTTTTTAGTAGATGATTTCAATCTTAGTAAACTAAACACAGTTAAAAATTCAATTTATGACTTTTATAAAAAAGATATGACAAAAGATTACTATCCAAACTTAGAGTTTGGCTTTGTAAACTATAACAGCATTAATTTTTTTAAAAATAAGATTCAAAATACAAAAAATCATTCAAATTGTATTGTATATAGTAATCATTTTAACCAAACTAGTTCAAAAAACGAAATAGATTTAAATAACAATTTTAATATTAATTTTTGGATTAATGTAAGAGAAAACAATCAAAATAAAAAAGGCTGTGTCTTGCATTTACCAGAAGTTTTAAGCTTATATAGCGTTGAATTTGAAGAAAAATTTATGCTTTGTCTAACTTCTGGAGACGAATCAAAAAAAGAACTAGTTACTCAAAACTTTAACGAGATCAACTTTGGTCAAGAAGAAAATCAATCAATGGAAGGCTGCTATTTGTTTGCAGAAAGCGTTTTTGATTATAATAAATGGTATAATGTAAATCTTAGATTTATTAAAAACAGCGATACTTCTAATGATTATAATCTATTAGTTTCAGTTGATGACTTAGAAATTTACAATAGCACAATACAAATTGACTCGAGTATTGGTTTAAATTTTAATAGCTACTTATGCATTGGAAATAAGCCAGACTATTCTACTGCCGGCGGGTATAATACTCAATACGAAAAAATATTTTATACTTTTTTTGGAGAAGATTTAAATGCAAATGACAGTGAAGGCCCTTTTTATAAAAAAGATATAAATTTAGGAAAAAACATTGAATACTTAAATAGTCAAAACTTAAACATAAACACAATAGAATCTGATGGTTTTAATGTTGTATTCTTGGACAATGAAAATAGTTCTTCTTTTCTAGGAGAGATTCATGATATAAAAATTTATAGTCAATCAATATCCAAAGAAAAAACAAGTTTTTTAAGTAAAAACAATTTAAGCGATTTAACCGTAGAAATAGAAGAAGGTTTATGTTTTTACGTGCCTTGTTTTTATGTGCCTACATATATAAAAAAGCAAGGCTTGTTTAATAATAGTATAAACAATACAAACCTTTATTTCTCCAATATGTATAATCCTTTTTATGCAAATTCTTGTGGTGGACTAGATATATCAGTAGAAAATTTCTTGGCAGAATTTGTTAATCATAAAAAACCAAACGTTATAATATCCGGCAATGAATTGCAAAACATTACAGGTAATTTTTTAGAAATAGAAATACAAAGCAAGTCAATTGATTGGTCTAAAGAAAAGATTGGATTTTTTGCGTCAGATATTTTTGTTGAAAAACTTGTAAGTGACAATATTGATAGTGACTTAAATTACAAAAACTTTTTAATGCTTCCTTGCGACAATGGTATACCAAATATTGATTTTACATCTATACAACATTTTATTGACAATTCAACTTTAAATTTTAAAATCGATTCAATAGACTATGAAATAATTAACTGCGAAGATTGTATTTCTAAAAACTTTATTGTTAATGAAAGTGATTTTCAAGGTGACAAAGGAAGAAGATATCACATTCGTTTAGAAAATAGCGAGACTGTTAGAGTTAGCACGCAATCTAATATTGCTTATAATGTTAGCAATTTTATTTATCATGACAATAGATTGTTAGATAACGACAGTATATTGAGTAACGCTTATGATCAAAGAATACATTCTTACGCTACTTCAGTTAATGATAAATATAACATTACAAAATCGAATCCTGTGTTAAGAAAATCTGACGATGGTAGTAGCCCTACAGGAAAAATAATCTTGGAAGACACTGTTATTTATAAAGAACTACCACTACCGTATTATGACTTTAATAATTCAAAACTAAATATGTTTAATGTAATGTTTGAAATACCTAACGCTTATTTTAACAATAAAATAGTAAAAGGATCTTTAGAAATAACAGATGAAAACATAATAAGTACAGGCGGAGGAATAAAAATAAAACTCAAAGATAATAAAAATGGTTTTGTTTATAGAGGAAATTGTTTAACAAAACAAGCTGAATGGAATTATGTGGGCAATTGTTTTTACAAAGAGGGAATAATATGCATAAATAATCCTTTCTTGTATTACTTTGGTAAAACCAGCTTTAATATGACTTTTTCATCAGAAAGCAGTTTATTTATACATCAAACTGATGTTGTCATTCCGGAAGGTCAATTTAACAAAAGCTTGAATTCGACATATAATAACAAACTAAGAATGGATGAATCAGCTTTTAACTCTGACGAGCCTTTTGTTTATATTTCAGATATTAATTTGCATGATGAAAACTTTAATATTGTTGCAAAAGCTAAATTAACACATCCTATACCTAAAAAAAATACTGACGATATATTAGTCAGATTAAAAATGGATTATTAATTGCAAAAAATTTATAACATTGGATTAGATATATCAACCTCTATAATAGGTGTTTCTTATTTAGATAATAAAGGAAATTTAGTAGATTTACAAAATATTAATTTAAAAAAAATCAAATGTATTTTTGAAAAATCAAGTTATGTAGAAAAATATTTTAATAATGTAAAAGAAAAGTTAGACTTTGAAGATGATGTAAAAATCTATATAGAAGAGCCATTTCAGTCATTTTCAAAAGGGTTTTCTTCTGCTAGAACTATATCACAGCTTAATAAAATAAATGGAATAGTTTCTTATTTAGCTTTTGTTAAATTTAATTCAAAACCAATCTATATTAATGTTAACACAGCAAGGAAAAATTTACAAATTAAAATTGACAAAAAGCTCAAAAATACAAAAGAGCAAGTTCATAATTGGGTTAAAACTCAAATTGATTTTAGCTGGCCTGAGAAAATAATATCACGAGGCGTAAATAAAGGTGTTGTAAAATTAGAAGAATCTTGTTATGATATGAGTGACGCATATGTAATATCAAGAGCAGGAATTTTAATTAATAATGGACAAAACAGCAAAGAGACTTGATGCTATTAATGATATCCTGTCTAACAGGACACAATTATCAAAAGATGGAGTAAATTTAAATATTTGGTGTCCTTTTTGTAACAATCCAAATAAAAATAAAATGAAGTTAAGTATTCATTTAGAAAAATCTTTTTATCATTGTTGGGTTTGTGATAAAAAAGGTTCAAATATTCATCATTTGTTTTCTAAACTTAGTAAAAATATACCTGAAAAATATTTTTCTTTATTTAAAAGATATGAAAAAAAGTATGATTTGTTTGAATTGTCTAATCTTGAAGAAGATTTAGAGCCTGTAATTTTACCAAATGACTTTAAATTTATAGTAGAAGACTTTTCAACAATATATCCTAATTGTAAAGAAGTAATTAGATATGCAATTAAAAGAGGCTTTAATAAGCATAAAATGCACATATTAAGACCTGGATTTTCAAACAGTTCAGATTTTGAAAGATATCTCATACTGCCTTCTTATGACGCAAATGGTGACTTAAATTATTATACGTCTAGAAAAATAGATGCTAATACACATGATGCATTTAAATACAAGAATGCTTCAATACCAAAAAGCAAGATTATATTTAACGAAATTAATATTGACTGGAATATTCCTCTTACTTTGGTTGAAGGTCCTTTAGACCTTATAAAGTGCAATGATAATTCAACATGCCTTTTAGGCTCAAGCTTAACAGAAGACATGCTTTTGTTTCAAAAAATTGCGCACAATAAAACACCCGTTAAACTTGCACTCGATAGTGACATTTATAATAAAACTTTAAAAATTGCTAGTTTACTTCATTCGTATGATATTAGTGTTGATATTATTGACACAAGAGGTTTCGAAGACGTGGCTGAAATGACTCATAACGCCTTCTCAGGCTTATATGATAATTCACAAAAATATAACGAAAATGATAGATTATTAAACAAAATAAGGTTACTTTAATGACAAAAATAGCACACATTTCAGACGTTCACTTTAGAAGTTTAAAAAGACATGAAGAGTATAAAATAGTATTTAAAAAGCTATTTGCTTCTTTAGAAGAAAACAATGTTGACCTTATTTTCATTGGTGGTGATATCGTACACTCTAAAACCCAAGGAATAACACCAGAAATTATTGACCTTTTAAACTGGTGGTTTACTTCATTGGCTTCGATTGCTCCTACGCACATTATTTTAGGAAATCACGACGGTTTAATTTTAAACAAAGATAGGCAAGATGCAATTACGCCTATTGTTAACGCACTAAACAATCCTAACATATTCTTATATAAAGAATCAGGAATATATCCTGCTGGAATCGGTAACATAAATTGGTGTGTTTTTAGCTGCTTTGACGAAGAAAACTGGGACAAAGTCAAGCCAAGCCAAGAAGGAATTAATATTGCATGTTTTCACGGGGCAGTCTGGGGATCTAAGACTGATGTCGATTGGGAGCTTGACGGAGAAGTAAGCTTAAACTTTTTTGATGGTTATGATTTTTCTTTTTTAGGTGATATACATAAGCTACAGTACTTAGATACAGAAAAAAGAGTTGCATACCCAGGCTCTACAATACAACAAAATTATGGTGAAGATATTAAAAAAGGTTATTTGTTGTGGGAAATAAACAATAGAAACGACTATAAAAGCAAGTTTTTGTCAATAGATAATCCTTTTCCTTTTGTAACCATTGATTGGCAAAATAACTTAGAAGATACACTTAGATTTTGTGAAAAAGTAAAATCAGGTTCTAGGTTTAGAATTAGAAATAAAACTTCAATATCACAAATAGAAATAAAAATGCTCCATCATTATCTTAAAAATGATAAAAAAGCTTGTGAAGTAGTCTTTCAAAATTTAGGTAAACAAGATACAGTGTTAAATACACTTGAGTCTATTAAAGAAAAGAATATTTTAGATATTAGAGTTAAATCAGACAGAAAATTAATTATTAAAAACTTCTATTCTGAAATTGATAAAAGTACTTTAGACAATTTAGATAATTTATTTGCAGAAAACTTAGATAAGCTTCCAAAAGATTTATCTGATAAAATTGCCAATAAATGGTCAATTAATACTCTTGAGTTTAATAATACTTTTTCTTATGGTAAAAATAACAAAATAGACTTTAATAATTTAAGTGGTATCATAGGTTTGTTTGGAAACAATAGAGCTGGCAAATCTTCTATTCCTGGTACTTTGATGTATTCTTTATTTAATACAACAGATAGAGGTTCTCTTAAAAACATTGATATCGTCAATACAAGGAAAGGTTTTTGTGACGCAAAAATTAGTTTTTCTGTTAATGGAAATAAATACGAGCTTTTTAGAAAAACAGAAAAGAAAACGTCTAAAAAAGGAACAACTTCAGCTACAACAAACTTAACTTTAAACCATATTGATGCAAACTTAGTAAGTGATCAAACTGAAGAACAAAGAAGAGAAACAGAGAAGAGTGTTAGGAAACTTATTGGTACCTCTGAAGATTTTTTGGCTACATCTTTTGCTTCACAAGGAGAAATTAATTCTTTTATTAAAGAAAAAAGCAGTGCAAGAAAATCAATATTGGCTAAGTTTTTAAATATTGAGCTTTATGAAGAATTATATAAACTTTCAAGAGAAGAATATATTGTCTTAAAAAACAAAATTAAAGAAATAAAAGAAGTAAATTGGGACTTAGAAATACAAAATTTTCAAAATAATATTGTTTTGTTAAAAGAAGATATTTTATCTTTTAAAGATAAACTATCAAAAACTAGAGAAAAAGAAGTTAGCCTAAAAATTGAGCAAAACCTTATCTTAAAAAACAATGCAGATAACTCTGGTTACACATTAAACTCTGTCAATAATGAATTAACATATCTTAGAAACAAAATAAAACAGAGAAAAAATAGCAACTCAATATTAAATCAAGAAATATCTGACAATGATCAAAAAATATTGATAATCAATACTTTTAAAAATTCTTATTCTATTAAAGACTTGCAAGAAGAAAAACATAAACTAGATAGCTTTATTAATAAGCTTTCAAATTTCAATACAAAAAAGTCTGTCGTAAAGTCAGACATTAATCGTCATGAAAACGAAATAAAAATATTAGACCAGGTTCCTTGTGATAACAAATTTAAAAATTGTAAATTTATTAAAAAGGCTTATGAGTCTAAAAATCAAATAGAAGAAGTTAATGATAGTTTAAAAGATATTGAAGTTTCTATTTTAGAAATAAAAAATGTCATCAATAAACTCAAAGATAAAGAAATTGATAATAAAATAGAAAAATATAATAATATTTTGATTAAAGAACAAAAAATTAAATCAGAGATTATCAATAAAAAAACTAAAATAGATCACAACAATGATCAGCTAAACAATTTAATTGATAAAAAAAACAATCTGGAAAATATTAAAAATCAAATTCAAGATAAGAACTCAGATGAATCAATACAGAAAAACAAAGAAATAAACAAAAAGCTAGAAAAATTAAGCGAAGAATCTAGCAAAATTGATAGACTTATTAATGAATGTAGTCAAAATATTTTTTCAAACAATAACAAAATTACTTTGCTTTCTAAAGAAAAAGAAGATTTTATAAAAATAAATGAAAAATGGAAATTATATGATTTATATTCATTTTCAGTTTCGAAAAAAGGCATTCCTACGAGTATTATAAATTCTACATTGCCTAGAATTAATATAGAAATAGAAAAGATTCTTTGTAATGTTGTTAATTTTAAAATTATTTTAGAAGAAAATTCTTCTAACAATCTTGATGTCTTTATTGATTATGGTGATTCAAAAAGAATCATTGAATGTGCCAGTGGTATGGAAAAAATGATAGCATCCATAGCAATTAGAGTTGCGCTCATTAACATATCCAATTTACCAAAATCAGATATTTTTATAATAGACGAAGGCTTTGGCGCTCTGGATAGTAATAATATTGAGTCTTGTGCTAGACTTTTAACCAGTTTGAAACGATACTTCAAAACTATTTTAATCATATCACATGTAGACGCAATTAAAGATATAGTTGATAAAAACATAGAAATATCACTTAAAAACAAGGATTCTTATGTCAATACATAAAACAAAGTGGCAAAAAATAGATAAAAAAATAGAACAAACAACAATAAATAATGTTATATTTATTAGACCCGTCAATTCTGATACTTTGCCTATTGATTGTCCTAATTGTAAAAAACTTTTATCATCAATTGAAGATTGTGAATCAATTAAAGAACATAATTTATGCGAAGAATGCTTTAGAAATGTAAGTTTTAATTACAAAGGTAATAATTAATATATAATTAAACAATTACGAAAAAGGCAAAAAAATGGAATATGATTTTATAAGTGCTATTGGTAATGCCATTGACAATGTCTATAACAACTATGCAGAAAACAGTGCTAGAAGAACTGTCGTAAAGTTAGTTGATGATAAAATGACCATTACTTTCATGACAGTAATTAATATTGCTCGAGAGCAAGATATGCACTATCAAATGAAAAACTTAAACAAAGAAGCTAATGATATGATCAAGTCGAGGCTTAGTCTTATTAGACAACAATTTAAACAAAGTTCAGGTAGAGTGCTTAAAGCTAAAAAAATTGATGCATGTGACTCAATTGAAACCTTAACAGTAAGTGCATATAGTCCACACAGAAGCTTAAAATTTTCTCATACAGTGAGTTATGAGGTAGCTTAATGTCAGCACACAAGAAGGGTCAAGTTACTGAAATCATAAAATGCGGAAAAGATCCCGTATACTTTATGAACAAGTATCTTAAAATACAACATCCGCTTAGAGGTCTAATTCCTTTTAAGACATTCCCATTCCAGGATGATTGTGTACAAGACTTTAATGATAATCGATTTAATATTATTTTAAAGTCTAGACAACTTGGCCTTTCAACGCTCGTTGCTGCATATGCAGTTTGGCAAGCTTGTTTCTATAAAGAAAAAAATATTCTTATTATTGCTACAAAACTAGCTGTAGCACAAAACTTTATTAGAAAAGTAAAAACTTATTTAAAGTCAATGCCAAAATGGCTTTTAGTACCTACTATAATTGCTAACAATAAGCAGCAAGTTGAATTTTCTAACGGATCTCAAATTAAAGCAGTCCCAACATCAGAAGACGCAGGTCGTTCTGAAGCACTTTCTCTTTTGATTGTAGATGAGGCAGCTTTTGTAAGAAATTTTGATGAATTATGGATGGGTTTATACCCGACACTTTCTACAGGTGGACGTGCTATTCTTCTTTCTACACCAAATGGTGTTGGTGGACAATATCATGAAATATACACAAAAGCAAACAGAAAAGAAAACGAATTTAATGCTATAAAGCTAATGTGGGACGTACATCCTGAAAGAGGTGATAATTGGTTTGAAAAAGAAACCAAAAATATGTCACAAAAACAAGTAGCACAAGAACTTCTTTGTGACTTTTCATCTTCAGGTGACACTTTTTTATCTAACGAAGTTATAGAAAATTTAAGAATTCAAACAAAAAACCCGATAGAAAAAAGCGGGCCAGGTGGAAATATCTGGTATTGGGAATATCCTATTGAAGGAAATACCTATGTGCTATCAGCAGATATAGCAAGAGGAGACAGCGGCGATTATTCAGCTTTTCATGTTATAAATGCAAAAACAGCAACAATTTCTTGTGAGTTTAAAGGAAAAATACCTCCAGATCAATTTGCTTCTGTTGTTTATGATATTGGTAAAAGATTTTATAATTCTTTAGTATGTCCAGAAAACAACGCTTATGGATATACAATGCTTGTTAAGCTTAATGAGTTAGGTTATAAAAATATTTATTTTAGTTCTGAAAAAGAAAAATATAAGTATCTTTATGGCGAAGGAAATAATATTGGCAAGGCTGGATTTACAACTAGCAAAGAAAGCAGAGATAAAATACTTGCAAACTTTGAAGATGTTTTAAGAAACAATACACTTAAAACTTACTCAAGTCGTTTATGCGCCGAGTTGAAGACTTTTATCTGGAATGGTAAAAAAATAACTGCCATGAAAGGTTATAATGACGATTTAATTATGTCTTTAGCTATAGGCTGCTGGATTTCATTAAATACATCAAGCGAGTATAATGCTGCGCAACTACAACAAGCTGATGCTATTCTTAAAGGTATGGCAATAAATAACACAAATATTAATAAAACAAATATCTCTCCTTTCTATAATAACAATATTAATGCAACCAATCCAATGATACCTGTGATTATGCCAGAAAGTCAATTTGGAACAAACAAACAGCCTTCTAAGAAAAATCCTTTAGGAGATTTGTCTTGGCTAATAGGAAAGTAAAATGGCAGAAGATAACAATTTATTTAGAAAACTAACAACACTTTTTAGATCTGGTCCTGTTGTAAGAAGAAAAATTAAAAAATTTCAAAACAAAGGATCAGATAGGTCTTCACTTGAAGTTTTTAAAAAAGCGCATAGTGACGTTTATAACTCGACTCTTAGCGCATATGGTTCGTATGATAGAATGGCAAGATATAGTGATTTTTCTGAAATGGAAGCAACACCAGAAATATCATCAGCACTTGATATTTACTCAGAAGAATGTGTTTCACCAGACGCTTCAGGTCAAGTTTTGCATATTTACTCAGAAAATAGAATGATTAAAAAAATATTAACTGAGCTTTTTTATGATACATTAAATATTGACTTTAACTTAGTAATGTGGGTTAGAAATCTTTGTAAATATGGCGATTTTTTTCTATTTAATGATATTCATCCAGAGTATGGTGTAATCAATGTTTTCCCAGTTCCAATATCAGAAATAGAAAGAGAAGAAGGTTTTGACTCAGAAGATCCAGGGGCTGTAAGGTTTAGATGGGTTACACAAGGTAATAGAGTTTTAGAAAATTGGCAAGTTTCACATTTTAGACTTTTAGGAAATGATGCATTTTTACCTTATGGTTCTTCTGTTTTAGAAGGAGCTCGAAGAGTTTGGCGTCAACTTATTCTTATTGAAGATGCTATGTTAGTTTACAGAGTTATTAGGTCTCCAGAGCGACGTGTTTTCTATATTGATGTAGGCAATATTCCACCAGAAAACATACAAGATTACTTGGAGCAGGCACAAACTTCGCTTAAAAGAAATGCTGTTGTTAATAAAACTACAGGGCAAGTAGATTTAAGATACAACCCGCTTTCAGTTGATGAAGACTATTTTTTACCTGTAAGAGGTGGTGATACTGGAACTCGAATCGATACTTTAGCAGGCGGCTCAAATACTACAGCCATAGAAGACGTTGAGTATATACAAAAAAAGCTTTTTGCAGCTCTTAAAATTCCAAAAGCGTATTTAGGTTATGATGAAGATATTGGTGCAAAAGCAACTTTAGCGCAAGAAGACATTAGATTTAGTCGAACTATACAGAGAATCCAAAAAACAATTGTTTCTGAGCTTAATAAAATTGCTATGATACACCTTTATACGCACGGTTACACAGAAGAAAATCTGCTAGACTTTGAATTATCTTTAAGCAATCCTTCAAGTATTGCGCAGCAGCAAAAACTTGAGTTAATTAGAACAAAGTTTGAAATATCAGGACAAGCACCTGAAGGTATGGTTGACAAAGAATGGATTAGAAAGAATATTCTTGAGCTCAACGACGACGAAATTTCTAGAATTGAAAAAGGTAGAGAAAAAGATAGGCTGCGAGAAATGGAACTTGAGGCTGTTCAAGCACCTTCACAAGATAGTTTTGGTTTTGGCGATGAGGAAGAGTCTCCAGTCGGTGGTGGTGATGAAGCTGCAGGCGGCGCAGATGATATGTTTGGCGGCGCAGATGCAGGTGGTTCTGACGAAGGTGGTGCCGAAGAAGCAGGTGGAGGAGGTCTTGAAGGCTTATTTGCTGGAGACGTTAAATCTGGAAGGTTAATGTCTGAAGAAGATTTTGCTAAATATGACGAATTATTAGGAGAAGATGACTCTGATGAAGACGAAAAAGAAAGTAAACGTCCTAAAAAATATAAAAAGAGCGTTTTAGACACAGAAGGTCTAGGTAATAACCCAATAAAAGCTTCAGACGTTTCTACTGGCTTTGGATCACTTAAAGGATCTTTGAGTCCTATAACAGTTAAGGATCTAAGTGACGGCATTATGCCACAAAGTAAAGTAATTAACGATTTTGTTGATAGACAGCTTACCTATAGAATGCAAAAAGATTTAGATAATATGAATAGCAAACTATCTATTAACAAAAATAAAGTTTTAACTGAAGGTAATGACAAAGATTACGACATAGTTATAGATGATAAACTATTTGAGAAAGATAAATAATAATGAATAGAGTTCATAATAAAAAGATAAATATCGGTATAATATATGATCAAATTATAAACTTTACTTGTTCTAATATTTTGGAAGAAAATAATAGTCGAGCTGAAGATGCTTTAAATATAATTAAAAAGCACTTTAAGAATAGCGATCAACTTAAAAAAGAATACAAGCTTTTCAAGGCTTTAGCAACAACAAGAGGTGTTTCAGATCAGCTTGCTTATTCTATAATTAATGAAGCTAAAAAAGCTTGTAATGAAATGTTCAATAGAGAAAAGCTAGAAAAAGAAAAGTCTTTGCTTATAAAAGATTTAAATTATACTTTTGGTAAAGGAAAAATATTCGAAGAAAAAGTTAAAAATTATAGAGTGTATGCAACAATACAGACTTTGCTCAACGAATGGCGAAGTAATAATTCAAATTTTGACTTATCTACAGAGTATGAAATAAAACTACATCAATATTTAATTTCTAAAAATAATTTAAATGAAAGTTTAAAACCTTTGCCTAAAGTTAATAAATTAACTTATAATATTATGAAAGAAATGTTTGATAAAAAATATAATTTAATACTTACAGAAAATCAACAAAAGTTAATTACGTTGTTTATTAATGAAGACGATGATCAACTAATAAAAGAATTTAAAATTATCAAAGCAGAATCAATATCTAAACTAAATAAGTACTTTATAAAGTGTAACAATAGTATTTTGCTAGAAAAGAAAAAAAAGATTTTTAGTAAAATATCAAATCTTTCAGAAGACTTAACTAATAGAAATAATATTGAAAAATATTTAACAATAATTAAGTTAACTAATGAAATATCAGGAGAATAAAATGAGTTCACAAAGACTTATTACAGAATGGATTAATTTTGAATACGATCCTAAAATTATAAAAGAGCAAAGAGAAGTAGGTGCTCCTTTAGTAATGAAAGGGATACTACAGAAAGCTGAAACTTTAAACCAAAATGGTAGAGTTTATCCAAAAGTTATTCTTGAAAGAGAAATAAGAAATTACCAAAAATTTATCAAAGAAAACAGAGCACTTGGCGAATTAGACCACCCAGACTCTTCGGTTGTTGAGCTTAAAAATGCTTCTCATAATATTAAAGAAGCTTATATGGATGGTAATATTGTATACGGCACTGTTGAAATTTTAAATACTCCTAGTGGTAAAATATTGCAATCTTTAGTTGAAAGTGGAGTTACTTTAGGTATTTCTTCTAGAGGTGTAGGTAGTACAAAGTCTCAAGGTGATATGCAGATAGTCCAAGACGACTTCCAGCTTATTTGCTGGGACTTTGTTTCTGAGCCTTCAACCCCTGGCGCTTTTATGATGAAAGAAGGAAGAGAAGTATCACCGCAGTATATTAATAATGTTTTTAACAAAACTGATAGAATTGATAGAATATTTAATGATATAATGGAGTGGAAATAATGGCAATATCACACATACCAAGATCTGTTGGGCATAACTTTGCTCCAGAATACCAAATTAGTGCTGTACCTTTTAACGCAAAAAATTCTGACGGTAGTAGATTTGTAATTAAAAAAGCAACAGGAAAAATAGTAGGCACAGTAGCTAATACAGATGGCGATAATGATTTATCAGACGATGCCTGGACAAGAACAGATGATACTTTAACTGACAATGACCTTAAAGCGGATAATGCAAACCCAGCAACAGTTGGTAATTTGGATGCTGCCTATGTTGTTATAAGAAAATATGAATTTAAAAAAATAACACAATGGTTACAATTTAAAACTGTTGGAGAAGAAACTAAAGTTTATTTTAGCAGAAAAGAAGCAGCGAATAGCACAACCTCAACAAATTGTTTAGAATTGGCTGCTACTGAAGAAACATTAATTTTGCCTATTAGATGCGTTAATATTTACATGCCTGACGCGACTACTGCTAATCAAACAATGCATATTAGAGCAGGATTAACTTCAATAGATAGATCAGAATTTACAGAAATGATAGAAACATTTTTAGGTGATACAGAATAATGGCAAAAGTAAGTAGAGATATGCTTAAAGGACTTGTTAAAGAGTGTTTAGTTGAAATATTGGCTGAAGGTTTAACGGGTGGTGATACAGAAGAGCTAAACGAAAGCTTTTCAATGTCAAAAACTAAAAAAACTTTTAAGCAAACAATGAAAAAAGCCGTGAAGTCAGCAAGTCAAAAGGTTGCAAACGAAAGATTTGAAGAAAATACACAGAAGATTATTTCTCAAGCAACAAATGATCCTGTTATGGCAGCCATACTTTCAGACACAGCAAAGACAACTTTGCAAGAGCAAAATACCGCAGACAGACCAAATCAATTTAACGCAAAGCCAACAGACACTTATAGCCAAATAGCAAGTGAAAGCGATCCTATGGAATTGTTTGGCGGTGCATCTAATAATTGGGCATCTTTAGCTTTTTCAGGCAAATAATAAAAAAAATACTGACATAGACATATTTAGTTTGTAATATAATTTTATTTAACATGGAGATTAAATATGTCTAGACAGAAAAGGCTTACACCAGCAGTTATTCGCAAATTAGTTCGTGAAGAAAGAGCACGCTTAAACGAGACTTTAGAGATGAAGTTGAAGCATCCTTCAGAGGCACCAAAAAGAACTCGAGAAGTTGACGCAACAAAATATGCAGATACTCTTGCTCAATGTATGGATTATTACCAAATGTGCAAACTTAAAGAGTCAAAGCTTATTGAAGAGCTTAAAAAGCTCCAAGAAGTCAAAAGAGAACTAAAGAAAAGACTTCTTCATAATATTTAATAACGTAAAATAAAAGGAGTTTAAAATGGCAAGACCCGCTTCAAGATCTAGACACGGTACAGCCGAGCACGGCACAGTTTCTGATGCATCAGGAAATCAAGTAGTTACACAAAGAAATGCTTTTTCTGATGGCACTACTACTGCTGATATCACAGGCGCTTTTCGAGGAAGTGTCAGAAGCTTTAATGTTGTCGATAGAGGAACTGGCGAACAAATTATGCAGGCTGCAGAAGCTATGATGAAATATAAATCGGCAAATGGTGTAGGATCTACACCTTCTTCGGGAGATAGCATGGACTTTCCTGATGGCCAGTCAGCCGGTGCTATGCTATTTCAAGCTGGCAACAGTAAATTTAATGAAGTAGCAAATGCAACAGATAATCCAAATATATTTGGTCCAAATACAAAGGTTGAAAAACCATTGCTTGACAATCCTTCCTCCGATGTTGGATCTGATAAAACTACGCCTGCAACTCAAAATGCTTCAGCCGATACTACAGCTCAGTCTAACTATAATCCAAAAGGTTACGGAATTTCTATTGATAGAAACGATCCTCGACTAAACCCGCACGGAAACAGAGCAACACTTACTCATGTCTTGAGAGATTCTCCAGATACTACTACTACTACGTTAGGCGAGTATATAGATACTGCAACTTACAATTATACCGAGTAAATAAAGTAAAAAATAATGTCTAGATCAAAAAACGGCACAGCATATAACGATACTAGTGATCAAACCATAAAGCAAAGAGAAGCTTACTCTGAAACTTTTGGTGGTATGCTTGGGCAAAAAAGCACTCTTTATGGATTTAATCATCCAGATAAGCCTAAAGATCGAGATGTAATGGAAGCTGCTAAATCTATATTGGATACGTTTTATTCACCTGTTGGTCATAACCCGGACTTTAGTGACGGCATAGAAGACTCTCGACTTAGTACGTTCTCTATTGGTAAAAATAAGTTTGATGACATTAAAAATGCTAAAGATTTACCTAATCGACTTGGACCAAATATTAAAGCACTAGATGTTAATAGTCCTCCATTAAGTGATGTTTCTGACACACCAGAAGGTCATGTTCAAGTATCTTCTTTAACTAACACTGGCGAGCAAGTAGATGTTGCAGGTTTTGGAGTTCATATTGATAGAAATGACCCAAATCATAATCCTTCTGTCAAAACTTTTCTTAATAGAAGAGGAACGACTCCTTCTTTAAACGGAATTTATGTTCGAGGAGATAATATTAAATTAGGCGAATATATAGATAGCGAAACTTATGAATATAAAGAGTAAATAAATGGCTAATCCTCCGTCTAGTTTAAATACAAATCCTAACGCAATGGGCGGGTCGTTTAATTACGACAGCAGAACTGGACTAGGGTATGGACAAACAAAAAATGGTGGACTAGGCTCTAACTGGGATATGGGTGACGCTTTAAGTTCTCCTAAGGGTGAATGGGATAAAGAGCTTCCTTTAAACGATTCTGAAGAAGATATTGTTATTGGTCCAGGTACATCTGTAAGAGACTTAGCAATTGCTGCTGGTCTAATACAAATAGATGATGAAGAAATAACACCAGTTGAAGCAGGAATTCAAAGTAAAGCAAATACATCCTTACATATGCCTACAACAGATTTTGCTGCTAAAAAGAAACGTAATCCTAATTCCTATGTTGGATTAGCAAACACTTCAGCGTATTTAGGTTCTTCATATATGAGAGGGGGTAATATCATGTCTGAAGATATGTTAAGGGACTTTATAAGAGAAGCATTGATGCAAGAAAAAACTTCTATTGGAGTAAAGAGCAAAGTAAGTGCTACATTAGGTGATCCTTATAAATCTAGCAAAGCTAACGTAAGTAATGTAAGCAGAGGTCTAGGACACAGAGGAACAATAAATAAAGGTTATAATTCAAACGGTAGTCAAGGAATAAAAGTTGGTGGTGATAACAATCCTGATTTATATCCTTACGCATCATCTGAAAAATTAAAGGCTACAAAAGATGGATCTAATCTTACAAGATATGACAAAAAGAAAATAAAGTTTAGAAAAAATAAATTTGGTGAGGATATGTCAACTTCTGAAGACATGATTGTGGTAAACAGTGAAGAAGAGTTGGCATTTCAAAATATTAATAGATTTAAATAAAAAATTATTTTTGTCAGTTTTTAAATATATAATATTATAAGTTATACAATATGAGAGTAATTATGTCTAATAGTTTATACAGCGAAGCTTTAAGAGCTGCAGAGGAAATTAAAAACGCTGCAGAGGAAAAAGCAAAACAGCAATTAATTGAAGCAATGACTCCTCAAATTAAGTTAATGGTAGAACAGAACTTAATGGAAGAAACTGACGCAGAATGCGGAACAGAGACTATTGGAGAAGAAGATACAGATGCTGAGTGTGGCTCTGAGTCTGATGAAGGTAAAAACTCAGAAGATAAAGACAGACAAAGTAATCCTGCAACTAAAGATGATGAAGTAAAGGATGATAAAAAAAGCTTGCATGGCACAAAGCTTGAAGCATACGAAATGAGTAGTGAAGCATCGTCAGTACTTTCAAAGCTTGTTAACTCAAGTGCGAAAAACAAAGCTGTCAGGACTAAGCTTGAAGAAATAGCCAAAGGCATTTTGGTACTTAAGAAAGCGACATTACTTGCTGAAAATAGAAAAATTAACACACAAACCAAAAAAAGAATTAACTTGCTATACAAAAATTTGGTGAGTGAAACAAAAAATATCGCAAGTTATGATATATTTAAAAAAGATAATGAATTACTCAAAGAATTTTATAACGTAATTAAGGAGTTAAACAATATGTCTAGAAGACGTTCAAACCAGAGTAGATATCTTAATGAAAATCTTGAAGATTTGTTAGAGATGAATCTATTCGAAGAAGATGGCGATGATGAAGAATCAGAAGACGCATTTGCTGACATGGGCGGCGAAGACGACAGTGATCCTTTAGCTGATATGGAAATGGAATCTGCACCTGCAGAAGGTGGCACTGTTGACGGAAATACTACTGTAGAAGAGCTAGCACAGATGGCTGGTCTTTTAGATAGTGCTGACGAAGCGCCTGCTGAAGAAGAGCCGGAAGAAGAGCCGGAAGAAGATGATGAGCTTCCAGAAGGACTTTTTGAATACGACGAAGATCCAGAAGAAGCTCTTGGCGAGACAGATGAAGTTGACGTTGAAGGGCTTTCTAGCGCAAAGCATGAGTCACGCCGACGCGACGTAGTTCTAGAGATTGATGAAAATATGTTAAGAAAAGAAATTAGTAGAATGAAGACTCTTCGTGAAGGCGAAGCCAAAGATATGGCTGGGCACTTCGGTGGAGGTTCACTCGAAGGCGAATTGTTTGTTGATGGTGTAGAGCTCAACAAGCTACATGAGATGAAAATTAAAGCTGCAAAAGTTGTACGCATGAATCGTATGCTCGAAAGCAAGCTTTCTCAATATAAAAAGGCTCTTCGTGGAATGAAGACTCAACTAACTGAGATGAATCTTTTTAACGCGAAACTTCTTTATGCTAATAAGCTTATGCAAAACCGTGATTTAACAATCAAACAACAACGCAACATTGTTGAATCACTTGATGAAGCAAAGACATTAGGTGAAGCTAAGATTTTATTCGAAAGCCTCTCTAAGTCTTTAGTACGACCCGCTAATACACGTAGTGGAAACCTTTCAGAAGGTGCCATTAGAAGACCAATGAGTTCTTCTTCAAGACCAGTTAGAAGTGGCCAATCTAAGCCAATAAACGAATCTGTAGCACTTGACCGTTGGGCAACCCTTGCAGGTATTAGAAAGTAATTAAGTTTAATACAGTTTTAATTTTTAAAAGAAAAGGATAAAAACAATATGAGTTTTACTCTAAAAACATTAACAGAAGGTATTAGAGACCGCCACGTAGGCCAGCAAAACAAGCGCCTCGTTGAGAAATGGTCTCGCACAGGTCTCCTTAGAGGCATGGACGACGTAAACCGTGAGAACATGGCAACAATGCTTGAGAACCAGGCAGCACAAGTTCTTCGTGAGAGCAACACAATGACTGGAGGCGACGTTGGAGGTTTTACTAACATTGCTTTCCCAATCGTTCGCCGTGTATTTGGTGGTCTTATTGCTAACGAGCTTGTTTCAATTCAACCTATGAGCCTTCCAAGTGGTCTTCTATTCTATCTAGACTACACATACGGCTCTGATCAAGGTCCTTACAAGAATGACGAGTCAATCTACGGTGGCCCAGCTGGCAAGGCAATCCAAAGTGGTGCACTTGCTCAAGGCGGTCAATACGATCTTGCAGGTAGCGGATTCTCAAAGACATATGTCAGCTCAGCTACAATTAAGCTTGCTCACACACACCCACATGCGTTAAGTCGTCTATTTACAGTTGATGCAGCCAGTGCAGTTAAAAATGACTATGTACATAATGACAAGCTAGCGGCCTCAAAATTCTCAAGCTTAACAGAGAAACTAGTCCAGAGTGATGTTTTAGTTCTTGACGCAATCGATTCAAGCTCAGAAGATTTTGCTTTTGTACTTGCACCTTTGCGCGTTGATAACTTCCCAGCGAACGCAGATCTTAGCATGGTTAAAAACATTTCATTAACTGGTACAGTTGCCGGTCTTCAGGCAGTTTCTTCTTCGATTCAGCCTGGTAATTCTACATTAAACGTTAGAAGACTAAATCGTATTGTTAAAGTAAAAAATGGTGGTCTACACTCAAGCGATGTTGATGCTGCTGATATTGTTCTACTTGAAGATGCTCCTTTACAAGAGGCTTTAGCAAACGATTCTACATCTAATGACTTTGCAATGTTATTTGTTGTAAGAATTAAAGATGAAGCGCTTAATGAAGCACACTTAAGTGACGAGAACGTTGACGTCGCCGTAAACTCAGGTGCTTCTGACTTTGACTTAGAGCTAGTTAAGGCTGACACTGTTGGATTTACTGATGGTGAAGCTGCTGGAACTCCTGCATTTGAGTCTGACATGGGTGTTGCTGATTCGGCTGGCAAAATGGGAGACGGTGGTGTTTCTCCAGTAATTCCAGAGATCGACATTAAGATCGAGTCAATTCCTGTAACAGCTCAAACACGTAAGTTGAGAGCACGTTGGAGTCCTGAGCTTGCGCAAGACCTTAACGCATACCACTCAATGGATGCAGAGGTTGAGCTTACTCAGATTCTTTCTGAGCAAATCGCTCTTGAGATTGACCGCGAAATTCTTGGTGATCTTCTTACTGGTGCTGCTGGTGCAAACTTCTTCTGGAGTCGTTCACCTGGTAAGTTTGTTAACAAGCGTACTGGCGCTGAGATTGCTCGCACAAGCTCACTTAACCCTGGGCCAGCTTTCACTGGCACAGTTCGTGAGTGGTATGAGACTCTAACTGAGACAGTTATTGACGTTGCTAATGAGATTCACAGAAAGACTCTACGTGGTTCTGCGAACTTTATCGTAGTTTCTCCTGACGTTGCAACAATTCTTGAAGCATCTGTACTTTACCGCCCAAG
>MDTC01166233.1_pt1 | contig 55543 bp, 61 predicted proteins | sample 811181 | NCBI WGS metagenome assembly MDTC01 (sample SAMN05326644, study PRJNA326480) | marine metagenome | isolation source: seawater | place: Pacific Ocean: North | collected 2011 | reverse complement strand
GATAATCATAAGCAATATTTGGAGCTCTTCTTACTCTTCTTGTTCCTGGATCGTATACCCATGCTTTTCTTGGACTCTCTAAAGAGTTTAAAGACTCGATTACTAACAAACTTGCATCAGCTAATCTTGGTGGATGAGTAACTTTTTGCATAAGCATTCCTTGCAAACCTTTTCCATTTTCATCACTAACAAACGGATTCCAGAAATTTTTAGCAACTGCTTCACCAGCTCCTTCTGTCTTGGAGCCATCTGGATTTATAACGTAATAAGGTGCACCACCAATTATGTCTACACCTCTATATCTAAGTATATGATTCCAAACATGATGGAGTGGTTCTGAGGCATTTGGAAAAGGTATGCCACCAATAACTCCTTGCACTCCTTCCCCACCTGCTATCATCTGAACATTACCTTGCTCTGTAAGATCTAAAACTTCTTGAGGTACTGCACAACTTCTTCTAGATGGATAAATATTCATCACGAAACTTTCAGGATAGATGTTGAACATTTCAACTTGTCCATCTGTAAGATAAGACAAATAATTATTAAAGTTAGCTGCATTAATTTGAAATTTAATTTCATCGTCTGCAAATGGGTTAACATAAATATTTGAGTCTTTATTATAGCCATCTACTGGTAATGTAATAGGATTGCGATTGCCGATATCAGAGTCAGTAAATATAGTATTTGCACTTAAATTAACTGAAAATAATAGGATTATTATAGATAAAATAGTTTTTTTCATATATTTAAGCTTAAATATTTTTATAATTAAAAGATAGTTTTTTAAATTATGACAAACATTAATGAATTTATTAAATTTGGCAACAGATTAGCTGATAATTCTAGAAAAATATCATTAAATTTTTTTAAGCAAAGTATTAATATACAGTCAAAATCAAAAACAAAGTTTGACCCAGTTACAGAAGCTGATGTTTCTACTCAAAACTATATTAATAATTGTATAAGTAGAAAATTTCCTACTCATTCAATTGTTGGTGAAGAAAAAAGTCAAATTAATGATAACGAATATGAATGGTGTATAGATCCAATAGATGGAACCAGATCATTTATTACTGGATTTCCAACATGGGGTACTTTAATTTCTTTAAGTAAAAACGGCAAAGTAATCCTTGGAATAGTAGATATGCCAGCCTTAAATGAAAGATATATTGGTTATAATAAAATTTCTTACAAAATAATCAATAATAGAAAAAAAATATTAAAAGTAAAAAAAAATAAAAATTTATCTAAATCAATATTATCATCAACTTCATTATATGAATTCAAAACGAATAAAGATAAGAAAGATTTTACTAAGTTATCAAAAAAAGTAAATGGAGTTCACTTTGGAGGTGACTGTTATCAATATTGCCTCTTAGCTGACGGATATATTGATTTAATTATTGAGACTGGTTTAAACTCATGGGATATTCGAGCCTTAATACCAATAATCAATAATGCAGGTGGTTCTATAAAAACCTGGAATAATAAAAATCCAAAAGATGGGGGTAAAGTAATTGCTGCAAATAATAAAGCCTTATTAAAGAAAGCCCAGTCATTACTTTTAGAATAAAAAAAACCCAGCTTTTAGCTGGGCTTCTTTAAATCAATAAATTAAGCCTTATTATTTTAAAGCATCCATTACTGAAGAAAGTTTCATTGCAATAGACATATCGCCGTCAACTTTTAATTGTCCCTGCATGAAAGCACTTGTGCCATCTAATTCACCAGAAGACATTTTTTCAAATGTTTCAACAGACATTGTAAGAGTGCAATCTGCATCTTGATCTTCACTACTCACTGTATTCGGATTTGCTTTTCCATCAAGAAAAACACATCCAGCACCTTCAAAATCAAATTTTACAGTTGCTCCAAGACCAGTGTCTTTTCCGGCAATACCTGCTTCAAATTGTGCTAGTATACTTGCTACATCAGCCATAATTTTATCTCCAATTTTTATTTAATAAAAAGTAATAAAACATTTTATCTAATAGATGACAATATTTTAATTTAAGTATATTTTTTTAAAAATACATAAAATACAATAAGTTAATGACCAACAAAAAAAATAAGCCTCCTATTTTTTGGAATGAAGCTAAAAATTACCTTTCAAAAAAAGATAAAAAGTTAGAAAAAATTATTAAATCTTATCCTTCTGATTTTTTATTTAGTAAATCGGATCCATTTCTAACTCTATCAAGATCAATAGTGGGACAACAAATTTCTGTCAAAGCTGCACAATCAGTATGGGATAAATTAGAAATGAAAGTTTCTAAAATAAATCCTATTCAAGTTAAAGCTACACATACTAATACTTTAAAGTCAGTTGGATTATCGAGGCAAAAAGTTAATTATCTTAAAAATCTTTCTGAGGCATTTATAGAAAATAAAATTAAAATTAAATACTGGGTGAAAATGAGTGATGAAGAAATTATTCAAGATCTAATACAAGTAAAAGGTATAGGTAGGTGGACTGCTGAAATGTTTTTAATATTTAATCTGTGTAGACCAAATATATTTCCACTTGATGATATAGGTATGATTAAAGGTTTATGTAAAATTTATAATTTAGATTATCCAATTAAAAAAGATGAGGTTTTAAAATTTGGAAATAAATGGAGACCATATAGATCAGTGGCTACATGGTATCTCTGGCGTTCACTTGATCCAATTCCAGTAGAGTATTAATATGCTTAAAAAAAAAATATACATTTATACTTTTTACCGCTTTAAAAATTTGAAAAATATTCAATCCTTAAAAACTACACTAGTTAGATTTTCTAAAGATAAACTTATATTGGGTACTATTTTAATTGCAAATGAAGGTGTCAATGGAACAATTTCAGGGACAAAAAAAGATCTGGATGTACTTATTATAAAGATTAAACAAATTTTAAAAATTAGAAAAATATCTCTAAAAATATCAAAAAATCAATTTATACCGTTTTACAGACTTAAAATAAGAATAAAAAAAGAAATTGTAACTATTGGTGATAATTCTATTGTGCCAGAAAAAATATCTGGAAAACATATATCGCCAAAGGAATGGGATAAGATTATTAATAATAGAAAATATTTATTAATTGATACAAGGAATGATTATGAAATAAGTATTGGTTCATTTAAAAATTCTTTAAATCCCAAAACAAAGTCTTTTAGAGAATTTCCTAAATTTATAAAAAATTCAAAAATAAAAAAAGACCAACCTATTGCTATGTTTTGTACGGGTGGAATTAGGTGTGAAAAAGCTTCATCGTATTTATTAAAAAAAGGCTATAAAAATATATTTCAATTAGATGGGGGGATACTAAATTACTTAGAGTATAAAAAAAATAAAAAAAAATATACTTGGGTAGGAGAATGTTTTGTTTTTGATAATAGAGTCTCTATTAATAAGAATCTAAAAAAAGGGCACTACGAACAATGCTATGGATGCAGACATCCAATTACAAGAAAAGATATGCAGCTAAAATCCTTTAAAAAAGGGGCTACTTGTAAATACTGTATTGATAAAAAAACAGATAATAAAATAAACTCCTCATTAACAAGACAAAATCAGATTGATGTTGCAGAAAAGCGTGATTTAATTCATCCATTTAAGAAGATATATATAAAATAACAGTTGTTATTAGCTATTTACTATCTTTTTTATATATTTAAAAAATTTTGGCCAATCATCTTTTGATATTATATAACCTATACATTTTTTAGACCCACATTGACAAGCATGATCTTTATAATCAGACTTATCAAATACATAGCCATAATCATAATTTAATTCATCATTTTTTTTAATATTCTTAATAGCAATTATCCAAATTTTTTCATCAATTATATCTACCTCACAATTTGGCTCACATGAATGATTAATATATCTAGCCTTATTATAAGAAGGTGTTCCATCAAGATCATATTTTTTATTCAATTCAAAAATATAAACTGATCCCTCATTTGCTTTATCTAAATAATTTTTTATACGTTCTGCTGATCTTTTATCACCCTCTTTTTTTGTAATTTTTTCACCTATATATTCTATAATTTTAGTACCTTTTTTAATATTTGAGGTTGCTAGGATACCCTTCCCATGAACTTTAGAGTTTATTACTTTCCACATATCAATGATTTATTATTTATTTGATGATTGTATTCATAATATTATTTAACAAACAAGTAAAACCTATTATCTATTAATTTTTTTTAGTAAGTTATATTTGAATACTTTTTACAAAATCTAGTAAACTACCACCTTTATAGAGATGACCATTTATACCAAAATTTTTTGCACATTGAACATCTATATCTTTATCTCCTATCATAAAGCTTTTAGTTTTATCAATTTTCCACTTTTTATCAGCGAGTTCTAACATCCCTATATTTGGCTTTCTTAAGTGAGATAGATGTGAGTATTTTGAGTTTGTAATATCTGGATGAAATGGAGAATAATAAAAATCATCTATTTCAACACCTATTTGACTTAATTCTTTATTAATAAAATTGTGCAAAAAATTTACATCATTTTCTGTATAATATTCTCTACTAATTCCTGATTGATTGGTAATCACTATTACTAAGTAATTAGCTTTCTTTAAATACTTGATTGCTTCCTTAGAGTGCATATTCCACTCAAAATCTTCTATTTTGTAAACGTAGCCTTTATCAATATTAATAACACCATCTCTATCTAAAAAAACTGTTGGATTTAGCATATTGTAGATTCAATGATTTCACACAACATGTGTCCTACTGCAATATGCATCTCTTGAATTCTATCAGGGCGTTTTGCTGGTACTTTAATCAAAACATCACACAAATCATTCATTTCATTCCCATTAGCTCCCGTTATTCCAATTATGATGATTTCTCTTTTTTTAGCCACGTTTATTGCATTAATGATATTTCTACTTTTTCCACTTGTAGAAATTGCATACAAAATATCCCCACTAACTCCTAAGGCTTCAATTTGTCTCGAAAAGATATCATCAAATGTGAAGTCATTTGATATAGCGGTGATTGAAGAAGTGTCAGTAGTTAATGAAATTGAAGGAAGGGGTCTCCTATTTTTTCTATATCTACCAATAAGTTCAGCTGATAAATGCTGAGAATCTGCGGCAGAACCACCATTACCACAAAACATAATTTTTTTATTATTATTAATTGCATCTACCATTAATCTGGAAGCTAAGTGTATTTGGTCAGAACATTTATCATTTAAATTTAGAAAATTTTTAGATATTTCTAATAAAGTTTTTTCAATCATTTATAAAATATAATTTCATTAGTTACTTTAATTAGCTTTATAATCGTCATACCTTGCAGACGCATAGACTATAAATAGTGATAAAATAAATCCAGCTATCATAATTAAAAAAGTAATGAGTACTTTAATTGGTGGTTCAGAGATAAATATTTTATTAAAATCATACTCAATAGCTTTAAAGTCACCAACAAATAAAGGTGTATTAGAAGATATTAAATTTAAATCTCTTATAGCATTTTTCTCCTTATTGATTTGAATTTGAATTTTCTTTTCAGCATAATCTTTAGCAAAAATTTCGTTACGCTCTCTACTTTTAATTAAATCCATTTCTTTTTCAATTGCAACATAGCCTCTAAAATAAAATGGATATCTAGCATAATTATCATCTTCCATAGTTGATCCAATAATACCTAGATTTTGAGATTGTTTTGCATACTGTGTTTGTTCAGGAGCAGGAATATCAATATTTAATTCACGAGCAATCTTAGACTGTTCCTCTAAAAAGCCTAGATAAGAGTCATTTTCAAATTCTTGCTTATCTAAACTAAGCGATATATTTTTTTCCAAATCTTTTAATGTCTTATCATAATAATCATTCATAATAATTTCTGTTTGCTCTATAACATCTTTGTAGTCTTCATTTACATTTAATTCTAATTCACTAATTAATTCCATTATGAACTTTAAATCACTTGTGATATTTTCAGATTTAAATGATAAGTTAAGAAATAAAAAATCCGGATTATTTTCTTCAGAGATTTTTTTTATAAGGAAATTTTTTGATAATTGCTCAATTAATATATTTTTTTCTAAAGGTGTTCCACTGAATGACTGTAAATCATATATTTTTTCTACATAATTATTAAGCGCATTTGAATTTTTAAACTGATTATAGAAATCATCCATGAGCCCAGTGCTGGTAATATTTACTGGTACAGAAAAACCATCAACGTCAAAATTATTAAAGTTTTTAAATTGAACAACATAAGAATCACTTACTGGATATAGATTTATGGATACATCTTTTTTAGACGAGGGAGATAGATAGTATATTCCACTAAATATTATAGATAAAATTAACAAAAATGAGAATAAAAAAGATTTTTTATATAAAATTTTAAAAAAATGAAAAATTGCTTCAAAACTTAATTCATCTGAATTTGTATATATAATTTCTTTATTCATTTTTGTGATCTCCATGAGAATTTATGTTAACTGATATCATAAAACATCTATTTTATTAAATTTTTTTTTTAAGTATATAAAGAGAAAAAAAGAAGTATATACATATCGTTACGGCAATTACATTGTAATCATTAAAAAGATACGAAAATAAATATGGAGAAAAGAAAATAATCTGCAGTATTATTGCAGCATTATGAAAACTAATTTTTTCATTTATATAGTGGTGCAAATGATTTCTATCAGGACTAAATGGGTGTCTTCCAGTTATCAATCTCTCTAAAGATAGCCTTAATAAATCTAAACCAGGAATTATCATTAAAATGAAAATTTTTTCTGTAGAGAGTATATTTAGATTGTAAGATTTGATAAAGATAAGTGCTAATAAAGAAGCTATAAATAATGAACCATTATCTCCTAAAAAAGTTTTATTTTTATAATTTAAAAATAAAAAGCATAATAAAGATAAAATATAAACGATAACTATAAAATTTAAAATTCCATTGAATAGAAAAATTATACATAATATTGTTCCGTAAGTTGCTGCATTAAGATTTACACCATCGAGCATATTAAATGCATTAATAAATAAAAGTATGCAAAATACTGTAAACATTAATGAAAAGTCATTTAAAGGAATTATTTTATGGGTCAAATCTAATGAGATTTCAATAATTTTAAGGTCAGTATCAATTAATAAAATAAAAATTATAAAGACTGAAGTAAGTATTAATTTAGTTTTAGAATTTAAAATATATTTATCATCATAAAGCCCTGTGAAATAAAACAAAGACGGCAAAAGAAAAAATGATAAGTAGTTTCTTGAACTTAAGAAAAATTCGTTATCAAAAAAATGATTAGCATAAGACGTTAAAGATAGAATAATGAGAATTATAGTATTGACAAAAAAAATTGTTCCACCAGCTAATGGTATTTTTTTAGCATGTAGTTTCCTAAAATTATCAGGGTAATCATATATATTTATAATTTTTGTAAATTTATTAAAATTTATTAAAATAAAAAAATTAATTATTATAAAAGGTAAAAAAATAATTAATTTCTCTAACATATAAAAATTATTTAGTAATTATCTTCTTCGCAAAACTCTCATAACTCTACCTAAGCTGAAATTTGGACTAGGATCAAAGAAATGAGTCAATACGGTAACTCTTTTGTCATTATTTGTTGAAATAAACTGATTATTGGCGTGATAACAAGATCTACCCAAAAATAATAATGGTTCATTGTTTTGGAAATCAAAATATACAATTTTTTTATTTTTCTTTAATTTTTGAAAGCCATCATAATTAGAAAATCTTTTGTAGTAAATTTTAGTTAAGCTATTTTTTATTTCTGAAATTGGTTCAAATCTTAATTGAGGTACAAGTATCAACTCTCCTTTATCTGAACTAGACGTTTTAGGAATATTTATTGGTGTTACTAAAGTAAATAAATGAGAGTCAAAGTGAAACCTAAATTGTTCACTTTTCTGAGAAGAATCAATAACTCTTGTTATTTTATAAGTATCATCTAATTTACATTCTAATTTAAAGTGTTTTTTTGCAATTTCTTTTAATTGAATAGACAAATCAGTATCAATTTTATTATCACTTAAATATTTTTTATGTTCTGAATAGTCTGATTGATATCCTGACATTTTATCTTTTTTCACTGAATTAAGAAATAATCTTTTGTTTTCTTCACTAATTTTATACTGAGGTAAAGATATATATCCCTGTTTTAAAAGAGTACTTGTTTGTAATTCGGATAAAGACATGTTTAATTTTAAAAAAGTTAATTTACATATTTATAAAGATGAATTTGATAAAAATCAATTGTTAATGACAATTGATTTAATAGTCTTTAAATCATCAATAATAAAGTCTGGTTTATTTCTAAGCTTTTCATCATAATTATAATTCATAAATATTGTCTTACATCCTACGGAAAAACCTGCATTTATATCTTTCCACCGATCTCCAATCATATAGCTTAATTTTAAATCAATAAAAAAATCTTCTTTAGCTTGCAATAACATGCCCGGCAACGGTTTGCGCAAATTTGACATATTATCATGAGCATCCCAGCATACGTATATTTTATCAATAGGTAGAGATTTTAGGATAAAGTTATTAATTTCTTCAATGTCAGATTTTTTTATACTACCTCTTTGAGCATCAGGTTGATTTGTTACAATAATATTTAAAAATCCATTTTGTTTTGTAAATTCTAATAGATTTTTAATTCCATCAACCAATTCAAATTCGCTTATTTTACTAGGAGGATGTGGTTTATTTTTTTTAAGAATTACTTTATTTATAATACCATCTCTATCAAAAAAAATTGCTTTTTTTAATTTTTGCCTCAAACTGACTCCCATTTAGTTTGGTTCAATTTTAATTTTGGATGAGATACTAATAAGTGCCAAACTACTGCTTGAAATGCTTCAGTATGAGGCGTAATAGTATCTATATTTACTGTAGGTATTATTAGCGCTGCATTTGATGATTTACTGGTATATCCACCGTCGCGACCTACAATACCTAAAATTTTTGATTTTGAATTTTCTTTTGCATATTTAATAGCCTCAACTAAATTGGGGCTAATGTTTTTTTCCTTATCTCCACCTCCAACAGAAAGTATGAAAAGAATATCGTTAGAATTCAATCTACTAATTTTTAACCATTCTACAAATATTGTATTCCACCCTTCATCATTTGTTCTTGCTGTTAGTTCTGAAACATTATCAGTAGGCGCATAAGATTCAATGCCAACTATTTTTCTAAAATCATTTACTGCATGTGAGCAATTCCCAGCACTGCCACCTACACCTAAGAAAAAAATTCTTCCTTTATTTTTTCTTACATCGCACAAAATATCTGCCATTTTTTCTATAGTATCAGTATCAATCTGTTTAATGATTTCACCAGCCTCATTAAGATATCGTTTTGAATAAGTCATTATCTTCCTTTCAAATAGTTAGTAGTTTCAATATATCCTTCTACTGAACCAATTTCATAAAATCTATTATATACCTCATAACATCCTAACAAATTTTTATTTATCAAACTCTTGTATACTGATTCTAAATCAAAGCTTTTTGTGGTTTCAAATTCATCAAAAGATTTTTTTGTCATAATTGATAAACCATAATCAATATAGAGCATATTAGTAGTCTTATTTTGCTTTGAATAATTTATGACCATATTTTCTTTTATCTCTATATTACTTTTATCATGCTTATTAATATTTTTGTAAACACTCAGCATCGCATTATTATTTTTTAAAAAACTTTGAAAAAAATTATAATAATTAATTTCTAGCCAAGAGTCTCCATATAAAATATAAAAAGTGTCATCTAATTCTTTGAGTGCGTTTTTAATTGCTCCACCAGTACCCAAAAGTTTATTTTTTTCAAAACTGTAAATTATCTCTAAACCAAAATTTTTTCCATCGCCAACAATATTTTTAATTTGCTCACCTAAGTGTCCAACACACAACAGAATTCTTTTTATTCCTTGTTTAGCTAAATATTCAATCTGATAAAATATAAAAGGTTTACCATTAATATCTAACAAAGATTTTGGTATATGAGTGGTTAATGAGTCTAATCTTGTTGCTAGACCTCCTGCTAATATTACAGTAGTAGGCAATTCGCTCATATTGATACTATAGATTTTGTGCCTTCGAATTCAAACTGAAAATTAATTTCTATTAAACCTAATGATTGCATTTTATTTCTTAACAACTTTTTATCTGATGCATAAAACATTAAAAATCCGCCTCCTCCTGCACCAATGACTTTTCCACCTATTGCACCATTATCTATTCCACTTTGATAGTAAGAATCTATTTTTTTATTTGTCATTGTTTTAGATCTTTTCTTTTTAATCTGCCAATGATCATTCATTAAATTTGCAAAACTATTTAAATCACCATTTTCTAAATATTTTTTACTTTGATATCCCATTTCCTTTACTTCATGCAAATTTTCAATTATTGAATTTTCATTTTTTTCAGATTGTGTAACTTGACTTTTTAAAATTTTTGAGGCACTTCTAGAAAAACCAGTAAAAAAAAGTAGTAAATTTTCTTCTAAATTTAAAATTGAGTCTTTGGATATTTTTAAAGGTGTTACTAAAACGGAACCGTCTTTATTAAAATCAAAACAAGATAAGCCTCCATATGATGATATATATTGGTCTTGTTTACCTATAGGCTCTTTTAATATATCAATCTCTACATTACATGCCTCTTTTGCAATTATTTCTGGATAAGAAATATTTTTTTTATATAAATGACATGCTTTTATTAAAGCGGTAGTAAAACTACCTGATGACCCTAAACCTGTGCCAGAAGGAATGTCTGCCATACTAGCAATTTCAATATTGGTATTATTTATACTAAATAATTTTAAAGTTTCTCTTATAATAGGATGTGCAATTTCATTTACATTCTCAACTTCTTCTATCTGACTATACTTTAATATAATTTTATCATTAAATGATTGGTGAAAATTAATATATACATATTTATTAATTGCACCTGCAATTAAAAAACCACTATGATTTTTATAGTATGACTTAAGGTCTGTTCCACCTCCACCAAGAGATATTCTTAAAGGGCTTCGAGTTATTATCATTTCGAATTATTATAGGCTAAATCAATTATTTTCAAAACCTTAATTGAATCTAATAGATTTTTAGTATTAATATTTTTTAAGCTAATTTCTTTTACAAAATCTGTCCATTCATCTTTCCAAGTGCTATCAATATTCTTAAATGCCCATAATTTTTTTTTAGGAGGCCCCATCTTTTTTTGCATTTTATAAAAAATCAATTTCTCTTCACCGTAACTTCCACCTCTACCTGAAATTTCTATTTTTCCATTTTTAAAGAAAATCTCAAATAAAAATTTATTTTTCCATTCTGTCCATGAAACATGCATATTTAATATTACATTTTCTTTATTCTTCAGGAGTAAAAATGCATTATCTTCAACTTTCATGTTCCAAAAATAATTACCTAAGTCTGCACCTTTAATCTTAAATTCTGAGTTTGTATAAAGATAAGCTAAATCAATTATATGTGAACCTTGATCAAGTAATTCACCTCCACCAGCCAGTTTTTTATTGCCTCTCCATTCTTTTTCATAACCAGGTCTACCTCCGTGTCCATAAACTGCTCTAATATAATTTAATTTTCCAAGAGACTTATCTTTTTTAATAATTTCTAAAGATTTTTTAATTGATTTTAAATATCTACTATTATACCCAACGTGAAGTTGACAATTATTATTTTTTGCTAGACTAGATAATTTTTCAAGCTGAGATGATTTTATGGATCCAGGCTTTTCAACTAGTACATGCTTACCACTTTCTAAAAGTTTTTTTGTCACTTGAAATAAAAGATTATGTGTGAGTGCAACTATAGCTATATCTACATTATTACTTCTTACTACCTCTTTCCAATCAATAGTTTTATTAGAGCATTTGTATTTTTTATAAAATTTATCTAATATTTCAATTCTAGTATCGCAACAGTATTCTATTTTATAATTTGAATTCAGTGCCGATGCTCTTTTATTGCCAATCAATCCGCAGCCAATAATTGCTATCTTATATTTTATCATAGAGATTAGGGAGATTTTTAAGTTTTGTGGTCTACTTATAATATTAGTTTTCTTATTTTATTAGTCTTCTTAATTTATAGCATTCATTATTCATAGCTAAATTTGATTTAATGTCCAGCAAACTATCCCATTGAGCACTAATTAAGTTGCCACTAATACCGTTAGATTTTTTAGACAATAAGAAAGCAATTAATTTATAGACATTATTTAACCTTTTTTTACTATTTATTTTTGCATCTAAAGCAGTTGCATATTCATTTTCACCAATTTTAATTTTTCCTAATGCTAGCAACTCTTTAGTCATGTTGGTATAAATTGCACCAGGCGCAATAACATTTATATCAATATTTTCCTGATTCCATTCTAATGATAAGTTCTCTACCATTCTAACAATCGCTGTTTTTCCAGCACTATATCCTGATAAGTTTACTCTTGGTGCTGTTGCTCCTCCACCTGAAAAACAAATAATTTTAAATCTATTTTTAATATTATAATTCTTTCTAAACTCTTTTATTGGGTAAAAAGTCATTTTTATATTTGAGCTGACTGATTCTATCCATTGATTAGAGGACAAATTATCAAATGTAGAAAATTTACCTTGAGTCCCAGCTGAACATATCAGTGCATCAAATGTTTTTTTATTTTGGAAAACGCTATCTTTTAAGTTTTTAATTTGTTTTATATTTGTTAGGTCGCATTGATAACTTTTAAATTTTGCACTTTTAATTTTATTTCGTGAAATACCAACTACTTCATTTTTTTTTGAAAGACTTTTAGCTATGAAATTTCCAATTCCACTTCTAGCGCCTGTTACAATAATTCTCATTTAAAATACCCATTGATTTCTATTTAACCAATCTAATGTTTTTCTTAATGATTCATTAATTGTTAATTTTGGTTTGATACCAGTAGAATAAATCTTATTACAGTCTAACCAAATAAATGGATTGTCACCAATCCAACCACTTTCACCACCTGTATAAGTAAGTTTAGGATTATATCCTAATCGATCACAAATAATTTTAATTGAATCATTAACAGTTACATAGTTATTTGTTCCTAAGTTATAAATATTTATTTTAGATTTAGAATATTGAAGACTGTGAAGTATTGCATCTATACAATCTTGTATATACAAGTATGATTTCTTTTGTTTACCATTCCCAAGAACTTTTAGTTCTGCTTTATCTTTTCTTAATTGATTAAAAAAATCATAAACATGACCATGAGTATATCTTTCCCCTAATATTGATACAAACCTAAATATATAAGACTCAATATCGTATGCTTCTGAGTATGAACATATTAACCCCTCACAAGCCAACTTAGATGCGCCATACATTGAGGTTTGAATTGGAAATTCTGCATTTTCAGGAGTGGGGATTTGTTTACTATTACCATATATAGACCCAGTAGAGCTAAATATAATTTTTTTAGTATTTGATTTTCGCATAGCCTCCAAAACATTGCTTGTGACAATAGTATTTTGTTCAAGGTCAATTGTTGGTCTATCTATCCCGTGGCGTACATCTGCATTAGCAGCTAAGTGAAATACAATATCCTTATTTATACAGGCTTTATTGATAGATTCGTTATTTAATAAATCATCTTCAATTAACTTAAAGTTAGGATTATTTATTGCCTTTTCTAAAAATAATTTTTTTCCAGTTGAAAAATTATCAAATACAGTAACTTCATATCCAATGTCTAATAATCTATCGACTAAATTACTTCCTATAAATCCAGCACCACCAGTTATTAGCGCTTTCATATTTTATAGCCAGCACTTAGAGCATCTCTGTAAAACATTTCGACTGTTTCTTTTGAATATTCATTTAGATTTTTTCCTTTTAATGGTAATTTATTTATTATATCCTTCGTTACAGTAATTATTTGGCAACCTATTCTTTGAGCTTGATAATAATTTAATACTTCTCTCGGACTTGCCCATAAAATTTCACACGACTTAGAATCTCTAAACAATTCAACTGAATCCTGCATTATACTGATTGGATCAATTCCAGTATCAGCAATACGACCAGCAAAAATTGATATTATATTAGCTACATCTTTATCTAATATTTTATATATTGCATCCACTTGTTCAAACGTTAAAATTGCAGTTATATTGAGTTTTATTTTTTTACTTGATAGTTTTTTAATCAATTCATAACTATTTAAGCCTTTTGAATTCATTATTGGAATCTTAACGTAGACATTTTCACCCCATTCAGATATTTTTTTTGCCTGTATCTCCATTTCATCAAAATCATCAGCAAATACTTCAAAAGAAATGGGTTTTTTACCTATAATTTTTAAAACTTCTTTTGAAAAGCTTTCATAATTCTCAATACCTGCTTTTCTCATTAAAGATGGATTAGTAGTAAATCCTTCAACAACATTATTTTCATTTAATTCAATAATTTCTGATATTTCTGCTCCATCTGCGAAGATTTTGGTCATATAATTTTTTGCCTATATAGTTTAATTATTTCAGATTTATACTATCAATTTATCGAATATAATCAAATATCATTAGTTTCTATTTTTTTCTATAATAATTTTTATAGTAAGCATTATATAATATTGCAATACAAGTGGTTGTAACTGGATCCCCAATATTACCTATTAATACAAGGACTGAAATAAACAGCCAAATAAATTTAATGTTAATATTTTTAGGTATAATAAATTTTCCTGTATCATAGTTTTTCTTCACTGCTTTTCTCAAAAAAAGTACGAGTATAATGATTGGAATAATACCTATTTCTAAAACAAGACCTGCTAGCAATGCTGTGGGTCTATGACCACACTCTAATCCATCACTACAATGCAAAACAAACCATTCTGAAGTTTTTAAGTATGGATTTAAATCATACCCAATTGACGAAGCTTGATACCAATTGCCCATACCATAACCAAAAAAAGTTGGATTTAAATAAGCAGAAAGAATTGAAGAAAATCTAAAGCCACTCCAGTACCATATCCTATCAAATACAAGTTGAATATTTTGAAATTCGTAAAGCTGTTTTATAAAATTTAAGCTTTTGAAATCAAAAAAAGATAGGCTGAATATATAAGTCCAGTTAACCGTAAATATAAAAATCAAGGACAATATTAAAATAAAAATAGAAAACAATAGAAATTTAAAATTTTTAATTAGATCTATATATATTATAAATGCGTATATAGATAAAAAAAACATGCCAGAAATAGATCTGTTTAATAAAAGGATAAAAAGAACTACAAATGCATCTTGAATAATGCGTAAGTATTTGCTGTTATTTGATACTAACGCATATGTTACATAAAGCATTATAATTTCAGTTGCATGTCTTGAAGGTTCAGCCGAAAGACCTGAATGGCCAGCGTAATCAGTTGAAAAAACTCCTGAACTATATATATGAAGTCTTGGCACAAGATATTGTAATATTACGTTTATTTGTGGTATTAAATATTGAATTATTGTAATCGAGATAATTAAGATCAGTGAATATTTTAAAACTTTTATCAAGATATTTAGATCATAGTCATTAAATTTTAAAACAACTATAAATATAAAAAATACATTTAAATAAGCAAATAAAGATCTTATTATATCTATCGTTGCAACATTAGTATAAATAGCGAGTATTATTGAGGGGGAAAGAATTATTAGTATTTTTAAAAAATCTTTATAATTTTTTTTAAAATAAAAAATAGCAACTAAAAAAGCCCATGGAAAAATCTCTGCTGGAACTAGCCCAAATGTAATTGAAGGAAAAAAAATTACTGGGAAAATGAAATATTTAATATTCATCTATCCTAACTATACAATAAATTATCAATTATAATTAAACTGTAATCAATATTAATTAATGGAATTAAGATATTATTTCTAATATACCTATAACTACTAGTTACTATGATTTTTTTTTCTTTCATTAAAAATTATTTTTTTCATTGAGTGAACTCAATAGAAATCCTATAGGTAGATATATGACTATACTATTCCAATTATTAAAAAAATTTAATGATGGCACAATTGGCCACAGCGTAAGTAGTATACATGCTGATAAGCAGACCTGATAATCACTCATACTAGGCTTTATACTGGTGACAAAAGATAGGGCTTGTTTTCCACTTAAATAAATAAGTAAAATGAATGGTACAAATAAATATAGGCTACCAACAAGACCAGTCTCAGATAACAATTGTAAATAGATATTATGAGGATGTGTAGCGCAGCTATATTCATTGTAATTGAACTTTATATCACTACATAAAACTCTATATGTTTTTGGGGCGTGTCCAAAAATAGGTTTATCTAGAAATATTTTAAATGCAGTTATATAATGACTAGTATGGTGAGGAGTAAAAATAATTATTTCGTCTTCGATATTATCATTAGCGCTATTTAATCCCATTTGATTAACAGTTACATCTATCATTCGATTCTTAACTGTTTCTATTGATAAAGTAATAAAAAAAATGATTAATATGGAGAAAATAAAGCTAGCTAGTCTAAGAATTTTAAATCTATTTATTAAAAAAATTATGAATAAGGTAGATATCATTAATAATAAAAATGCAGTTCTTTCTCCTGATAAGAAAATTAAGATATCAGTCAAAATAAATATAACCACAAAAAAAATAAAATTATTAAATCTATTTGATTTTATTAAAACTAGCATTGCCAGCAATAAAGGCATTAGCCTTGCCAAAGTATTTCCTAGAGTTAATTGACCCCCAAGATTAATCAATCTATAATTACTATCACTTGATAGGCCAATAATATTTTCTCTAAAAAAAAATTGATAATAACCGTCACAAAGACAAAAAACAAAAGTTATAATTAAAAAAAATCTAAATTTTTTTATAAAATCTTTGTTTTGATCTATTAAAAACCAAATCGCCAAAGAAAATATACCAAATCTGAAATAAAATAAACTACTCTCTAAGGATAAAAAAGGAAAATCCGAGAAAATAGATATCAATAAAATGTATAAATAAAAAATGATAAAAGTTTTAAAATAAATATTATTATAATATTCAATCATCTTATATCTAATTGAATAGTAGATAAAAACTATACCCACTATAGATATCATTAAATCTGGTAAAAAAGATCCTGTTAAAAGTAAAAAAGGAAGAATATATATTAGATGACTTAAATAATTTTGAACTTTATAATTCATTTATCAAAAAAAACTAATCTGCTATGTTTGTGTTACATAAATATTTCATTGTCATATGACCAAAAATAAGATGAACATCTTCACAAAGCTGCATATCAAAAGATGGTATATGAACATTTTTTTTAGCAATCTTAATTAATTCGCCACCATCATAACCAACTAAACCCAGAGTATCTGCGCCTTTATCATTCGCATAGTTAATTGCATTTAATACATTTTTAGAATTACCACTTCCACTAATTGCTATTACTAAGTCATCTTTTGTTAACATTGTTTTTAATTGACCTTCATAGACTTGGTCATAATTAATATCATTTGCATAAGCAGTAACTAATCCAACATTATCACATAAACATATGCCATTAAAAATTTTTCCAGTTGCTAAATTTACCATTTTATTCCAATCAGTAATAAAGTGTGAAGCAGTATGAGCACTTCCACCATTTCCAAGAGTAATAATCTTTTTTCCATCTTCAAATTTTTCCTTTATCAGATTCATTGCAAGATTAAATGCTTCTAAATCAAGTTTCTTAAATAAGCTGCTGTGGGCATTTAAGTAATTGGATGTGGAAAATTTCATAAAAATTAAAAGTTTATCATCATTTAATAAGTGTATATTTAATATTATAAATAGACTAAATTAATATCTCTATCTATCAAAAAAAGTAGATAATGTACTTATAAATTTACTTTTATTTAACACACTATCAAATGTAGACCAATTTTCGAGTTCATAAGAGCTAAGAGGAAGCCAATATTTATTAGATCTAAAAAATAATACAAATACTTCTTTATTAAAATATTCGCCCAAATGAGCTGTCAAGCTATCACAGCTTATAATAAAATTTGAAATTTTTATTTCATTAGTTAAGTCATCAAATGTTCTATTCAAAATTCTTTTTTTAGTAATTTTTTCAAATCCAATTTCTTCTCCTTTTAAATAAATAAATTCATGATCAATATTAAGTTGATCTAAAATATTAGATAACTTTATTTGTATCTCGTAAGGTATAGATTTAAAACTATTTTGACTTATCGGAAAAATTTTTACTTTTATATTTTTTTCTTTTTTATTTTTTTTATCTTTTTTTATATAATTTTCTTTATAACTTTTTTTTTTAAAAAAATTTATATAATTTAAATAGATATTATCATTACCTTTTAAGAATTCAGTGTTATTTCCTAGTCCAATTAAACTTTCTTTTAGCTTAAAAGAATGAAAGATAATTTTATTTTTTTTTAATTTTGAAATTTTATTTCTTATATCAATCAAATTTTTTAAACCAAGTATAATTCCCTGCCTCCTTATATCAATAAAAGATGGATAACCGTTTGGTCCTGAAATATTAATATACTCAATAAGACTATTCATACCTAGAGTATTACCTAAGTCTCTACAATTATCACTTGCAATCACACGAATTGAATTTTTATCATCATTAAAGAGTTTTAAAATATACAGACATATTACAAAGTCTCCATAACCCTGAAATGATGGTAAGTAATATTTCTGATATAATTTATCTATACTCATTTAAAGATCTCTTTAAGTTTTTTTTGATAAGCTAAATCTCCATGCTTTGTTATATATTCATCTCTCATATTAAATAATAGAAGTTGTAAATTTTTATTTAAATTTATTTCCTTAATTTTTGTAATAAGATCAATTTTAGACCAATCGTATACCACTAAATCACTTAAGCCATATTTTATCAGTTCGTCTGCCATATATGTGTTAGATGAAACAAGAACTTTCTTTCCAATGGAAATACATTCTAAAAAAATTCCCGATGTGCGTGTTTTATACGATGGGTCATTATATGGAAGGATTATAATATTATTTTTTTTAAATAAAGATATGTATTCATCTCTAGACAAATTAGATTTTATGAATTCAATATTTTCCAAAGAACTAAATTCTACTTTACTTTTTTCATTAATAAGAATTTTAATATTAGATTTTTTTTGTCTAATATTTTTCAATAAATAATGTAAATTTGAAATACCTTTGTCTTTTCTAATGGGACCAGGTAACCAAATTTTAATATAACTATTTTTATTTTTAGTTTTATCAAAATTTATATTATTTGTTAATAAATGAGGTATAGGCATAACATAATTTATGTATTTGTATCTTTGACTTAATAAGTCACTTAATGCATCACTATCTGTTAAAATTATAAGATTATTTTTTGAGGTATAATTTAATGAAAATAATATAAATTGCATTACAATTTTTTTTGTGAAATTTTTTTCAAAATCAATTCTATAATATAGGTAGATATTTTTTATTTTATTTCTATACAATAAGAAACTTAAAGCTAAACCAATTTGCTGATAGTAAGAACCTCCATCAATTAATATTCTATCGTCATAATTAATCTTATTCAGATTTAAGAAATTAAAGAAATTTTTAATTAATACAAAAATATTAATAACTTTTAAAAAAATATTCTTATTATTATCAGGTATTATCTTGTGATGATCATAATCTATATTTACATAATTATTTTCTGATGAGATTATTTCTAATTTATAGTTATTAGTTTTGGCAAATGTATTCAGTGTATTAATAAATGCACCATCATGACCTGAGAAATTAACAAATCCTGGTAAGATAAAAAATAATCTCATAATAGATTTTTGTTTATTATAAATATGCTTTTGTTTTCTCAAACCAATCAATTACTTTTTTTAAACCAATATCTAAACTAGTTAATTTTTCTTTATAATCTGGATAAATTTCTACTAACTTATTTATATCTAATTTTTTTGACTTAGCTCCAACATACTTTTCTGTATTGTAAAAAATTATTGAGTGGTCGTAGTTTACTAAATTGCATATAGTCTTAGCGAAGTCTTTTATTGAAAAGTCTTGTCCAGCACCTATATTTATTATCTGATTTTTACAGTTATCATTTAAAAAAAGTAATGTATAAATAAAATCTTCTACATAAACTAATTCTCTTCTTTGATTTCCATCGCCCCAAAGTTCTACTTTTTCATTTAGATATTTTCCTCTTAATATTTTTCTTACTAAATCAAAAATAAAATGCATTTGTCTACCATCATTATGATAATCAGATCCATATAATGTTGATGGAACAAGGCAAAGCCAGTCCATACCAAATTGTTTATTCATGGCCCTTGCACCCTGCAGTAACATTCTTTTGGTCATTGCATATGTATATAAACTATCAATTGGTTCTCCATCCATATATTCTATTTCTTTTAAATTACTATCTGGACTATATGCGCAGCTAGTGCCCATAAATATAAATTTTGAACTTGAATGGTTTTCATGCCACCAATTAATTATATTTGTATTAATCTTTTGATTAATTACCCATTGCTCAGCGGAATGTGTAAGACAAAAATCACCAGCTTGCGTCCATGCTGCCAAGTGATATATTTCATCAAAAGATATATCTTTATACTGCTCAAGACTATCAGATAATATTAAATCACAATCTTTACTGCCTGGTGCTAGTATATCGTGACCCTGTAGTTTTAATGCTGCACAAATTTTTTTTCCAAGAAATCCATTTCCACCTGTGATGAATATTTTTTTCATGCGGAAATTTCTGGATTAATTGGAAAGTAAAATTCAATACCTTGCTCAACCAAATGGTTATTATTTTTTAAAATTTCTTTTTTAAAATTCCAAGCTAGTACATAATAAATGTCTGCTGTTAATGTTTCTTTAGATTCCATTATTATAGGTATATGCTTACCAGGCGAGTAAAGATTTTTTCTAAGTTGATTTTTTTCAAGTAGACAATCTAAATAATTTGTACCAATATTAAAATAATTTAATAATGTATTACCTTTAACTGGAGCACCTAATCCAAGTATTTTTTTTCCATTTTTTTTATGCTTTTCTAGAAATTTAATATTTTCGACTTTCATATCAATAATTCTATTTGAAAAATCTTTATATGAACGAATCTTGTTGCACTCAGACTCAGTCTCTTCTTTAACTAATTTAATATATCTGGTCGTTTTATCATATTTTTTTTTATGAGATACATAACCTATCATCTGCCCACCATGTATTGGTGCTAAATAAGCATCAAACATCTCTAAATCATATTGCAACAATAATCTGTTGATTGTTTCTAAAGTATAGTAAAGCAAGTGCTCATGGTATATTTGATCAAAAGCATTATTTTCCATAATACTTTTCATATATAGAAATTGAACTACAAATACTCCATCGTCCTCTAAACCAAACTTTATTCCTTCTGTTACAGAATGTAATTCTTCTAAATGAAAAAATACACCAGCAGCGTTAATGACATTAAATTTTTGATTAATTTCTTTCATAGTTTGAAGATTAAAAAACTTATTAATCGTAGGTATATCATTTTCTATAGCTAACTCAGAAATTCTTTTAGAAGACTCAACTCCAAGTACTTCCCAACCCAAATCGATAAAGTGTTTTAATTGAGTTCCATCATTCGATCCGATATCTAAAATTTTTTTCGTCTTGTTTGATACAGAAAATCGATTATTTACATCTACTGCAACATCTTGAAAATGTTTTGATAAAGATGCAGTTATTCCAGATAAATATGTGTGATCACCAAACATTATTTCTTTCTTAACAGTATAGTCTAATTGTGAAGTATTACAGTTATTACAAAATAGAACATTCAATGGATAAAAAGGCTCTTTTCCAACTTCATCAATTGTTAAAAAATTATTACACCATGGTTGATTACCTAAATCTATTACGAGCTCCAAATCACTTGAGTAACATATTCTACATTTAAAATTTTCTGACATAATATAATTGAAGTTAATCTAATTTCTTTATATTCTTAAAATGCTTAAGCATTATACATTTGAATGACTTGAGTTTTTAATAATTTTATAGCCTTTAATTAGCTCTTTAATACCCCTATTCATGCTCCACTCTGTAATAAATCCAGAATCTAAAAGTCTTTTATTGGAAACTATATAATCTCTCTTATCAGGATCTTCTCCTATAGGTGCCTCTAAAAAAACAAAATTTGGTATATGTTCTTTTATTATAGTTGCCAGCTCTATTTTAGATAGATTTGCTTCATCTAAGCCAACATTAAAGGCTTTGCCTCTCATATTATCAAAGTTATTTATTGCATGAATGAAAACATTTGCAACATCTTGAATATGAATATAATTTCTTTTAAAATGACCTTCAAAAATTACCAATGTTCGATCATTAACTGCTCTATAGACAAAATCATTTACCAATAAATCTGTTCGCATTCTACTTGACATACCAAACACTGTAGCGAGTCTAAATGTAACTGAATTTTCTCTTGAGAGCACAGCCTCCTCTGCTTTAACTTTTGTTATTCCATAGAGTGAAATTGGATTTAGTGGAGATGTTTCATCACAAAATTTATTTTTTTCTCCTATTCCATATCCTGAGTTTGTTACTGGCATTAATATTTTTTGTTCATTGGAAGTTAGTCTCACTATTTCCTCAATCGCATTTTTATTTATTGATTCTGACCCAAGCTTATCTAAGTCACACATTGGCGCACCAACAAGAGCTGCCAAGGGAATAATAACATCAAATTTTTGAATTATATCTTTTAAGAGACTGGTATCTCTAGTATCTCCTCTTATTATATCGAATTTATCGTTTTTACACGACTCAGTAAGGGTAACTTGATTGAATAAAAAATTATCTAAAACTGTGACAGCATAATTTTCTGATAATAATCTAGGAACTAAGACTGAACCTATATAACCTGCTCCTCCCGTGACTAAAATTTTCATACTATTTTTTTTCCTTTAAATACAAGAATATATTATTTTAAACCATCACTTATAGCTACTTTTTTTGGTCCATTTCTCGAAAAGATTGAATATACTGAATAAAATAAATTAGCCATACTATTTTTAAGAAATAAAACAGCTCTTGCACGATACCTACAATTGAGAGATGCAGGAACAATTATCAATAATGATATTATTAATCGAATTAAATTAATTGAGATTATATTAAAATTTGACCTAATATTTTTTTTTATTAAATTTTGAAAATTTTTTAGATCTTTTATGTTTATTATTTCCACTTCATCAATTAATTTTTCTAATATGCTAAAAGCATAGTCATGAAAACCATATACTAAAGATATCAATATAATTTTTTCTAATAGAATTTTTCTATTATTATTAGAAAGCTCTATATATTTTTTAATAAACAAATCTTCATCAATCATATAAACACAGTTTGCCCATATGATTTGAGGTCTTGAATTTAAATTCCACAAATTGTTTTTTCTAATCCAATGTTCTCGTTCAAGTGACATTAGTTGATATCCATATGACTGAATATAAGAATTTACTTCAGAAAAACTAGGTGCGTCAATATTCCTTTCTTGAAATTGAACTTCAACCTCAATACCTAAAACATTTTTTCCTAAAAATTTTTGACTTCCCTTAAGTATCTCTAATTCAGCTCCTTCAGCATCCACTTTTATAAAATCAGGGGCAGGTTTATCATTCAGAACTTTTTCTAAAGACTGTGTAGGTATTGTTACAACTTTTACTATTTCATGACACTCATGATTTAAATATTTTTTAAGCACTTTTTCATTTGGTTTGAACATTGAGCTTGCATCTGGAAATTTAGTAAGATTTAAATCTTTGTTTGCTTCGTAAGACCATAGTGCATAAGGAAAATTTATATTATTTTTTTGAGGATCATCAATAGATCTAGCGTCTGGATCAAATGAATATATGTCTAAATATTTATTTATTAATTGCCATTTATTTTCTAAGCCTCCTGTTGAACCAACATCCGCAATGATTAATCTAGTTTTCTTTGGATTTAAAGTAGAAGAATGTTTTAGATTACCATAAAAAAATGATTTTAAGTGTTTTATCATTTTATGATTATTCATATCTTTTATAAAATTACAATTATGCTACTGTTAATACTACATTTAACCTATTCAAACAATGATTATAAGCAAAACACCATTCAGAATAAGTTTCTTTGGTGGCGGTACTGATTTACCAGAATACTTTTTTAGACAAAATAAAGGGGCAGTAATAAGCACTGCTATTGATAAATATATTTACTTGACTGTTTCAAGTCACCCAAAAGAAATTAATGAAGAGTCAATTAAAATTGCATATTCAAAAATTGAAAATCTAGAAAATGTAGATGAAATGCAGCATACTCCTTTTAAAGAAATAATTAAGTACTTTAATATTTCAAAAAATATCGAAATACACGTTATTTCAGATCTACCATCTTTTTCAGGTTTGGGTGGATCCTCTTCATTTACCGTAGGATTGGTTAACGCATTATCAACTTTTGTTTCAGAGCCAATTGATAATCATCAACTAACTTATAAATCAATTGATATAGAAAGAAATATATTAAAAGAAGCTGTAGGTTGCCAAGATCAAACAATTGCAGCTTTTGGAGGAATGAATTTTATCGAATTTAATAGTGAAAGCGATATCAAGGTTACTCCTATAGATTTAAATCCTAATTTAAAAGATGAGCTATCAAATAGTTTAATGTTATTTTTTACCGGCATTAAAAGAAAGGCTCAAACAATTGAAATCAATAAAATTAATAATATTAAAAATATTTATAATGAATTAGATAACATTCACAAGATTACACTTGATGCACTTAATATGCTTACTAACTCTCAATCAATTTCAAGATTTGGAGATTTACTAAGTCAAACCTGGGAATTAAAGAAAAAACTAAGCAAGGATGTAAGTGCTTCAAAAATTGATCAAATGTATAATGATGCAATTGATGCGGGGGCTATTGGAGGAAAGTTATTGGGCGCTGGCGGTGGTGGCTTTTTGTTATTAGTAGTGCCAAATGAAAAAAAGGGTAATGTTAGAAATTCTTTAAGAGAATTTTATGAAATTAATTTTAATATTATGGCTGAAGGATCAAAAATAATTCATAATAATAACTAGAGTTTATTTGCATAATTATAGGAATTAATATTTCCAATATCAACATAAGGGCACTTAGTTTCATAAGTCATTATTTTTCCTAAAAGCATTGGAATTAATTGAGTTGAAATATCTGTTATATTTTTCTTATCTTTAAGTATATTCATTAGATTCTTTGTAATTATGTAGATTGCACCGTTAGCTAAATTACTTGGAGGGTCCTTAACTTTTTCATAAAAATGGGTAACTATATTATTATCATTTAATCTAACTATTCCTGATGAAGATGGCGTATTTGTTCTAAATAACATCATAGTCATTAAACATTCTTTTGGTCTATTGTGATGAACAGAAAAGAAATTTTTCAAATCATCGCTTGTAAAATTATCACCATGCATTATCAGACCATCATTATTTTCATAAAAATCAATATTCTTAATTAATGTACCAGCTGTTCCCATGAGTTTATTTTCATGAATAAGCTTAACTCTATCTTTAAATTTTGATTTTAAAATATGTTCTTTAACCTTTTCTGGTAAATAATGCGTATTAATCAAAAAATCCTCAACGCCTAATCTATCAAGTTTATTAAGCCATATATCAATGAGTGGAATACCTTTTATAGTCACTAAACATTTTGGATTATCATTAGTTAAGGGTCTCAATCTAGTACCAAGACCAGCTGCCAATATAATTGCTTTTTTCATTTAATTTCTTGAATTAGTTCTTTAGAGGTTATTGGTATATTTCCAGTTCTGGAAACTTGAATTGAAGCCATTATAGATCCAACTAATGCGCTTTCCCAAATTGTGCCATTACTTGCCAAAACTAATGAGCTTCCAACTAACATTGAATCCCCCGCACCAGAAGAGTCTTTTGATGCAAGATTAAAAGCTTTCAATTTGTCAGTTATACTTAAAGTCGATCTATTTTTAGTTGAATGAATAGTAATACCATCAGTACCTGATTTTAATATTAAGTTTTTAGTTTTAGATGATTTGATGATATTTTCTGCAATAACAATAATACCATCTTGTTGATTTTGTTCACTAATTCTTGCCTCTTTTTCTGTGGGTGTAATAAGATTCATTTTCTTAAATCTTGAAATATTTCCTATTTGAGATGAAGATTGGCTATCAGCAGTCATAATTATTTTATTTTTAATTCCAATTTTTGTAATTTTTTCTACTAGTGACTGTGGAAGACATCCATAATTGAAATCAGAAAAAATAATTAAATCATAAGATTTTATTTTTTTTTCAACTCTTCTAATTATTTCTTTTTGCACTTCATTTGAGATTGAGGATTGATGTAAGTAAGAAACTTTTAAAAGAGTTTTGTCCTCAGACCTATATCTTTGCTTTAAAGTTGTTGGTCTATTGGAATCAATAATTATATTCGTGTTTACACCGATTTTATTTAATTCTGATTTTGCAAAGTGATATTCACTATCATCTCCAGCAATACTTATTAAGTCTACTTTTGCACCTAAAGCAGAGGAATGAGCAGCAACTATTCCAGCCCCACCTAAAAATTTATTTTTATACTGAGGCGATACAGCAAGAGCTGGTTCCTCACTGGACACTCCCAAAGTTTTGCAGAAAATATATTCATCAATGATTAAATCGCCAATAACACATACTTTTAATTTTTTGAATTTTTGAATAACATTTTTAATATTATCAAGATTGATATTATGTCTTTCTATATAATCTTTTGGTAATTCAATTTTTAGACTTGCAAACTCTGTAAACTCTTTTGATAAAATTTCTTTGCTAGAATAAATAGTTTCACCTGAACTAAAAATTAACTTGCCTCCGTATGAAGACACTATACTTGTCTCTTCATTAAAAATCTTTTCAAACTCTTTGCCTTTTAATACTATATTTGGCTTCAAATTAAGTAAAGTTTCAGATACTGAATTATCAATTAAAACTACTTTATTTACTAATGTACAATTTTTAACAGCCTCTAAACGATCTTTTTGATCAATATAGGCTTTATGAGATGCTAGTTTATCGGAATGAACTCCAATAATAAGTTTAGAACCAATTTCTCGAGCAAATTTAAATAATCTTAAGTGACCTGAGTGTAAAATATTAAACATTCCTGAAACAAAGATGGTTTTATTTTTTTTCATAGAGTTACCTATAATGATTTGATGAATTTTGCTGGAGTACCATAGTATATCCCTTTTTTTTCAATATCTTTGGTTATAGTTGATCCAATACCAATTAACGTATCATTATTTATATGAATAAATGGTTTTATTTTGGCGCCACTTCCAATATAGCATTTATTACCTATTTTCACATTTCCAGAAATTAATGCACCTGCATTTATGGTTACAAAATCTCCTACACTTGAGTCATGGCCAATGAAACAATTAGGTAAAATAACATTATTAATACCAATTTGACAATTTCTGCCCACAGTTACATTTTGATATATAATTGAGCCTATTCCTATTTTTGAAGTAGATGATATTACACAGGTTGGATGAATAAGTGTTTCAAATCTTTGGGGTAAAAGCTTTAAATCTTCTAGTAATAATTTTTCTTTATCAAAAAAATTTTTTTCACTTCCTAGTGCATTAACTATTTTTACCTCACGTTTAAAGTCTTTTACAGACGAAAAACTCCCAAGTAACTCAATGTTAGAAATTTTTTTTTCTAGATTACGATGATTATCATCTAATAAACCTAAAATTTTATATTTATTCTTTTTATTATTGCTATTTATATCACCTACAAGCTCAATAATATCAAGACAACCACCACTTGCGCCTAAAATAATCAATTCAATTGTCATACTTATTATATGATTTGACAATAATATTTAATTCCATAAAAATATACTTATTACAAGAAGTTACCTTATATAATATTTTTAATTTATATTAAACAAATATGATAATGAATCTCCCTGATGAAAAAACTGAGGAACTGTATAAAGTATCAAAAAATCTAAGAATTAAAATTTTAGAAATGGTATTCAAAGCTAAAGGTGGTCATATTGGTGGTTGTTTTTCAGTGATCGACTTATTAGTAAATATATATTCAAATTTTCTAAAATATGACATTCACAATTCTAAATGTAATGACAGAGATTATCTTTTTTTAAGTAAAGGTCACTGCTGTATTGCTTTGTACGTAACTCTTTTTCAGTTTGGATTTATAGATCAAAAAACTTTAGATACTTATTCAGTTAATGGAGGGAGTTTAGGAGGACACCCAAAAAAAGGAGATGCTCCTGGTATTGAGGCTACTACTGGATCTCTTGGTCATGGATTAGGTCTTGGTAATGGTGTGGCCTTAAGTTCTAAAATTGCTAAAAAAGAAAATAAAGTATTTGTTGTGATGAGTGATGGTGAGATGAATGAAGGAAGCATTTGGGAATCTGCAATGTTTGCATCTCAGCATGATTTAAATAATTTATTTGTAATATTAGATAATAATAACCAAATATCTCTTGATAACCTAGATAATATTCTTTCAATTGAACCAATTGATAAGAAATTTGAAAGCTTTGGATGGAATGTAAAAAGAGTTAATGGACACGACCACAAAGAAATTTATTCCGCAATAGTAGAATTAAATAAGAAAAAAAATAAACCAAATATTATTGTTGCTGACACCATTAAAGGAAAGGGTGTTTCCTTTATGGAAAGAGTAACTAAATGGCATTATAGAGGACCCAATGATAATGAGTATGCTGATGCGCTTAAGGAATTACAGCTTTTAAAATAAATGCGAAATACTTTTAGCAATACATTAACGAAACTAGCTGAGAAAGATGACAAAATTATCTTATTGGTTGGTGATATAGGTTTTGGTGTCTTTGACGAGTTTTGTAAAAAATTTCCTAGTCGCTTTATTAATACCGGTGTTGCTGAAGCAAATATGATTGGTACTGCCGCTGGGTTGGCTTTGACAGGCATGAAGCCTGTTGTTTATACTATAATTCCATTCTTAATAATGAGAACATTCGAACAAGTAAGAAATGATATATGCATGCAAAACCTGCCTGTTACACTGGTAGGTGTTGGAGGTGGTTTATCTTATGGGACATTAGGTCCAACACATCATGCAATAGAAGATATTTCTATAATGAGGTCTTTGCCAAATATGCGAGTAATTTCACCCTGTGATCCTACAGAGGTAGATTGGAGCTTTAAAAATATCATGAATTCACCTTGTCCAACTTACTTCCGACTTGGAAAAGGAGGAGAGAGTAATCTTTTATCTGACAAAGATATTAAAGAAAATAAATTTACTCAACCACTTGAAATTTATTCTGGCAAAGATGTTTGTATAATATCATCAGGTCATTTACTTAAAGAAGCAATAGCAACAAGAGAAATATTAGAAGCAAATAGAATTAAGACTTCTATCATCAATATTCATCAAATTAAGCCAGAAAATAAAGATATAAATAAACGTATAGGCAAAAAAAAATTATTAGTTACGCTTGAGGAACATAGTATAATTGGTGGATTAGGTGATATGGTTTTATCTTCCATAAGTAGCTATGAGAATTCACCTCCAGTTATAAAGCTTGGAATTAAGGATAAATTTATTAAGACAATTGGAGACAGAGAATATCTTTTAAAAGAAGAAAATTTAACACCCAATGCTATCTCGGAGTTTATAATTAAAAAACTTAAAACTCTCAAAGATTGAAAATATCTTGAAAAATATTTTTAGATCTAATGCCTAACTGTCCATGAAGATTAGATTGAAAATAATGATACTTTAATTCCTCACTATTAGCAGAGATGTTTTCAAAAATAAAGTGGCAAGTAATATTTTTATCTACTATTTTGTTAAATAATTCGTCAAACTTTTTTTTATCATTTGGAAGCATTTTTATGCTACACATTCCAATATTAGAGTTTTTTTTTAATGAATTAATTGTGCTAAATAAATAGCAAAAATTATCTTCTTGAACCATTTCACATTGGGGTAACAAATAGATAAAATTATTTTCACTACAAAAATATCTAAGTAATTTATTTTGGATTGGGACTGGTAATGCAAAACCATTAAAGTTTCTAACTGTAACATATCCTTGCAATTTTTGCATTTTTTAGTAATTGATTTTTGTATTAAAGCCAATAATTGTTGCAGCTTTAGGGGAAATCATTTTATAAAAAGATCCAAGTTTTTTTTCGTTTTCCAACTTATTTGCATAAGGTGAAAAAATATTTTTATATCTACAATTAAAAGAAATTCTAGTGGAATCTGTTTTGTTCAAGATATTTCCATGTAAGCAAGTTGGAGTAAAAATAATTCCCTCACCATATTTGACTTCGATAAATTGATACTCTTTTTCATATTCTTTTAATAAATTATCAAGACCTATTTTTTCATAATCTTTTAAATTTTTATTTACTTTTCGTGAAAATTTAGGGTTAAATATATACATTGAGTTTGTTTCAAAGCAATCAGTTAGAGGAATCCAAAGATTGATTTGGAATTCACTTTCACCGCTAAATGTGTCACAATGGATAGGAAGGATTGAACTATCGTCATTAGGCATTTGTATTGAAAAATTAACTTTTTTGTTTCCTGCGAGTTCAGTGCCCACTGTATCTACAATCATGTCATAGCCAAGTTTCAAGTAAGATGTCGAAAATTCTAATTTTTCATTCATTTTATCATAAAAATCTAATCTAATTTTATTTATCATTTCGTAATCAATTTTTTCATGTAGTCTCTCAAGGTTATCAAGGTTTATTAAATATTTATTTCTTAAGAGAGTAATAAACTTACTTTTAATTGCTTCAAGTTGCTTTAGTTCTTCAACCTGAAATTTTATAAAACCCTCATTAATAAGCTGAAGGGATTGATTTGATAATGATTTTATATGTTCATCAAGCATTGATTTTTGATTATATGATTAAAAATTAATTTGTAAATTGATTTATTACATCGCGAATATCTGGTGGTATAAAACCTAATCTCTCAGCTTTATCAGTAATGATAATTTGACTAGGGCCACTCGATTCAAGTATCTTATACTTTAATTTCATTTTTAAGTTTTTAGCCATAAACATTGCTACTTCTTTAATACTAAGATTACTTTTGCTAGCAACATTTAATGAAGTTAAAATTTTATTTTTTTTTTATTTTTAGAATAAATCTTATAATGGAATCTCCATCAACTAAGGCATTAAACATTGATTCTGGATTAGTTAATGTTATTTCTTTACCCATAATTATATTTTTTTTCCATTTTGATATAAAATTTCCTTTAACGTTTGGTACAATTAAACATGGTACCCTAATTGAAATTATAGATAAATCATTTTTTAAGAAGAGCTTCTCCAAAGCATTTTCAAAATATAGCTTTGAAAGTCCATAGTCATCATCTCTCATAACTTTCATAGATTCTTCACTTAAATATTTTGCTTTTGTTTTTCTATAAATTGATATTGATGAAATATTTAAAAACTTTGAATTTTTTTTATATTTTAAAGAATGAAAGAACTTGATTGGATTTTTATAATTTACCGAAAAGTAGTCCTCATTTTTAGACTTTGAACTAGGTACTAAAGCTGCAATATGAATAACTAAATCAAAACAGACTGGAATTTTTTCAAAACTGCCAGAATTAAAATCAACATTAAATATTTTCTTATACTCAATTAATTTTTTCTCATTCCTTGTCGTACCATAATAAACAAAATTTTTTTTCTTATCATATTTCTGAAGATAGTTTAAAAAAACGTTCGCTAAACTAGAATTTGCGCCTGTTATAAGTATATTCACAATAAAAACTTATTACTCAAGGTTTGGATTAATATCTGCAATCTCTTGCCATCTCTCTAAGACAACTGGATGATCTCGATTTCCACTGTCTTTTTTAAGAATTTTGCTTAGTTCAAAAGCTTGCTCAATACAGTCATCAATATCAACAAGATACCTATAGCTTCCAGCTCTTCCTATTGAAAATACTCCATCTGGCATAAGATCATAATATTTCTCTGCCCTTAACATTTCGTTCTTAAGGGGCATAGGATAATGCTTTCCATTATTTGAAGGAAATTCAATTCCAACAAGAGAGTTTTTATCTTTATGCTGAGTAAATTTTTTATACTCAACTAAACGAGTGAATTTCTCTTTGTTTGGATAATAAAGAAAATAAATATTTTCTGGAAAAACATGTTCAGTTGGAAACACTATTAAATGTACATCTCTGCCTAAATATGCCAGCTCTCCATAGCATTGTTCAAAAAGTAAGTCAGGAGATATAGTGTTTACAATTATATCAAAAAACATTTTTTGATTTTTAATTTGAATACACTTATTTGGAATATCAAATTTTTCAATAATAGTATTAAGTAAAATTTTACACTTACCTTTTATTGAATCAAAAAAATAATTATATCCATCTTTAGCAATTGGATATCCTGACATACAATTGTCTAGGGCCGCCCTTGGACCATCTTTGATCGTAACTCCCTTGGGAGACCATTTAAAGGTATCGATATTCTTTGCCTCCATGCCCCACATTTTTTCAGTATAATTTTTGACAATTTTTTTATACAAAGTTGGTCCAACTGAATTTATCCAATATTCCTCAAAATTTTTTGATTCTTGAAGATTATGTAGGTTCACATTTTTAATCTCATTTAAAATTTTTTCTGAATCAGGCATTGACCTAACATCATCCATATGAATTGGAAAATTATAAAACTCGTTATCTTGTTCAGCGTATGAAATAAATTGATGCTCACCACAATCTCTAAGTGGAACTATTGAGTCTAAATATTTATATATCTCAATATTTTGAGTGAAAAAATGTCTTGGTCCAAAAGTATATGGATGGCCTCCATAATAATTAGTTCTTACGCCTGCTCCCAATTGAGAAGATTTATCTACAATTGTAATATCATATTCATCATTTTCAGAGAGCTTATGAACAGCTGCGCATCCAGCTGGGCCCGCACCTATGATTAAAATTTTTTTTCTTTTCATTAAATTACTTTATAATTTATTTTGATAATTTTAAAAATTAATACCATTTACTATTAAATAGAGCAACGAATGATTAGACAGTATGATAAAATTAATATATTTATTAGCATTAAATTATGAATATATTAGTTACAGGTGGATGTGGATATAAAGGTTCGATATTGGTACCTAAATTATTAAACTTAGGACATTACGTAACTGTAATAGATACTCAGTGGTTTGGGAACTTTCTTCCACATGATAATAAACTTCTAAACTTAAAGAAAGATATAAGGAATATTAATGAAATTAACTTTGAGGACATTGAAACAGTAATTCACTTATCTTCTGTAGCAAATGATCCTTGTGGCGATCTAAATCCAAAGCTAACTTGGGAAATAAGTGCGCTAGCTACTATGCAACTAGCCGATAAAGCCAAAAGGGCTGGTGTGAAACAATTTATTTATGCTTCTTCTGGAAGTGTCTATGGAATTAAAGATGAGGAAAATGTTACTGAAGACTTAGAATTGAATCCAATTTCAGAATACAATAAGACAAAAATGGTTTCTGAAAGAGTTTTACTTAGTTATTCTAATGATATGACTGTTCAAATAGTTCGACCTGCAACTGTTTGTGGTTATTCACCAAGAATGCGGCTAGATGTAGCCGTTAATGCCCTCACTATAAATGCGCTTGAAAATAAAAAAATAATTGTTCATGGAGGTGATCAAATACGTCCAAATGTCCATATAGAAGATATTACTGACTTATATTTATTTTTGTTAGATAAAGGAAATGCTGAAACAGGTATTTTTAATGCTGGATTTGAAAATCTATCAATAATAGATATAGCTAAAAAAGTTAATGAAATTATTCCTTCTGAGATAATAATTGAAAATACAAACGATCCTAGATCCTATAGAATTAATTCAGATAAATTACTTAAAACAGGATTTACTCCAAAAAAAAATGTTGATGATGCAATTAATGAAATAGTAATTGCTTATAATAAAGGAATATTTAAAAATGAAAGTAGATTTCATAATCTTGAGTGGATGCAAAAAAATAATCTTTCGATATAAAATTGAATTAAAATATATTATTAAATGAAAATTGACCAAATACTAATTTGTACTTTTTGTAAATCGTCTAATTTAGATGATAAAGAAAGTTATTTAGAGTGTATTGATTGTAAATCATTTTTTCCAAAGTATAAAAATAGGCCAGTTATGTTTACAGATGAAAACGACTTTTATCATTTAAGAAAAGCACTTTTACCAGCAAAATATAGAATTAATAAATATGGAAATTAATTTATTAAATAAACTTCCAGGTAAAAATAAACCTTTAAATATAAGAAAAACAGTTACTCCTGATGACCGTATTTTATCCTGGAGATTGGGATATGAATATTTTGATGGCTCAAGAGAACAAGGTTGTGGTGGATACTATGATGACAATCGATGGAGACCCGTTGCAGAAGATTTTATTGACTTCTATAAGCTAAATGATGATGCAAAAATATTAGATATTGGTTGTGCAAAAGGGTTTTTACTAAAAGAGTTCAAGCAACTCCTTCCAAACTCAACTGTATGTGGATTAGATGTATCAGAGTATGCAGTAACAAATTGTGTGTCTGAGATTGAAAAAAATTTATATATTGGAAATGCAGACAACTTACCTTTTAAAAGTGATTTTTTTGATTTAGTAATCTCTATTAATAGTTTGCATAATATAATGAACATCGAACAATTAAAAAAATCTTTTTCTGAAATTAATAGAGTTTCAAAAAAAAATAGTTTTGTAAGCTTAGGAGCTTATGAAAATGATGAGGAAAAAGATACGCTTGATAACTGGGCAGTTGTGGCCACTACATATATGCATGTTGCTCAGTGGAAAAAATTTTTTGAGTCAGTATCATACAAAGGTGATTATTTCTGGTTTAAACCAAAATAAACATTTTGATAAAAATGTTTCTTGTTCAAGTAATAAAATTATTTAATTTTTTTCTAAAAATAAAAGAAAAAACCTATGGAGCATTTATTCAAGTAAAATATTTCATAAAATTTCATACTCTACCAGTCATTAATAAAAATAAATTTGAAAAAAAAGACATCATATTTATAAGTGATCATCCAACAGCAAGAATTAAAAATATTGCTTATGAATTAAAAAAAAATGGCTGGACTATTAATTTTCTATTTGGTCAAAAAGGAAATTTTCAAGTTTCAAATATAGGAAATATTGAATATTATGTTGCTTCCTATCAAGCATTATATTACTTTAAAAGAAATAAAAATTGTATTATCCATCTAATAGATCAACCTTTTAGAACTACCTATCTATTCCTAAAATATTTTAATGATATTTCTATTTATTCACCAATTGATATATTTTATGGAACATTAAATTTAAAGAATAAAACTACTAAAAAATATAATTTTATTAGCAATATTCAATATAAATGTTTGAAAATTAGCAGATATATAATATTTAGAGATTTGCAAATAAGGGCAATAAAAAACTACAAAGATTTGAAATTAAATAAAAAAAAGACTCTATTTTTCCATGACTATCTAACAAAAATTAAACCAATAAAAAGTGAACATAATGATATTATTAAAGTTGTTTCTGCTGGCAACTTAAGAACTTTTGATTACAGAAATGGCGAAGCATATGTTGATCTAGCAAAACATATAATTAATGCAGGATATGAATTTCATATTTACCCTCACTATTATTATAATAATAAGAATAAAAAAACTTTTCTTGAAGATCATCCGAAGTTAAAAGAATTAGCAGAAAATAAATTATTAATTATTCATGAATGTATTGATCCAAAATTACTATCAGAGGAACTTAGTCAATATGATTATGGTGTATTATTAAATGGTGAACATTTTTATAAAAAGTATGGATCAATGGACAGCTCATGGATTTCAAAATATTATTATAAAAATGCTGGCTCAAGAATAATTGATTATATTGAGGCAGGAATAAAAATTATCGCATCTCACTCAACTCCTCATAACTTTCAGTTTTTTATAGCCAATAGATACTCGAACGTTGTTGATGCAAATGAGTTAATGAAACAAGATGTTAAAAATTTCTTACAAAAAGCAAATATAAATCAAAACTTTAAGAATATTTCGACTCTATCATACAAGTACAATATTAAAAGATTAATTAAATTTTATAAAGAAATTCATGAAAAAATTATTTAATTTATTTAAAATAAAGCAAATTCAGTTAGACGACAGAATTATCTGGGGCATCTTACATAAGTGTTGGGGATTTATATCTGGACCAGTTACCACATTAATAATTATTTTTTATTTAAATCAAGAATTTCAAGGCTATTTTTATACTTTCATGCAGATTGCTGCTCTATCGCAGATTTCAGATATGGGATTAAATACTATATTTTTATTCATTATTGGAAAAAAATATTCAGTTTTTAAAAATGATAATACAGATCTTGATAATCTTGAGTCAACTTCAGCAGGTGAATTGAGATCTATTTTATCTTTAATGTATAGATACTTATTGATAATTCCTTTTATTGCATTTCCCCTAGTTTATTTCTCAGGAGTATTTTTTTTTAATATTGAGGAATCTGTAAATATACAATGGGAGCTTGCTTGGTTACTACTATCTGCAGTAGTTGCATTTGATGTAGCTTCTTCATTTTTAATTGCCCATTTAGAAGCTTTAAATAAGGTAAAACTATCAAATCAATTAAAGCTTTTAAAAGCCATGATAACAAGCTTAACACTATGGGTATTATTAACCAATAATTACAAATTACTGTCATTGCCAATTTCATTGTCTTTTGGGACTATTGTTTTTCTTTGTATATATTTATATTTATTTAGATACACAATAATGAGTGTTGTATCAAATAAGCAAAAGTTAACCATAAGTTGGAAAAATGACATATGGCCGTTTCAATGGCGCATGGCTATTACTTGGATATTTGGCTCTTATATCTTAAATAATATGAGTATAATTGTTGTATTTTATTTTTTAGGTCCAATAAAAGCAGGAATGTTTGGGCTCACTTTTGCAGTTAGTGAAATAATACTTCATACGTCGCATATTTGGATGGAAACTATAACTCCAAAAATCACATTTTTAGTTTCTGATAGGAAAGATAATCAAGCAAAGGATTTATTACGAAGTAGGCTCTTTCAAGCTATAGTAGTGACATTCATTCTTGGAGTATTTTTCTTTATTGCGCTATTTATAATTAAATTAAATTTTAATAATATATATATAAGGTTTATGCCACTATACACAATTCCAGTTATATTATTGGCTGGAATTTTCAGACATGTAATCCATGCACAAACAATCTTTATAAGAGCACATCAAAAAGAAAACATGATGCCTTCTTACGTAGTGGCTGGAATTTCATCTTTAGTATTTAGCATTATATTAGTTCCACAATTTGATTTACTAGGAATTTGTCTTTCAATACTTTTAGTAAAAACAATTATTCAGTTACCAACATCATCTTATATTTATTACAATTTCATACGAACTAATAAATAAACTAATTTTTTTTAAAAAAAATAAATAAACTATAATAAAATCCAATAGTCCACATGGAATGTGTTGCTAAGAAACAGAAAAAACTCTGAATAAATCTTATTATATTTGATCTAGAAATTGAAACAGCAAAGAAACTAATAGCAATAAGATAAAACATCGTTGCAGCAAGTATAATGAAAATAAAAAAAGGAAAATAGATACTTAAAATAAATAATAAAATTAATATTAAAGATGCTAAAGGTAAAATTAATTGTCTTAATTTAATTTTTCTATTCTTTAAAACAAACAATCCACTTGAAATTCCATAGCCAAACATTAATTTAATAAATTTAAAAAAAGTTTCTCTCGGATAGTAATATACCTTAATTTCTCCAGAAATGTAGATTTTTTTTCCACTTTTTGTAATTCTATGATTTAAATCAGCATCTTCTGACATTTTCTCATAAATTTTATCAAATTCAAATTTACCTTGTACAACTTCTCTTTTATAAGCTCCGAGATAAACTGTATCAGCATAACCTTGATAACTACTTCTTCGAGCCTTTGCTCCACCAAGTAATCCAGGATGAGACATAATTTTTGCAATGAGTTTTTGTTTTTTACTTTTGCCAATTGGTACTTTTAATCCACCAACAACAGTTGCATCAGAATTATTTGCTAAATTAAATATAGAAGTTATATAATTGTTTTCTATATGCACCCTCGAATCAAGTCTCACGATAAGATCATTTTTTGCCAACAAGAAACATTCATTCAAGGCATTAATTCGTGACATTTTTGGCCTATGAAAGTAGTTTAAACTAATTTTTGTTTTTGAAATAATTTTACAAACTTCTTTGAAATTATTTTCACCAGCTTCAATTAGAATTAATTCAACTTTTGATAGATCAAAATCTTGTTTAGCAACATCGTCTATTAGAGACATTAAATAATGTGTATCATTATATGAAGTGATAATTATAGATATAGACATAATTTAGTAATTCACTATTATCACGTATTATCTATCATAAATAAATATAAATTAAAATAAATCATGAATATTAATTGGAAACTTAAATCAAAGATATTTAGTTTTATTAGTTTTTTTCAATTAGATAATTTGCTGTATTTTATTCAAAAAAATATTACCAAAAAATCTAGAATAGAAATTAACTGTATTATAGATGATTGGATTTATCATCAAGAAAACTTAATCTCCATGAAATCACCTAGTATTATTGAATTTGGTGCTGGAAAGAATTTGTCACAAAATATTTTTCTGAGTAATTTTTTTAGTAAACAAACACTAGTTGATCTTAATACAATGATAGATTTCCAATTAGTTAACAGTGCAATTGAAAAAATTGCTAATTTAGATAAGAGTTTTAAAAATATAAAGATAAAAAATTTATCTGATCTTAGTAAATATTATAATATTGAATATATTGCACCATTAAACTTAATAACAACAAAAAATTTTAATTCAGATCAATTTGATGGTTGTATTTCAACAAATACTCTTGAGCACATACCAAATGATCAACTTTACGAGATATTTTATAAATTAAAAATAATAATAAAAAATGAAGGAATAGTTTCTGCGGTTATTGACTATTCAGATCATTACTCACACACCGATAGACAAATCGGACCTTTAAATTTTTTACAATACAGTACAAATGAATTTAAAAAATATAACCATAATAATCATTTTCAAAATAGAATGAGGCATAATGATTATAAAAAAATATTTCAAGAGTTAGGATATGAAATTATTAAACAAATACCTTTAAATTATGCGAGTACAGATATTAAGATGTCTAAAGAATTTGATAAAAATGATAAAGATACTTATGCAACTAAAGGTATTTACTTATTAAAGAATAGAAAATAAATTCTAGAAATTTAATTATATTTAAAAAATAAGTTTGATACAGAATTTTTAGGAAGTTTTGTTTCAATGAATGGCTCAAATTTTGAATTGGCATGATATGGTGAATAACCAAAGTTTTGTAGATAGCTAATTATATCTAGAAAATGAATGTCATGATTATTTTTCGAGTCTTCTGATATTTCAATCAGTATATATGGTTTAAACTGTTTTATGAGCTTTTCAGCACTCATAAGTGCCAATAAATCTATTCCATCTATATCAACTTTAATTAAGTCAACCTTTTCAGTTATCAGTTCATCAACTTTTACTGTCTTTACATTCTTAGTTTCTTTATTGCCTTTAAAAGGTGATATGTATTTAATAATTTCGATTTTATTGCTTACAAATTCATTATAGATAATTGAATTATTATAACAGTCCATATTTTTTTTAAGAATATGAATAATTTTTGGATTAACCTCAAAAGAGTAAACTTTACCACTTGAACCTACTGCTTTGGCAAAAATTGATGAAAATAGTCCAACATTACTTCCTATATCAATACATACCATTCCCTTTTTAAGAATTTTTTTGCATAAATCAACTGACTCTGCTTCATATAAATTTCTATAGGCATAAATATGTTGTGATGGAAAATCTCTAAAATCAACAGTTAAAGTAACGCCATGTAATACTACATCTCTATTTTTCTTTTTTAAAAATAATGTTTGCAATAATCTTAGTCGTGCAATTATTATTTTTAAGTTAAATATTTTAATAAGTCTCAAATTATTCAAGGATAAGTAAAATATTTTTTTATGAGGCATTAACTGCTTATAAGTTAAAAACTATCTAATGTAAATTAATTATGCTTTAAATTTTAATACTTTAAATAAACAAAATAAAAGTAAGCTAATATAATTTAGAAAAAACAAGAAATAGGTTGCTTGTATTAATAGGAGCAATTTATAGTTCAACTTAATTGGATAACTATATGTCTTATTAAGACTGTTTTTTTCTATAAATATTATTCTTCCAAATCCAGACTGAGGATAAAAGTTTTTGTTTGGTATCTTTCTAAATACATTATTAATATTAACATCTATGCCTAAAGATTTAGAGATCATAATATTTGTTGCAAATATAGATGGATGAAATTTTATATCATAAAAATTATAATAGTTTTGATCTCCATCATTATAACTAAACCTTTGTTGATAAGTTTTATTTTTTACAACAGTGTTTGATACATATTCATTAATTGCAGTATTTCTATATTCAACAACTGGAATATTTAAAATAGTTATAAATATGAGTATCAAAATAATAAAATTATTTTTTAATAATATTTGTTTCTGTATTATTTTAGCTGCAATAATAATTTCAGGTAGAAATATAATAAGTGCCGGGGCTAAATATCTACTCCCCCCCATTTGACCATGCCAGTATGGTAACAAACTAAGAAAAAAAGATAGTAAAATTATAGAAAGTACTTTTAAAATTGTCGCTATACCATTCCAACCCTTTATAAGTAAAATAACAATACTACTAAAAGTGAATAAAAGTCCAAAACTTGGACTAAAGAATAATAGTATAAAATTTCGAAAAAAATAAAATAAATCAAAGCCTCTAAAAAAACTATCGGTAAAATCACTAAATAGTAAAAGTTGAATTTTTGTAGAAATAAAAAATATAACTAATAAAGATACATAAATAAATTCTTTTTTAAGAAAGTTGTCTATATAATTTTTAAAATTATTAACTTTTATATTATTAATATTATCTATTTGGGATAAAATTAAAATTCCACTAACTATTAGATAATATGGTTTTATGAAAATAATTAATATATCGAAAATAAATTTATAATAAATATTATTCGTTTTCATTCTTAAAACAAACAATAATAATATTCCACATTCTGATACATATCCTGTAGAGAAACATATAATTGCTGATCCAAAAAAAATTGAACTTGCCAAAATAAATGCAATACTTGAAATTATTTTTTGTTTTATGAGCTCATTGTAAAAAACCAAATAACCAAGAAAAAAATAAAATGTAAGAATCCATCCTATAGCATACTCATAGAAAAAAGGATTTTGAACACCTGAAATATATGAAATAACTTTAAAAATAAAAAAAATTACGTAATCATGGATTATCCAAAAGGTATAGTGAAAAGTTTTAGTAGGATCAGCCTGGTCAATATAATTTAATAAATTTCCATCAAATTTTTGATGCTCTAAAATCCAATTGTATACAAATTGATGGTCGCTACCATTAATTAAGCCCTCATAGAATATAAAAGAAACTACAAATATTATAAAATATAAAAATAAATTTTTACTATTAGCTATCAACTTTTAAACTTTCAATTACATGACTTGGAAGTATATCAATATTCTTATTCATATATTTTTTTAATAAAATAGAAGAGTAAATAAGTACCTTATTATAATTAAATAAAATGTAATTATTTTTTCTATAAAAATAATTTTGAGATATAATCTTACCTTCATCAAATTTGTCTGAAATATTATATAATGTAGAGCCTAGGTATTTATGGTTTTTATTTATGCTACTTATTGGAGAAAATCTACCCTTTTGAAATGGTATAATGCCTCCATGTAAATTTAAAATCTTTGTTGAGTATCTAATTTGAAGATCAATATCTATTTTACATGGACATCCAATTGATATTATATTTTTATAATTATTTTTTTTTAATAAATCATTAAGTAGTAAATTTAATTTATTGTCTGTGGTATGAATATAATTAAGTTTTTTTTCTCTACTAAAAAATCTTATCATGCATACAATCTCAATAAGTACGGAATATATAAAATTAAAAAGTCCCAGTTTATTTAATATTTCTAAATATTTTCTAAATAAGCCTCTTTTTTTTTCTTTAACATAGACAATTTGTGAGCTTTCACATTCAAATAATTCGATAAAATGCCTTATAACAAAATAGTAGCTTTTCTGGGTAATAAATAAATTCACTGTATCTTATCAATTTCTCTCATAATTATCTTAATATCAGAATTATATCTTTTTTTTGTAAAATTATTATTCCAATTAACTGAATCTAAATCAATTATATTCGAAACATAAATGCTTTTAGAAAACAAAAATTGAAATAATATAAACGGAAATAGTTTTATAAATGCGTTTATTTCTGATTTATATATTAAGGATACCTTAATAGAATTGAACCATGAAAAATTATTTAATTTTATTTCTGAAAAATATTTTTCCTGTGATTTTAATGGTCTAAAAACACTTATAGGAAAAAAATATAATGTTTTTCTATTATTATATGCAGGAATATATATAGGCTTTATAGATAATTTAGCTGCAATTTTTGAAACAATTAGGGCTACTGCATCATGATCAGGATGTCCGCCTTCTAGATTTAGCGTTATTATTTGACTTATTCTTTGCCTACTTTTTGTTATGTAATTAAGAATAAATTCATAAATTTTTACAGAAGAGGAAACCAACTCTAAATCATTTACTAAAAAATTATCATTAAGATAGATAATATTTTCAATTCCAATACCAAACGTTTGTAATGATTTAATATTTTCATTTCTTCTATTATTTTGCTTGATAAGTGTGTCTTCTAAGCGTTCACTACAATAAATAATTGTTAAATTATCAATGTTATTAAGAAGGGGTGTCAGGGCAAACTCATCATCTAAATGTGGAAGTATAACAATCGTATTTTTATTATAAAATTCTATTTTTTCAATCATTAATCTTTAATATAGAAATAAGAAGATAAAAAATAAAAGCTATTTTTTATTTTTGTTAATAATAGCTTCTAGTAAAGCAATTTTTTGAATTAAGCTGGAAGTTTTTCTTTCATGCAATTTAAATTTGTTAATTGTATATAAAATAAATAAAAAGACTGTTATCAAGCCAAGATATAAGTATAAATCTGCACCTCTTCCTACACCAACAACATTTGCAATATAAGTTGTATATTCTTCGCCTAGTACGCTAAACAAACCAAGTAATGATCCAAAAATTAAAAAAAATTTTGAATATAAACTTGTTAATGGTCTAAATAAACCATAACAAAAAAGAGCGACGAATAAAGCTGCTAATATATATTTAATCATTTATTTTATCTCATTAATAAGTCTTCTATAATTCGTAAACCATTTAATAATTTTTGACCTTTTTTTATAGAATAAGCTGTATAAAGAGTATGGGTTTTAAGTTCTTTATATTTTATCTTATTTTTAGCAATAATTGATACTAACTCTGATTCAAATCCAAATCCACTTATTTCAAAATTAATTTTATTTAGGCAACTTGTTTTTAGTGCTTTCATACCATTATGTGCATCAGTTAATGTCATTCCTAAAATGAAATTTGAAATTTTTGCAATTAGGTTAAGTGCAATTTTTTTAATAAATGGAACGTTACTATCCCTATCTATAAATCGACTTCCAAATATTACCTCCTCCTCACATTTTAAAATTTCAATAGCAAAATCCCTGGCATCTTTAGATGAGTGTTGTCCATCTGCATCAAAGGTTACAATTGCTTTAGCTTTAGAATATAATTGAACATATTTTATACCTGTTGAAATTGCCAATCCTTGACCCGCATTTATAGGATGATCAATTAAAATAATATCATTATATTTTTCAATTATCTTTCTTGAATTATCAGTTGAACCATCATTTATCGCAATAATATTTTTAAAATAAAATCTTAATTCATTTATGACATCTTCCAATACCTCATCTTCATTATAGATAGGTAGAACAATGTAAACGTCGTCAATTTTATCACTCATAATCACTAATTATCTTATTAAAATTTTTAAAATTATAATTTTCTTTATTATTAACTAACGAAATAAAATTATCACGACTAAAATTAAAACCAAATTTCTCTATTAATAACAATAATAGTTTAAAAATATTGTCTGGAATAATAAGTAAATATGGTATTCTTAAATTATTTTCTCTTGATATAAATTTAATTATATCTAAAAAACTTTTTGGTTTATTTTCTGCCATAGGTAAAGGTTTATCAATATAAATTTTATTTAATAAAATAAGATTAATTATAAATAATACACTTTCAATTTTAGTCATGAATATCTTATTTTTAGACGAAACTGGTAATAATAAAAAAGGAGAAAATTTTATTATATTTAATAATTTTTGCACAAATCCACCATTTTTTTTTGAATATATTAATCCTGGTTTGATAATAAATGTATTTTCATCATTAATTTTAGACTCGATTATTAATTTTGCTTTTCCATATAAAGATTTGCAGCCTTCAAAAGCAGATAATGATGAAATATATATTATTTTAGAATCATATTTTTTTTTTATTTTGTTTATAAAAGCTATAGTTCCATCAACGTTTGTTTTTTTTATTTGATCCCATCCTTTCTTTTTAAAATCATATGCACAAAATATCAAACAATCAATATTTGGTATGCTTGTAGTTTTGTCAATATTCTCAAGAGTAAAACTTACATGTTGATTATCTGTGTTATTTATTACACTTATATTTCTATCAAATAATATTATTTCGTTTTCAGAATTTTCCAGAGATTTCAATATATTGCTTCCAACAAAGCCTGAGCTGCCAACAATTCCAATAATCATGAATTAATTTCTCAATTAATATTTAAAACTTATATTTTATTTATATCATTCTCTAAAGCTTTTTCAGCTATAAACATAGATTGTGCCATTGCATTAAAAGAATGAGTTTTTCCGGGTAAATATGGCATAGATGAAGAATCTGCAATAAAGATATTCTTAAATCCTTTCAATTCACCATTTTCATTACAGCTAATTTCGTACTTGTTACTTATGGGTAATGTCCCACCATAATGAATATCTTCACCTGGATTGAGTAATTTAGCACCAGGTATTAAAAGTAAATTATTTTTAAAAAAAAGTTTACGAATTTTTTTAATGTGCATTGAAAATATTGCTTTAAGATTTCTTTTATTATTGCCGTTAATAATTAAATTTTCCGATGAATCTAGATAAATCGAATTATCACTAAGTTTACTAGGATAATATATGTTGCCTATTATAATTCTAGAAAATATTAAATAGTCAAAAACTCTATACAAAAATGGAAAATAATTTTTTATTTGTAATAATTCTCCAATACTATCAGTAAATGGAAAAAGATGTCCAGAGGCTTTGGGTCCATATCTTTCAATCATAAATGTTAAATTAGCAATTACTAATTTTTTTTCATTGTGTTTTCTTTTCGTAAATGAAAAAAGCATGAAAGATCCAGCTGGAGTTGATAATAATGGTAACTTGAAATTTAATCTATTCATCATTTTCAAAACTAAATGCGTTGTTGAAATTGTGCCTAAACAAATAAATATTTTTTTAGACTTATAATTGACAATATCATTTGATAAAATATCTTTACAAATAATTGTATATATATCGCTTATTTTATGAATATTTGAAATAAATTTATTTGAAATATATGTAAAATTTTTATCTTGCTTTAGCTCTTTTAGCTTCATGCTTGCATTATAAATTGTATCCTTAGAAATATATTTACTACTTTCTTCTGCAACTGCATTAAATGGTAAATTAAAAGTTATACCATCAACAATTTTTTTTGATCCTTTATGTAAATCTCTACAACGATGGTCTATATTTCTAGAACTAATCAAGCAATCTTCTTCTAAGTCTTGCTTATTTAAAAGTGTAGATGTTAATCTTTTATAATTGTTTTTAATATGAGATAGATTGTAAGGAAAGTCTTTTAAATCATTTTCATCATATGGTTGCAATGAAGCACCCCAGATATTTGAAAGACCCCCTTTTGCTAATGAACCAATTGCATTAAAATTATTTTCTTTTATTTTATTGTATTCAAAAAAATTTGAATATGCATAGGCATATTCCTTTAATTTAAATTTAGGTGATGAAAATTTTTTTTTGTACTTTAAGAATTCTTTTTTTTTCACATTATTATTTTTTTCATATCCTACATCAATCATAACTACTTTTTTTTTATGTAAAAGTAAAGTTTCTGCAACGGTTGTTCCACTTAATCCGCTGCCTAATACAACTATTGAGTCATTGTAATCAATTGGTGTCATTATTTTATGTACAGCTAATTTTTAAAATTTAATATTGCTTAGTGAAATTTATATGTCTACTTTTAAATCTAGCATTTACATTCAATAAAAAAAAGGAAATATCAAAAATATTGATATTGATTCATCAAAAATTGATTTAATTTCAACTGTGCAAGAATTCGATAATTAACTGAAAAAATATAAAGGTTGGTTGCGGGGGTAGGATTTGAACCTACGACCTTCAGGTTATGAGCCTGACGAGCTACCAGACTGCTCCACCCCGCGCGAATTTTCGTAATCTACCTTTCAAATTTGTAAGAGTCAATTGTTGATATTTTATTTAATATTCTAAATTATATTTAGTTAGATTATTTATTTTCAGTTCTAATGCCACTGCTTTCTTACTTACCGACTGACTCATATGAATTGAGATATTTATCTTAACTTCGTAAATTGAAAACGATACAATTAAAATTATGAAATAATCTCTTTTTTTAATTAAATCTTATATTTCTAATTTATAAAAAAATTCTAGTTATTTCTCAGGTAAATGCTATACTAAATAGTAAAAATTTAAATATGAATAAAGAATTAAAATTACCCTCAAATAGAAATTTTGGTATCACAATTTCCTCCGCACTTATTCTTATATGTATTTATTTGTATTTAATGCATAGCTACACAAGCTATTATTTGTATACCTGTACAATAATTTTTTTATTTTTAGGCACTATTAATAGCAAGTATTTATACTACCTAAACTATATTTGGTTTTATGTTGGAATATTTTTATCAAAAATTGTGTCTCCAGTAATCTTGTTTTCCTTTTATTTTTTTATTTTTTTTCCATATGGTATTTTTGGTAGAATTTTTATAAAAGATATAAAAGAAATAAGAAAAAAAGATTACCAATCTAATTCAAATTGGAAAAATCTTTCATCAAAAACAGATTACGAAAGACAATTTTAATGTTAAAGATTATAAAAGAATTTTTAGGATATTTAACTATTTCAAAAAAAATCTGGCTAATTCCCCTACTTCTATTTCTAATTGCAATAGGAACCTTATTTATTATTACTCAAGGTTCTGCTGTAGCGCCTTTTATCTATACAATTTTTTAGTAAGCATGTTCTTCTCAAAAGATTATAAAAATGATGATGGTATTTTTGTACTTGATCAATTTGATAAAACAACTAAAGAAGTTGCTTCTTTCTATCAGAATAATCCTTTTCCAAATTATGATCGAACAGATGATAAATTTTCAATTAATAAAAAGGGAGCAAACAATATACTTGCAAAAAAAGTCAAAGAATTAGTTGGTCTTAATAAAAATATACTTGAAGTTGGATCGGGCACATGCCAGCTATCAAATTTCTTTGCTATTGGAACTAACAATACTGTCTTTGCACTTGATCCAACAATTGAGTCATTAAAAGTTGGCAAAAAATTTGCACAAGAAAATCTGATAAGAAATGTTCACTTCGTAAATGGTAGTATTTTTGATGAGGTATTTAATAGAGAAATATTCGATTTAGTATGGTGCAGTGGCGTTTTACATCATACAAAAGATCCATACACAGGATTTCAAAATTGTGTGAATTACCTAAAGAAAGATGGGTTCATTGTAATAGGTCTTTATAATAGATATGGCAGATTACGAACGTATATAAGAAAAATAATATACAAATTGTTTGGTAAAAAGGTCATAATGAAAATAGATCCTATATTAAGAAAGTTTAAGGACTCACCTGAAGCAGTTGAGTCATGGATACTTGACCAGTATACACATCCAGTCGAAAGTACTCATACCATTGAAGAGGTATTAGATTGGTTTGATAAAAATAACATTAAGGTTGTTAGTACAATGCCAAATATAACTGACCTCAATATAGCTGAATTAGAAAAACTTCATTCGTTGCCCACTCAACCAAAAGTGAATATTTCAAATACTGAAATTTTGTTAACACAGCTTAACATGATTTTTAACAGTTACGGGTCAGATGGGGGGCTATATGTGCTTGTAGGAAAAAAAAGAGGATGAGCTATATATTGGGAATTTCGGCTTTTTATCACGATAGTGCCGCTACACTAATAAAGGATGGAAATATAATAGGGGCTGTTCAAGAAGAGAGATTTACTAGGATAAAAAATGATGAAAATTTTCCAACCAACTCAATTGAATATCTACTTGCTCATGCAGGTATTAAATTAACAAACATAGATTTTATAGTATTTTACGAAAAACCATTTCTAAAATTCAATAGATTGATTGAAATATACTTAGCATTTGCTCCCAGTGGATTTTTACAATTTTTAAAATCGATGCCAATCTGGATAAAACAAAAACTATTTCAGAAAAATATGATTATAGATAAACTTAGAGAAATAGATACAAATTTTGATAAAGATAGCAACATATTATTTTCTGAACACCACTTGAGTCATGCGGCAAGTGCATTTTATCCATCACCTTTTAAAGAAGCAATTATATTAACGCTTGATGCTGTTGGGGAATGGACAACTACGTCCATTGCCATAGGAAATCAAAGTAGAATTGATATGAAATCCGAGATAAGATATCCTCATTCCATTGGTCTTCTTTACTCAGCTTTCACTTATTACTGTGGTTTTAAAGTCAATGAAGGTGAATATAAGTTGATGGGTTTAGCTCCATATGGGAATCCAAAATATAAGGATCTCATATACAAATATTTATTAACACAATATGATGATGGATCATTTAAATTAAATTTAAAATACTTTGACTTTCATACTGGTTTGAAGATGGTAAATAATAATTTTTGTAAACTTTTCCAAAATCCTGTGAGAAAACCGGAAGAAGAGATTAGCCAGTTTTACATGGATATTGCATCATCAATTCAAATAGTTTTAGAAGAGGTAGTAATTAAAATATGCAAAAGTATAAAAAAGGATTATGGTATTGAAAATTTATGCCTAGCTGGTGGGGTTGCATTAAACTGTGTAGCAAATGGTAAAATTGCCCAAGAAAAAATATTTAAAAATATATGGATACAGCCAGCATCTGGTGATGCAGGTGGTTCCCTTGGTGCTGCACTAGCGGTTCACTATAATCATTTAAATCTTGAGAGAAAAACTGGGTTAGATAGTAAAATTTCTAAGGATGGTATGAAAGGTTCCTATTTAGGACCTTCTTATTCAAACCAAGAAATAGGACTGTTTCTGAAAAATAACTGTAAAAATTTTGAGTACATAGAAGATGAAGTTTTACTTAATAAAGTTGCAAAATTAATTTCTGAAAAAAAAGTTGTTGGATGGTTTGCAGGTAGAATGGAATTTGGTCCTCGCGCTTTAGGTGCTAGATCGATACTTGCTGATCCAAGGGGTGAAGAAATGCAAAGTATAATAAATAAAAAAATAAAGTTTAGAGAAGGGTTTAGACCATTCGCTCCAATAATAAAAGAAGAAAGCTTGAATGAATGGTTTGATACAGACCAAAGTAATAAATATATGCTAATGGTTTCAAAATTAAAAAAAAATAAGCAGATTCATTCAAATGAAAATCAATTAAAAACTGGTTTTGAGAAATTGTCTATTAAAAGGTCAGATGTGCCAGCTGTAACACATGTTGATTTCTCAGCAAGAGCTCAAAGTATAGATGAAAAATTTAATCCTAGACTATATAAACTAATCAATGAATTCGAAAAAATTACAAACATACCTATGCTTGTTAATACATCATTCAATATTCGCGATGAACCAATAGTTCTTTCATATGAAGATGCATATAGATGCTTCTTATATACAGACTTAGACTATCTAGTTCTTGAAAATTACTTTATTAGCAAGGAAGATCAATTTGACAAAATAGATTGATGCATGAAAATTTACTTCCGAATAATTATAGCTTTATTTTCGATATTATTAATATATCTCACATTAGTTATATTAGATATTCTTTTACCCCGTCTAGAAACCTTTAATGAAAATTATAATGAAGCATTAAAAATAATTGCAGAACGTCGTTTAACTGAGGACGCTATTTTTTTAAATAGCACTGAAGGGGAAATGTTAGTATATCCCGAATGGTACAGTTACTATCCTTATAATGAAATTGTACACAAAAATGGAATCGCGCCAGTTGGAGGAATTCCTTATCAGAATGTTGCATTATGTAATGAAGGATATGGACTTGTTGAATATACATCGGACAGATTTGGCTTTAGAAATAAAGATGAACTTTGGAATAATCTAGAACAAATAGATGCTATTGTAATAGGAGACTCATCAATAGGGGGGGATTGTAACCATGAAGAGGCTACTCTTACAGGCATTTTAAACAATTCAGGACAAAAAACTCTAAATTTAGGTTTAGGGGGCTTTTCATCAATTAGTTATCATACGATTGGGAAAATCTTCATACCGGTAATTGAGCCTAAAAACGTAGTTATTGTTTTTCATTCTAATGATAATCACATGATAACAAATACTATTTATAATAAGTATTTAGAGTCAATGGTGCCTGAGATATACTTTGATTTAAGTCAAGACGTAATCAAACCTTCAAAAAAACTTAATTTATTTAATACTGAGTTACAGCAATTAGTTAATTCAGCAAAAAATGAAGTTGAGTATCCATATTTTGACTACAACAGTAAATTTAAGCATTTTATTAGTAAGTTCGAAAAATATTTAATGCTAGTAAACATTAGAAAATTTTTATTTTATGCATTTAGTGATTTAGAAGAACCGATTGGTGATCATACGCTGCTAATTGATTATGCAGAGAATTTATGTATTAAGCATAATTGTGAGACAAATTATGTACTAATTAAGGGGAGCAGTTTTTGGACACCTGAATTTTATCATGAAAAATACAAAAACTCTCTCGATAGATATTTAAAAAAATATAACAAAAGCCTTATACATACTCATGAACTATTTAATGATAATAGAAAATATTGGTCAATCAAAGGTGGTCATCTTTCCCCTCTTGGCAATAAATTACTAGCAAAAGAAATAATCAAAAAATTTTGATTGAATTCAATTGAAGATCTATAAGTAATAATAAAGTCAGATTTTTCTATAAATTAACTGACTTCTGATTATTTTTAATTAAAAAAAGTTATATTAAAAATTAATTAGTTCTGGATTTATCTGTTTTTTTAGATAGTTTAAAAAAAATGGTTAAAAACTTACTAAAAAAAAATATCCTGAAATTTAAGAAGTCTAAAATTCTTTGTATTGGAGATATTATGCTTGATGAATTTATCTATGGAGATGTAAAAAGAATATCTCCAGAGGCTCCAGTACCAATCTTATTAAAGGACAGTTATGATAGACAAATTGGAGGAGCTGGAAATGTTGCAAGAAATATCGCATCATTTGGCATTAATGTTGGATTACTATCAATTATAGGAAATGATGAGTCATCTTTATATGTAGATAAACTAGTAAGATTAGAAAAAAAAATATCTCCTATATTTATAAAAGTTAAAAATTACGAAATGACTAAAAAAACAAGATTTGTTAACAAATCAAATCAATTATTAAGAGTTGATAGTGAAAATACTGAATTTATGAATAAATTAATTGAAAAAAAAATTATGGCTACTTTTAAAAAAGAAGTCTTGAAATATAATACTGTAATTATATCTGATTATAAAAAAGGAATGCTTAATAGGGAAATAATCAAAAAAATTGTAGATTTTTGTATATTTAAAAATATAAAAATACTAGCTGACCCAAAAAGTAGTGACTTTTCTATTTATAAAAATATACAAGTTTTAACTCCTAATCAAAAAGAATTCTCTGAGGCAGTTAATTGTGAGCTACATACCGTTAACCAGATAGTTAAAGAAGCGAGAAAATTAATTGATAATTTTAATTTTGATTATATTATTGTTACTAGATCTGAAGAAGGGATGTTATTGATAAGTAATAATAACGTTGAAAATATTCCAACTACAGCTAAAGATGTATTTGATGTAAGTGGTGCAGGCGATACTGTTATAAGTTTTATAGCGCTTGGTTTTGGTGCGGGTTTAAAAATGAAACATGCTGTACAAATTGCCAATCACGCCGCTGGCATAGTAGTTGGCAAAAAGGGTACGGCCGTCACTAATAGATATGAGATGATGGTCTGATTTTTTAAATGTTAAAAGATGATCAAAATTTAATCCATTTAAAGGCAAAGGTAGAATCTGCTAAAAATAAAAACTCCCTAGTTGGCTTTACTAACGGATGCTTTGACTTATTACACGATGGTCATAAACATTTGCTCATCAATGCAAGTAAAATGTGTGATTTTTTAATTGTTGGATTAAATTCAAATAAATCAGTTAAAATTTTAAAAGGCCTCAATAGACCAATACAGGATGTGGATTTAAGACTTAAAAATCTAAATAATTTACCGTATGTTGATGAGGTTGTTGTTTTTGAAGAAGAGACCCCAGAAATATTAATAATGAATATAATGCCTGATGTAATTATTAAGGGGGCAGATTATGAGAATAAAAAAGTTGTAGGTGAGACAATTATTAAGTCAAATGGTGGAATTGTAAAATTAGTAAGTTTAATTCCTGGGGTAAGTACATCAAATATTATTAGAGAAAGAAATCTATAATTATGCACATTATTACTGGTGGAGCTGGATTTATTGGTTCAAATATTGCGAATGCTTTAATTAAAAATAAAGAAGATATAGTAATATGCGATTATATTGATCATGCTGAAAAAAAAATTAATATTGAAGGAATTGATAAAAAATTAATTATTAGACCTGATAAGTTATTTAAATATATCAAAATAAATCATAAAAAAATAAATTCTATAATTCATATGGGGGCCATAAGTTCTACAGCTGAAAAAAACTTAGAATTATTATTAAATAATAACTTTTTTTTTTCACAAAAACTTTTTAAATTGTGTAATAAACATCGAATCAAGTTTATTTATGCATCATCTGCGGCAACATATGGTAGAGGTGAAAATGGTTTTAATGATGAAAACTCTTTACTACAGATGTCTAAACTTACACCAATAAATTTATACGGTTTAAGCAAATATCTATTTGATATAACATTACTATCAGAATTACAATCTGGGATTGAATGTAGCTCAGAGCCCGTTGGTTTAAAGTTTTTTAATGTTTATGGAATAAATGAAATGCATAAAGGGTTTATGATGAGTCCTATACCAAAATTCTATGAACAAATAAAAAAAGAAAATAAATTAAAACTTTTTAAATCACATAGAAAAGATATTGAAGATGGTATGCAGTCTAGAGACTTTATATACGTAGAGGATTGTGTAAGTATAGTTTTGTGGTTTCTTAAAAACCCAAGAAAAACTGGTATTTTTAATGTAGGGACAGGACAATCCGAATCATTCAATAAACTAGCAAGTATTATTTTTAAAAAATTAAAAATAAAAATAAATATAAAATATATTAATACGCCGATATCAATTCGATCAGGCTATCAATATATAACAAAAGCTAACTTAAGTTCATTAAGAAAAATTGGATATACGAAAACATTTACAAGTTTGAAGGATGGCGTAGAAAAATATATTGACTATTTAGAAAAGAAACATTAGTTCTCTTGAAAAATGTCTCTAGAGTAAATCTTATCTTTTGCTAACATGATTTCCTCAGTTATTCTGTTTGCAATTATTAAATCAGAATTTTGAATAAATAATTTTAAATTATTTATAAGTTTTATATTTCCAATATCGTAATTACCTATATTAGGTTCATAAAGATTAACTTCAATACCTTCAGATTGAAGTAATCTTATAATATCTAAAACAGCGCTATCTCTAAAATTATCTGAATCCATTTTCATTGCAAGCCTATATACTCCAATTACTTTTACCTTTTTTTTAATAATTGAATTTGCAATGAACTCTTTTCTTGTTTGGTTTGAATCAATAATAGCTTTTATTAAATTATTTGGAACATCATTATAATTATCAAGCAATTGTTTAGTGTCTTTAGGCAAACAATAACCTCCATAACCAAATGAAGGGTTGTTATAATAATCACCTATTCTTAAATCTCCCGAGACACCGGCAATAACTTGTTGTGAAGATATATTTTCAGATTCTGCAAATGTATCTAGCTCATTAAAAAAAGCAATCCTCATTGCTAAATAGGTATTAGAAAATAATTTTACTGCCTCAGCTTCTTTAGGTGACATATAATAAATTTTTAATGTCTCTTTAGTTTTCATTGAACATTCAAGAAGTGTTTCAGCAAATGTATGAGCTTTTTTAGATTTACTTCCAATAACTATTCTTGAAGGGTAATAGTTATCAAGTAAAGCTTTACCTTCTCTTAAAAACTCTGGTGAAAAAAGAATATTATCTGAGTTATGAAACTTACTAATTTTTTCAGTAAAGCCAAGAGGAACAGTTGACTTAATAATAATTGTAGCATTCTTATTGTACCTTAGAGCATCGCAAATTACGCTTTCTACATTGGAAGTATCAAAAGCCCCTGTTGAGATGTCATAATTGGTAGGTACAGCTACAATAATAAAATCAGAATTTTTATAAGCATAGCTTTTATCAGAGGTAGCAAATAAATTAATTTTATTTTTCTCAAAAAGACTTTCTATCTCGCTATCATTAATTGGTGAAATACGTGAATTAATTGAATTAACTTTTTTTTCATCAATATCTAGAGAAATAACAGAATATCTGGAAGATAATAATGCTGATAGACTTAAGCCAACGTAACCACTTCCTACTATTGTGAATTTCATATATGTGAGATTATGCTTGGAATTATAGGGTGTAAAGTGACATTTTTAATTTCACGTTTTGTAGACTTGGCAATGTCCTACTCTCCCATGCCTTAAGACATAGTACCATCGGCGCTGGAGCCCTTAACGTTCGAGTTCGGAATGG
>MDTC01044636.1_pt1 | contig 55547 bp, 37 predicted proteins | sample 811181 | NCBI WGS metagenome assembly MDTC01 (sample SAMN05326644, study PRJNA326480) | marine metagenome | isolation source: seawater | place: Pacific Ocean: North | collected 2011 | reverse complement strand
TTGTAAAACTGGGTAAAGCGAATGCCGTCCTTGGCGAGAGCATCAAGATGAGGAGTGGCGATCTCTCCTCCGTAGCAACCAATGTCTGACCAGCCCATATCGTCTGACATGATCAGTATGATATTGGGCTTCGCTGGCGCAGTGAAAGTTGAAGCTGAAAGGATTAGCGCAACGGCGGTGAGCAGTGGTTTCGTTAAGGCCATAGTGAAAAGGGTAGGGATGACGTGGCTGAAGGGCAAGCCGCTTAAAATTGCAGGATTGCGGCGGATTTGAGTGGGTTAGCAGCCGAATTGAATGAGAACTGGGGAAAGCTGCCGCGCTGTGTGGATTCAGTTTTGGTGCTGTTGCACCAGTTTATCAAAGCCGCTTAAGTGACCTGGTTTGCGGGGGGTTTCGGTGATCGGTGTTTTGACTCTTGGTTTGGGATCTTGCCATTCCATTAAGAAAAGTGTCATTGGGAGATGATGATGACACGGGGAACTAGAAACGATTCGGCCTTATTTCCGTTTCTTTACACCGAGACGACTCCGTGGAAGGATCGATATCATGAAAATTTCCATCTTTCTCCTTGGTTTGGCGCTTATCACCGTCAGCCTTTCGGCCCGCACTTGGACCTCTACCAGTGGCAGCACGATTGAGGCGGAAATGGTCTCCAAAAACAACATGGGTGTCAGCCTTCGCCGGGCAGACGGATCTGAGATCTTTGTGAAGTTTGATCAACTCTGCGAGGCTGATCGTGAATTCGCTGAAGGCGGGAGCAGCGCGGCAAGTGAGGGACTTAGCTACAATCTTCCTGAAGCGCTTGCGGTGATGGTGGAAGAGCGGGGTTTGCTCCTCATGGAGGACAATTTTAATCGTGAAGACTCCGACGATAAAGACGATCTCGGCGGGCCATGGACAACCAACAGTGACAGCCGAGCGATGGGGGATAAGCAGAACGATCTCGTCGACGGTGAACTGGTGATGACCATATCACCGCGGGCTGATCACGCGATCTCTACAAATTTTATGCCGAAAGAATCCTACGGTGATTGTCTGCTTTTTGTTCGGATGAAACTGGAAGAGGGAGGCCAGCTGAAACTGGCCTATAATGACAAAGCTGATAAATCAGTCTGGGCCGGGCACATCAACGGGGTGACGATGAATGAAAAGTCGATCGTCTTGGCTGATGAGCGTTCCGCTCGATTTAAAATGGAGTATCGCGAGAACAAGAATTCTAAGGAATACAAAGATGCGGTGGCGGCCGCCGAAAAGACGTTTCCCTCTGAGATTGAAGCAGACGAATGGTATGAAGTGGTGACCCTGCACCGCGGTGATACTTTGACCCTTTATCTCAACGGTGAGGAAGTGGCCACGCACTCATCACCGGGATTTGATCATCCGACTAAGAATCACTTCGCTTTTGCGGTGCCTGACAAGGCGATCGTTGACGACTTTTATCTCTGGAAGCTGAAGCCGGTCGATGTGGGGGAGAACTGATTACTCTCCCATCAACTCCTTCACCGTGCTTTCGATGGCCTGAGACCAGATTTTGTAGCCGTCTGCGTTAAGATGCAGCAGGTCCGGCATGATCTCCTGAGGCAGTGTGCCGTCCGGCTTCAAAAAGTTATCGTTGATATTGAGGTAGGTGACATGGTCACGTTCGCCAAGTTTAGAGATGAGCTTATTGATCGCATCATTCTTCTGACGCTTGGGATCGTTGCGATCAGCTCCTCTCGGAAAAATGGCGAGGAGCAGTACTTTCATCTCTGGCTGCTTCTCTGCCATCGCATCGATAATTGCGGTGACTCCGGCTGCGGTTTCTTCGGCGCTGCTGGTGTAGACAGCGCCGCCGTGTTCCGGCATCTCACGACCTTCGTGTCCGGTGTTGTTGGTGCCAATCATCAGAACGGTAAGCTTTGGGCTGAGACCGTCGTAGTTTCCATTGTTGAGGCGCCAGAGAACGTGCTCAGTTCGGTCTCCCCCGATGCCGAAGTTGGCGGCTTGATAGGGTGCCCAGTATTTTTCCCAGGCTTCAGCTCCGTTTTTTGACCAGCCTTGGGTAATTGAATCGCCAAGGAACACCAACTGGGCTGTGCCGGCTTTCGAGATCTCATTAAACGACTTGTGAAGTTCTGCCTTGTTGTCCCGAGGAACCGGGGAAAGGGCGAGAGGGGTTTTCTCTTCAGAATAGCTCAATGCGGTGAATCCTGAGGTGAAGACAGCTGATAGCAGTAGGATGCGAATCATGAATGGGGGTGGGGTTAAGTTAGATTACCATGCTAAGCACAAGGGTAAGTGCGAAGCCGATCAGGGAAATAGCGACGGAAAGGACGGTCCATGTTTTCAGGGTTTGTGCCTCAGACATGCCGAGGTAGCGAGAAATGATCCAGAAGCCGGAGTCATTTACGTGTGAGAGCATGGTGGAACCCGCTGCAATAGCGATGGTGATGAGTGCCAGATCGGAAGCGCTGTAGTCGCCGCCGGCAACGATACCGGCCATGAGACCTGCCGCTGTCATCATGGCAACGGTAGCTGATCCCTGGGCCACGCGGACAATCATCGAAAAAAGGTAGGCGAGAACAACAGCTGATATTCCGTAGCCGCCCAACCATTCAGCGAGAGCATCACCAACACCACTGGCGCCAAGGATTGCTTTGAAAACGCCGCCGGCACCGGTGATCAAAATAATGATGCCGGCCGGGCCAAGGGCTTTTGTGCTGAGTTCCAATAGCTTGTCTTTGCCGACCCCTCGCATTACTCCAAGAAAGAGAAGGGCAAGCAGGGTAGCAAGAAGCAGTGCCACTACCGGGTGACCGAGAAAGCCGATAACTTTCTGCAACTCAGTTGGATTTTCAACCTTCGCCCAAGTGCTGCCAAGAACGATCAGAACGATTGGCAGCCCCATGATGGTTGAGACCAGCCCGAAGTTTGGGAGAGGTCCCGACTCTTTGGATTCTTCGAAGAACGCTGGAATATCGACTTCGATTCCTTTGCAAACTCTTGGCACCATGAAGATGCCAACAATGATCGCCGTTGGAAGACCGATACCAATGCCGTAGAGAATGACGCGTCCGAGGTCGGCTCCGAGTATTTCAGCAACGGCGACGGGGCCGGGGGTTGGAGGTACGAAAGCGTGGGTCACCGCCATTCCACAAACAAGAGGAAGGCCGAAGATCAGCAGCGATTTTTTTGTATCGCGGGCAAGGGCGTAAATGATAGGCGCAACAATGACGAGTCCCACATCGAGGAAAACCGGGATCGATATGAGGAATCCTGTCAGCAGCATCGCCCACGAAGCCCGTTTTTGGCCAAACAGATTAACCAGTGAATTGGCCAGCGTGTGAGCTCCGCCAGAGTGCTCCAAGATTTGTCCGAAAATGGCGCCCAAACCGATGATGGTGGCAATAAAACCGAGAGCACCTCCCATGCCCGAAACAATCGTAGTGGGAATATCCCCGAGCGGCATTCCTGCAGCGATAGCAGTAAAAATACTGGCGATGATGAGGGCGATGAAAGCCTGCAGTCGAAGCACCAGAATCATGACCAGCAAGAGGACGATTGCAGCGACAAGAACGCCAAGTAGATAACCCAGACCGGGGCCGGCTGTTTCAGTCGCTTCGACGGCAGCTAAAGGAGCAGAGGCCGCCTGAGCGATTAGGGTGTTGAACAGTGTCATAGGTAGTAAAAACAAGAGATATGGAAGAACCTGAGTTAGCGGTTTGCCGGTTTGGGGTCAAGCAGATCCTAGGCGCGTGGAAGAGCAAGGCAGGCGGAAACACAGTGATTTTTGCCTCATTTCTGACGTGCTGAAAAATGTGACTTCTAGTTGCTGGAACCTCATTGCCGAATCAGGTTGGAGTTGGAATGAGCGCAGATCAGTAAGACTTGTGAAACGTAAAAAATCCAGATGAAGTTCCCTTTCGATAACTCCTACAGCAGAATGCCAGACTCGTTTTACCAGCGGGTTGAACCCAGTCCGGTCAGTTCTCCAGAATTAATCGAAGTAAACCGAGACCTGGCGGCTGTTTTGGGAATTGATGTTGATTGGCTGGAGTCGTCTAGTGGTCTGGATATTCTCTCGGGGAGCCAGTTTCCCGAGGAATCCGACCCCATTGCGATGGCTTATGCAGGGCATCAATTTGGGGGTTTTTCTCCTCAACTCGGAGATGGTCGCGCCCTCTTGCTGGGAGAAGTGGTGGGTAAAGATGGAGTGAGACGGGATATCCAACTCAAGGGTTCCGGGCCTACGCAGTTTTCCCGCCGGGGCGATGGGCGATCTGCGCTTGGTCCGGTGATTCGAGAGTATCTCCTTTCGGAGGCGATGGCAGCTCTCGGCGTGCCGACGACACGTGCACTCGCTGCGGTAGCCAGTGGAGACAAAGTCTATCGCGAGAGCATGATGGCAGGTGGCGTATTCACTCGCGTGGCGCAGTCGCATCTTCGCATCGGTACGTTCCAGTATTTTGCGGCCCGGGAGGACTTTGATAATTTGAGAGTGCTGGCCGACTATGCCATCGCTCGACACTATCCCAGAGCCATCGAGGCCGATAATCCTTATCTGGAGTTGTTAGGAGGAGTGATTGAACGCCAGGCTGAATTAATCGCTCACTGGATGCAAATTGGATTCATCCACGGAGTCATGAACACCGACAACATGAGTATCTCGGGTGAGACGATCGATTTCGGCCCCTGCGCATTTTTGGATGTCTATCATCCCGAGAAAGTGTTCAGTTCGATTGATCAGCAGGGACGCTATGCCTACGCAAACCAGGGGCCGATTGGTCATTGGAATCTGGTTCGTTTTGCTGAAACCTTGATCCCGCTGATCGATGATGATGCTGAGAAAGCCGTAGCTGGAGCCGAGTCAGAGTTGTCTCGCTTCCCTGAGCTTCATAGCAAGGCGCTCCGTGATCGCCTGCTGCGCAAGATTGGCCTAGAAGAGGGAATCGATAAAGACTGGGAACTTGTTCAAGAGTTGTTATCGATCATGTCGGATGGGTATGCGGATTTTACCCTAACCTTTCGTCATCTTTCTGATGCTCTCGAAGGCGGCAAAGAAACGGGAGTGCTTGAGCAGTTTTCTGACAGTCAACCGATTGCTTCATGGCTGACTTCCTGGCGCTCACGAATGTCCAACGAAGATGTGGCGCTCGCTCTCGAATCGATGAGACAAGCCAACCCTGTCTTTATACCTCGCAATCATCGCGTCGAAGAAGCCATTGCGGCCGCCTACGAGGGCGACTATGTCCCGTTTCGCAGGCTCAACGAGCTGTTGCGGCGTCCCTTCGAGGAACAGGCAGCTTATTCGGAATATGAACTTGCTCCCAAGCCTTCAGAGGTGGTCTGCGCGACATTTTGCGGAACATAAAATTATTGTCACAGCACGGTCACGCTGATTGTATTGGATTCTGTGCAATCGTTGATGATCAGATGATAACATGAAACACGCTTTGTTTTTTAGGAGTTCGTTTTTGGTGCTCACGTTGGGGGTTATGGTCTGGAGTGCCCAGGCCGAAGAGTCGCCCAACATTTTGTTTATCATTGCCGATGATGCTTCTCGCCATTTTGGTCAGGCTTATGATTGTGATTGGGTGAGGACTCCCAATATCGACAAACTGGCGGAAGAGGGGGTCGTATTTGATAACGCTTATGTTGCCACGGCAAAGTGCGCCCCCTGCCGAGCTTCGACGATGACGGGGCGTTTTCCCTGGCAGATCGAAGCGGGAGCCAATCATCAGAACGTATTTCCTGACAATTATCCGGCATTCGGAGAAGTGTTACGGGCGACGGGTATTCAAACTGGATCTGTTGGCAAAACATGGGGCCCGGGGACGGCTCATCATGCAGACGGTTCGCCCCGTGATTTCGGGCTAACTGTCATCAGCACGAAGCGAGTGCCGGGTGATCATTTTGGAAAATTTCTGGAAGCCCGGGGTGAAGATGCTCCGCCATTTTTTTACTGGCATGGCAGTAGTGACCCTCACCGGGGTTATGAAAAGGACGCTGGTATTAATGCTGGAAAAAAACTTTCAGATATTGATCATGTGCCGCGTTACTGGCCCGACAGTGATGTGGTTCGTGGCGACATGCTCGATTACTCGATGGAGGTAGAGCGCTTTGATTCCCATGTCGGAGAATTACTGGCTGATCTTGAGACTTCTGGCGAAGCCGAGGATACTCTTGTGATTGTGACTTCAGACCATGGGATGCCGTTTCCGCGAGTAAAAGGGCACACCTTTGATGATGCTCACCGAGTGCCACTGGTGATGCGCTGGCCACGGGGGATCAAGAATCCGGGGCGACGGATCGAAGACTTTGTCAGCTTCATCGATTTTGCGGCTACCTTTATTGATCTTCAAGAAGGTGATGCTGAGGCCATGGGTATGGAGTTGAGCGGGCGAAGTATGGCGGATCTGCTTAATGATGCCCCTGATCATAAACGTGAATATGTGCTGATCGGACGGGAGCGAAATGATGTTTATGCTCGTCCCGGTTCACCTTCTGGCCAAGGCTATCCGGCGCGTGGGATCCGTATGGGTGACTATCTTTATGTGCACAACTTTGAGCCGGATCGGTGGCCTTGTGGCAATATTGAACTTGGATTAAAAGACACCGATAGAAGCCCCACGAAGTCATTGATCATGGAGATGAATATGGAAACTGTCTTCTGGAAGCACAATTTCGGCAAGCGCCCTGCGGATATGTTGTTCAATGTCGTCGAAGACCCTGACTGCGTCACCAACTTAGCCGAACTTGGTGGGCAAGGGGATCTTGTCAAAAAAATGAAGCGCCGAATGATGAAAGAGCTTAAGTCGCAGGGTGATCCGCGTGCTCTTGGAAACGGAGAGGTCTTCGATAATTATCCTACCGTAAAGCCTGCTCCGAGAGATTGGTAAGAGTAGAAGATTTAATTATGAGAATACTACTAGCATGCGCCTTTCTGGCGCTAATAACATCAGGGAGTGAGCTCTGTGCCCAAGGCGGTCAATGGTCCGAACTCTATGAGCCGCAAGTTTATCGTGGGTTGCCTGTCAGGGTCATGAAGCCACTCGAATTCGATTCTTCGAAAAGCTATCCGGTGATTCTCTCGCTGCATGGTGCGGGAGGTAAGGGAAACGATAACAATAAGCAGCTCAAGGATTGGAATAAGCAGTTAGCGGAAGAAAGCATTCGAGGAAAATTCCCGTGTTATGTCGTGGCACCTCAGGCACCTGGGCTCTGGGACGCTGATCAGCTGAAAGCTATTCAATCATTGATTGCTGAACTGCCAGCTGTTGATGAGAATCGCATTTATGTTCTTGGCCATTCCATGGGAGGACATGGTACCTATATTTATATTCAGCTGGAGCCCAACTATTTTGCGGCGGCGGCGCCTTCAGCGGGGAGTGGCTTGAAGCGAACTGAGGATTTTATCGATCCCGCAAAGATTAAAGACATTCCGATATGGGCCTTTCATGGCGACAAAGATGGCGTCTGTCCTTATGAGAAACAGCGCGCAGTATTTGAAGCTCTGATTAAAATGGCTGGAAACATGAAGCTGACGACGTGGGAAGGTGATAATCACGGTGTCTCTGGAAAAATGATCTCTGGAGCTGAAAACGGTAAGACCGAGGTGAGCAGTGATATCTGCGATCTGGAGTCTGACTTTCTGACGTGGCTTTTCAAGCAGAGGCGAGCTTCTCAAAAAAGATAAAAGGTCTTCACCCTTGTCATTTTTTTGGTGAAGGGGGAGTCCACTCAGGGGATCGAATATGCGCTTCTTTGAGATAGCGTTCGGCTTGCTGGACGATCTCTGGTAGCTGAGCGGCTAGGTCCTTCTCTTCGCCGATGTCGTCGACGATATTGTAGAGCTGGACGGGTCCGCCGATCCAAGGCTCCTTCACGACCTTCCACTTACCAAAGCGCAGGGCCTGCTTGCCACCTTTTTCGTAGGACTCCCAGTAGAGGTAGGCGGCTTTTTTCTGACCCTGTAGGCCCTTCAGGGTCGGCAGAAAGGAAAGGCTGTCGCGACCTTTTGGGATGGGCAATCCGGCTATTTCGCAGGCTGTAGCAAGGACGTCACCGAAGTAGGCGGAGTGATCAGAAACGGAGCCGGCAGGTATAGTGCCGGGCCAGCGAGCCACCGTAGGAACTCGAATGCCTCCGTCGGTAAGGTCACGCTTCATGCCTCGAACTGGTCCGTTAGCATTAAAGAATGCCATGTCATTGCCGCCTTCGGTGTGAGGACCGTTGTCGCTCGTGAACATGATGAGCGTGTTATCGTCAATGTTCCATCCTTTGAGTAGTTCAATAATTTTCCCGACGTAGCCGTCCATGCGGGTGATCATGGCAGCCTGGCCTTTGTCAGGGTTTGACCAGTCTTTGTTGGCATAGATTCCATAGTCGGGCACTTCCTGCCCGTCACCCGTGCCCTTGGTCGCTTCGTTGTTGGCGTGGGGCATATTGAGAGCGAGATAGAGAAAGAATGGGCCTTCTTTGACTTCCTCTAGCCATTTATAGGTTCGCTCCATCACGAGGTCGGGCACGTAGTCGAGCTTGGATTCCTCGGTAGCCCAACCGGCCCCGTCATCGGTCCACCCGCGTTCTTCCCTCATTTTGAGCCACTCTGGTGCGTGCTGGTTGCGAAGCGGAACCTTCTCGTATTGATCGATGATGAATTCAGGGTAGAAGTTGTGGGCGTGACGCTGATTGAGGTAGCCGTAGAAATCGTCGAAGCCGTGCTTCATAGGATGACCAACGGAGTCAATTTCTCCGAGGCCCCACTTGCCAAAAAGTGCAGTGCTGTAGCCTGCTTTTTTGAGTTCACCGGGAACGGTGACTTCGCCGGGTTGAAGGGTTTGTTTATCTTGGTTGTTGGCATTTCCACGAACCCAACAGTGGCCCATATGAAGCCCGGTCATGAGAACACAACGGCTGGGTGCACAAACTGTTGCACCCGAGTAGAAGTCGGTCATCTTCATGCCTTCAGCGGCCATCTGGTCAAGATATGGAGTCTCGATATGTTCGCTCCCGAAGCAGCCAAGATCTCCGTAGCCGAGATCGTCGGCCAAAATAAAGATGAAGTTGGGTTTGTCCTCGGCCTGAGCCCAGGCGAGCGACAGAAAAGTTACGATGGCGAAGCGGGTGATGATTTTGTGCATATCGTATCGAAGCAGGATGCTTTTGGATCTGCAAGTGCGCGATCGTTACTGCCTTTTGTCGTCGACAAGTACTGAATCGAGGTGGCTCTTGATGGCCGCTGCCCAGCGGGTGTATCCGTCCTGATTCATGTGGAGTTTGTCGTCCACAAAGAGTTCAGGGCGAGGTTTGATTTTTTCATCAAAAAAAATGCTTTCAGTGCCAATGAACCAAGTGTTTTCAGTAGCCTCACAAAATTCACGTACCGCGTTATTGGCTAGCTTGATCTGGGGCCAGTGTTCCCATCGTTTCTCAGTTGGTGTGGTCGCGATGAAAAAAGCGGCAGCTTCCGGTTGGTGTTCCTTTACTTTTTTCCTGACGTAGGCTGCCAGAGCTACCACTTCTTCGGGTGCCTTATCTTTGCCTTTACCACCGATATCGTTCCCCACAAAGAATACGATAGCACGGAATTGATGGGGTGAAATCAGCTGATCCGCGAAGATGGCCACATCAGACCATTTCGATCCCCCAAAGCCTCGATTGATCGAGAGATAGGGGAGCATGTCTTTTTCCATGTCCTCCCAACGGCGAAAGCTAGAACTGCCGACGAAGAGAATGGCATCAGTGGATTGAGACAGCCGGTCATTGGCGACACCGAATGCTTTTATGTCTTCTCTCCACTTCTCAGCAGCTTCTGCCTTATACTTTTCGAGATCGACAGATTCTTGGGCATTTGCCTGACCCGTGGTGTAAAAGGCAAGAGCTAGAGCAATCCAAAATGAGCGGAGGTGTTGTGACTTCATAGGCGAATTAGAGTCTCGACTCTAACAATTGAGCACCGCTTTGCCAACACGCGTTCCTGTCGCAAAACAGGCTTGGAGGAGATAGCCACCTGTGGGAGCTTCCCAATCGATCATTTCTCCAGCAACGAAGACACCGGGAAGCTTCCGTAGCATCAGATTTTCATCCAGTTCTTCCCATCGGATTCCTCCAGCAGAAGAGATGGCTTCAGCAACCGGTCGCGGTCTTTCGAGAGGAATTCGGCAGTGCTTGACCTCGTGCGCCAGCTGCTCAGCTGACTCCCAAGGACCCCGGTTGGGCAGATGCTTTAGAATGGATGCGGTTGCTGCATCGAGCTTCCAGCGCCGCTTTGCTTCTCGGACAAAATTCCGCTTCACCTTGCCGAAGCGTGCGATTAATTCTTGAGCCGTCAGGTCCGGCTTGAAGTCGATCATTATCTCCGGTGAATCCATGGAGCGGAGATTGGGGCCCAGGTGATAGATGGGTCCACCTTCAAGTCCGTACTGCGTGATGACCAGTTCCCCGCGTCGGTTTTCATCACCGACGATGAGATTAAGATTCTTTAGGGGCTTCCCTTCAACTTCTTCCAGGATTTCGGAAGGCCATTCGACTTCCCAGCCACAGTTGGCGGCAATGAGAGGATTAATACTAACACCCCGTGCTTCTAGAAAAGAGACCCAGTGACCGGTTGATCCGGTTTTTGGCCATGAAGCGCCGCCCAGAGCGAGAATGACCCGTTCGTGTTGCGTGCTGAATTGGCCATCACCGTAACGAAAGAGAAGTGAACCATCGGGGTGGAAACCTGTCCATAGATGCCGGGTCTGAAACTTCACTCCAAGCTTTCGAAGCTGCTCGACCCATCTTCGCAGTAGCGGGGCTGCTTTGATGTGGCCATTGACCGGAATGGGAAATACTTTGCCGCTACTGGCAACGAAGGTCTCGATGCCGAGGTTGGCTGCCCATTCTCGCAGTGCCCGGTTGTCGAATTGGCAAAGGATTTCGTCCCAGATATCGCATCTTATCTCGGAGCGGCTGTAACGCCGCAGAAATGAGGGCCAGCTTTCTCCGTTAGTAAGATTGAGCCCACTTTTCCCGGCGACAAGAAACTTACGCCCGACTGAGGGCATGGCGTCATAAAGAGTGACCCGTGCACCTCCCTCTGCGGCGACTTCGGCAGCGCGGAGGCCGGCCGGTCCTCCGCCGATGATGCCGATGTCAGGTGTTGTCGCAGTGGCCGCCAAGAAGATGTAATCTAGCATTCATGATGCGGATATGACCGGAATTTCTTTCTGAAAGACTGACTTTTACGAAGATTAGTTGGCAAACAGCTCGTGATCAGAATCACCGCCGGAGATGAGGTAGGCGAGTAAATCGAGGATGTCATCGCGTTCCATCATGTTGATCAGGCCGGGTGGCATCATGGAGACAGGAGATGGTTCGATCGAAGTGATCGCATTCGCGTCCACCTTGGCGGCGCTGCTTGGATTCATCATGTTGGTATTCACCCGGTAGTGGTCACCGCTCATGTTCATGATACGACCGATCACCTGAGTGCCGTCATCAAGTGTGAAAATACTGCTTCCATACTGGTCGCTAATTTCTGCGCCCGGATCGACGATTGTTTCGAGCAAGTCGTAGGGGCTGAACTTGCCGCCTGCGGAGGAAAGGTCGGGTCCAACGGCACCTCCTTCGCCATTAAAGCGGTGGCAGACGTAGCAAGTGCCAGCGCCGAACATCTGGCGACCGTTGGCGAAGTCGCGGTTGCCTTCGAGGCCGACTCCAAGATCACCAGAGAGATCTTCCATCGTCCAGTTCTTGACGAAGGAACGGGGCTTGAGGGTGAACTGAGGCGTGGAATCTTTGGGCGAGGTATTGATGATCTCGGTGAGCGCAGCAGTCATGTCACTCTCAGGCACCGTTTCAGTGGCATGTTTCTTAATATCGGCCAGGTAGTTGGCGAGGCGGGCACCCCCCCTGTAATTGCCGGCCATAACAAACCACCTGAAATATTTCTCACGTAGTTCCGGGGTCCAGCCATCCTTGAGATAACGCAGGTTGAGGGCGTAGCCGATCTGTTCCTCCTGCCCGGAAGCATTGGCGAGCAGTTCCATACCGCGATCGACGGCGAAAGGGGCTTCAAGAAAGGCGGCAAAGGCGGAGAGATCACGATTCTCTTCGGGTGTTTTGGCAGGATAAACTCCATCGAGCCATTCGATGAGCTTGGCTTTCTGGCCATCTGTGGGTTCACCGCTGCGAGTCAGGGTCAGCATGATACCGCGAAGAATGTCGAGTCGGGTTTGGCGGGATTTTGTGGATGAGTAGTCAAAGCTGGTGGCCATAGAGAGAATGGCGGCGGCGGAGTTCTCAGCATCCACGCGGGCAAGGGCAATGAGCGCGGCCGTGGTGATAACAGCATCGTCTTCACCGATCACCCGATCTTTCCAGTTGGCGGCAGGCTGCTTTTCAAGGGCTGCGCGAGCGGCGTGACGGATGCCTCGATCGGAAGAGCCAAGAGCGTTCCAGATTGTATCGAGTTCTTCGGTTGTTGCTTCCTTGGCCCCGGCCTGGAGAAAAGCTTCGAGCTCATGACGCTCAGCCCTTGCTTCTTCTCCTCCGTGGACAGTTTCGGCTGGAGCGGTGGACTCATCGCCAGTGTAAGTGATTCGGTAGAGTCCGGACTGAACCCGGCGACCACCAACGGTGAAATACATCGCGCCGTCGGTTTCATTGATGAGGAGGTCAGTCAATGGCAGCGGCTGGGCAGCAGCGAACTCCTCGAAAGTCGCAGAGTAGCTGGAGCCCTGAGGCTTAAGGTGAACGGCGTAGAGTTTTCCGTAAGACCAGTCGGCGGCGAAGAAGGCGTTCTGATACTTGGCCGGAAACTTGGCTCCGTAGCCAAAACAAACTCCGGTCGGGGAACCCGGACCGATGTCGATCACTGCTCCGAAGGTGTCGGTGCAGTAGTCCATAAATTTGCCGGATCCGGTGCGCCAGCCGTAGTCAGCGCCATCGATAACATGGTTAACGCGGGTAGGGCGATACCATGGTGTGTTAAGGTCCCACTCCATATCGGCATCGTAGGTAAACATTTCTCCCTCTCGGCTTAGAGCAGCGTCGTACTGGTTCCGGAATCCTGTGGCGACCACGTCCCAGGTTTTGCCCTCAGGGTCAATTCGTGCCACGTGGCCCAGCGGAGCTTCGGCACCGCGCATGAAATGTTGCAGAGAGGGAAGGAGCTGATCTTCACCCCAGACTTCCGGCGTGCGGGCGTGGGTGTAGTCCTCGGGCAGTTGTGTTTGGTTACCCATGACGACGTAGAGTCCCTCGCCGTCGGCGGTAGGAAAGATGGCATGCGGACCGTGCTCACCCGCTGTCTCTCCGAGCGTCTTGATGGTGACTAATTTGTCAAACTGGTCATCGTTATCGGTGTCGAGCAATCGAAAGACTCCAGTGCCGGAGGAACTGTTGCGCGAATTCACCACAACGTAGAGACTGTCGAAGGCGTAGCAGAGTCCTTGGGCGTGACCCACCTTAGGCAGTTTGGCGAGTTCGGCGTTGAGTTCCTGAGGGTCAGTGCCATCGTGATCGCCGCGCTTGGGGGCTCCCTCGGTCGAATAGGTGATCTGCTGGATAGCAGAGGAGTCGAGCCGTTCGCCGAGTTTCGGGATAGGGAAACGGTAGATGCCGCCATACTGGTCGCTGACGATAAGCCGCCCTTTATCGTCTTGGCACATGGCCACCCACGAACCTTGGATGTCACGTGGGACGGTATAGAGCAACTCGGCCTCAAAGCCTTCCAAGAGTGCAATTTTATCGGGCGGGGTGGCGGTGCGCTGAGCCTTTGTCAGCGGAGTAATGGCGAAGGCTGCCGCGAGGATGAGAAAGAGTTTTTTCATAGGGATGCGTGGTAGTTTATCCGAGTGATATCTCGAGGAGAGATTGATTCTGCCGACTTTTTTCGCCAAAGGAAACTCAGGTAGCCGGTGTGATTTTGAGATCATCGAACTCCATTCCGGCTTCGCCGCCATCGATGAAAAGGAAGAACTCCTGCTTCTCGAAGGCAAAGCCAGGGCGACTCAGTTCCGTCTTCCAGTGGCGCCCGTCCAGTGAAATTTCTACGGTGTCGCCTTCAAAGTTGAGTTCCAATTCGTGCCAGTCATCGTCGTTGAGACCCTCAACTGTTTCGGGTTTGAGTTGCTCAGGTGCCCGGTAGGCGCCGCTGGTAGCACCCGGTTTGCGCCCGGGCTGCACGTTGGGACCTTTGGGATCCATGGTGTGGGCATCCACTTGGAGGGAAATGGCCTTGCGAGTGACTTTGACACGCAAAACGTGGTCGAAGCCGCCGAACCCGTCGTCTCCGTTGATGAAGAGCCAGAACATGTTGCCGTCTCCGAGATGGCGGAAGCGGAAGGAGAAGGTGCCGTCGATGAGTTGAACCGGGAATGCTACGGTGGGCGGATACTTCTGGCCGCTTTCACCCCGCGTCCATAGAACGCCGTCGCGGACTTCGGAATTTTTCTCGGGAAACTGGGTGTGGATCTCGGGCTTGTAGGTATCGAAGGTTTCGTGGCCTTCGATGGGGGCTTTGTCGTGCTTTTCCAGAGCGTGGGCTGAGTGGCAGACGAAGATAAGCAGAACGAGAGATAGGACGGGTTTCATGGGGTTATGCAACATATCGCAGACGGAGCAGGATTCTGCCGAACTTTCGTGATTCGTTGAACCCGATTCATACCGCGATTGTGGAGCTAGCTAAGCTTCATCGGACGCGGTGAATGCTTGTAGACTCCTCCCATGATTCGTTTCGTGTGTGTCTGGTTCATTTTTGCTGGGGTGTTTAGTTCTGCTCAGGCAGAATTCACTGATCGATCGGAGCCGATGGCTTTTGGCAAAGGTGGGCAGAAAAAGATGCTCTATGATCGGCGGCAACGCCCCCAGGCGGTGTATCTGGATGGCAAGGTGCACCTGGTATTCAACGGAGGGGGTAAGGGTGGCAAGGATCCCAGTTTCAGAACCGCCCCTATGGCAACGACTTACGATACGAAGACGCGTTCATTTTCGAAGACGGTGACCTTGGGAGAACGGAGCAAGGATCATCACTATGGTCCGGTGATCTGGGCGGACGACTCCGGGCATCTCCATGTGCTGTCTGGCTGTCATCGAACACCGGGAACGCATCTAATTTCAAAGACTCCGGGTTCAATTGGCGAGAGTTTCGATGACTGGAGAGAGGGGGCGCAGATTGGCGAGAGTATTTCCTATCCCGCGGTCTACAACATCGAGGGGGGCAAGGAGATGATCTACTATCGGGTCCTCGGGCATTTTGGATTTTGGACTTACAGCGTGACTGAGGATGATGGAGAAACGTGGGCGACACCCGAAAAGGCGGTGACGGATATGGATGTGGCAGGGCGTTTTGAGTGGTCCTCTTACCAGACGAAGTTGTTGAGCTCGGATGGCAAAACTCTTCACGTCGCGTTCATCGTTTATGACGACTGCAAATTCGAAGATCCTGACCGGGCCATGTCGGATCGATTCTACAATCCACGCTACCGTGAGAAGACGGGGCAGGAGTGGAAATACAATCTCTACTACTGCCAGGTCGACCTGGCTTCCGGGGCAGTTACGAACTTCGAGGGCGAAACCATGAAGGCGCCAATGGATGTGGATTACGCTGATGAGAACTGTCTCATTTGGGACACCGAATGGCGGGGTTCCGGAGTCCCGCCCAGTATCTTGCTGGATGAGAAGGGCGATCCAGCTTTTCTCCATGTGCTGTCAGGAGATGATTCCAAGCAGGAGGCGAATTACTTCTATGTGTTCCATGATGGGGACCGATGGAAAAAGGTCTTCATCACTGAATCCACGCATCAGTGGAACAGCGGCCACCTGAGGAGAGAGAAAGATGGTTCGCTCGTTGCCTTTCTCGTGGTGGGAGACGGGTATTTGGAATCCGATGGACTGATGGACAGCCACGGAGGAGGGCGCATCGAAGAGTGGTGCTCTTCCGATCAAGGGGAAACGTGGCAGCGAGAACGCGACCTCACGCCGACGGTCTCGAAGTTCTCCGGTTGGCGTTTCAACAACGTCCAGCCCGTAACGAAGCCCGGGGGTGAGATTGTTCCCGGCATGTTACTGTTCTACGGCTGGGGAGATCCTTATTCGCCGCAGGCGAAAGCCTTTTTGATCGACGAGACACGATAGGTGGGAGCGTGAATGCTAGTCTTCTGACTGGCGATCCCGTTGAAAGATCTCGGCGTGAAATCAGGCGAAGTGGCCGCCTGGGGTTTCCAGATGGCTCGCAATCGCCCCCGGATGGATGTCCGGGTCACCTACCAGTGGGCACCGACCTTCTGGTATGGGAACTATTTTCCTCCGCTCTTTGGTCTATTAGACCCCAATTAAGAGCGCCCCCGGTTAAAGGTCCTTTTCCGTCTGCGGGAAGCGCTTGCGAGCTGAGCTGTCGAGAGGTTGCCCGGTTCTCAGGCTCCACCATTCGTGGGCCCGCTCGGGGTCGTAGTTGGGATTGTGAATCGGAACACGTGCGCTGACTGAGATTCGCCAGTTGGCGAGCTTCTTCTTCAAGTCGGCGGCTTTGCCTTTGCGCTCTTCGATGAGGTTGTTCTCTTCGCCGATGTCCCGGGCGAGGTGATAGATCTCGAGGTCACCGGTGCCGTCGAGGTATTCGATGAGTTTCCAGTCGCGTTCGCGAATGGCACTGGCAGGGCGGTCATGGTGATAGTGGGGGTAGTGCCAGTGGATAGCATTGCGATTGAGCTTTCCATTTTGTTCCGTTAGGACAGGGAGGAGGTCATAGCCGTCAATGGTCTGATGCTCAGGCATTTTGCCCCCAGCGGCGGCAATGAAGGTCGGATAGAAATCATAGCTGATGACCGGTTCGGGGCTGGTGCTGCCGGCGGCGATTTCACGCGGATACTTGACGATGAGCGGCACGCGGATACCGCCTTCGGTGAGGGCGCCTTTCTCACCTTTGAGCGGAGCTAGATTGGACACGTTGTCATCAGCCGCCTCGGTGTAGTCGTAGCGGCGATAGAGACCTCCGTTATCGGACGTAAAAATGATCATGGTTTTGTTGGTCAGTCCCTGGGCTTCGACTTCGTCGACAAGTCGCCCAACAAGGGCGTCTACTTCTTCGACCATGGCGGCGTAGATGGGGTTGGGCAGTTCGCGTTTGTGCTCGGCGGCGCGGGCGCGGTATTTCTCGACCAGGGACGCTTTACTCGCGAGAGGGATATGAACCGCGTAGGGGGAGAGCATAAGGAAGAAGGGATTGTCTTTGTTCTCGCGAATGAAGTGTTCGCAGGCCTCGGCTTCAAAGTCGGTGCGGAATTGATCGGGCCTGGGCTTCAGGGTCTGCGTCGAATTGCTGGCGACCTTGTACTTGCCGGGCAGATGGGCGCCGTTGATTTCGAGGTCGTAGTCGTAGCCCTGATGACCGGGGCCGAACTGAGGGTCCCTGCCGAGGTGCCACTTTCCGACGTAGCCGGTGGTGTAGCCCGATTCTTTTATCTGCTCGGCCACAGTAATAGTATCGAGTGGCAAAGCCATGGTGGTCTGTGGATTGGTGACTTTCTCAAAGGGACGCCAGTGGCCGGGGATGTGAGCTGTGATGCCGATGCGGGTCTGGTTCTGCCCGGATTGAACTGCACAACGTGTCGGTGAGCAGACGGCACCGGCAGCGTAGGCATCGGTGAAACGCATTCCTTCACTGGCGAGCTGGTCGAGACGAGGTGTATCAATGAAGTCATTGCCGTAGCAGCCGAGATCACCCCAGCCCATGTCATCGATAAAGATGAAAATAATGTTGGGTTGCGTGGCGTGAACCGCAGACCCAATGAGACAGGTGAGAGTGAGGATTAGGGTTTTGATAGGATTCATGGGGAATGGGTTTTAGAAGGGGTCTTTCGGGTAAGTGAAGCTGGAACAGGGAATTTGCCCACTCTGAGCCTGAGTCCTAAAACAAAGGCTCGCTCATTTCGTCGTTCATCGTTTCCCAGATCCCAATCAATTCTTTGAGCCGTTCCGGGTTGGATTGGGCGAGATTGTTTTCTTCCGAGATGTCCTTGGAGAGGTCGTAGAGTTCCCATTTGGATTTGCCAAATTCGTTTCTTTTGCCCATGCGGACGATCTTCCAGTCACCATGGCGAAGGCCGGCTTTACCACCCTGACGCCAATACAGTGTTTCGTGAGGGCTGCCTTCTTTCTCGCCGGTGAGGTAGGGGATCAGATCCGCGCCTTCGAGCTGCTTGGGCGCGGTGACGTGTTCGGCGTTGGCGGCGGCGGTGGCAAAGATGTCGAAGGAGCTGATGGGGTTTTCGTAAACTTGCCCCGGAGGAATGGTGCCTTTCCACTGCATGACGAAGGGCACGCGAACACCACCCTCATACATCTGGCCTTTCTGCCCGCGTAGGACTCCGTTGGAAGACGTGAGCTCGAGGGTAGGGCCTCCGTTGTCACTGAGGAAGAATACCAGCGTATCCTCTTCGAGGCCTGACTTGCGGAGTTGATCCATTACAGCTCCAACGCTGTCATCCATGTTCGCGAGCATGGCGGCGAAGATGCGACGATGCATGTCTTCGATGTGGGCAAATTTCTCCATGTAGGCGTTGGCTCCCTGGAGCGGGCTGTGCACCGCATTGTAGGAAAGAAAGAGAAAGAATGGTTTGTCGTCGTGACGATCAATGAAGTCGGCCGCCTCGCGGGTGAGAGCGTCGGTGAGATACTCGGTTTCGACAACGGGCTGGCCACCCCGGACGATGGGGTTGTTCGCATCGTAGTCGGGTTCGTTGCCCAGGAGATTGTGGAAATGGAGTTTCTTGTCGCCGTAATAATAGCCCGACTCGGTCGGTCCGCCGGGAAGGAACTTGCGTCGAAGCAAGGTCGTTGTGCCGTCCCAGGGTGGGGGAACGAAATAGTGACCTTCGTGAGTGAAACCAAAGAACTCATCAAAACCGTGACGGAACGGATGATAGTGAGCGGTGCCTCCCTGGTGCCATTTTCCGATCAGGCCGGTGGTGTAGCCACCATTATGAAGAGCTTCGGCGATGGTGACTTCTGCAGCAGGCATGCCGATTCCGGGTTCTTCGTTCACCGCCCCAATGGGATTGAACTCATAGCCAAAACGCGTCGGAGTGCGTCCGGTGAGGAAGCCGGCCCGCGAGGGGCTGCAGTTAGGGCCGGCGACATAGGCGTCGGTGAAGCGCACACCGTTGGCGGCGATCGCATCGATGTGAGGCGTGGGGATGTCCCTACTTCCTTGGCAGCTCAGTTCCCCGTAGCCGAGGTCATCGGCGAGCAGTACGATGATATTGGGCTGGTCGGTCGCATAGCTTGCGCAGGTCCAGAGAACGGTCAGTAGGATGGGGATTTTAAAAAAGGGTTTCATGCGTCTAGCGCTTATATCTCAAACAAAAGTTGATTCTGCCAATTTTTTCGGCAGCAAAGATAGGAATTCAGGACGGCCAGTCTTTGAGGCGATTTTTGCCAAAAAGATGGCAGAATCGACGACGAAGTGAGATATAAATTAAATGAGGGATCAAAGTCAGGAGAAGGGCAGCCAGTTGTTGCAGCTTTTCGCTCGCCACACGCGGGAGTTGCGAGCCTATTCGCGGTTGATTCTGCCATCGGTCAATCCCATAGACGATGTGATGCAGGAGGCCAGCGTGGTGATCTGGGAAAAACAGGATCAGCTGCGTCATTACGACGAGTTCTTGCCCTGGGCTAAAACGATCGTTCGAAATATTAGTTTTCGCCATCGCCGCAAGCTGGTGCGTGATCGGCATGTATTCGATGATGAACTGGTCGAGCGCATTCTTGTCGAGGAAGATGCGGAGGAGAAGGGCGGCGATCAGTTGTCCCGTGAGTATGCCGCCTTGATGACCTGCCTCAGTAAATTACCCGACGAACGCAAGCGTCTCATTCTCGCTCCCTACAGCGGTCCCGGTGCGGTTAAGGAGATGGCGGCGCAGTCGACCCGATCTCCCAACAGTCTTTATAAATTACTACAGCGTCTTCGCGTCAAGTTGATGCGCTGCGTTGAAACCGAACTAAAATCCGAGCCTGCCGGACTATGAAAACAGAACGATTGGAAGAATTGATTCAGGGCTACGTGCTTGACCAACTTTCCGAAGAAGAAGCGGAGGAGTTGTCGCAGCACCTCCGCCAGGATGAGGCAATCGATAGTCGTAGGAATCTCAGGCGGGCACTCAAAGCAGATGCCTACCTCGAGGAAGCTGCTGCCGATATGGGCCGCAGTTCTAACTTTGATGATGATTCCGGTTCCTTGCGGGTTGAGCCTTTTCGTCAGCGAGCGTGGCTTACCGGGGCAGTGGCCGCTGCGTTGGCTCTCGGAATTTTTGGTTGGTTCAGAAATGGAGGACAATCCCGGGCGCCGGCCGACCTCGGTGTCGCTTCGGTGCTGCGCATTGATGGCGATGGCAAAGTGAATGAAAGCGCTGAACTTTCCTCTGGAGGCTCGTTGAGGGAAGGGGACCGCCTTACCATGAAAAGGGGGATTGTTGAACTGGTCTTTCGGGATAGCGGGGTGCATGCCATTGCCACAGCGCCGTTGTCGTTGACCGTGCAAACAGCTGACCAAGTTTTTCTAAGCCGTGGTGATTTGAAGCTTCATGTGCCGCCGCAGGGGATTGGTTTTGTAGTGGAAACTCGGGAGCGCAAGATCACGGACTTGGGAACGAGTTTTGTCGTAAGCGCAGAGCCGCTAGGATCGCAAGTCTTTGTCCTCGACGGGCTGATCTCGCTTGATGGCCGCGGAAAAGTTGGGGAAAGTTTTATGACCGCTGGTGAATTGGCGAAATTCGATCGCGAGGGCGATACCCGGATGCCCTCGAAAGGGCCAAGTGGGGTGCCGGAACTTGAGATGGGGGCTTTGGTGCCGACGGAGGGTTCTCTTGTTGGGCATCTATATTCTCTGCCTAACGATCATTTGCTGCCGGAGCAGCCAATTCGTTCTAAAGTGGATGTGATGGGGCAGTGCTTTGCGCCACTGATCGAGTCCGGATTCAAGGATTTCTCCTGCCTTAAAGGGATGGACCGGAGTGCGCCTCTTCGTTTTGCTGGAGTTGCCGGTACCTACAACAAGTTTGCACCTCGGCTGGGAGTGTCATCGCGTGTGATCAATGAATCAGGTTGGTTGATCTGGTATCAAGGGCAGGTAAAGCCGCCTCAGTCAGGGCGTTATCGCTTTTGGGGGTATGCGGATAACAATCTGCTCGTGGCCGTGAACGGAAAGACCGTTTTCGATGGTTCACGTTATGACTCAGATCTCCGCGAGGTGATGCCGGTGGCGCGGGAAAATTACCCGGCGTGGCCTTGCCTTAACGCCAGAGCTGGATTTGCTTCGGGGCCGTGGGTGGAGATTAATGATGGTCCGGTGCAGTTGGATATACTGTTTGGAGAGGTAGCAGGAAAGTTGACCTCGGGAATTTTATTGGTGGAGAAAGAAGGTGCGGTCTACGAAGAGACCTACTGGGGTCAGCCACAGTGGCCGCTGTTTCTGATGGAGCTACCTGACGAGGCTCAGCGCAATGAATTGGAGCGCCTTCGGCGTCACATGGTTGACAAGTTGATGGGATCATTCACGGTCTCGGAAAGCGCGCGCTGGCACGTCATCGATTGATTGGTGTCTGAGCGCTACTATGGATTGTCTCTTTTCCGTATTTTTACATTGCGGGAGCGCCCTCTATCTTTGATCAATAATCTTATGAAATACTTAAAACATCTTCTTGTTCTTTTTTTTGCTCTCTTGGTTTCGTGCTCGCCGCCTACGAATGCTGAGTTGGGAAGTGGGAATGTAGCAGCTGAAGCGGTTGATTTGTTCGACGGCGAAACCCTGAATGGTTGGCAGAATTTTGGCGGTGGAAACTTTTATGTGGAAGACGGAACCATTGTGGGTGAGGCGGCGCCGGGCTTGCCGAATAGCTTTCTGGCCACCAACGAAATGTATGGTGACTTCGAACTCGAAGTGGAATTCAAAGTCGACCCGTTGCTGAATTCTGGTATTCAGATTCGCAGCAAGACCTACCCGGAAGAAACCACGACTATGCGTTGGGGTGGAAGGTTCAAGGAAGACGGCAGCAAGGACATCATCGAGAAGGTCTGGGAAAAAGACCGGTTCTGGGGTTACCAAATTGAAATTGACCCTTCGGAGCGAGCGTGGTCAGGCACGCTTTACGAGGAGGGTGGCCGTGGCTTCCTGCACTCACCGGATGACGCCAAGGCGCCTGACGGCTCTCTCAGGCAGGGCGAATGGAACCACTTCAAGATCATTGCCAATGGTGACCGTTTCCAAGTTTGGCTCAATGGAGTTCAAACGGCAGATGTTAAAGACGATCTCACCGCAAGTGGCTACGTCGCGCTGCAGTTGCACGGTATTGGCAAGAACAAGCAGAAAATCGGCAAGAAAGTCGCCTGGCGTAATATCACGCTTAAGAAGTAAAGAAAGCCCTACTTCGCCTTCAAGGTGGCGATCAGGAAATCTGTCGTGGTTTCGTGAGTGACGTTTGGCGCTCCAGGATAAACCAGTTCCGAGGCAACTCCCGTGGCTTCGAGACGTTCCTGCAACTTGACTCCGAAGTTTGAGGTGTGAGTCGGGTCTTTTTGTTCTTCTCCGATTGCAGGTGCTACGCCGTAGGTCATGTAGATAGGCGGATCGTCTTGGCTCACGAGTGAGTAGGGAGAGAATGCTTCGATCCATGAAAGTAATTCTTCCCGCTTTGCGATGAAGTCATCAAACTTTGGGACATTAAAGGCATGGCCCCCGTAGCGACTGTTGGGAGTCCATTCCCTCATCTGCTTTGGATCGAGTGTCGTCTGGGCACCGCTGACGGCTGCACACCAGAGGCGGGTCGATTCCTGGGCGACGGGGTCGTCGCTTTCAGGATCGGCGAGATCATCATGGAAGCTAAGCCATAGGCTGGAGCAAGCGCCGGCTGATCCGCCGGCGGCTCCGATTCGGCCCTTATCAAAGTTCCATTCTTCGGCTTTGCTACGAACAAATTGCAGGGCGCGAGCTGCGTCGTGAAGAGGAGCTTTCACGGGTGGCTCGATTCCTTCTTCGACGGCTTGTTTTACGTAGCGATAGTTAATCGCTACGACTGAGATCTCGGCCTCGATAAGGGCAGTGGGATTTACGAATCGATCAATGCGTTCCTTGGAACCACCCTGCCAACCTCCTCCGTGAATTACAAAGGCGACAGGGGTGGGGCTGTCGCTCTCCGCTTTCCAAACATCCATAATGTGTCGCTCGTGGTCACCATATCGAATTCCTGCCCAGGTCGGGGCAGGAACGTTAGCAGAATAGACTTCATGCTTCTTAGGGGCTTTTACTTTTTGGGTAAAACCGGGTTCGAGGAGGCAAAACGAAAACACCGTCAAGAAACTCGTGAATTTTGACATGAGTTGATCATGGGGCTCATCAATTTCTTATTCTATGGCGTGAATTCGTTTTTTCGTCGGTTTGTCGGGTCGCTTTTCTTTGCTCTAGAGGCGTAACTTTCATAGACTTGTTATTGTCTAAGCCGACTTATGAGACCGGCAGCGTTGCTATCCTCATTTTTTGTACTCCTGCTTCTGATCTCAGTTGTTGTCATACGGCCGTTGTCTGAAAGGGAAGAAAAAGCGGATTCGGAGACCGGAGTAGTATCAGATCCTCCACCATCAGCATCCCGTCGTGACAGGGTTCAAGCCTTAGCGGAACGCTTGAGACCTCGCCAGCTGGAAGTCGGTAACACCTATCTTAGACCGCGTACCCGAGAGGTGCTGAATGCGGGAGGGCTGGTGAATTACGCTTCAGGCCCGGGCGAGGTCAGCGCCGCTGAAGATTCGTGGGAGTCTGTCATTAGGTGGATGCGGGAACGCGATTCAGAAAAAGGCTACACGCCGAACGATTTTGATGATGTTGTTCTGAACTCACAATCAGTAAGCCGCCATAATGGAATTACTCATCTCTATTTTCGTCAGCGAATTGGAGGGATCGAGGTCTACAACGGAGATGCCAGTGCGAACGTCGGGCCTAACGGAACAATACTTAGTCTCCACAATCGTTTTGTCCGTGACTTGGACTCTGAAATCAATATTAGAGACCCCCAGATCGATGCGGTAAAAGCTATCCAGTTGGCAGCCGCTGATCTGGGAGTGGTCCGCTCGGATGAAATGCTAGCTGTAAGGCAGATGGCGAAGGGGCCTGAGCAGGCAATGGTGTTTGAAGGAGGAGGGATTTCACAGGATCCCATTCCAGCAAAATTGATGTATCTGCCGCAAGCAGAGGAAACTACTCGCCTCGTTTGGAATGCGGTCATTCACTTACCGGACAGTGCTCGATGGATGGATGTGAATATCGATGCCGAGTCTGGTGATATTTTGAGCCGTTCAAACTGGTATGCTCACGCGAATTATCGCGTCTTTCCTTTCCCTAACGAAACTCCCCTGAATGGAGGGAGGCAATTGGTGGTCGGTCCTGAGGACGCTTCGGCATCTCCATTTGGTTGGCATGACACAGACGGTATCAGCGGTGCTGAGTTCTCTGATACGAGAGGTAATAATGTTAATGCACAGGATGACACCGATGCTAATAATTCGGGAGGAGGCCGACCCGAAGGGGGGGTCACGCTGAATTTTGACAATCCGTTGGATCTTACTGAGGAGCCCTCAACTTATCTCGACGGCGCCATCACTAACCTCTTCTACTGGAATAATATTCTGCATGATATCCACTACCAGTATGGATTCGACGAGGCGGCCGGCAATTTTCAGGAAAATAATTACGGTAATGGCGGGGCTGGTTCTGATCCGGTCGAGGCTGATGCTCAGGATGGTTCAGGCACGAATAATGCTAATTTTGGGACCCCGCCTGACGGTTCTAATCCTCGCATGCAGATGTTTGTTTGGACGAATACGACTCCGAACCGCGATAGTGATCTCGATAACGTCATCATCATCCATGAATATGGCCACGGGGTCTCCAACCGCCTGACCGGTGGTGCCGCGAATTCCAGTGCTCTCTCGGCAAGCCAAAGCCGGGGGATGGGTGAAGGCTGGAGTGATTGGTGGGGGCTCGCCTTAACGGCCAAACCGGGCCAACCCTCAGACTTGAGTCGTTCGGTTGGCCATTATGTGTTGGGTCAGCCTGCCACCGGCAGCGGAATTCGTCCGCGTCCATACACGACTGATTTGTCGGTCAACGAATACACCTATGGAGACCTTCCTTCGGGTCTGAGTGTTCCTCATGGCATCGGATTTGTATGGTGTTCAATTCTCTGGGAGATGTACTGGAAGCTCGTGGATTTTCATGGATTCGACTCAGACATCTACCAAGGTTCCGGCGGAAATAACATAGCGCTCCAGTTGGTCATGGACGGCTTAAAGCTGCAACCAGCGACTCCGACTTATCTTGAAGCACGCGATGCGATTCTTCTAGCGGATCAAGTCAACAATGGTGGAGTCAACAGCGACTTGATCTGGCAGGCCTTTGCCAAGCGGGGCATGGGCTTTTCAGCAAGTGATAGTGGCGACCCTAATAGCCTCACTGTGACAGAAGCCTTTGATCTGCCAGACGAACAGTTCTCAATCAATGACGTGACGGTTACTGAGGGAGACAGCGGAACGACTGATGCTGTATTCACCGTAACTCTAAGTGCCGAAGCTGCGGAGGTGACTTCGGTCGACTACACCACCTTCGACGCTACGGCCTCAGCGCCGGCCGACTTTACTGGAGTTTCTGGGACGCTTTCATTTGCCACTGGTGAGGTATCAAAAACAATTACAGTTCCGGTAATTGGGGAAACTGACGTAGAAGACGACGAGGCTTTTTCTGTCGTCTTGAGCAGTCCATTCAATGCCATTATTCTTGATGGCGAAGGAATTGGGACGATCCTGACCGACGAGTTCGCTCCTCCCGTAATTAGCAGCCCTCTCACGGCTCAAGGTATCGCAGGACGAAACTTTCTTTACCAGATCACGGCCCAGAATGTGCCCCGCTCTTTTGCTTTGGGTGGAACTGTGCCGCCCGGGATGACAATTGACACCACTACGGGAGTGATCAATTGGACCCCCTCAATTTCAGAGAGTGTCAGCGTATCGATCTCAGCGACGAATCCGGCAGGCACCAATACTAAGACACTTGTAATCGAAGTTTCCGATGATCCTATCAAGGACGCCCTCGATACCGGGCTTCCAATTCAAAATGGAAATCCTCCTTGGTTTCTTCAGGCTGAGGTGACACTTGACGGCGTTGACGCGGCGCAGAGTGGGGCGATTGATGACAGTGAGGCGACATGGTTTGAGCTCACTGTTGATGGTCCTGACACGCTTCGATTCTGGTGGAAGGTCTCCTCCGAGCTTGGCTTTGACTATCTGCGCTTAAAGGATGATGGCACGACGGTAGCTCAGATATCGGGAGAGCAGGACTGGGAAGCGTCCGCCTACACAGTTCCTGCCGGAACCCACCTAATTCGCTGGAGTTATGAAAAAGATATGAGCGTGGTTAATGGCAGTGACGCTTCGTGGGTGGACCTGATCTCTCTCGACAGTGAAGATTTGCGACCGGTAATTATCAGCAGAGCCTTGGTGACCGGCATTAAAGAAAAACTGTTCAGTCATCAGATTGAAACAACCCATTCGGCTGCTTCATTCTCTATTGCAGGAGCGTTGCCGGCCGGATTGAGTTTAGATACCGCAACGGGAATTTTATCGGGTACTCCGACTGAGGTGGGGACTTTTACTGTCACGATTGGAGCCACGAATACGACTGGTACGGCAGAGCAAATTTTGACTGTTGAAATACAGGACCCTGTTGGCATGAGTAGCGCACTCGATACCGGGCTAACGATTACTTCCGGGCCGATTCCTTGGTTCATTCAGACAGAGATGACCTACGATGGCGTCGATGCTGCTCAGAGTGGTGATGTCGATGATGGTGAATCCACTTGGTTTGAAATTCCCATTGCAGGTCCTGACACCCTCACGTTCTGGTGGAAAGTCTCGTCCGAAAGCGGAATCGATGTTCTTCGTTTGCTAGATGATGGTGTTGAGGTCCGTTCGGTTTCTGGAGAAGAAGACTGGCGTGAGGTGAATTATGAGGTAGCGGCAGGAGTCCATACGATGCGATGGGTCTATGAAAAAGATCCGGTGATTAGTGTCGGCTCGGATACTGCCTGGGTGGATCAGATCGTACTAGCGACGACGGGCCAATTGTCTGACGCAATCGATAATTCGAGTGTCGATCCGTTTACCAGTGACCCGCAATGGTTTCGACAGACCACCACCACGTTTGATGGTGTGGACGCAGCCCAGAGTGGGAACGCAAGTGATGAGGAGATCACGTTCCTTGATTTTTCAGTCGAAGGGCCAGACACGATCGCTTTTCAGTGGAAGGTGTCCTCTGAAGCGAACTATGATTATCTTAGATTTAAAGTCGATGGCACTGAAATAGCAGCCATTGCTGGCGAAGTTGGCTGGGAACGGGTCGTTCATGAGTTACCATCCGGCACCCATGCCTTGCGGTGGGAATTTGATAAGGATCAGTATGTTTCGGCGGGTAGCGACGCAGGATGGCTTGATGATGTTGCTCTTTTATCGTCTGACTTTCGCCCGTTCATTACCAGTGCATCCGAAGTTTTTGGTAAGGTAGGAGTTCCTTTTTTCTACCAGATTCAGACATCACAACCTGCGACCTCGTTTTCCAGCGGAACGTTGTCGGCTGGCTTAAGTTTGAATACGTCTACGGGATTAATTTCCGGAACCCCAACTGGTTTCTCGACAACAAACGTCTCTGTGACAGCAACGAATGCCAGTGGATCCGATACTCAGGCTGTTTCCATCGTTATTAGTAATCTAGGGGAAGCACTTGATATGGAATTACCGGTTTCGACAGGAAGTCCTTCCTGGTTTTATGAGACGACCACGACACACGACGGAGTGGACGCCGCTCAAAGCGGCGATGTGAACGATGGAGAAATTTCATATTTCGATTTTGATGTCGTTGGTCCCGATACGGTTAATTTCTGGTGGAAGGTGTCTTCTGAAGCAGGGATCGATGGACTGATCTTTTCTCTTGATGGCACCGCAATTACCAGTATTACAGGGGAAATCGACTGGACCCAGTACTCCTATGCGATTCCAGAGGGGAACCACTCTCTTCGTTGGGAATACTTTAAGAATGGTCAGCTCTCGGTGGGCTCTGATAGTGGCTGGGTGGATGAAATTTCCTTTCAGAGCATACCTCTACCGCAAGTCATTACGTTTCCGGCTATTCCTAATCAGGCACTAAGTAATACCTTCGCTCTTTCAGCGACGGGAGGTGGATCGGGGAACCCGGTTACCTTTGCGATTACCAGCGGCCCAGCCACGATCGACAGCTCAAATATATTGAGATTTACGGGTTCTGGAACTGTCACGGTGGCAGCTTCGCAGGCGGGAAGCCAACGTCATGTTCCCGCTGAGAATGTTTCCAGAACATTTACCGTTGCCACAGCTCAAATTTTGTTTGATGGCGTTGCCACTGCAGCTGGATTAGGCGGATCAGATGCCCTTCCGAGCGCGACGCCTTATGGAGGTAGCGTCACCAATCTTGAAAAGTATGCCTACAATATGGAGCTCGACTCATTGGATCTCCGCACGATGGTCGATGGTGGTTCATCAGGATTGCCGCTTCTTCAAACTGAAGTGGGTGATACGCCTTGTTGGACTCTCCAATATATAAGGCGAAAAGGCAGTGGACTGGCCTACACGCCAAAGACGTCCACCACGCTGGTCAGTGGCAGTTTCGTGGCGGTGAGTGAAGCAGGGACGGTGGTCTCCATTGATGAGGATTGGGAACGCGTTGAAATTTGCGCGCCAATGCCCGATGGACCCCTCTTCGTGATTGTTGAAGTTAGTGTTCCCTGACTTAGGCGGGCTATTGGTTGGTAGAGTAATGATTTCCACCGCTCTGCTTTGAGGAATTAGTTTAGCGAAACCGTCTGAGGGGCGCAACCGACCTTACCTTTCTGAGATACTATGGTGTCGGGGGTATCTCTGCCAGCTTTCACCACGAACGTTTTTCCTTCGGGAGCACCAGGGGTAAAGGTCTTTCCGTTGGCTCGAACCGTGTAGAGAATTTCGTCAGTCTCCTCATCAACCAGTTGGACTACGGGATCTTCTACGTCAAATGACAGCTCTCCGAGCTTTCCCCAGGACGGCGGGTTGTAGTTATCGAACTGGGAGATAGTCCTTGGCCAACCTGGATACTGTTCCGAGGCAGGATCAGTGATGTCGACGTTTCGCGGCCAGCATTCCATCGTGATTTCGCGGGATTTGGTGTTGAGTCGCACGATGCCCCACCCTGCCGAGCGGGTGTTTAAGATATTGCCGGCTGGATTGGCTTCCGGGTTAGCAGCTGCATAGTTGGTGACCTTGTTGTTGAATCCATCGAGATGGTCTCCGGTGTATTCGGGAGCGCCCTCTTCGCGATTTGCGCCGGGCTCAAGCGGCTGCCACCAGCGAAGGTAAAGGTTTGCGATAGAAGGAACGCAGAACGACCAAATCCCGTCACCGTGCTCGGCGACGCCGTGCTGGAAAATGGTAGCGAGGTGTTGGTCGCCGGCATAGTGAAAGGCGAAGCCTTTGCGCAGAGCGCTGATGGCCTTGTTTCGGCCGGTCTGCGGCCAACCATTGGAGTCCATATCCGCATGGAGACGTCCGTTAGCATTGCCGTGGATATGGGCGCCACCGCAGAAGATCGTTGCAGAAAGAGCAACCTTCATGTCGGCCTTAGCCCAGTCCTGCGCCCAGTTATTGAGGAAGTTGAGTTGTCGCTCTCCGAGAAGAACAGCTCCTTCGACGTCCACGCTAGTTGAGTCGTAGTCTGGATTAAGAATATGGTCGGGGCGGGGGCCCTGCTTGGGAATTCGACCGGCGGGGCCAGTCTTAAACTTTCGGTCTTCTATAACAGCGAAGTCGATGTTGCCCCAGTTCAGGTTGGTGAACCACACACCAATTCCTTGGCCGATTTGATGAGGATCGGCTGGATCGGGAAAGTGACTTGTCTGGGCGCGCTCCACTTCCTGCACGTAGACTCCGGGGCGAGAATAACCTCCGTCAGAGGCGCCGTTTAGAGTCGAGATCTTGCCGCTTTCACCCCAGAGGTTGGGCTGGCCGGCGTCGTGGTCATCAGGAAGACAAAGAGTGGGGCGGTCTTTGATGATATCGCCAAAGTCTCGGCCAAACTTTAGCCAGCCGGCATAATGCTTAAAGTGATCGTAAACTTGGTCACCGGAGAAAAAGAGGATATCGGCATCAGCTTTCTTCACATTGTCAATGATGTCCTGTCGTGAGATGTCACCGCCGTGAGTTGGATGAATAGAGTTTCCGGTGAATCCAGCGACGAGAATCTCGTCCTTGTCGACGGGGTTCTTGCGAATAATTCCCTCATAGGTGGCCTCATCACCGTGGGCGACGCGATATTTAGCCTCCTTGCTGTCGTCCCAGTTCTCGACGCGAAAGGGAGCCGTCCAACCGGGATCGATGGCGTTAACCTTGGCCACTTCAACCCAACTGCCGCCTTTTTCGATCTCGAGGCGAACTTCCTTTGGGTCATCTTCAGCCAAGGGGTAGAGTTGAGCGGTCAGTTTGAGCGTGCCATCACTGACAGTGTAGAGAGCAAAGCAGATGGCGTCTTTTTTTTCGACTTCAGGGATCGCGAGGACGGCTCGGCCCTTAGCGGTTTTCCTTTTTTGCTGAGAAGCGGCCGGGATGGTGATCGCCGTTACGATACTGCAGATCAACAGGGTTTTCAGAAGTTTCATGGTGGTCTTGTTACGGTAGGATTGGTGTTTGTCAGCTAAAAGATAGTCGGTGTCTAAGACGTCATTGCGGGTTCTCCAGCTTCCTTGGTCGTCTTATGAGCAGGTTTCGATGAGGGCTTCTTCCAAAAAAAGAAGAGGTAGAGTGGGATTAGAAAGTGCGGGGCGCGAAGGATCGCCTCGTGGAGAAATTGATCAGCTCCCCAGTAATTGAGGCTCAGGGACATGCCAGCTAGCGGTCGCGCAAGGGCGGTGACAAATCCCCAGGCGGCTCCATAGAGGGCTGAGGCACACCGAATGGAGGGAACGAAAAGGCCCACGCAAATGACAAAGTCGAGAGCACCCACGATGTAGAGAAAAATCTGGGCAGCCTGGTATTCCACGTTGAGGATGACCGTGGTCATCGCGTAAAAAGTACTGGGTGTCGGCCAAAATCCGACAGCGTAGGCCCCGTGACCGGCAAAAGTCATGATAAAGGCGATAATTGCAGCATTAACGGTCGCCTGATGACGTGCGCCAAAAAAGAGAGCAAACACCAGGAGGACCGGAATCAGTATCTGGCCTCCGTGTTCCACAAACATGGGAAGCTGATATTGAGCCTTGACGAATTTGGCGTAGGTCAAAATAACAAGGAGAAGACTGCCACCGAGTAGTCCTATCATCTGGTATCGGGACACTTTCCTCACGGTGAGAGAGATAATCGCGCAGGCAAGGTAGAGCCATCCGATTCGGCTGCTCCACATCTGCACCCATCCGTCACCAACTCCGGTTCCGACGAATTCCTCCCACGTGATCCCGAAGCGTTGGAGGAATGAAAAAGTGTTATCGTGCCAGAGTAGGACGCCGTAGGGGGCTTGCCAGTAGAAGTGAACCCAGGCCCAACCCGCAAAACATAGGAAGGCCCCGAGTCGGAGATAGAGCAGAAGTAATTGGTCTTGTTTTTCTCTCGGCATGTCTGAGGAGAGCGTGAAGAATTTCATAACCAAGGGGAGATTTCCATCCAAAACGGTTTTGCAGATCTTGTCACGCAGGGAAAGGAGCAGAGAGTCTGGACTGAATGAAAGCAAAAAGTTAATTGAGAGAGGTTTTTAAATCGAAGATCACGTATCCAGATCAAAGCGGTCAAAATTCATGACCGTGGTCGAGGCAGCAACGAAGTCTTAGACGAACTTTACTTCAGCATCGGAGCTGGCACGAAGCTGGGATAGATCGGATTGCCCGAATGGACTGATACGCGTAATTTGTTAGAATGGAACTTTTACCCCGGGGTGGTAAAAAAAAGGAATGATCAATGTGTTGGCAGCAGCCGGCTTCCTTCCGGTAGTAGCGGTTGATGGCGTCTCAGAAACTTGCGTGACCGGAGCGCCTTTGAGCGCAATGTGCGCTGTCTCAGCCAGCTCATGCTCGAAATGCTCTCGCCGATGATAGAGGGGCGTTGGGTCGGTGGCTACGGTTTTCCCCCTGTGCCCTCAGCTATCCGCTCCTCCGCGCTATTGCTTGAGGCCGATCCTCATGCCGGTGGAGCATTGATCGGTAGGAATGTGGAGAAGGTTATTACAGCGCTAAACGTCTGCCAACTTCTTCGCTTGCCGGACTGGGGCCATTCGATTAGTGGAGACCATCCGGTCGAGGCGTTGCTGGTGATACAAAATTTCTTCGCCTCAACTCTAGCAGTAACAGAACTATGAAAGAAAACCGCGGAATCCCCTTCTGCTCATTGCCCCAATCACGGCTGATATTTTCGCTCCGTTCGGTTTTTCTCGTCGTCGCGCTCTTTTCCGGGATCGCCATGCCTGCTTCGGGGGCCGACATCTTCGACAAAAGTAATCTCGCGGCCTGGTGTATCGTTCCCTACGACGGCAAAAAGCGTGGTCCCGAGGAGCGGGCAGCGATGCTGAAAAAACTGGGCATCACAAAATTTGTTTATGACTACCGTCCCGAACACATTCCGCAATGGGACGAGGAGTTAACTGCGCTCAAAAAGCATGACATCGAGTTGCTGGGCTGGTGGTTTCCGACGGTATTCAATGATCGGGCCAGCGAAATCCTCGAGCTTTTTCAGCGTCACGACTTGAAGCCCCAACTATGGGTCAGCGGTTCTGGAAAGGAGTCGGTCAAAGCGGAAAATGAGGCCGACCAGCAGGCCCGCATCGCGAGGGAAATCGCGCGCCTTGCGCCAATCTGCGAAGCGGCGGCGCCTCAGGGGCTCACGGTCGGTCTGTACAATCACGGAGGCTGGTTCGGCGAGCCGGAGAATCAGATTGCGATCCTCAAATCGCTCAAGTCCCGAGGCATCGATAACGTTGGCATAGTTTACAACCTCCACCACGGTCACAGCCATCTGGACTTTTTTCCAAAGGTGCTTGAGGCAATGAAACAGCACCTGATCTGCCTGAATCTCAACGGCATGGACATCGGGGGAGACCAGATGGGCCGCAAGATCTTGCCGCTCGGCATCGGCACGGAAGACGTGGAGATGATCCGCCAGATCCGTGTGAGTGGTTATGACGGCCCGATTGGCATTCTCAACCACACGAACGAAGACGCGGAAGGCCGCCTCCTCGACAATATCGATGGATTGAACTGGATCCTGTCACAGCTTGACGGCAACAAACCAGAATCGAAGCCCGACTATCGCACTTGGATCGAATCGGAGAACATTTCTAAAACGGTAGAAGCCGCTTCAGGTCCACCAGCGACACGCAAAGCGACTGGCGTGCCTTCGATCCGTGAGACATTTGGAAAGGCTCTTTCCGGCGGTCTCTCCTTGGCGGGAAATCCTGACTATCACGCCCTGCCTTTCACAATTGAATGCCGCGCTAAGCTCGATCGAAAAGAGCGTTTCAATATCCTCGTTGCCTGCAACCCAAAGAAGGCCGATACCCACTGGGAACTTTACACCCTCGCCAAGCGCGGCACTCTGGCCCTATACATGCCTGGACGTGGCGGCGACTACCGTTCCGAAATTGATATCTGCGACGGCGAATGGCATGACCTCGTCGCGAGCGTCGATGAAGCGCAGGTCAAGCTGTGGGTGGATGGCAAGCTCGTGCTGGAAAGGCGAACCGGCCAACTGCCGGAGATAGTGCGTCATGCCGGGGTCGAGTCCTACGCGGTCGGGCGGCTTGTTGAAGGAACGATTGGCTGCGACGGTCTCATCGATGACGTCCGTATTTCGCGCGGAGTATTGGAACCACAACTCAGTGATTCTCCGCGGGAGCGCGAGGGTAGCACCCTTGGCCTCTGGAATTTCGATGATCTCCCAGCCGTAACTTCCGTCGCCGAGGCTCCGGCACCTGTGCCTTTTACCCCCAATCTGGCGCCCCTGAATCCCGAGGACTACGAGCATCGGGACGCGTTCGTGAACCGCGAGCGGGTCTTCGATTTTTATGGCAAACAAGCCCTGCACTTCAGAAAGCAAAGCCCACCGCCTGAACTGATTTCTGCCTTTCCCGGATTGGACGGCGGGCAGCAGGGGCACTGGGGCAATCAGAATGACGCAGACACCTGGGTGGACGATCGTTGGTCTAAGTCCGATCTTGGCTCTGTCTTCTGTGGGGTTTTCAAAGGAGCTAATCTCAGGATCCCTAAGAGCGTTTGCGTGCGCTATGATAACCTTGCCGCCGTCTTCGATCCGACGCGACTCATGTTTCCTGTCATTTGGGAGGGAGGCTTTGTCAGGCTCAACGATCGCCGTCGTGGCTTCATGGTCGGTGCTCCGATGGACGGCACGGTCGTTGCAAAATCAGAGCAGCAAAGAGAAGGGCGCTACCTCGGTTTCTATCGCCATGGAAAGGAGGTTGTCTTTGCCTACGAAAACGAAGACGGTCGGCAATTGCTCAATGTCCGTGGTGACGGGAGGGAGGCCCTTGCGCCGTTGACTCTGGGAGGCCCGCCCCAATGGCCGGAATGGATCAAGACCCGCGGCGAAACCGGAACTGGACAACCCTTTGCGACGGATCGCCTCACGCTTCCCATTGAGAATCCTTACGGTACTGTTTTTTACCTCACCGCCCACGACTTCTTTGATGATGGCAGCGCTGCTGTCTGCACGATGACCGGCGAGGTCTGGCTCGTGCGCGGCATCGATGAAACGCTGGAGACGCTGCGCTGGAAACGCTTTGCCTCGGGCCTGCATCAGCCACTCGGAATGAAGATCGTCGACGGGAAAGTCCACGTCATCGGCCGTGATCAGATCACTTGCCTCCATGATCTCAACGGCGACGATGAAACAGACTACTATGAGTGCGTCACAAATGCGATGGAGACTTCGATCGGCGGTCACAATTTCGTCGTCGGACTTGAACAGAACCTCGAAGGTCGGTGGATTTACACCTCAGGCAACGAAGGTCTCTGCCGCATCTCTGCTGACAATAGCGTCGAAGTGCTCGCCACCGGATTCCGCAATCCGAATGGTCTTGCAATGTCCCCCGACGGACGTTTTCTCACCACAAGCGGTCAGGAGGGTGTCTGGACACCGGCATCGAGTGTCTTTCAGGTCGAGTTGGGCAGGAACGAAGGCGCCCATTTTGGCGCAGGTGGCCCGAAAGATGGACAAGACCCCGAACCGCCGCTCCTCTACCTGCCGCGTGGCGAAGACAACAGCTCGAGCAGCCAGGCTTTCATTAGCGGCGAGAAGTGGGCACCGCTTGCCGGAGACGGCAATCTTGTTCACCTATCCTCCGGTGGGGCCAGCGCCTGGCTTGTGATGCGTGAGCAGGTTAACGACCGCTGGCAGGCCGCCACGATGAAGATCACGGGGAACTTCGACTCCGGTCCACAGTGCGCCCGGTTCCATCCTCTCGATGGTCAGCTCTATGTCAGCGGTTTGCTCGGCTGGGGAAACTACGCTCCGATCGACGGGTGCTTCCAGCGGGTCCGCTTCACCGGCGGCAGTCCAGTTCCCGTAGGGTTCGAGACTCGGGAAAACGGCATTCTCATCCGTTTCGATCAGCCTTTCCCCGCGTCCGCAGCGTCGCCCGACGAAACATTTGCGCAGTGTTGGAACTACCGATACAGCGCCGCTTATGGCTCTCCCGAGTTTTCCCTGCGCTATCCCGATACTCCCGGCCACGACCCGCTCGCGATACGCGGCCTGCACCGGCTTGAGAAAGGTTGCGCCCTCTTCGTCGAGATTCCCCAACTCACCCCCGCCAACCAGGTTCACTTGCGACTCGCCACCGGGCAGGATTTTTTCCTTACCCTGCACGAACTCGGCGAACCCTTCACTGCCTTTCCGGGCTACACAGCAATTGAGAAAGCGAAACCCGCCGTGCCATCCAACGCGCTCGTGCCGGAAGCTTCGGAGCCGAACCCGTGGGCAGCAGGCAAAGCAGGTCGCGAGATCCGGGTTGAAGCGGAGTCCGGCCTCCAGTTCGTGCAGAAGGAACTCCGCGCCAAAGCTGGAGAGCGAATCAGCCTGACTTTCGTCAATCCCGACGTTTTGCCTCATAACTGGATCCTCACACAACCCGGCAGTCTCCAAAGGGTAGGAGAACTGGCCAACCTTATGATCACTGACCCCCAAGGGCTCGCTCGTCATTATGTGCCGGGGTCGGACGAAGTCCTCGTGTGGACGGACATGGTCAACCCAAACGAGGAAGCTACGATCTACTTCGACGTGCCGGATAAGCCCGGCGACTACCCTTATCTCTGCACCTTCCCTGGTCACTGGATGATTATGAACGGGGTGCTGAAGGTGGAATGAGGTAGCAGGAAAGGTGGATTCTGCAAAAAAGACAGGACTGTTAGGAAATGAATCAAGGCGCTGAAACACTGCCCGCCAGCGCGTATCGCCTAAGATGGTTGAAGTTAAAAATAAACAGGGCTAAGTCCACCCTCGGGCGAGACTTAACCCTGAAGAAAATTTGGGTTCTGAAAATTGAGCCTACAGCTCCTTAATCTTGAGATTTCGGAACCAGACTTTATGTCCGTGATCCTGGAGGCCGATATGGCCTTTGCCGAGAGTGGCGTAGTCTTTCCACTTGGAGAATTTGGCGTTGGCGATCTGCCCTTTCCATTTCTCACTGTGCATCTTGTAATTGGCAGTCTTAACGCCGTTTGTGTAATATTCGACGTGGTTGCCTTTTACCACGATGCGACTTTGGTTCCACTCCCCGATGGGCTTGGTCTCATCGCTGGTGGCCGGTTCAACGGCATAGTGAGAGCCGGTCTTCTCCGCCTCAGTAACGGGTTCACCCTTACCGTTGCGAAATCCTTCGTTGTCGAGCACTTGATACTCGGGGCCGGTAAGGTAGGGCTGAGGCGGGCCTTCACCGACGTGAAACATGACGCCCGAGTTGGTGCCCTTCTCGATTTTCCATTCGAAAAGGAGATCGAAGTCGTCAAATTGCTGCTCGGTTATGATATTAGTGTAGGGCTTAGAATCCGGAACGCTGTCGAGATGAAGTGTACCGTCCTTCGCCATCCACTTGCCATTGATCTCGGCGTCGTTGTAGCCTTTCCAGCCATTGAGAGTCTTTCCGTCGAAGAGGGAAATCCATCCGCCGTCATTTTCTTCGGCAACGCCGGAAATCGAAAATGCCAGGGCAGCTGTCAGCATGAAGTAGGGGAGTTTGCTCATAGTTTTGATCATGATGATTTGGTGCATCCTTTATTAGATAGTATCGAAGAGAGACTTAACAATTGGTATTCTCGGTATCGCGGTCACTCGTGGCTAATTTCGCTGAGCTTGATCGGAAATTCTTTGACCACTTTGCCAGTGATGTTGACGCAACGGAAGGTCATGATGGGATCCTTCAGGGTCAGGTCGAAATTAAGCTGACCCCAGAAGTTGCCCTCATTATAGGACCAGACAGCGTTGTCGTATGTCCTGTGGGTGTGCAGGTTGGTCACTTTGGCCGAGACAAATTCATAGAGCGGGTAGCCGGGGCGTTCGGTTTTCCAGATATCAGAGCGGTGGCGGTCACCGGCAATGAGGAGAACGCCATCGATCCTCTTTTCAGTGATAAGGTCGAAAATCTCATCGCGCTCCTCGCGTGACCAGTCTCCGGCCCAGGAATCTTTACCGTCCTTATCAGCTCCGTCCGCAAACATGGTTCCTGAAGCGATGACTTTAAATTTTCCGGTGGCCTTAGAGAGTTCTTTTTTAAGCCACTTCTTCTGGTCTGGACCCAGCATGGTCTTATCTCCCTTGTCGCGATAGAATCGGCCATCAGTCATGAAAAAGTCGACGTCACCCAGTGAAAAGCTGTGCCAAGTGCCGGGCATCGTCTCACCGCCTCCGTAGTGAGGGTTATTCCAGTTTTCGGTAAAGACTTTCCAGTTCGGCATCTTCCACGAGTGCCTCATACCAGAACCTCCGGCGTCATCGTTCATGGCCATGTCGTGGTCATCCCAAATCCCATACAGTGCCGAGCCGGCAGCGAGCTCGGCATACGCTGGACTGAGGTAGCGGCGATAATAAAAAAAGCGTTGGGCTCCCCGGTGATCGACGACGTCGATGTAGACGTTGTCTCCAAGGCCCAAGTAGGCGAGGGGACGCTGCGCAGCCATGGTGCTCCACGCGTACTCGTTCTTTGGGACATAACGAGATCCTGAACCAAAAGTGACATGGAATTCGACCTCCTGCTCTTTTTCGGGAGCGGTCCGGAAATGGTAAGTCTCTTTCTGAATTAACTTCCCATCGAGGATCACCGAGTAGGCATGGTCGGTAAATGGCTCTAGACTTTCAACGTTCATTACTGCAGTGAAGTCATTCGTTTCGGACGTAGTGAAGGACTCCGAAGACTGATTCCCTATTTTGATCTGGACGGTGGCAGGCCCGGCGGTGCGAACCCAGAATTTTGCCGAGGTGGGGGAGATGTCACCGATCACAGGGCCGTTAAAAAGCTTTAGGTCATGTTTTTTGATCAACTCGATGAAGGCAGGCTCGGTGAGGAGATCAGCCATTCCGCCTTCTTTGCCAAAACGTCCTGTCTTTCCGCCGCTTTCACGCCCGTAGAGGGCGTCGATCAGATAGGGGTCGAGGTCGAGCATAACCGCCGAGGTTTCCTCCTCTGTAATTGGGTCCTTGGCTAGCCCGATGTAACAATCGGTTCCGGCTAAGAATAGTACGAGAGAGAAAAGCGAGAAGGGCTTCGTGGTCTGCTGGTAAAGTGATTTTAGCATGGCTTGGATCAGGGAATTTCTTTAAGGGAGGGTCTTCGCTTCCGTTGAGAAGAGCAATAATTTTTCAGCCTCCATAACGCCGCTGGAGATGCGCAAAACAGATTACTAGCGTTCAAACGTCTAATTTGATAGGTAGTCGCCAATGAGATGTGTTCCTCTGGTTTTGATTTCCCTTATTGTTCATCTGGCTCACGCTGAGAGAGTGTCCGGTCCTGATGGTAAAGTTTATACCTACAAAGAAATTGACGGTATAAAGCGTGAACTGGAGGTCTACTTCCCAGAAAGGCACGATTTGTCTAGCGATCCGGTCCCGGCGATTATTTTCTTTCATGGCGGGGGATGGGGGGGTGGAACCCGCGATGCTTTCAAGTATCAGTGTGACTACTTTGCGAGTCGAGGCCTCGTTGCAGTGACGGTCACCTACCGTCTGGCAGCGAAGCAAGCGCGAGAAGAAGCGCGCAAAGGCAACTTTTCCCGAAAGCGAGTTTGTATCCCTGATGCAAAGAGCGCAATCCGCTGGGTGAAACAGAATGCAGAGGAGTTTGGTGTTGACCCGAATCGTCTCGTCGCAGCAGGCGGTTCAGCAGGGGGACACATCAGTCTGATTGCAACCAGCAACCCGGGATTAAATGACCCGAACGATCCGAAGGACATTGACACTTCTGTCGCAGCGAAGGTTCTGTTTAATCCTGCGCTTAGTAGCATTGATGCCGCAGATCCGGAAATCGACTTTATTCGACACCTGAAACCCGGAGCGCCGCCGGCGATCGTGTTTTTCGGAAGTGAGGACAAAAAATGGCTAGAGGGTTGGAACCCCACCTATGAGAAGTGGAAACGATTAGAGGGAACCGAAATTAAGATGGAGATCGCAGAGGGAGAAAAACACGCTTTCTTCAACTCGCAACCTTGGGCCGATCTCACCTTAATTTCTGCCGATAAATTTCTCTCAGAGCTAGGTTTTTTGAAAGGAGATCCGACTTTATTAAATCCAGAGACCGGTGAGATGTTAGTGCTGGCAGAGGATTGAGAGCCTCTTTATGTTTTTGTGGTGGATAACCGCCTCGCTTGTAAGTCTGATTCGACACGAGCGAAATGGAGCGAAAGCGGAAGGTCGATCAGTTAGTAGCAATAGCCGCCTCCATAGTAACCCCTGCGATTGTTATAGCCACCACCGCGGTAACTTCTGTGGTAATGATAACCGTCGTTGTAGTAGCTTCTGCTTCGGTAGTTTCCGCTGTAGTAGCTTCCACCATGGTAATTGGTCTCGTCGTTGTGATCGTCGGCTACGGCATAGCCGACTACCGCTCCGGCAGCAGCTCCGACGAGGGCTGCTTCGGTTGGGGTGCATGCCGTATTTGCCAGGGAAATTCCGAGGGCGCTGGTTGCGAGGAGGAGAAGTCTCAGGGAGATTTTCATTAGTTTTGTCTTGTGGTTTCAAGCGACATGAAAGCTTAGGCTGACACGCTGCGTTGAAGAAAGACGATTGAAAAATCTCCGCTATGCAGATTAGGTCTACTTCTTTTTCCGTTTACCTTTGACCACCTCTGTCTGACGCTCCGGGTCAAAGTTAGGATTTTTGGTCATCATTTGAGCGCCGACGTCCTCCCGCCAACGCTTGAGCCGTTGATGCAATTCTTCAGCGATCTCTGGATTATTGGCTGCTAGATTGTGGGATTCGCCGATATCGTTCTTGAGATTGTAAAGTTCGATGGAGCCGTCCTCAAAGAAATCAACAAGACGCCAGTCTTTGGATCGAATGGAAGAGTAGGGGCTATCACCTCCAGCGTGGTAGTGAGGGAAGTGCCAGAAGAGATCGCGTTCGAGAGTGGCTTCTGAGTCTTTGAGAAGAGAAGTGATACTGACGCCTTCCATGATTTCGTTGTGTTCTTCGTTGCCTTTGATGCCGGTAATCTCGAGCAGCGTAGGGTAGAAATCATGTCCTATGATGGGTTCGTCGCAAATCGTTCCGGGTTTAACCACCTCGGGCCAGTAAACAATAGTTGGCACTCTCGTGCCGCCCTCGTAAGCAGAGCCTTTGCCGCGGCGGAGAGGTAGATTCTCTGTGAAATTATCGTGTTTTCCGTAGCGTTGTGTTAGGCCTCCGTTATCCGAAGTGAAGATAATGAGGGTGTTATCGGCCTGCCCACTTGCATCAAGGGCTTCGACCACTTTACCAACAGCATCGTCCATGCTCTTCACCATGGCGGCATAGTTGGCATTGTGGTGGAGGAGACCGTCCGAAATTTTACCTCCGAAATAGGCCGAAAGATCTTTGCGACCGGTCACTGGCGTGTGGGGCACGTGAAAGGCGAAATAGAGGAAGAAGGGATCCGCACTTTCATCCGCTATTTTCTTGGCAGCGAGTTTCCCGAAGTAGTCGGTTGCATAGTTACTGTCCAATCCGAGATCTCCTGCAGCCTCGTCGGAAAGGAAATGACCCTGGGATCCGGCAGGGCGATCTTGGGAGAAATCGAAGCCGTGCCCGGTTGGACCAACGGATTCTCCGGGAAAGTCGAGGTGCCACTTCCCAATCTGCCACGTTCGGTAACCACCGTATTTTAGCGCTTCCGCGACGGTGATGTATTTATCCTCAAGACCGAGGGTCCAGTTAGGGTTATTCAGTTTGGCGAAAGGGCGATTTTGTCCAGGAATGAAAGTAGTGAGATGAAGTTTGGCCGGAGTTAATCCGGTCATGATGGCGGCGCGTGATGGCGAGCAAACGGTGCATCCAGAATAGGCGTCGGTGAACTTCATGCCTTTTTCTGCGAGTTTGTCGAGATGCGGAGTCTCGTAAAAGTCGCTACCGAAGCATGAGAGGCCGGTCCATCCAAGGTCGTCAGCAAGAAATAAAACGATGTTAGGTTTTCCGTATGTCGGTTGAGTCACGAGCAGTGAAGTTGCGGCAAGAAAGATAAAAAAAAGTCTGCTCATGTCTGAATGCCGTGAAACCACCTATTTCTGCGAGGTCTGCAGTGAGTGGAGCAAAGCTATTTCTGTTCCTTTTCCATCATAAGCGGGTCGAACGCCTCTGTTTTTGAGGAACTGACTCAAATTAGCCTCTCTGTCTTCCAGGGTTACTCTTGCCGAAGACTGACTTGAGGTCGCTCACTTTGGTCATGAGTAATTGACCATTTTTCTCTTCGCGGTTCCCTGTCAGGACGATCGGGGTACCGACATGATAGGGGAGGTTAAAATCGTGAAAGTCGCGAAAGCTAACGTCAACGCGGACAGGATCTTTGCCGTCTACTTCCATGTAGAAGGTCTTGGCTTCGTCTAGATTCTCAGACATGACGAGCCGGCCCTGTACGATGATTCTACCGCTGGACAACTTGATCCAACTTTCGAAGGAGCGCTCGCGATATTCATCAAAGGGGCTGCCGTCGAGGCCTTGTAACGGGGTGCCTGAATTGGCATAGGAATCAATCGGAATTCCAAATCCCTGCATCAAAGTGAGATGAAGATCGCCCAGTTCTTGGTTTTTGGAATAACGGAGATAGCGCCCTGTCTTAAGCATGCCGCCGCCCTGACCCGCTAGAATCGTGGGGATGCGCTGAGCAGTGTGGTTGTCAGAGTGGCCCATGCCCGAACCGAAGAGAACAACGGTGTGATCCAGTAGGCTTCCTTCCTGGTCTTTGTAAGATTTCAGCTTGGTAAGCAGGTAGTCGAACTTCTCCATGTGCCAGAGGCTGATTTTAAGGAGGCCGTCAATATTTTCCCGGCTGAAGTTGCGGAAAAAATGGGAAAGGTAGTGATGCTGTTCCTTGACCCCGAGGAAGTCAAAAATTATACGGCTGTTGCTGTTGCCTAGCATGTAGGTGGCGCAGCGAGTGGAGTCGGTCCAGAGCGCGAGGGCAATGAGGTCGATCATTGTATTGACCTGCTCGTCGAGATTGGTTGCTAGCGGTGGCCGAACGATGTCCTCGAAATTGATGGGGGAAGGTTTCGCATTTTTGTTAATCTGCCCGATTCGCTGCTCGGTCTCTCGAACCACCGTAAGGTATTCCTCCAAAGTATCTCGGTCCTCCTTACCCGCCTTGCGTTGAAGTAACTTGACGTCATCGTTCACACGGTCAAGCAGGCTGCTCATGTCCCTGCGCTTTGACGGAACTGAAAGTGGGTGGCGGAAAAGACGGTCGAAGATGAGTTGTGGGTCGCTTTCGCGAGGCAAACGCTCACCGTCTGGACCGTACGAAATATAGCTGCAGTCAATCTGTCCCGTAAAAAGACCTTCTGTGGTTAGTTCGAGAGAACGATGCGGGGTATCTCCACCAATCTGATCTGCGATTAGCTGATCCATCGAAGCTCCGCTGGTGTTTTGATGATGGCCGCTGAGAAAGCGACGGGTGGAATTCATGTGGGACGAGAATCCGAAGTCTCCCATATTATCCAAAATGACCAGATCGTCCTTGTGCTGGGAAAAAGGAGCCATTAACGGCGACATGCGAAAGTCGTTCTCGGTGCCGCCATTGATATTCCAGGAGGGTGGGTGAACTCCGTTGGGCTTGAAGAGTGACATGAAGCGCAGCGGTGGGGCGTTGTCACCGGCGAGATTGGTGACTCCGGAGTCGGCACTCGCCTCCATCAGATTGAGAAAAGGAAGTGGAACGGCAGCGCCGAAAGCACCACGCAGAAAGGTACGTCGATTGATTGACCAATTTCGCTTCATGGTTTTTTTCGGGCCGGAATTACAGTTTCGCGGAAAGGGAGGCTGTTGGCGACATTAAAAAAGAGCTGCCCCCATGTGGCACCTTCGACTAGCATCTTCTCGGTGATTGCCTCGACTGTGGGACCATCGTGCGCTCCGAGTTTTCGGCAAAGCGCGTAGGAGAGGGTTCGTTCGACGATGTTTCCAATGATAGCTTCACGGCGGCTCGTCATAAAAATCTGTTTGAGTTCTTCGAAATTCTCGAAGGTTTCACTGGTGGAGAGCCTGCCGGTGGTATCGACTGGACCATCCACTTTCTTTTTGCTCTGCATGCCTTTAGGAAAAGAAGTGATATCGCCCAAGAGATAGGCGCCCCTGTCGTTGTAGGCTTCGAAGGCAAATCCAATTGGATCAATCTTTTCGTGGCAGCGGGCACAGGTGGCATTGTTACGGTGAAGAGCGAACTGTTCACGGAAAGTGAGCTTTTGGTTTCCAAGAGTGGCTTCAATTGGGGGGACATCAGCGGGCGGTTCGCCAATGTGTTCTCCAAGAATGCGTTCGAGAGTCCAAGTTCCCCGGATAATGGGACCATGGTTCATCGCAAGGACAGCCGGCATGGTGAGCAGTCCGCCGCGCCCCGGAGTTTTCTCAAGGAGGAGTTTCTGGTTCGGTGGGGCCTGCTTTTCGATACCCTTTGGTTTCACGTATTTCTCGAGTTTTTTACGATCTTCGGGATAGACTGAGGCGGTCACGGAGTTGGTAAAAGTGACTTCAGAATCGATCATTTCCATAATCGGACGATTTTCGGTGAAGAGATAATTCAAAAAATCGAGTGGCTGACTTTTATAAGAAACCAATAAATAGGGATCTTTGTAGGCGTCGTTAATCCCGTCGAGCGCGAGCCACTGGTTGGCAAAACTCTCAGCAAGGCTTCGCGCCTTGGGTGACTTCAACATTCGGCTTACCTGCTGCTCGAAAATCTTGGGTTCTAACAGGGATCCATCTGAGGTAAGATTGAAAAGTTCTTCATCAGGAGAATCTTCCCAGAGAAAATAAGAGAGACGCTCAGCCAATTCGAAAGCGTCTACCTCATGCTGTATTCCCGGCACCTTCTCCATTCTCATCCCTCGATAGAGGAAGCTTGGCGACATAAGAACCGCTTGCATTTCGAACTTGAGTGCACTTACCAGTTTTGCGCCTGACAAACCCACTAGCGGGGACTGTATATCTTCAAACTCTTTATCCGAAACAGGACGACGATAGGCCTTGGTCACGAATTTTCGGAAAAGGGTCTGCCCCATCGATAGGGTGAAGTCTTCGTGTCTGTAGTTCTTCGGTAGCTCAACTTCGAGGAAAGCATTGAGCGATTGTGGACGACTGCGGGAGAAGAGACGGATTAAGGCGACTTCGGAGAAATAAGCATACTGATCCCAGAGCGTTGTAGAAATCGGGGCCCCGTGTGTGTCGTTGATGAAACCGCTTTCGCCCGGCGGATCAGTGGGCATAAGTTTGAGAATGAGCGATGGTTCGATCGCGGTTTGCTCGGCCTTCTGGACCCTATTTTCGAGGTCGAAACCGAAGAGGGACCGCATGGTGTTGCGATATTCAGGAGCAGAAAGTCGACGCGGTAGGAAGACTCCAGGTTTGGCTTCGATTTGGACGTAACGGTTCTCGTAATAAGATTGGAAGGCGGCGCGCTCTTCGGCGGTAGGTTGCTTTTCATCCTCCGGCGGCATGTCTTCGTAATCGACGACTTCGGCAGCCAGTTGCCAGAAATCGAAGTCATCTTTCGAAGCGGCGGTAACAGAAACGGTCCCGAAATCGACCTTTCCTTTGACCTTCTCGCCGCTATGGCACTTCAGACAATAGGTTTCAAGAAACAGGGAGATGTTCTCAGGGTTTGGCTCTATCGCGCGTGCCGCGAAGGGATCGAGGACGAAGCCTATGCCAGTGCAGGCGAGCAGAAGCGGTTGGATCCGTTTTGGCATATCCGCGTCTCGCAGTTTTAACTTTCGCTAATGCACCACCTCTGACGAGATGAATAGGAATGGCTTCGCTCGAAGACCTTGCATGAAATCGTTCCCGCTAACAACGCTTGCGGTTGTCTGAGCCCCACTTTCTTCACGCCAATCCCTCCATCAGACCCGTGCTCGTTGCGAAGTGCTCGTGCTCGAGTCCGGACCGGTGAAGGGCGCTAAGATAGAGATTGGGCAGCGGGTAGTTATTCCTTTGATCGAAGGCGAGGTGGCGTCCGTGCTTGAAACCACCACCGGCAAAAAGAACCGGCATATTGCGGTTGTCGTGGCTGGATGCATTACCCAGATTTGAAGTCAGGAGTATCATTGTCTCGTCAAGCAGCGAACCGTTTTCACCCGGGGCATCCTTGAGACGGCGGAGGAAATCAGCCCACTCGTTGATGACGGCCTGCTCCACGATTGCGAGTTGGTCGATTTTTTCCTCGTCGCGACCGTGGTGACTGAGGCTGTGGTAGCCTTCATTGACTCCGGCAACACCATTAACCTTGGCAGTACCAGGAACGTGAAGCGTCATGAAACGTGTAGAGTCTGTCTGGAAAGCGAGGCGAGCAATTTCAAGCATCGCGTTTTCGATGGAAATCGTGTTGTTGCGGTTGACTTCGTAAGGTGCTTTGGCATCCACCTTCGGCTTGGGCTTGCGAATCCAGGCTTCATTGGCGTGGAGGCGCTGTTCCAATTCGCGAACGCTCGTGAACCAATGGTCGAGCTTTTCCTTGTCGCCGTAACCCAGCTCTCGCTGGAGTGACTTGGCATCGTCGCCTACGATATCCATGATGCTACGACCACTCCGAATGAGTTCAGCTTGTTGGTCTTGCTCTTTGGCGCTGTCGTCTTTGAAGAGCTTATTAAAGAGCTCCACTGGATCTTCCATTGCTGGGATCATAGCGCCATTTTCAGTGTAGGATGGGCTCGAACTGGAGCCCGTGTTCAACACCATGGAGGGGAAGCGCGTTTCGTGCCCTAGGTGCTTTGCGAAAAGCTGATCGAGTGAGATGGTATTTTTTGCAGCACCATCGTTCTTGTTGGGGCAGGCGGAGAAGATGCTACTTTCAGCAGTATGCCCGCCACCGACGCGGGGGTGAGAGGTGCCTGACACGATCGTAAAATCATCCCGCAAATCTTGAAGCGGCTGGAGGTAAGGCGAGGGTTCGTACTGGGCGCCGGCAGTTTCGGGAACCAGCAGAGGGCCGTGAAGACCGAGTGAAAGACTCACGCCGAGGAATCGTTTTGCCTTGGGCTGGCTATCGTTGACAGCAAAGGCGGGCATCATCGCATCCAGCATAGGGAGGCCCATGGCAATGCCAGCGTTACGCAAGGTAGCACGCCGAGAGAGGCTTTTGCCGAGGGTGATGTTCACGTTTTTCATTATCTGATGATTTGGGACTACTTACTTCGAAAAGCTTCAGTGGCAACGACAGCGTGCACGATACTACGCATTCCGTAGTTATCATCTTTAGTCTGATTGGCAACTTGCTGAATATCCCAAGCATCGCTGAAACGAGGGGGTGCGCCAGTGGCGTAGGTGAGGAGATTTTTTCCGAAGGCTTTGGCCAGCATCTCAGGCCGGCTAGCGTGAATTGTTTTCCACCCCTGAATGCCCTTAAATGCCATTCCATCTGAGGTGATGCCCGATGGATCAACCTTTGCGCCTTTGTTTCCGGGGCCATAACCAGTTCTCCAGCGTCCTACTGGGTCGTAATTTTCGAAGGCAAATCCTGCTGGATCAATCTTGCGGTGACAAGTGGCACAGCTCTCACTGTTGCTGTGCTTAGCAAGTTGGTCGCGAATGCTGACGGCTCCACGGATGTCAGGTTCGACTGCGGGCACGCCCGGAGGTGGAGGTGGGATATGAAGCCCAAGGATGCGCTCTCCCATCCAGATCCCTCGCAGAATGGGGGAGGTGACCGTGCCGTCGGCAGTGACTTTCATGATTGCTCCCTGGCTGACAAGTCCGCCAGCGTATGGGCTGGGCAGTTTGACTCGTTGGATTCCTTCACCTGGAGTCAGGCTGATTTCCTTGTGACCATAAAAGCGGGCGAGGCGTTCGTTCATGAAGGAGTGATCCGCCATGATCAGTTTGTTGATGGGACGATTATGAAGGATGAGGTCCTCAAGGAAAGTTTGTGTTTCTTTGATCATTGCATCCTGAACAATGAGGTCGAATGTTTTGAAACGACCCCGATCTGGCGTGGTGAAATCAATTAGGTTTAAGGACAACCACTGATCGGCAAGACTGTTGATGAAACGTTTCGCCTTGGGATCATCGAGAAGACGATTAAGCTGGCTGTGGAGTTCTTTCGGGTCAGAAGTTAGTTTGCCTTGATTGGCGGCATGTCGAAGCGCCGCATCCGGCGTGGAATTCCATGCCAAGTAGCTGAGACGCGAGGCGAGCGCGTAATCGTCCAGTATACCGGGCTTTTCGACGAAGGTCAGGAATCGGGGGGAGCAGAGAATACCGCGATAAGCCGCATGCAACCCGTCACCGATGGAAGCTCCGGGCTTTTCCATTTCCGTGACAGCTAGCTCAATCCATGGCTCAATTTGTTCGGGAGTCACCGGTCGTCGATAGGCTCGGTTGGCGAATCGCTTGATTGCCGGAGTTACGACCTCTCGGGTGGGCTTGCCTTTTTTTAGTCCCTCCCAATCAAGACCGGCATACACATTCTGAATGATCTGGTCACGATTTGCATTCGGGTAGAAGCGCTCAACCTTAATACCGCTGACCGCTATGCCCTGATAGCCATCCTTCTTCAAGTTTCTGCCTTTGTAGGAAACCCGTCCTCCCGGAGCCCCGTTAGGAGCACGCCTGTAGGTAACATCGTTCGGTTTTATCTCAAGACAGTGGCTTTCCTCGATATACGCTTCGAATACGATGTCCCTTTTTTGTGTGGTGGCTTCCACGATTCCTACCGGGAACATCATTGGGGCATTAGAAGAGCAGACGCCCGACCTCAGTGTTCCCCAGACGACCCCATCGCGAGGGTTAATGGCGGCCACGTTTTTAACCGTTACCCGATACCAACCAGATTCTGGAACCTCGGTGCTATACATTCGACCGTAAAATTGCGGGTTCATTGGCCAAGTGATGGACTGCCCATCTCTGAAGTCTGGTCCTCGATAATTGCCGGCACCCCTAGCGTATTCGGTGCCGAGTTCTTCGGCTGTAAAGGTGCGGGAATAGACCTTATTTTCTTTCTTGGTGCGGCGGAATGCCTCTGAAAGAGCAGCCTCAGCTGCGTTTAGATAAGCGGAGAGGTTGAAGTGGGATATCTGCTGAACATCGGCTACCGTTTCGAAACCGTGTAGGGTAGGATCTTCGGGAAGATAGCTCTTCAGTGGAATATCGATACCGAGCAGGTCATGGAGCGTATGTTCGTATTCGCGGCGTGTCAGCCGACGAGTCTGGACGCGGCCAAAAATTTTCCGCTCTTCACGGTCGGCTTCGAGGAGTGGATTCTTTATCGTGGTGAGAAATTCAGATTTGGCTTCGCCATTGGGTTGCTTTTTGTTCTTCGGAGGCATATCGCCATGAGCGATCGCATCATGCACGGCCCGCCAGATTTTAAAATTACCGGGGTCCTCAATGTCGAAATTTAGATCGAGCAGGTTGAGATCACCTTTTGCTGAAATGTCATCGTGGCAGTCATAGCAATAGGTGCCGAGGAAGGTCTCGACTTTACCACGAATTTCCTCGGTCTTTGCTCCGCAGTTACCAGCCGCTGAAGCCAGAACGATCCAGGCAAGGCTAAAGAGTGCTTTCTTCGAAGGCATTTGGTTGAGGAGGAGCAATGGGGAAGTGAGAAAACAGTTCACAACGAACTAGTTTAAACCGTTAGGCTCCGTATTCCTTAGCGTCTATACGTTAGAACCCGCTGCGCCGTTTCTACCTTTTTATTTTCAATTTTCCTTGGACGGAAACCTCCTATTGCGAGGGAGTAGATAGCGTCGTCAGTGCTGACTTGGCGTTTTGCATCGCTCTTTTTGGCTTTCTCTCGGATAAAACTATCACTAAGCTCTTATCCAAGAGGCTTGAAAGCGTCTTTTGTTATTCAATTATGAAGAAAATTATTGTCACCCAGCTGGCTGCGATTTTTCTTCTGTCTTCCCTAACTCAAGCTGAGTGGCGCGAATTTACTAGCGTTGACGGCTCGAAAAAGGTGAAGGCAGAGGTGCGCGGATACGATGAAGCGTCCGGCATGGTGGCGCTTCGACTTGAAGGAAATCGGACCATTAATGCTTCTGTATCGGCTTTCATCGAAGAAGATCAGGCTTTCATTAAGAAGGCAGCGGTTACTCTCCTTGCCGGTCGTAATCTCTTGATTGAATTTTCGGACGAAGAGACTGAAGTCAGCGAGAAGCGGAATCCGACGAATGGTTACCGAACGGTTCGGAAGGAAGGCGGCTACAAAATGGAAATGCGCAATAACAGCACTGCTCCCTTCGAGGGCCTGACTGCTGATTACCAAATCTTCTACGCCTCGTATAGCGCCCCGTCCAAGGATCGCAGCAGGAATGACAAAGTGAAGTTTGCTTCGATGGATCTTCCGGTGATGCAGCCTCGGGAGGAAGTCACCATCGAAACTGAGGCGGTCAATTTGACAGAGATTACTAAGCTGCCGCTGAGTGAATGTAAGGGCGGGAGTTGAAATGCTCCCGCCGCTTCTTTCCGCGGTTCGCGGAGAGACCAGATAGAAGGGGTAATCCTCAGAGTCAAGATGGACGGCAACCTCGTCCGAGAATACAAATTTCCATCCAGCATGAGCAGAGGTTGGCGCATCGATGCGGAAGATGCCGGCTAGGGAATACAGGAACGAGGTGGGTCGTGGACCCGGTTAAGGTAAACTTTTTGGGCAAATGAGCCAAAAAGTGTTGCTCCAGTTGCTGGCAGTGGTATCTCGAATTGGTGTTTTCTGGGACGATATGGTTCGTGCGATACTGGTTTTTATATTGGTGGGAGTGACCTCGGCGAGGGGCGACGATTCTCAGCCTAATCTGTTACTCTTTCTTGCCGATGATATGACCTACACGGACGTGGGTTGCTATGGGAACCCGGACGTGCAGACCCCGAATCTTGATTTGCTTGCAAAGGAGGGATTGAAGTTTAATCGCTGCTACAATTCTGCCCCAACTTGTTCTCCGTTGCGGCAAAGTCTCTACACTGGGCTCTACCCGGTGAGGAACGGAGCCCATCCAAACCACAGCCGGGTTTATGAGGGAGTGAAGTCACTTCCTCATTACCTCGAGCCTCTCGGTTATCGTGTCGCGATCGTAGGTAAAAGGCACGAAGCACCGTCGGAAGCGTTCCCTTTCGAATTTCTTGGGGGTGGTCATGGGGACGGTGGCAAGACACCTGATGGGGATGATTTGCCGTTGGAGGCAGCGAAAGAGTTTATCAACCGTGATAACGGCCAACCGTGGTGCCTGGTGGTGGCCTCCAATCAGCCGCACACCCCGTGGAATCGGGGAGATGCTTCTCAGTATCCTCCTAGCCAACTCACAGTGCCGCCCTACTTGGTCGATACGGATGAGACTCGAGAGGCGCTTTCAGCCTACTACGCGGAAATCACTTATATGGACGGTCAGGTTGGAGCGGTGATAGATATTCTCGAAGACGCCGAGCAGAGTGATAGGACCGCCTTCCTCTGGCTGAGCGAGCAGGGGTCACAACTGCCGTATGGGAAATGGACCTGCTATGATATGGGCATTCATGCCGCTGCTTTGATGCGTTGGCCTGGTGTCATTAAAGCAGATAGTGAGACGGAGGCCTTAGTGAGTTACGTCGATGTAGTACCTACCTTTTTAGCTATGGCCGGTGGGGAACCGCAGGTTGAGGGTTTTGATGGAAAATCCTTTGTCCCCGTTATCAAGGGCTTAAGCAAAGCGCATCACGAGGTGGTATTTGCAGTGCACACCACGCGGGGAATTTATAATGGTTCGGAGGCCTACGGTATTCGGGCGGCGACTGATGGCGATTGGCTCTATATTTTCAACCTTCATCCTGAGATGACTTTTAAAAATGTGGTCACTCACCGAGGGCGAGAGTATCACTCGTGGAAGAAAGTGGATTCCGATTTTGCCCGGGAGCGATTTGCTTCGTACCAGCATCGTCCCCCAGAGGAGCTTTTCTATCTTCCCGAAGATCCGTGGTGCTGTGACAATCGCATCGGTAAAGTCGAGGGTATAAGTTTGCCGTCTAAAATGGGTGTGTGGATGAAGCAGCAGGGTGATCTGGGTGATGCCACAGAACGTGACGCCGAGAATCGCCAGCCTGATTACAAGCCCTGGAGCAAGAAAGGCCAATATTAGCCGGAGATCCGGTTGAGCGCTTCAGTGACATTTTTCACCGTCAGAAGCTCCGGCAGTATGACAGGTTCGTCTTCGCCAGGGATATAGAGCACATTTACTGGGATGGCGGCTTTGCCGAGATCGTTAATCGCCTTTTGGATCGCTGGACCTTCATTAGTCCAGTCTGCGATGAGAAGTTCGACTCCTTTTTCTTTGAAGAGAGCTTGAAGTCTTTCATTTTTGTAAACCCGTTTATTGATCTGACAGGTGGCACACCACTTTGCTGTGAAGTCGATGTAAACTGGCTTCTTGGATCTGCGCAGTTCTTCGACGGTCGTTTCAGACCAAGTGCCCCAATCAAGACGCATTTTCTGGCTGGGCCATCCCATGGAAATTCCTCCGGCGATCGTAAGGAGGGCGATGACCGCCACGATTGTTCTGGTTTTTGCTGAGGCGAGAGGAGAATTCCAGCGTCCATAGATCCAGCAACCCATGGCCACTACGACGAGGCTGAGAAGCAGGACCAGCATGTCGAGACTTTCGACGAGGCCAGTGAGGGTCCAAGCAAGAAAAGCTGCTGTTCCGAACAGGAGGAAAGACATGCCCTGCTTTAAGCTATCCATCCAAGCGCCTGGTTTTGGCAGTGAGGAAACCAAATTTGGAAAAGCACTGAGAAGAAGAAAAGGAAAGGCAAGACCGATGCCAACAGAGGTAAAAACGAGCATCGCCAGAGCCGGAGGTAATGAGAGCGTTACACCGAGCGCTGCACCAAGGAACGGCGCAGAACAGGGAGTGGCGACAAGTGTGGCAAGTAGTCCGGAAAAAAAGGAACCCGCTATTCCTTGCTTGGCTTGAAGCCCTGATCCTAAGCCAACAACTGAGATGCCGATTTCAAAGAGTCCGGCCATATTGAGCGCAAAAACGAGGAAGAAGGCACAGAGGGCGAAGACAAAAGTGGGTGATTGAAGTTGAAATCCCCAACCTTTGCCCAAAAGAATGACAACCAAACCGAGCACCCAGAAAGAAAGAAGGACGCCTGCAGTGTAGGCGAAACCGTGAGCAATGACCTTCTTACGGTCGTCTCCTGCTTGACCCACGATACCCATAATTTTGATGCCAAGCACAGGAAAGACGCAGGGCATGACATTGAGAATAAGTCCGCCGATGAAGGCGAAAAATAGGTAGGTGAGGAACGATCGCTGGGTTTCGGGATCGACCTCCTTTCCCTCGCCGTCATCCGACTTATTCGTGCCCGAGAGCTTTGCTTTTCCATCAAGGGATGGGATGACTTGGTTAGCTATTGCTGTATCGGCAAGAGATATAGAGAGACTGGGTGTCGCACTGAATGGCATGCAGCTATGCGGGTCACAAACAAGCGCACTAACTTGCGCTGTAATTTCACCTGAGTCACTGGCGCTCGGAGCCGGGGTGACCCTAACAAGCAGATAAGTTATCCCGTCGTATCCTTCGCTCATTTTTCCCTCGGTAGAGAGGACTTTGTAGGTTGCCGGCCACGGAACTTCTTCGAGCTTCCAACCTTCGGGAACAGTCCAAGTGACCGAGGTCGGACGCCCAATTACATCGGGTGGCAGAACTTTTCCATAAGTGTGATGGAGCGGAGCGTGGGTGAGTTTTACTGCCGCGAGGAATGGCTTTCCTGGTGCTGCGCTCGTCACGTCGGCTACGATTTCCGCGGTGAGCCGATCCTGTTGAGGCGCCGCAGGATCGCTGGGATTGAACTTGGGCGGTTCATCGCCGAACTGGGCAAACGCCGACTGGGCAGCGAAGATAGTAAGAAGCGCGGAGACTTGGAGATTCATATTGAATTAAAATGTATCGAGGAAAGTTAAATGAAAAAAAGTCTGCTGCTTCCTGACTTTGCTATCGATCAAAGTATAACTAAATCTTTGTAAATGTATTCAACGCATTGCAGTAAGGGCGACGATTTAGCCTCACCTCTTAAATCTGGGCCATGCATCCATAAGGCGCCAATACAGAGAGAGGTCTATCTGCCACCGATTTAGATGGGTAGGCGATACCGGCAGGAAGATCGCATTAATTCGAAGGATAGACTGCGCAAATTTGGACCTCTTTGCAAAAACGATCCATTGCCCTAGGTGCGATCCTTGTGGTTGTATGGGAATGCTAAGATGAAATTTTTCGTAACGGTCTCTCTATCAACTTTGTTTTGGGTGTCAACGGTGTTAGCGAACGAGGACGATCGGCCGAACATTATCCTAATCATGGTCGATGATATGGGATGGTCGGATATTGGCTGCTATGGATCAGAGATCAAGACTCCGAACATTGACCGAATTGCAGCTGAGGGAATGCTTTTCACTCAGTTTTACAACAACGCAAAATGCACTACGACGCGGGCGTCCCTTTTAACGGGGCTTTATCCGAGAAACGGTGGAAGGGGGCAGTCTGAATTAATCACGCACGAAATGCTGACTCTCGGGGAAGCCCTGCGTTACGCTGATTACCAGACGGGTATGTCAGGAAAATGGCACAATGGGAAGACCGAGGGAACGATTCCTTTCGATCGCGGTTTTGACGAGGCCTACGGCCTTTGGGACGGGGCCTGTAATTTTTTCAATCCCAAGATTCCTGATCCCGATTTTAAAGGGGGACGGGTGCGTCCTTTCGGCCACAATGATAGGCTCCTTGAGTATGACGACTTCCCCGAGGACTACTTCACTACGGACGCCTTTACCGACCATGCCATCGAAACGATCAAGCGTTTTTCAGGGACCGGAAAACCATTTTTCCATTACCTTCCCTACACTGCACCACACTATCCGCTGCACGCTAAGCCCGAAGATATCGCCAAGTACAAAGGTAAGTATGCTGAAGGATGGGATGTCTTGCGGCAGAGGCGCCTTGCTCGGCAGAAGGAGCTTGGCCTACTAAATGAGCATTGGGCCATCGAAGAACGGGACAGCTTAGCCGAGTCGTGGGAAGAGGGGCAATCCCCTGACTTGGAATGGGAGGAACTCCGAATGGAAGTTTATGCGGCCATGGTTGATAACGTCGACCAGAATATTGGACGACTCTTGGATGCTCTGGACGAAGCCGAGGAGGGAGATAACACTCTGATCTTGTTCCTTTCGGATAACGGAGCTTGTGCCGAAACGCCAGGCGGTAATGATACCAACCAAGTGCCAGGGCCGAGAGAATTTTATTCTCATGTGGGGCCGGGATGGGCCAGTGCTCAGAATGCGCCGTTCCGGCGATACAAACAGTATTGTCACGAGGGCGGTGTTGCTACTCCGTTGGTCGTACGCTGGCCAAAAAAGATTGAGGCGGGAACCCGGACTGATCAAGTGGGTCACATTATCGACTTTTTACCGACGTTTCTAGAGATTGCCGGGGCTGAATATCCTGACAAGCATCCGAATTTTAACAAGTCTACCCTACCGCTCGACGGCAAGTCCTTGCTTCCAGTTTTGAAGGGAGAAGAACGGGAAGCTCATTCCGCACTCTACTGGTATTGGGGTGGCAATCGCGCTGTACGGCAGGGAGATTGGAAACTGGTCTACGACCGGCACGATAAGCGCTGGTGTCTTTATGACTTCAGGAAGGACCGTGTCGAAGCCAATGACTTGGCGGATCGACACCCTGAGTTGGTTCAGCAACTCACCGAAAAGTGGAATGCTTGGTCAAAGAAGACCGGCGTGGTCCCGAAGTGATTCAGTTGGTGAGCCACTCGATTGAGTTAATGGGGCGACAAGC
>MDTC01060592.1_pt1 | contig 55552 bp, 45 predicted proteins | sample 811181 | NCBI WGS metagenome assembly MDTC01 (sample SAMN05326644, study PRJNA326480) | marine metagenome | isolation source: seawater | place: Pacific Ocean: North | collected 2011 | reverse complement strand
GCGATAATCTGTGTTGGGAATCCATCAAAGATATCAAGCACCGTCATCTAGAACAGTTACGAACAATCAATCAACGATTAGAAAAAGCGAGTCCCAGCAGCAAGCAACTTCTAAATCGCGAGTACCGATCATTGTTAGGAAAAGTGGTAACTAATCCCAAGCTGATGGAGACCATTAAAAAAACAATCAATAAAAACGTTCGATCATCTTACTAATATTGATAAATCCAATGAAAAATAACGGGGTAGGGATCGTTAATTTCTTGAAGTTCCCTTTTCAAAGGATAGCTACTAGATGAGTATTACTTTAATTACTGTATCTTTATAAATATTTTTAATCATTTAATCGTTTACATGAAATAATTACATTATTCTTCACTACTTACAGCTGTAATACCCAGCGCGATTGCTACTTAAGCATTGTTTGCTAATAAGGATGAGCACAACGGTGAAAGAGGATTACGGTACACCTTTCACTCACTAATTCTTCCCGCAGTTTGCTTGATGTCCCGGTTGACCGTTGGTGCATACTGTACGACGACCGAATGTTCTTTTTTTTAATTTGTTCCAATTATTATCTACTTTTTCCACCCCGTTTACTCCAGAATTAGATCGTTCAGTATGCCATGAATGATGAGTATCTTTTGCATGACTACTCATAACTTTACTACCCAGCACAACTGCTAAAAGTCTGATTAATAGCTGTTTCATGGCCTTAAGAAAACTATAAGCAAACACAAAGAAAACATTAATAAACAGGCGACGTACGGAAAAAATGAACAAAAAATCTTTTTTTTCAGAAGAAATTGTCAATTTAATATTTTTTTAATTATTTGTGTATAAAATGCATGCCGTAAGATAATCAATCGAATGGATGCATAACAAAGAGGTTACCTCCGTGAGTCACTTTCCTAATATAGAAAAAATATATAATGATATTGCAACTGATGCCAATAACCATGGTTGTACTTTTGTTGAAGCAATTCGAAGCGAACGTTTTGTTATTGATTCTGAATTAAAACAGGCATTAATAAATCTATATCAACGTCATAACACAGATATCGATCCTCCAAGTATCGAAGAACTTGAATTAATCATGAAAATATCTGAGCTAGGATCAATGATTCTCAACCGCAATGATAATGTATTAATAGATTTATTCAAAGGTGGGAAAGGTCTTGTTCAAAAAAAACTTAGAGAGCATCTAAGTGAGGGAAACTTTATTAACGTTACTGGTTTCTCAAGAGAGCAATGTTTGCACTCAATTGAAAACTTTTCTGATTCGGGAAGTCGAGCTCAATTGATGGGTTATTTACGTCAATCATTAGAGACATTAGAGAGATCTGAAGATGATTTAACGAAGAAAGGTATTCTTAATTTAATTGATATCTTAACGGTTGTGGAAGCTGATTATAAACTTGGATCTCAATCAAGCAGGAATGGGTTATTTTCAAGGCTGTCAGGCAATATGATAGATGTCGATCATTCTCATGATCCTGATGCACCATCCTGTAACATTTCTTAGGCATCTAGAGAATAGAATAAAGCTAAGCTATATGCGCTTTCTTAAAAACTACTCTAACCACGGTAAACAATTTGTATAGTGGTTAGTGATGTTTCTAATATGTGGATTTAGACGTGTTTTATTCATACACTGTGTACTGAATACGGATATTATAACTATTAAGGATGATCGATGAGTGAACGCTTATGGGTCCCATCAAAAGAGAGTGCTTTACCGTCAGCAATGACGGCTTTTCAAAACGCTGTCTCAGCACGCACTGGACGGGTCTTTGACCACTATACCGACTTGCATGCGTGGTCGATTACGCACTTGGATGAGGCCTGGCAATCGATAGCGGATTTTTGTGGTCTGAGCTTTACTCATCCACCTGAACACGTTTTTGTGAAGGGCGAGTCCATGATGGAATCGCGATGGTTTGTCGGTGCGCAACTTAACTATGCACAACACTGTTTATCGCAACCCAACGATCAGCTAGCAGTGATCGCTGTCAATGAGGTAGGGCAGGAGCAGCAACTCACTTATGCCGAGTTGCGCGCTGAAGTGTCTCGAATGAGTCATTATTTTCAGTCACTGGGTATTCAGGAGCATGATCGAATCGTGGGTGTGTTACCCAATGGAATAGAAGCAGTGGTGGCAATGTTAGCCACCACGAGTATTGGTGCGATTTGGTCATCGTGTTCTCCCGATTTTGGTGTAGCGAGTTTGTTAGATCGACTGCAACAAATTCAGCCTCAGTTACTCATCACCGCTTTATCGCATCAATACAATGGTAAGGTTCATCAACACCATGACACCCTTCAACAATTACAGCAGGCATTACCCAGTCTTAAGCAGTGTGTCGTGGTTGGCGACCAGCATCATGAAGCCCATTCATTAAGTCATGTTGTTGGGTGGCATGAGATACCCTACAATGATCAACCAATCCAGTTTGCCCCATTACCTTTTGATCATCCTGCCTTTATTGTGTTCTCATCCGGTAGCACGGGTAAACCGAAGTGTATCGTGCACAGCGCCGGTGGAACCTTAATTCAGCATCTGAAGGAATTACATTTACACACGAATTTAAGTGCAGCCGATCGCTTATTGTTCTACACCACCTGTGGTTGGATGATGTGGAACTGGATGGTATCGGCATTAGCGGTGGGTACAACCTTAGTATTATACGATGGTTGCCCGCAGTACCCAACTGCCGATCATGTGTTCCGTTTAGTAGAGCGTTATCAGGTATCGGTATTAGGCTTGGGCGCACGCTTGATGGATATCTCGCAACACTTAAAGCTGAAATTGAATGAAACGATCAATTTCTCATCGTTAACCACCTTACTGACCACCGGTTCACCACTCAACCCACCTGTATTTGATTATATTTACGAACATGTCAAAGCAGATTTACGTGTTTCCTCCATCTCAGGTGGCACAGACATTATCTCTTGTTTTGCGCTAGGTCATCCCGATTTGCCCGTTTATCGCGGTGAGTTGCAGTGTTTGGGGTTAGGTATGGATGTGCAGGTGTTTAATGCATCGGGTAAACGTGTTGAACAATCACCAGGAGAATTAGTGTGTTGCCAGCCCTTTCCGAGTATGCCAATAGGGTTTTGGAATGATAACCACAATGAGCGTTATCATGCCGCTTATTTTGATCGCTATCCTAACGTGTGGGCACACGGCGATCATGCCATGACAACCGAGCAGGGTGGTTTGATCATTTTAGGTCGCTCAGATACCACGCTCAATCCAGGCGGTGTGCGCATAGGGACGGCTGAAATTTATCAATGCTTAACCAGTCTTTCCGCTATCATAGAAGCATGTGCTGTTGGTTATACGGTGAATCAAGATGAAAAGATCGTTTTATTGGTCGTATTAGAAAAGGGGGTTGCTTTAGATGACACCCTGAAAAATACCATCAAAGCGACCATTAAAGAACGTGCAAGCTCACATCATGTGCCTTATCGGATTATTGCCGTGCAAGACCTGCCAAAAACCACCAGTGGTAAATTAGCTGAAAAAGTCGTAAAGCATGCGTTACAAAAAAAGCCAATTGAGAACCTGGCGGCGCTGGCTAACCCTGAGTGTTTAGCAGAATTTGAAGAGTTAAATATTAAATAATGTGTGATGACAGTATGGAGATAGACATTAAAAGTCTAGTGTCATTAAGAGTCTTCTTTCTTCATGAGTTGGCTGAGGAGAACGGTGAACGACACCGCCACCTTGATTCTCATTCCAGCTCTCACCTTTTAATAGAGCAACATCGCCGGTGTTGAGTGTTTCAATGTGTTGTAGGTTCTGATAGATTCCAGATGCCGTATCAGGTAAGCCCTGATTTCCTGCACCGAGTTTACTACGATCAACCCGGTCTTGCGGTAACCACTGTGTCGTAATACCTCGATAAGTTGTAATCAGACGACAGGGAACGCGGTCAACATGAAAGCGTGGGTACATTGCCTCTTGTAAAATGGTTAATCGAAGTCCGGCTTCTTCTAAGTCAAACAAGAAGCAAAACATTTCAACAAGCGCTGTGATATCTTCAAGCAATGGAGAGATGTTACTGGTGATTTCTATTTCACGATGCAACGATTCAAGCACTGTGTGAGGCTGAACCCTCAATGAGAGTTGTAGATGGGGTTGAGTGTTTATCAGGAGGTCTATAGCTTCTTGAATGATTTTTCCAAGGGTGCGCTGCCAAACACACAAGTTGATATCATCATGATAGATATCTGATAGCATGCGGGCTTCAGTAACCTTGCGAATTTGGCGTGGCAACGTGAGTGTCATGCACACCCCTTTAAAGACAGATGAATTATACCGCTTCTTTCCACTCTTCTGGAAAAGGGTCAGGAAGAGTGGCCCAATGATCTCTACCCAACAAGAGATCATCATCCGATAGCAGGCATTGATCCAGTGCTTCGATTACTTGATCTTTGTCCAGCCCTTGGCCGATGAAAACCAGCTCTTGTCGCATATCACCAAAGGGTTCTTCCCAGTTCTCTTTGATGGCTTGTAGTGCCTCTTCGTCTTGTGGCCAATCTTTCTCTGGAACGGCCTTCCAAAACATACCAGCAAAGCCATAACGCGCAATACCACCAGCCTGACTCCAGTAGCCTGCAAAGAACGGCCGTGTGGCAAGCCAAAAATACCCTTTGGAGCGTATCAATTTTCCAGCAAGATTTTTGTTGTGAAGAAAATCATGGAATTTTTGGGGATGAAAGGGTTTCCGCGCTTGATAGAAAAAACTGCTAATACCGTATTCTTCGGTTTCAGGAATGTGTTCGCCACGCATTTCTTTCATCCAGCCAGGAGCTGCTTCTGCCTGTTCGAAGTCAAACAGTTGAGTATCGAGAATATCATTGATGTTCACATCACCATTAGCGATAGGGATGATTTTGGCACGTGTATTGAGTGTTTTTAGAATGGCAGTCAATCGATCAAGCTTGGTTACATCGATGAGATCAGTTTTACTAATCAATAATACATCGGCAAATTCGACCTGATCGACCAATAAATCAGCAACACTGCGTTCGTCTTCTTCACCTAACGACTCACCCGTATCTTGTAACTGTTTGGCTTCATCATAGTCAGTTAAAAAATTAACCGCATCAACGACTGTGACCATGGTATCTAAGCGTGCAACATCGGATAGTGACAAGCCGTCTTCATCTTCGAAGGTAAAAGTCTCAGCAACGGGAAGGGGTTCGGATATGCCTGTTGATTCGATGACTAAATAGTCAAAACGACCTTCTTTAGCTAATTTTGTGACCTCTATGAGAAGATCTTCGCGTAACGTGCAGCAAATACAGCCATTGCTCATTTCGACCAGTTTTTCTTCTTGACGAGACAGTGATACTTCGTTTTCGACCATGGACTTGTCAATATTGATTTCACTCATATCATTAACAATCACCGCCACTTTTTTATCTTCGCGGTTGTTTAAAAGATGGGTTAATACAGTGGTTTTTCCTGCGCCTAGGAAGCCTGAGAGCACAGTGACAGGTAGTTTTTCCATGTTTAATCCTCAATGTGTTGGGTGAGATGATGGTAGTTGTATAGCGTTATGTGTCGGTCATGGTCTGTAACAAGGAGGATGTTATATTATAACACTCATGACAATGCAAGAAGAAATGTCGGATAGTGACTAGGTTAGAAATTGTTGTGTTTTTTCAAGCTCGTCATCATGATTTGATCTCATCATGTTCTTCAAAAATAGGATTCAAATAGCTTGTTATGGCATTAGAGGTAGACCTGTCAGATAGGTTTGTAGGTATTTTATTGGGGGGGTGGAAGTGACTTGTTGCCAGAATGTGCACTGATCGTTTGAAACCGGTCTAACTTGTTCGTTTTTTAATGAATGATATTCTTTATCAAGATCCTTGAGTGTTAACTGTAAGACAGTTTTTTCACTCAATAGCATCTCTAGAGTTTCATCGATATGTTCTTGAAACTTGTCACGATAGCTATCGATATGCTCCTGTAGTCCTTTTATCAAAGGGTCATTAGTCTCTATCATTTCTACCCGAATTTTCTGTAATTGTTGAGTAGTCTGTCTTTGTGCGGTTAGATTTTTTTCAATAGTGAGGAGTCGTTGCTCTATATAGTGTTTACAATTCAGATAATTGCCTTTTGGGTTTGATTTTATATCAAACAACTTTGGCGGGATATTAACTGTCCATGATGAGTTCGGTATGTGATTGGGGATTGCGTGGAGTTTTCTGAGTAAGGATACAGCATGGAAGATAATTTCAGATTCATCATCAACAGCGCCAAAATACTTGATGATTTGTGTCGTAGTATGAGAATAAGCTTCTATCTCAGCAAGCACGACGGGCAATGTTCGTGAAAAAATAGTTTGGATACGTTCAAATGACAGTTTTTTCGATACAGTCAGTCGTTTTTTAAGTCCATCGAACATGAAGTTTTTTATTGTGCTAAGTGCGCTAAGAGATTGCTTCAATGACAAAGTGCCACGGTGATTTATAAATGTTTCACTGATGCAGTTTGCATATTCGATGGCTTGTGATGAGGTACATTGATATTGTTGATCGCATGTCATCCGCGTTTTACTGTTGTACATCGGTACTTGATATGCAGATTCATAAGTAAGCTGATAGGCAGGTATGGCATACCATAATTTAATGATATTTTTGATGGGCTCGATGTCGGGAGGCTTTATAAGATTCTGATCATGAGTGTGTATGTTGCTGCTAGATATCAACCTGTTTAGCATCGTTAAGGTGAATGGTTTTGCTCTGTGATCGGACTGTTCTCTGAGTGCGATTAAGTCTTCTTGTTTCAGTGCCCTTATTCCAGGATTTTTTTTCAGAGTGATGTTGTTAAATTCTTTTTCAAAAGATTCAATGCGGTTCGAATTATCAACGATGGTAGAATCAAGTAAAGCTTCTAATGTCTTTTGACAGTCTCTAAGACGAGGTGTGTCTTGTGACTTTTTCGCTTTCGCGTATGATTCTATCCAGAGCATCATGGTAACGGCTAATTGTGTTTGTCTCTCAATAGTGGTGCTTGCTTGTGTCGTCATGTGAGTGTTTCGCGTGGTGATATTTAAATTCAGTGAGCTGCTTTTATAATATAATATGTTATCCACACTAGCATTTTTATTAAGTGAAATACGAAAATTCAGGAAATTAATTTTAGATTAAGATTATTAATTAAATGATATTAAAATCAGTCATTTAACTATTTTATCGGGTGAGTTGAGTATCATAATGATGTCGTTGATAGCACGATTTGTCCGATCTATGAGCATTTTGGGTATGCTTATTGATCTCAATTAGCGAGAAGGTTTGCTTTTATCAAAATGTTATATTATAACGCTTCTTCTTCAGTGTCGTTCAAGCACTGTGCATCATAGAAAACTGCGGAGTTATCATGAACAATTGCCTTTCCTATAAACAGCAAGCCAATGCCGTGGCTTTTTTTGATGCCTTCGGGAGTTTAGATGGTAGTGTAAGCCTCTTCATAGGGTTGTATCAGTCCGTAATATTATTACGCGACCATGCTGATTGGAGCAAAGAAGATATTCCAGTCAACGAGTTTTATCGCTGGTTTTGTCTCGCTGTATGTGCTCTTATTTCTATTCAGGATGCTGTAGCGCACCGTGACATCTACAGTAAGGATCGTTTTAGTCAACAACATCAAGAGACTGAAGAACGTGGCGATGCTGAACAAGGGTTCGAACAGAATGATTCAGTCAACCCAGTTCATGAAGATAGTGCTTCAACGCTCGAGCAACCTCTTATTAACACGAGATCTACTTCCACAACAGCATGGATTCAGTCTTTTAATTGGAAAGCTATTGGATGCACTGTTGCATGTACATTGGAGGTGATTACGGTCCCTTTCGCAGTTTCTGCTCTTCTAGCAGACAATGAGATAAGGTTGTCTAATCGACAAATTCAGACTTGGATTGTATTAGCTGCAACGGTGGTTTCCTCTTTATTGAACATCTGGAACGCGGATACAATATTTAATCAAACACAAGGTGGGCTGAGTGAGGATCATGGAGAACATGAGAAGGGTCGACATATTTCACATGCCACGATAAAAAGAGTTTCAAAAGCATTTTTTATTACAATAGGGCATATTGCAGAGAATATAAATTTCTTACTTAAAATATTTCAAACTTTTCCTACTCTGTATCAGAGTCGAGAAATAGATAGCTCTCAGTTGTGTAAACTGATGGTGTCTGTTGTGTGTGTTATCATAGGACTGTGTGAACTCGCTGTGAAAAATTCGACACTCAGCTACTATAATCACTCTGATGATCAAAAGACGCCATTAACTTCAGATAAAAAACCGAGAATCACTGACATCGCTAACACTCATGTCGCTAAAGAAGCAAATTGCCCTCATAAATGTTGCCATACGCATACACCGTTTGATAGATCATCCATATATTGTCTACCATCTGATCAGTCTATTGCGACAACAGAAGAATCGGATAATGTCCCTGATGCTGTAAATCTTGACGGTGAAAAATCATGGCAGGATAATCTTCTTGTCACCATAGCAACATCATCCGATTGTTTAAGTCGAACAAGTGTTCCCTTCTCTTTTATTACCTTGGGACACTCCGCTGGTTTTTTTGAGGACAGTGCGTCACTTCTTCAAGCGGGGTTGTGTCTTAGTCTGTTTGCACTAATAATTAACTGCGTGAGCTCTCCTGTTGTCTATAACTATAACTTATTTCATATGTCTCACAAAAATGAAGGGCATTGTTGTGATCATTCGCATTGCTCAAATACACATAGTTAGGGAATATGATGGTATTATCTAAACAATTGCAACAAGCACAACAGTATTGCGAGCAGCATGCATTGCGCCTGACTGAGCCAAGACAGCGAGTGTTAGATGCGTTACTCTCGAGTAAGAAGCCACTGGGTGCTTATGAGGTATTGCAGATGCTATCTACCCCAGAACATACCATCAAGCCTCCAACCGTCTATCGCGCTATTGAATTTTGGCTTGAGCACGGGTTTGTGCATAAGCTTGAAAGCCTGAATGCCTACATGGCTTGTTGTCAGAGTCAGTGCACGGAAAACTTCTGTATATTTATCTGTAAAACGTGTCAGACTGCGATTGAGCTAGTCAACAAACAACTACCCTTGGCAGTGCGTCAAGCCATGAGTCAACAACAGCTGGTGATGACACGCTCATTGACCGAAATTCATGGGCTTTGTAAAGCTTGTCAGACGTGCTAAGCAAGATTACTTATATAAAAAAACTCGATGAATTCAAGAGTGAATGAAGCAGTGATCCAGTTTTTTGAGTAATCATCAGTACAATCAGGTGATCGATCAGATGATGCAAATATAGGATTAGAGTAAGCTCTAGAGTAGCTCTTCGGTATCTATCCGTTTATCTCAACTTATCCAATGCCCGCACTATGGTTTTGTATGCCTTCAGCTAACCACTCATTTTGGTCGCAAATAAAAACAAAAATATCTATAAAACACTCGGTAGCGAGATGATGGGTCCGGTAAAAGCAATAGATTATCAATTGGCATAGGACGTTATGGAGGACGAGAGACAATGTAAACAATGGCAATTCACTCTTATGCCTTTTCAATCAATTGAGATGACGTAATTTCATGATCTCAATCATTGGGTGTAATTGTCCTGTGGTGTGTTATTTGGGGTAGCTTAAACAACCTTACCAATTCGATGCTATTTGTGCATAATAGAACCACTTATTCAGTGAATGCTAACCACAAGGAGAAGCTTTGATGGACCATCAAGCAAAGAAACCGAAAAACGTTGGCTTGCACTCGCTGGAATTAGCTTGACCAGCTTTCTAGCTTGTCTCGATTTTACGATTGTAAACACGGCCTTACCTGCCATGCAATCCAGTCTGCACGCCGCAATGGACCAATTGCAGTGGGTGATTAATTTATTTTTGTTAGCACAATGTACTTTCATGGTGACTGCTGGGCGACTTGCTGACCTGTATGGTCGCCGACTTGTCCTATTTATCGGAATGGCTGGTTTTGGGCTCACTTCGTTAGGCGCTGGTTTAGCGACCAGTATGTGGATTTTACTCCTATTTAGATTCGGTCAAGGCTTGTGTACAGCGATACTTTTTACCGCTTCTGCAGCGATTATTTCTAATGCTTTCCCTGAGTCGGAGCGTGGAAGAGCTCTCGGTTTATTGTTCGGTGTCAATGGTATTGGGTTGGCTGTTGGCCCGGTGATTGGTGGATTGATCACTGGTGCTTTAAGCTGGCACTGGGTGTTTTTAGTCAATATTCCTCTGATCGTAGTCAGTTTTATGATTTGTATTCCTACGATTAATGAATCGCGACAATCTGACACAACTGCTCGAATAGATTGGTCCGGATTGATTTTTTTGACGGTTGGTTTATCAAGCTTAATTTTAGCACTAATACAAGGTCAACAATGGGGATGGTCTTCTATACCCACTCTGCTGCTTATTGCAATCAGTTTAATCACCTTATTCATATTGTATATTGTTGAAAAGCGCACAGAGAGTCCGATTATTGATTTTCGGTTATTCAAAAATATGACATTTATTGGCAGTATTGTTGCTACATTTTCTTTGTCTTGTTTCTATTGTCTAGCATTCTTCTTAATGCCACTGTATTTACATTATATCCATGGTTTTTCAGGGTATACCTTAGGGCTCATGCTGTTACCCACTACGGCTATCATGGCGATCATGTCTCCAATCGTAGGTCGTGCTACCGATTACTTTGGCCCGAAACCTTTATTAATTGTAGGTATGTTATTTTTTATCGCATCAGCGTTAATGCAATTAGGTTTTAAAGCGCACACCAGTATCACCTATCTAATTGTTGCCTTTGTTGCGATGGGAGTGGGTTGGGCTGCAATAATAAGCCCATCCACTGTAGCCACACTTTCTACCGTTTCAGAATCTAGAAGTGGTCAAGCTCTAGGTACTTCATGGACATTCCACAACATGGGTGGGGTTATCAGTCTTTCGTTAGGGACCATCATCTACCAAAGTGTTGCTGTGTCTACTTTTTTAAAACAAACAATCATTGCACCGGTCAATATAACTTCTGAATGGATACAAGAAGCCGTGTCGAACCCAGAAGTGGCAATACGTATTATTACTCAACATAGTCATGCTTCTATTGATCAAGCACAATCACTATTTAACCACTGCTTTCTTCATGGGTTTCACGGTGCCATGCTATTCTTAGTGGTTATTATGGTTTGTTCGCTTATTGCTATCATCACGTTAATTCGTGCAAAGCAACCATAAGGTATTACCAGAGGTAACGACAAAAACGTGAGTATCTATTATAGGTTATATTTTTTTTTGAGTGATTGTCGATAATCCAAGAGGATGATAAGTAATTAAAATATATCATCCATAGATGCTCTATTTGTATTCATCTAGTCGATGGTTAATCCGTAATTTATTCTCACACAGATGATCATGATAGTGAACATTAAGAAACCTTAATAAAACCCCAAAATAAATAGTTCTAAACGAATATATTTTGTTTAAAAAAGATTCAAAATTTAAGGTTGCATTAATATATTGTCTATAAAATACACACCTCTGAATAATTGATTAAATAAAAACCATATAAGATAGAGATTTAGATAATGCGAGATAACACAGAATTAGTCGACGGTTGGATTGAGGATTTAAGTAATCGTACTAAGATTGCTAAAGAACATTTGAAGGAACTACATGAGGTTATTCTGAGGATTTGCTCAGTCAATATTGAGTTGATCGAGTTTTTTGAAAGGTCAGGAGTCATTTTTGATGAAATTAATAAATTAATAAAGTTTTATGAGCTTTATGAGTACGCAGAGTCACTTATTGTCGAAGGTGGTTTAATTGAAAAAAATAAGGAACCAGGTCCACACGAGTTTGTAGAATGTAGAAAAGGAATGTTTAAGCAATTATTTGAGCTAGATCAAGAAAAATTTAATATTTTAGTAACAAGTAATGATGGTCTAAGTTTACTAGAAATCATCAATTGTGATGGTTTTAATTTAAATAGACTATCAAGTCTTACAAAAGAGCAATTATTGGATTTGACAGTGGATCGTCATGCTGTTAGGTGGTTTGTTGATAATAATTACGGTACTTTCACGGATTTAATGGATTTAAATTATGGCGTTATACTTGAAGAGATAGGTAAATTAGATTTAAAATCCATAAGCAATGATTTAACACCAGAAAAGTTTAAAGAATTACCTTTATGGAAAATGAAATTTGCGTTAACTAATTTCAAAGACTTCAAATTACTCTGTGATATTGGTGTTAAGCTTTATGATAATGGTGAATTTACTGAATATTTGAAAAAATATCATAAATTGGGAGATTTCATGCAATCTCTCATAAATTTACCCGCGCACGAATCTACTGGGTTGCAGGATCTTAGCGGTATTCCAGGTTTTAATCTAGAACATTTATTGAAATTAAATACCGAGATCCTTGTTTTTTTAATTGCTAATCCAGATGTCCTAGATTGGATTAAAAAAGGTACTATTCAATTTGAAGACATAGTGGATTTTTTTAATAAAAACGTATCGCTAAGTTATTATGCTTCGGGTAAAGAACTTAATTCTTGGAAAAAAATTGTTCAGTCTAAGATTGATTTTAAGAGATTTTCACAATTATCCCCTGCCAAAATAATATTGTTACTTCATGGATATCAAGACACTAGTAAGGTTAAATTTACAATCGATCAGGTAGAAAAAATGGATGAACGTAAAGTGGAAGTGATGTGTGATGATTTTGTATGTCTTGATTTATTAATGCAAGGCGGTGCTACTTCCGAGAGTTTAAGGTCATCAGATGCTGAGAAATTACGTATTTTATTGTCTTGTGATTATTATATGGTTTTAAAGCCTTTGATCAATAAACATGGTGTGACGTTTAATCAACTCGTCAATTTAGAGGGAGATAAATTGGAGTTGCTGTTATGTGAGAGTGGTGTTGAAATATTTGAAACCCTTTTCGTCACTTTGAGGCAAGCCCCGACAGAGTATCTCCTTTCTCTTGATATTTCTAAATTACGATTGTTATTTAACTTTGAATCCGTAAGTGTTTTAGATGAATTGCTTGGGGATATTCCTAATTTAGAAGTTAGGGCCTCATATGCAGCTGATTTGTTTTGTCTTGACTCAAATAAACTAGCTGTGATATTGAAAAATGATACTTATAAAAAAACCGTTAATAACGGTGAGCATTCTATCCCTATTCGACAAATTCTTCTTCATATTAGATATTTGAAAAAAAATGATAAATTTGAATCGGCAAATAAAGTCTGGAAATCGCTTATAAATTTTCTAGACAAAGCAGAAACAGAACCAGAAACTTATGATGATCGTAAATCTATAGCTTCCTCTATAGACAGTCTGAAAAGTAGTCTACAATCAAAAAAATCATGTGCCTGCGTACCTTTTTTTAGCGATCGAGATTGGAATATCAGGGGAGAAAGTGTTGCTAATGATTTCACCTTGACTTATCTAGGAGCAGATATAAGATCAGTACGACGATAACAGGAAAAGGGAGGATCCGTTTTTTTGGACAATAAAAATAAACACTACACATTGATGGGTAAGGCAATGATGAGTCATTCCTCTCTAAAGGGTTATCATCTGGTAAACAGCTGGCAAGCTGGCTTTGATCGATTCGAACCGACAAAAGATAAATCTTTAAATCTTTTTTTAATACCTGTGTGTTTATTAATTGGAATTATTTTCAGTTGTAGTGTTATGAATTTTTAATGTTGTATTTATAAAAATATCGATCACTCGATTAATAAAGTGAAACTTTTAAGATTCCATTAATTTTTTTCCTATAAACTACGTATTATTAAATTATTTATAGTGAGAATTTTTACATAAAGAGAGATACTATCATGCCTCAATTTTCTTCAAAAAGATGTCCAATTACTTTGGAGGATATTTCAGATGATAATTTCGATACATCGTGGTTAATTGTAGTCAATCAAACCGTGTATCCACTAATAAATGACGATTGCTTCAAAAAATTTATAGCAGATAAAGAAATAAAATGTCCTATAACACGAGTCACTCTTAATCGAGAGGCGAACAATCAAAGGTATATTCGCGTTGCATCGTTACCCGATAATCAAAAGCAAATATTACGATCGTGGTTTGGTTTTCAATCAACATGTTCTTCCGATGATGAATCGCCAAAGACAATTCCAGATTTAGCAGCGTATTTATTAGGATTAGATCTTCTTCAACGTTACACATTTTCTGGTTTATTTGAAGATCCTCAATATCTTCCAGACAGTGGACTATTGACTAGCTATACATCTCAGTGGATTACTTCCATGAAAAGTATGTCTGAAGACAGTATTATGGATATATTAATAAAAAAGAATGATCAAGGGAATTTTTCGTTTCATGAAATTAGTGAAGAGAGTCATGTTGTCCTGCTGACTACGCTTATTGATAAGGTTAAAGAGAAACAATTTAGTGAGAAAAATTTGCTCAATTTACTTACTAAAGAAGGGCAGGGTGTGTACACATGGTTTACACAGCTTCCATCATTATATAAGAATGGTGAAGTACTCATTGAATGGATTAACAATTGTAGTTTGGAACACCTTAAAAGCGTGTTGATGCTTACTGATTCACGAGGTTTTTCGATGCTGCATCATTTAATAGAGCATAATTGCTTTGCAGTCCTTAAAGCGCTCATTACTAAAATTCTACTGGAGGGGAAAACACAGGTCTTATTCGAGATATTTACCCTGCCCAATCGAGAGGAATTTAATAAAACTGTTATGTCGCGCGATTCAGAACCAGAATTTACAGGGTCAAAAAGGATTCAAAATAATATACCCCTGTACGCTCTTTTTAATAATTTTGGCCACTCTCCATCTACTAACACTGATGAATTATTTGGTCCTTCTGACACTATGCAGGGTATCAGAAAGAATATTAGATCTATTTTTGGATCTATGACGATGAGTAATGGTTACAATGAAATGCCCATATCAAGAATATTTAAATACATAAAGTATTTATTTAGATTCTCATCTGAAGAGAAATCATTTCCAAAACTGATAACTGATCCGAGTAGTAAAAAGGAATTAATAGTCTATCGCAATCTTTTCAAGTCTATAGCAGATGGGGAATTTCCGTCTATTCCAAATACGACTATTCCAGCATCTATTGTCTTCGATTATTTACTGAAGATACGTTATATTGATGAAGAGAAATACCTATTAGTCGAAAGAGCGTTTTTTACTTTATTGTGCTTTCCCTCTTTAGATAACTTAAAAGCATTGAAAGGTATGCTAAAGTTTACTAATAAACTACATCATCCAGTCCCACTTATCTATGCTGCTTCTTGTAGGACATATAAACTTTTTTCCCCAGGAGATGCATCACTGACTGGTAATGAGATTGCTAATATGATTGAAAATGATAGGGGAAACTTACCAGATCAAGTGCCTTTATCACCTGTTGCATGATTATGGTTAAAGTCGTTTATTACTCATTTTTTCATAGGGCCATTCATATTAGAGAGCGATATCATTTGCCTTGATCCATCTGATACCTTAAAAAAAATAAAGTCGCTACGATGATTGATAAGATGACAAAGACCTATGTCACCAATATTGGTTATTGATAGGGGTTAATCTTATCATTAAGACTGTAAGGGAGTAATGCATATCGAGCACATACTTTGTATACAATAGTATTAGCTCATTATGTTCATGGCTAAAAAAACTGTCTTTAAGAATACACGGAATATTTGAAAGGCTAACTATTTTATCTTTTCTTATTGATTCTGATTGCCGTGGGTATTTTGTTTGAAAAATCCAGATATCAGAAAGTAACTTCATCTATCTCATATTCACAGTGAGGGTCTAACAGAGGCCTTGGTGATTTTTTCAAAAAAAAAATCATTAAACTCTACGAATTAACGGATTACTATCGGCACAAGGAAGTGCTACGTGATGAACGATATCACGACTCCTTGAATGTCAGCGTCCAACTTAGTCCGTGAGCTTCACAATTTAAATTATAAAAGAGCGTAAGTTATTGATCTTTAGTAATCAGAAACCGACGCTCACAATTAATAACACAAGGCTAGTAGATTAGGATTATTATAAGTGTCCCTCATATATAAGTTGGACACTTACGAATTGATCAGTGCATTTTTTACATTATAACATAGCTATAATATGATGTCGGAGGTTATTTTTTCTGGCTTTTTCATTCCGATGCGTGGCTACCCTAATTTGTGTCATTTTTCAATTGTGCTATAAATGATCGTATGCAATGCTGATTGCACCATTCTAAATAATAACTAGGGTACTTTCCAATGTGAGTGTTATAGTCAACAAAAAGCTCTTGACCAGCCTTGATATCACAAGTTGATCTGTAGTAAATATATTCCTTCTCCCTTTGCCTGGAAATATGATGGCAACCTGAGAGGTGATTCACATAAAAGCTTGCAGACATTAAATACATATTTGAATTATTATCGCATGCAACAAAGTCAACAAATTTATTTCTAATCGCAGATAAATCAAAAAGACTATATTGATAATAATTGTTAATAAGGTTATCTATATCTTCTTTAGAGTTAATAAAAATGATTGAGTTATAACAAGTGATATTTGGAGAGTCTACGTTAACAACAGCTAATTTTCGTAGCACGGCACCTTCACTGACATCCTCTTCTAAAAAACGCCCTAATCCAGCTTCTTTAATGGTTGATGGTTTTACTGAGGTTTTAACATTAAAACCAGCGTCAGCATACTGCAAAGGCCACTCCCACGGCAAAATAAACTGGTCAAAACCAACACTCTCTATAACATGATCCTTTTTTATATATGCTGTATTTTTTTATACTTTATTACAACGCATCCTTCATTTCTAAATATATTATAATTAGGTGTTCATATTTAAGTCAAGACATAGTGCTTTTTCACCTTATTACTTCCTTGTAAATTGCGAGTTTTTCATGACTATAATAAATCGCTTCAACATCAGCTTGATAATTAAAGTACAAGGCTAGCAGATTAAGATTATTTGGCTAGGGCGTAGTTCGTGTGATGCTTACTATTCACCCAAAATGGTTGTTTTATGATTATTCTCTTTCTTAAGGAAGTTTATCCATTATTTGTCTTGATATCCAAATTCTTTACTACCTCTCCATCTCTTATTACCAAGTGTATATGTTTGCCTTGCTCGAGTAATAGATCTATATTTTCACAAGGATCCCCTTTAACGGCAATAATATCCGCTAAATAGCTCTCTTGAATTTTTCCTAGTTGGTGTTCTTGGTGAAGAATTTCTGCATTAACCTCTGTTGCACTGTACAGCACATCGCAGTTTGGCTGAAGCTCTGATCTCAATTTCAATTCATTGGATTGATACTGCATGGCATCACCAAATACATCAGAGCCTAAGCCAATTTTTACTCGATGTTGTATTGCATGGTGTAGTGCTTGCTTTGATTGTTTTTCAACGGTTTTTGATTTTCTGATATTGTCTTCACTCAATCCATAATCTGATGAATGTTTCAAGAAAGCATCGCTGATCGTGTATGTTGGAACTAAATACGCCTTTTTTTTATGCATCATTTTCGCAGATTTGTCATCCAATAAAAATCCATGCTCAATGGTTCGAACCCCTGCCTCTAGGCATCGAATAATGCCCTCTGGAGTAAAGACATGTGCCATGACGTATGTATGCCTTAAGCTGGCTTCTTCAACAATAGCTTTGAGTTCTTCCTGAGAATATTGTAGATCATAAATTGAATCATTAGGAGATGTTACTCCACCAGATGCGAATACTTTTATTTGAGAAGCACCTTTTCTTAATTCATCTCGTGCTGCTTTTCTGACTTCAGAGATGCCATCAGCAATACGAGAGATAATACTACCGCTATTCGTACAACTGCAAGGCACAAATAATTGAGGAAGTGATCTAAAATCACCGTGTCCGCCTGTTTGACTCAATGCACGACCGGAATAAAAAAGTCTTGGGGCCCGAATTAATCCTTTTTTAATCGCTGATGCTATTCCATAAACATCTCCGCCAGCATCACGAATTGTTGTAAATCCCCTATCTATCATCTTTTCAAGCTCAATTTTCGCAAATATACCGATATAGGTATCTGCATAACTATCAGTAATAAGATTAGATGGTGGGCTTGCTATATGTAGGTGAGCATCTATTAATCCTGGTAATAAGGTGTATCCAGACAGGTCAAATACCGTAGCATCTTGGAGAGTAATCGGTTCTTTTGTAATGGCATGGATATGACGATCTTTTATGTGAATATTCCAATCGGTTTTTAAGCATGTAAATTGCTTTGAGTAAAATTGACAATGATTAAGAATAATGTCCGTCATTACGTTTTTCCGATTTTTAGATTCTTGAATTGATATTTAAATACTAGATGAATTTTAAAATTATGCAAATGTAAAAGACCAGTATTTTCGTGAGTATATTTTATTAACTTTTTGCACTATTATTATCTGGATTACAGTTTTTATGAAAGTGGTTTCATTTTTAAAGGAAATATTTATTTATTCTGGCTTTTTATTTTTTCTGCAACATCTAAAAGTAATCGTGGTGAATCCTCTTTTTTAAAAAAACATTCGAGGAATACAGGTTCGTTTATTGTATCGTATTTATCAATACAATGGTTAAGATCTATAAAATTATCTATCTTTTCAGTATTTTCAAATCCTAATGATTTTGCAAAAGAACTATAATCCCATCTTGGTATATCATTGTATTTTTCATTAGGACCATGAATGGCACGCTCGACAGTATAGCCATCATTATTTATAAAGATTATCATTACATTGGTTTTTTCGTATGCAATGCGGCAAAGTTCCTGTGCGGTTAGTTGGAAAGATCCATCACCAATAAATAAAATAACACGTTGACCATTATTAGCTAAGCTAGCACCAAATGCCGCAGGTAGTGTATATCCTATAGAGCTCCACAGGATTTGTGAGTATAAGCGAGCATTGGAAGGAATATATTCAGGTAAGATTCCAAATAAGGATGTGCCAGCTTCTGCGAAGACAGTGTCGTCATCTTTGATAATTTTCTGGGCTGCATATCGCCAAAAATTTTTTTGCTCCCAGGCTGATGAGTGTGAGATTTTTTGTGGTGAAAAATTGATTTCCACAGGGTTTTCGGACTTTTTTAGGTGTCTAGTCAGCAAAGAGAGTAGTGCTTTTACATCGACATCGCGATATATATCTTTCTGAATCTCGATATAATTCCATTTTATTTTGATATGATTATCAAGATGTGAATATTGATCGGAAAAGCCACCTGTATTGAAATCCGTTTGTTGCGTCCCTACAGAAATTATACAATCTGAATTCTCAATGTAATTTTGAACAGAATCGGAACTGAGATCTCCTGCATATAAACCCATATAATTAGGATGTGATTCAGGTAGAACTGTTTTTCCCATAAATGTGGTAACAAAAGGGATGTTGGTTGATTCAATTAAAGAAAGAACTTCTTCTTGCCACGAAAATCTTCTAACATCTGCTCCCACAAGAATAATAGGAGTTTTTGCTTGATTAAATAATTTTGTGAATTTAGTAATATCAGGAAGTTCATCGCGTGATAGCTGTGTTTTTTCAGTGTTCGTGTTAATCATTGTTTCAAGTAGATCACAAGGTAAAGCGATAACACCAGGTAACTGAGTTTCTGTGATACGATCAATCACCTTTAAGATTTGACATGCTGCGGTATCTGAAGCTATTAGTTCCGCTTCACATGTAAAGGATCTTACTGATCGCAAAAAACATTCAGGATCTTTATTTGCCAACGAATGGTGAACTGGTAGTTTTTCATTAAGAACTGTCGTCTTCGGGTAACCAACAATGTGTAGTACAGGAACGTGTTCAGCATAGCTACCGGCAACACCATTAATAGCGCTTAATTCACCAACACCATATGTTGTTACTAAAACGCCAAATCCTTTAATGCGCGCGTAACCATCTGCAGCATATGCGGCATTAAGCTCATTACAATTGCCAACCCATTGAAGCTTGGAGTCGTGAATAAAATAATCAAGGAAGGCCAGATTGTAGTCTCCTGGTACACCAAAAATAGATTTAACATTTTTATGTTTTATCTGATCGATGATAAATTTAGCAAGTTTAGATTGGCTCATAGAAAACCACCTTTATAAAATACTATTCTTAATCTTTTTGTATTCTTTATTATAGACCATGAAATATTATTTTCCTTTATTTTTTAATATATTGATTATAAATGATTTTATTATTTTTTTTAGTAGTGTCTATGTTGTGTTTGCGTGTATTTATATTGCGCATCTTTTTCGTATAGTGTATCGATAGTTTTCTTGCACGTGGATGCATTATGAAAGCTGAAAATAACTAAGTAGCCTACCACCGGTCATTTTTGTTGCATACGCAGCGTTGTTTCTTTGCAGGTGATGGGCTTAAAAGCCGGCTTGTTCACTGCGCTCGACTGAAAAGGCTAGAAAGTCCTGATTGATTTACTTATCGGTTAAGTTTTCATATAGAAAAATTACACACGTATTTTTTCTTGTATTATACTTCAGATAAGCTAAGGAGAATCAGATGCGATGTTTTTTATTTCAATCGGCATTCGGAATTATCGATATTAACCCGTATGCTATGAAAATTGCCTTAATATTAAAGATCAACAATATACAGCATCAACTCACTTACCAGCCATTTCAAAATCAGTCTCCCACAGGACTGCTTCCATATATTATTGACGGTAATGTGATTTTAGCAGATAGCGCAGCCATCGTGGATTATTTAAGACAACAATACGGACTCGAATCCGATAAGGTGATGGATGAGAGTAGTGTCCATGCATGGAGTCGATTAGAGCAATTATGCGAAATTGACTTGTACCCTATTATTGTCCATTCACGAATGTTAGATCCCTCTGGACTAAAAGTGATGACAAGCAATAAGGCCATTACTGATGTTTTAAATACGAAAGAAAGCATAGAAAGATCACAAAATAAAATGCAACAACTCATTAACGCCAGCTCAATTAGTAAATTCACTCAAGAACAACGCTATTCACGAGGCTTAGATATTCTTTATGAAATTGAAAATACAATTAATAAAGGAATATCCTGGCTCGATAATAAGCCATCTACTTATGATGCTACGGTATATGCATTTTTAGAAAATATTCATGCTATTCCGTTGCCAAACATTATGAATAAGTATTTACATGACAGCTCGATTATTCATGGATATCTAACAAAAGTTAAATCGTTCTTCTCGCGCCAACAATAGTCAGGGAAAATAATTTTACAATTTATGAGTAAAACTCAGATGATTGAAAAATTCGATCATAAATTATCAATAACAATCGTGATATGCTTCACTAGTTCAGGTAGCCCAATTGTTTTTTGTCACAATCCCTCATTGCGTTCGAATCACCTCATTATTTGCTTTGATCCCTCTGAGACCTTAAAAAAAGTCGCTACGATGATTGATAAGACGACAAAGACTTCTGTCACCAATATTGGTTGTTGATAGGGGTTGATTCTATCATTAAGACTGTAAGGAAATAATGCATTATCGAGCACATACTTTTCGTGCAATCGTATTAGGTTGTTATCTTAATAGCTAAAAAAAATCAGTCTTTTTGAGCAACAACCAAGTAGCCTAGCACAGGTTGTTTTTGTTGCGTGCGCAGCGTTGTTTCTTTGCAGATGATAGGCTTAAAGCCGGCCTGTTTGAGTGATGATTCCAAATAGGCTTTGTTGTGCGCGTAGCGGATGGTGGTTTGTAATTGATAGTTCGGTTGTTCGCTGCGTTCGACTGAAAAGGCTAATAAGCCTTGTGGATTTAGTACACGTTGACATTGTTCAAGCACGGTGGTGAGATTGCCGATGTAGGTAAAGACATCGGAAGCAATCACCAGGTCTTGCTGACTAAAATGTTCTGCAATCGTCAGTGCATCCATGACGGCCAAGCTATCATACAGTGCTTTGCTGTCAGCCACTGCAATCATTTGTGGCGATAAATCAATACCGTCAAGGCGTTTGGCGAGTGGCTTGAGAAATGGCGCTGCCAGTCCTGTGCCACACCCAATATCTAAAATGTCCCAAGGTGGTGTTAGTGTTCCTAGTGGTGATTCGAGTGTCTCACTGACAGCATCGACCAATTGTTGTGGTACTGAGAATTGTAAGGCTTCTGTTAAGTGTTTGTCATAATACGGTGCATATTGATCAAACAAGTGTTCAACGTATTCTGCGGGTGCATGATCAGGCGTTTCACCCTGGCTAATTGCAGCGACGATGTGTTTGAGCTCATCATTGTCTGGGTCTTTTTCAATGGCTGCTTGGTAATGTGCTGTGGCTTTATCGAGTTGTTGTAACTTGAGATAAATCCCACCTAAGTTAATCGCAATCGCCGTGTCGTCTGGTGCAAGGCTTTGTGCTTGTTCTAGGTATTGTATCGCTTCTTTATTACGGTCTTGGTGCATTAAGATCACACCAATGTTGTAATAGCTTTCCATCATCGGGCTGACTTCCAGCTGGCGCATGAAGTAACTCAAGGCTTTGGCGGGGTCACCTTCGTGTAAATAAGCGTTACCCAGCAAGTGTTGGATGTCGGTTTGCTGACACTCTAAAGCAATGGCTTGTTCAAACGCAGCGACTGCTTCTTCGGGTTGTTGTTGCTTGAGGTAGGTGAGTCCTAGGTTGTAATAGTTATCAGCGTGCTCAGGCTGACTTTCAATGCAGTGTAATAAGGTCTTCTGTGCTGATGGATAATCGTCGAGTTGTAATAAAGCTTCTGCTAACTGTCGATGCGCTTGATTAAAATTGGGATTCAGCTTTAATGTCATCTGCAGTTGCTCCACTGCTTGCGACCATTGTTCTTGTTGTAAATGCAATAAGGCTAAGTTGTAGTGCGCTTGTGGAAAATGCGTGTCGTACTGAATCGCTTGTTCGTAATGCTGTTTGGCTAAATCGCCTTGCACTTGAAGGTAATAGCATCGTCCAAGCGTGTTATGCGCCGTTGCGTACGTCTCATCGATGGTCAGTGCTTCGGATAAGGTCTGAATTGCGTCAGTGATATTATTTTGACGTAACAACACATTTGCCAAGCTGTTATGTAAGCTGGGTTGGTTGGGGTTGTTATTGATTGCATCACGCAAGCATTTTTCTGCCGCCTGGAATTCTTCTTGTTGCGTTAACGCCATGCCAAGCAAATGGCAGGCTTCCAAGTGATGAGGGTCTTGTTTGATTAAAGATCGATAGGCTTTGACTGCACCCTCAAGGTCATGTTGCTGGTGCAGTGCTTTAGCTTCATCAATGGATAGTGAAGGCTTAGCCATGCTGACGATCCACATTAATAGCTTGGCTTAATTGAAATACCGCCATGGCATAATTAATGCGAGGGTTATAGCGCATGATGGCATTGAAGTTCTTAAACACTAACCAATAATCGGGTGTTGCTGTACTGCCCATATTCACTAAGGCTGCCATGGTGTTGGGGTTGAGTGATTGAGTGCAAGCTGACGAAACCTGACGTTGTGCATACCAGGCGAGGGTGTGTTGTGGTTGGGTGTTTTTGCTCACCAGTGTGGGAGTGATGGTTTTATTAGGTTTGATCGAGCAGGCGACGGGTTGGTTGCGTTGCCAGCCGGCATCTTTCAAAAAGTTACCTACGCTCATGATGGCATCATCGTGATCGGTGAAGAGATTAACAGGCGCTTGTTGTGATTTACCAGGAACGGCGTAGTGATTATAACTGGACGGCATGAATTGTGGTATGCCGAGTGCGCCAGCGTATGAGCCTTTGAGTGTGGTGATCGGTAAATCATTTTTAAGGCTGAGTATGATGTATTGCTGCAATTCTTTTTGGAAGAATTTAGCGCGTGGTGGGTAGTGGAAAGCTAAGGTGCCTAATGCATCTAATACATTGTAAGAACCTGTGTGTTTGCCGTAAAAACTTTCAACACCAATGATGGCTGTGATGGTGTTTTGATCGACGCCAAACTGTTGGTAGGCTTGTTGAAAGGTATTGGCATGTTGAGTTTGATAAAATTGACCGCCATGAATGCGAGGAGTTGTTATAAAATGTGAGCGGTACTTTTGCCAGCTTAATGCTTCATAGGGTGTCGTCATTTTTTTGATGATGTCAGGATTGTATTGGATGTTTTCAACGATGTTGGTCACTTGCGCTTGAGGGATTTTAAATTGCTTTGAGACCGTTTGAACAAAGACCTGCTCATTCGCTGTGAGTGAGTGATTAGCAACACCCAATGCAGGTAAGCTGATTGCAGCGATAAGCGCTAAGATAGGAGATGTTTTTTGCAGGGTTGTCCTGTTATAAGTCATGGAAGTTCCTTTGTAAGTTAGCTAGACCAGAGTTTTTTATGGGTTTGAATCGACATGATGATACCAAAGGCCATCATGGTTGTGATCATTGAGCTTCCCCCATAACTGACTAACGGTAATGGTACCCCGACCACCGGTAAGATGCCAATGACCATGCCAATATTTATGCATGCGCAGGTCATAAAAGTAAGACTCAAGCTTCCTGCAAGTAACCGGGTAAAGGTACTTTGTGCTTGAATACTCATACTGGCACAACGTAAAAAAATAAAGGAGTAAATGCCTAACAACAAGCAGCAGCCAATTAATCCCCATTCTTCAGCCGCTACGGAAAAAATAAAATCGGTGGTATGTGCTGGTAAAAAAGAGAGGTGAGACTGTGTGCCTTGAAGCCAGCCCTTTCCTGTGAATCCACCAGAGCCAACGGCAATTTTTGATTGAATAATGTTATACCCAGTACCGAGAGGGTCCTTTTCGGGGTGTAAAAAAGTTTCAATACGTTGTTTTTGATAGTCATGCAGCGTGTGCCAAAGAATTGGGGTAGTAATCAGTGCTGCTAGAACACCAAACAAGATGATTTTTCTATCAAGACCACCAAGCAAGATGACAAAACTCCCTGCGCTAGCAATCAAGATGGCAGTACCAAGATCCGGTTGTTTGGCAATCAACAGTGTGGGTACCAATAAAATAATCGCGCTTAAACTGACTTTATGTAAAGGCGACCAGCGTTCATGCTCTTGCCATAGCCAAGCCAGCATCATTGGCATGGCGAGTTTCATAATTTCAGAGGGCTGTATTTGCACTGCGCCATAGCCCACCCATCGCGTTGCGCCTTGGCTTGTGTGACCAACAAACAGTACCAGTAGTAGCAGTAGTAACCCAAGGCAGTATAGCCAGGGTGCAGCTGTTTTAAAGTAGCGCGGTGGTATTTGAGAGCAGCTCAGTAGAACAACGAAGGCAAGAAAATAGTGCAGAATTTGATGCTTGACGAGCAGCAGGTGTTGGTTGCTAGCACTGTAAAGATTGAACAAGCCAAGACCGGATAAGGCAAGTAATCCAGTAAATAACAAAGGGTCAATATGACAGTGAGACCAGCGCCATTGTCGGATTTTACGCGATAAGCGAGCTTCGTAGGAATGGTCAAGATAATGTGGCCTGCGCATAGGAGATGTCGTCATATAAACGTAAAACAGAGCACAGTGTAGCACTGTTTGGCGCTTTGTGGGGAGAGGGGCTGAGTATTAGGATTCTTCTAATAAGCTGCGTAACATCCAGGCATTCTTTTCATGCACCGTCATACGGTCGATGAGCATGTCAGCAGTTGGTTGATCCTGATACTTCTCGGCGATTGGGATCAGTTTTCTTGCACTTCTCACCACTTCTTCTTGTCCAAGCACTAATTGGCTGATCATTTCGCTGCTATGCACGTGATTCTTTTCTTCCTTAACCGTTGTGATCTCTGAAAATTGAGAATAACTGGCAGGAACATAAAAGCCGAGTGCTCGTATACGTTCAGCGATCTCGTCAATCGCAATGGCTAATTCAAGGTATTGTTTCTCGAATAGTTGATGAAGTTCAGAGAAAAGTGGCCCTTCCACATTCCAGTGAAAGTTGTGTGTTTTTAGGTACAGTGTGTAGCTATCTGCGAGTACTTTAACGAGACCATTCGTAATTTCTTCACGATGCTCGTCTGATATTCCGATATGAATGTCCATAGTCTTCTCCGCATTAAATTGAATGGATATATACTTTAATTATAGCTTATTTTTGTCACATTTGTGAAAAATTGTAAAGGTTTTATCCATCTGTTTTATTATAAGAAAATAGATAGATTTACCCAGATTTTTTTGAACAGGCAATTTTTCGATGGTAGTAGCAGTTAGGGAAATCCAATATATTTTTAAAACGTGTGAATCATTCTTAACTTTAATGACGAGCGTATCAGAACTTAATCATCGATCGAATCGAGCATCAACACGTGGTAAATCATGATTATACTTGGAGTATGATCCATAACTTGTTGTCGAAAGTAATTGTTTATGAGTTATTTTTAGACAATTGGCTGAGTTCATCTGTGTTGTGCGTACCATCTAGGCAATGTGTGAGGTAGTAGGTGGTGATGAGGCCCGCGATACGATCGGCCCCTCCATCATGTTCAATGACTAATGCCAGTGCGATTTTAGGTTGTTCTACGGGTGCAAAATCAATAAACAGGTGATTGTTACGAAGTTTCCATGGCACATTATTTTGAACATACACCTCATCACGATGGTGGCCATATACCTGCGCAGTACCGGTTTTAGCTGCAACCGTATAGTTGTGTGGGCCAAAATAGCGTGCTGTTCCATGAGGGCTGCGTACCACATCTTGTAATGCATCAATGACGATGTCCCAGTTATGTGGATCATTGAGTGTAATTGTCGAGATGAGTTGAGGTTTGATTAATGTGGATTGATCAGATTTAGTTTGAATAGAGTGAACGAGATGAGGTTGGAAGTGTTTTCCGTGCATGGCTAGTGTAGCGGTTGCACTAGCAAGTTGCAGTGGCGTAACGAGTAACGAGCCTTGGCCGATGCCAGTGATCACAGTATCACCGGTATACCAGGGCGAGCCTTGGTGAGAGACTTTCCAATCGGGTGATGGAATGGTGCCATCGAGTTCTGAGGGAAGGTTGATATGAGTGAGTGAACCAAAGCCAAATGTTTTTAGTGTGTGATCAATAAGAGCAATACCCATCTTAGTTGAAAGCCAGTAAAAAAACGTATCGCACGAGACCATCAGTGCTTTGCTGATGTTCACTTTACCATGGCCTTGTGGTTTCCAGTCTCGAAACTTATGGGTGCTATTGGGCAGAGTGAACCAACCTGGATCGTTAATATAAGTTTCAGGAGTGATGATGCCGTTATCTAATGCAGAAACCGCGTAAAAAGGCTTGATGGTTGAACCGGGTGAATAGAGACCTTGAATTGTTTTGTTGTAGAGAGGGTGATGTGGGTTATTCGATAATGATTGGTACTCTTTGATACTCATACCTTGAGAAAATAAATTAGTATCGTAAGTGGGTGTCGAGACCATTGCGAGAATTTCGCCGTTACTTGGGTCAATGGCAACGACTGCTGCTGACAGCTTGCCCAATGTCTTTATGATGAAGTCTTGTAGGCGACTGTCTATGGTGAGGTGGAGCGTACTGCCAGAGGCGGCTAATTCCTGACCAAGCGAATGAATAATTTTTCCTCGAGCGTCGATCTCAACTTGCTCGATACCTGTTTTCCCGTGAAGTGAGTTTTCTAGACCTTTTTCAATGCCCGTTTTACCGATGTAGTTCGTGCCGCGATAATTTTCCGGTATGACGTGAGTAAGATCGTTCGCATTCACCTTGCCAACATATCCGACAACACTGCTCCCGATCGATTCGAGTGGGTATTCACGTTGCCATAAAGTCTCGATGGAAACACCAGGAAATCGATACGCGTTAACGTAGAACTGATCCATCTGTTGTTCATTAAGTTTTATGGGAAGCGGTGCAAGGTCATAAGCATGGTATTGGTTCAAATGACGTTTGAAGCGTTCGATGATGGTGTCATTGATATTGAGAAGTTTTTGCAGCTCTTGTAGCGTCTTGTTCATGTCTTTAATTTTGCTGGGAATTAAACTGAGCGTGAAGCTAGGAGCGTTTTTTGCTAATAATACGCCATGACGATCGTAAATGAGTCCTCTCTCGGGGGTGATTGCCTTTATGTTTAAAAAGTTCTTTCGAGAGAGTGTGATGTATTGTTTGTGATCAATAATCTCGAGATAAAAGAGTCGGCCCAGTAAAACTAGTAGAACGACGCATACACAGACCAACAAATGCGTGAAGCGACGTTTAAAAATAGCTTGGTCTTGTTGGTGTTTCATGTGTCAGTGGGAGGTATAAAAACATTTTTGAGTATCAATCTAACATGTTTCATCAGCGATGATAAGGATGGTTTTTATGGATGCTCCATGCGCGGTAGAGCTGTTCGGCCACAACGACTTTTACGAGTGGGTGTGGCAGTGTTAATGCGGAAAGCGACCATTTTGTATCTGCTTTTTTGAGGCATTCCTCAGAGAGACCTTCAGGGCCACCAATCAGTAAGCAAATGTCCTGATGGTGATCGTGCCAGTGCAGCAGTTTTTCTGAAATGTTCAATGTGGAGACAGTGAGACCAAGTCGATCGAGCACGACAACATGACTGCCTGGTGGGATGGCCTGTAAAATACGCTTTCCTTCTTGCTCTAGCACCTGTGCTATCGAGGCATTTTTGCTACGTTTAATCGATGGAATGCTGATGCATGTTAATTGATAGTCTTTAGGAAGGCGTTTTGCATAAGTCTCGAAGCCGCTTGTAGCCCATGCAGGGGGGCTATTCTCAATCGCGATTAAGGTGATTTTCATGAACAGTTAGTTGTGTTGTTGTCTAGAAGACTCTGTCATGTTCCATAGCTTTTCTATGCTATAAAATTCCCGTGTCTCGGCGAGCATGATGTGTACAACGACATCAACAAAATCTATTAAAATCCACTCGCTATTTTCATCACCTTCGGTACTAAGCGCTCGTTCGCCTTTTTGTTTGGCAAGTAGGCTCACTTTTTCTGCAAGCGTCAGCGCATGACGTTTGGATGTGGATGTGCAAACAACAATACTGTCAGTGACATCAGTTAGATGTGTGACATCAAATGACTTAATGTCTATTGCTTTGTTATCATCAAGGGCTGCAACAACGAGTTCATGCAGGGCCTTGGAGCTGAGTGTATTGGTGTTCATGTTGTATCCAGTGATCAGAAAAGAAAGCATCTTATCGAAAAACTTGAACTGCCGCAATGCGGCCTGTCAATTAGCGCGTGTCATGATCATCATGGTGATTTAAATCAATTCGCGTATACTACTCACCCATAATATTAATATGAATGGAGGCATCATGGCACAACAAAAAGTCACACTAGAACATCAGCAGGTTTTTTCTAAGTCTAAAGTGTGGCAGGCCCAGCGTCGTTATTACGATCAGTCTGGTATTGATGCATGGTCTGGTGATGTGCCTTGTTATATCACAACAAACCCATTTATTGCGTATCACTACGCCGCAGTCGTGGCCGCTTTTATCGAAGACTGGCAAAAGACGCATCTTTCGGATGATATCGATCAGCCTTTTTATTGCGTTGAAATCGGTGCTGGCCATGGGCAGTTTGGCTTTTATTTTCTAAAAAAGCTCCAAGAAATCATGCATGCTAAAGGTGTTCAAAAAATACCTGTTTGCTATGTCATGACAGATTTTACTCAGACCAATATCGAGTTTTGGAAAAAGCACCCAGCATTAACCGAGTTTGTAGAGTCTGGCCTGCTGGATTTTGCTCAATTTGATTTTGAGAATGATGATACTTTGCATTTGATTCATCAGGATCGTGTTGTTGCCAGAGGTGATATTCATCAACCGGTTGTTGTTTTTGCAAACTACCTTTTTGACTCGATTGTTACCGATGTTTTTCGTGTTAGTGATGGACGAATGGAAGAGACATTGGTTTCATTGACTGCTCATGCCTCAAATGTTGACGAGCTCGGCCCAAAGGATTGGGAAGCCGTAGACTTTTCTTTTTCTCATGCGCCAATGGCGGAGGATTATTACCAGCATGTGGATTTTGATCGGCTACTGAACAGTTACCGTACATTATCGGACGGTACGCATTTGCAGTTTCCTATAGGTTCATTACGCGGATTGGAGAATCTTAAAAAGTTATCGAATGATCAGATGCTCTTGTTGAGTTCTGATAAAGGCTATGTCAGTCGTGATGAGATAGATGGCCTTGAGCCTCCTGAATTTGCAATCCATGGTAGTTTTTCTTTAATGGTAAATTTTCATGCGCTTGGGGAGTATTGTCGCTCTCAGGGTGGTGATTGTCAGATTCCTTATGCGATTGATGGTTTTGTCTCAGGATTGTTTTTGATGGGTATGACGCTTGATGCGCTACCTGCAACGCAATTGGCTCAAACCGCTAATATCATGGCTTTTGGACCAGCTGAGTTTTTTTGTTTTTACGAGCACATGGAGCCTATCCTCGATAAGCAGCCTTTAAAAACCATTGCGGCGTATTTATCACTGTCGCGTTGGGATCCTTATATTTATGAGCAGGTGAGTGACCGAATCAATGAGCTGATTGACGATGCTGATGAGGACTTAGTTCAGTATTTAACCGAACATTTACCAAAGGTTGTCGATCAGTTTTATTACTTACCCGATAGTCATGACATTCTGTTCGATCTTGCTGTGTTTTATCATGAAGCTGAAGACTACTCACGTGCGATATCTTTTTATGAACGGTCATCTCAATATTTTGAACCGACGTATGCTTTACATTTTAACTGGGGTTATAGTCTATATTACTCTGGCCAACAGAATGCCGCTTTGAAGCATTTCGAAGAAGCCTTGGTTTTACAAAAAGGTGATAAAGATGCCGAAGAATGGATTGCTCGTTTAGCTCAAGAGCTCATAGTGAATTAAAGTTTTATTAGGGATAGATATGCGATTGATTGGTGTCTGGGAATCACAAAAAGCATTGCTCAGGTTTTCTCAATACTTGAAATCACTATCCATCGATTCCAAAGTGATGTCCCATAATGATCAATTTGAGTTGTGGGTCATCAGAGATAACGATCTCGAAGTGGCCCGTTCCGAATGGGAGTTATTTATCACTTCACCAGATGATACTCGATATCGTGTTCGTTACACGGTGAAGCCATCTCGAGATCGTGCGTTACAGTCTCATTACAGGCGTTATTTCAAACGAGCACATGGTAACAGTTTAACCATCACAATTATTATCATTTCCATATTAGTTTTTATCTTACAGAACGCATTGTGGCCTGGTGTTATTAATGAATTACTGATTGTGTCACCCGGGAAATCTATCATGCAGTCATGGTTGACAAGTCCGTGGAGGTTGCTGACGCCAGTCTTTCTTCATTTTAGTGTGTTACACATACTTTTCAATCTGTACTGGCTATACGATTTGGGAAGTTTAGTAGAAGAAAAAGAGTCACGCCTGTTTTATATCATACTGATGCTGGGTACAGCACTATTTTCTAACGTTGCCCAATTGTTTCTATCAGGTCCTGCTTTTGGTGGTTTGTCTGGTGTCGTCTATGGGTTATTCGGTTATTTATGGTTTCTCTCTTCTTACCGTCCATGGTCGGGTTATTATGTACGCTCAGATATTATGTATTGGTTGGTTGGATGGTTGCTACTCGGTTTCATGGGATTTTTAGGACCGGTTGCTAATTGGTCTCATTTAGGCGGTCTGTTGTCTGGGGTCGTGATAGCTGGTATAAAAAGTAGTGGACGTTAAGCTGTAGCAGTCAGCCGCAAAAGTACCTTGCTTAAGGAAGAGCGTGTGAAAAAAATAATAATACGTACTAAAGCTGTCAGTGGTTACCTTAGGGTATGGCGTTGCTGTGTCGTATTTGGACTGTTGTGCTCTCTTCCTTTTATGATGGTCTATAAATACTTCGTCTCTTTGAAAAGTAATTCTAAGACGTTATTTTTTTTTAGAAAATGGAGGCACTCCCCGAGCTCGGTCGGTGCAGTTTTTCCTAGTTCAGTTTATTTGTCTCGAAAGCTTGCTCATTTGGCTTCGACTCATTATCAATCAGGGTGGGTGGTTGAACTGGGTGCTGGATTAGGCGCAATCACACACGCATTAACTGAGGCTGGAGTTCCACCTGGGCGCTTAATTGCTGTCGAGCAATCGACCGAGATGGTCGATCGGCTGCGTTTAGCTTTTCCTGACGTTCATGTTGTTCATGGAGGCGCGGAAGAGTTATCTGCAATATTGAGTTCGTTCTGTGCATCAGTGGAGGTCGTTGTTTCGAGTTTGCCAATAAGGTTGTGGTCAAAGGGTAAGCGTGCTGAAATATTTTCACAGATTAGTCATGCGCTTGGTGAGCACGGTATTTATCTGCAGTATACCTACGCTATCACCGAGAGGCGTAACCTTTATCCAGATAGCTTTGCATTACAATCATCAAAGATTGTCTGGCGTAATCTGCCGCCTGCAAAAGTCGATTGTTTAGCGATCTCATCCCAGTGAGTTGTGCCTTAACCATCTCAAAATCAAGGTGTTCAAAATAAGCTCATATGGGGTTTTTTGGAGAGATAATTAGTGTTTTTTGCTACTGTAATACCCACGTTTGTGGTAGTATATTCGCCTTAAAATCTGTTTAACGTAGGGCGCGCTATTATGGACCAGTTGGCCAAAGAAATTACCCAAGTCACCATTGAAGATGAGTTGAAACAATCTTATTTAGATTATGCCATGAGTGTAATTGTTGGCCGTGCTTTGCCTGACGTGAGAGACGGATTAAAGCCTGTTCACCGACGGTCTTTGTATGCGATGAATGAGCTAAAAAATGACTGGAATAAACCCTATAAAAAGTCTGCACGTATTGTGGGTGACGTAATTGGTAAATACCATCCTCATGGCGATACATCAGTGTACGATACTATTGTTCGAATGGCTCAACCCTTTAGTTTGCGTTACCTCCTAGTTGATGGTCAGGGTAACTTTGGATCAGTCGATGGTGATTCCCCTGCAGCGATGCGTTACACCGAAGTGCGCATGACTAAAATGGCCCATGCTTTACTTGCAGACCTGGATAAAGAAACGGTCGACTTTTCTCCTAATTATGACGGTACTGAGCTGATACCTAATGCCTTACCGACACGCATCCCTAATTTGTTGGTGAATGGTTCATCGGGTATTGCTGTGGGTATGGCAACGAACATACCACCGCACCATTTAGGTGAAACGATAGACGCTACCTTGGCTCTGATTGATAATCCTGAGATTGATCTAATGGGTCTCATGCAGTTCATGCCTGGGCCTGATTTTCCAACGGGTGGGATCATCAATGGTCGAGCTGGAATATTATCAGCCTATAAAACTGGCCGTGGCCGGATCTACGTGCGAGGTAAAACGCATATTGATACTAATGACAAAAATAATCGTTCTTCGATCATTGTCACCGAGCTCCCTTATCAGGTGAATAAAGCGCGGTTACTCGAAAAAATTGCTGAGCTGGTGCGAGAGAAGAAAATTGAGGGTATCAGTGGTTTGAGGGATGAGTCAGACAAGCAAGGAATGCGCATGGTGATCGAGGTGCGCCGCGGCGACCAACCCGAAGTTGTGCTGAACAATCTATTCATTCACACACAATTGCAATCAGTGTTTGGTATAAACATGGTGGCACTGAGTGACGGACAGCCAAAATTGTTACATTTAAAAAGTGCTTTGTCGGCTTTTATTGATCATCGTCGAGAAGTTGTTACTCGTAGAACTTTATTCGATTTGCGCAAGGCACGTGAACGTGCGCACTTGCTTGAGGGGCTTGGCATTGCTCTAGCTAATATTGATGATGTGATTGCTATGATCAAAGCGGCGCCATCACCGGCTGTGGCTAAAGAGCAATTGTTATCACAAGCTTGGCCTGCGGGTTCCGTATCTGCATTATTGCAACAATCCGGTAGAACTTTGACTCGACCTCAAGACCTAGCCTCAATGTTCGGTTTGCTAGACGACGGATATCACTTATCCCCTCAGCAGGCGCAAGCAATTCTTGATCTTAGACTGCATCGTTTGACTGGCCTTGAGAAAGATAAAATTCATAATGAATACAATGCCTTAATAGATATTATTCATAGCTTGATTAAGATACTGGAAGAGCCTGATGAGCTTCACCGAGTGATTCGCGAAGAGTTATTAGAAGCAAAATCGCAGTTTAATGACGAGCGGCGCACTGAGATTGTCGACACTCAAGAGGATCTAACAGCAGAGGATTTAATTACCGAAGAGTTGTTGGTGGTCACCTCGTCAGAGCAAGGCTATGTCAAGACACAGTCTCTAGATAGTTATCAAGCTCAGCGCAGAGGAGGGCGTGGTAAAATAGCAACGTCGGTTAAAGATCAAGACTTCGTGCGTCATGTCATGATTGCACATTCACACGATACATTGCTGTGTTTTTCCTCACTAGGTAAAGTCTACTGGTTAAAAACCTATCAGATACCACAAAGTGGACGTCAGTCTCGTGGTCGCCCAATCATTAACTTGCTGCCTCTGGTTGCTGAAGAAGTCATCACGGCAATTCTTCCAGTTAAGGCATTTGTGGATAATCAGTTCGTCTTGATGGCAACCGCTCAAGGTGTTGTTAAAAAAGTAGCGTTGAAAGAATTTGAGCGTCCACGTTCTAATGGAAAAATAGCACTGGATATTGTGGAAGGTGACCGATTAGTAGGAGTTGACCTTACTGATGGGCAACAAGAGATTATGTTGGTTTCAGATGCGGGTAAAGCGATACGATTTAATGAAAGTCATATTCGCGTCATGGGAAGAAATGCCCGCGGGGTTCGTGGGATTCAGCTGAAGGCAGATCAAGAAGTGATAGCGCTCATTATTGTTGATGAATCTCGAACCTTATTGACGGCTACAGAGAATGGCTATGGTCAACGGACAGCATTACAAGATTATCGATCGATTGGCCGAGGTGGTCAGGGAGTTATTGCGATTCAAGTCAGTGATCGTAACGGTCGAGTTGTCGCAGCTACTCAAGTGTCAGAACAAGACGATGTTTTATTGATCAGCAACGGTGGCACTATGGTTCGAACTCGCGTGGATGAAATTTCGGTATTGGGTCGTAATACTCAAGGTGTTCGATTAATTCACTTGTCTAAAGATGAAGTTTTGGTCGGTCTTGAGGGTTGTGATCTATTAGATGCCCCCTCTGATTCAAGTAATGCTGAGGACCCGATTGACACACAAGCTGAGGAAAAATAAGTGAATCGTGCAATTAATTTTTCAGCTGGCCCAGCCATGTTACCTGAGCCAGTCCTTAGTCAGATGCAGAACGAGTTGTTGGACTTTCAAGGTAGTGGTATGTCTATCATGGAAGTTTCTCATCGAGGCCAGTTATTTGGCTCAGTGCAAGAAGAGATTGAAAGAGATCTTTCTTCATTGTTAGATCTACCCCCAGACTATCGCATTATCCTCATGCATGGTGGCGCGCAAGCGCAATTTTCAATGATTCCTATGAATTTTTGTAATCATAACAATGCTGCACCGGCTTACATACAAACAGGTCACTGGGGGCGACTAGCGGTTAAGGCTGCTCGGCAATACGTCAATCCGTGCCTGATTGATCAATCAGGCTCAGTGACTATGCCTGAATCTGGTTGGAATATTCCCGATGATGCGTCTTACGTTTACACGGTTGATAATGAAACCGTTAATGGGATTGAGTTTAACCATCCTCCTAGTGTCGGAGATATTCCATTGATTTCAGATATGTCATCCAACTTTTTATCTCGGCCTGTTGATTTGACAGATTATGGGATGGTTTTTGCCTGTGCGCAGAAGAATTTAGGGATTGCTGGAGTAACAGTTGCTATTGTTTCAGAGGAATTGTTAGCGCGAGAAGTGCTACCTTTTACACCGCCACTGTATGCCTATCGTGAGGTGCTAGCAAAATCATCTACACCCAATACACCGGCGACGTTTAGTTGGTATGTGATGGGTTTGGTATTGAAATGGGTTAAAGCACAGGGTGGTTTGTCTGCAATGAACGAGCTAGCCGTTGAACGGTCTCAGTTGTTGTATGACTTCATTGACTCTTCGAGTTTTTATCATGCTCCTGTGGAAGAGGTATCGCGTTCACGCATGAACGTGCCTTTTTTATTGGCCGATGAGGCGCTTCAAGATGCATTTCTCAAGCAAGCAGAAGCGGTCGGATTAACCCATTTAAAGGGTCACAAAGCTGTTGGTGGCTGTCGAGCTAGCTTGTATAACAGTATGACTGTACCAGGAGTGCAGTCGTTGATTGCCTTTATGAAAGCATTTGAAAAGCAAGCATGATCTCATTTATTAGGTTATAAATTCATTATATTTACATGATAAATAACGGTTTCATACTGATTCATTGTCTCTGTCAGTATCATGGGTTATTGTGTAACAGGAGAAATTATGGTGATTCCAGTAATAACTTTAGACGGGTTGAGTGGGAGTGGTAAAGGAACATACTCTCAAATGTTAGCAAAAGCGCTGGGTTGGCATTACTTGGATAGTGGAGCACTTTTTCGTGCAGTCGGCTGGTCTGTTTTACACTATCAAGTGGATTATCAAGATAATAACGCTCTCGCAACATTACTAAGCTCTCTCGATGTGGTGATGTATTCGTCACCCAAAGATGGTCATTTTCAGTTAACGTGTGATGGTCGTGATATTACTCATGAAATACGCTCTGAGTCTGTGAGTTCCATGGCCTCTAAATCTGCAAAAATACAATCGGTTAGAGATTTTATTTTAAGTTTGAATAGAGGTTTTAGAAAACCTCCCGGCTTGGTTGCAGATGGTCGTGATATGGGGACAGTGGTGTTCCCTGATGCCGTCTTGAAGTTCTACCTAGAGGCAGACACTGCGACTCGAGCACAACGTCGCCAAGTTCAGTTGAAAGCCAAGGGGATAAGTGTTAGCCTGCGCGATGTTCAAGAAGAGCTGATGCGTCGTGATGAGCGTGATCAATCACGGGATATTGCCCCTGCTGTGCCTGCCGATGATGTGATACGTGTGAGTACAGTCGATTTAAGCATTGATCAGGTTTTTGATCAGCTGATGCAGCATGTTCATTGTGAAATCAACGAATCTTGAAATTAGGGGACTACCGCATATCGCGGTAGTTATGCAAATAACATTCATGCATTTTTGCATGATCAACCGCTTGCGTATCAGGTGAATTGCAAACCTGTAGTGACAAGCATGGACTATTTATGACAACAATGATTGAAAATTTTTCTGATTTATTCGAACAAAGCGTATCCTCGTTAGATATGAGACCAGGAACACTGGTCAAAGCGACCATCGTCGATGTTCGACCAGATCGTATTACTGTTAATGCAGGATTAAAATCCGACGCTGTAATTTCCTCCGATGAATTTCGTGGCCGTGAATTACCTCAGGTAGGTGATGATATTGAAGTGGTCATCGTCAATGTAGAGAATGGGTTCGGGGATACACGTCTCTCTTACGAAAAAGCTGTTCGTGCCAGAGTCTGGGCGGAGCTAGAGAAAGTTCACGAAGATGGCGAAATCGTCATGGGGACTATCATAGAGCGTGTTAAAGGTGGTTTCACCGTTGATGTGAAAACTATTAAGGCATTCTTACCAGGATCGCTGGTGGATGTGAAACCTGTCAGAGATTTAGCTTACCTTGAAGGCAAAGAGCTAGAGTTCAAAGTGATCAAGATGGATCAGAAGCGTAACAATATCGTGGTATCGCGTCGTGCTGTGATGGAGGCTGAAACGAGCGCTGAGCGAAGCGCCCGCTTAGAACAGCTTCAGGAAGGTCAAGAAGTCATGGGTGTTGTTAAAAATATCACTGATTACGGTGCATTTGTCGATTTAGGCGGTGTTGATGGTCTTTTACACATCACGGATATTGCTTGGAAACGTGTGAAACACCCAAGTGAGATGATTTCTGTTGGTCAGGAATTGAAGGTTAAGATTCTAAAATTCGACCGTGAGAAAAATCGTGTCTCGTTAGGTTTGAAGCAACTAGGCGACGATCCATGGTTGAATATCGCCCGTCGTTATCAAACAAACAGCCGTGTTTTTGGTAAGGTGACAAACATCGCTGATTATGGTTGTTTCGTCGAGCTGGAAGAAGGCGTTGAAGGTCTTGTGCATATGTCTGAGCTCGATTGGACTAACAAAAATATTCATCCTAGCAAAGTGGTACAGCCTGGTGACGAGATCGAAGTCATGGTTCTAGAGGTCGACTCTGATCGTCGTCGTATCTCACTCGGTATCAAGCAGTGTAAACAAAACCCTTGGCAAGAATTTGCCGATAAGTTCCAAGAAGGTGACAAGGTTAGTGGGCATATCCGATCCATGACTGATTTTGGTGTATTTATTGGTTTAAACGGAGACATTGACGGTTTGATTCACTTGTCGGATCTATCATGGTCTGAGTCGGGTGAAGACGTTGTTCGTACGTTGAATAAAGGACAGGAAATCGAAGCAGTTATTCTGTCAATTGATGCAGAGCGCGAGCGTATTTCATTGGGTGTTAAGCAGTTAGAAACAGATCCATTAGCAGAGTATTTAACTGCTCAGGGTGAAGGTGCTGTGATAACGGCTAAAGTAAAAGAAATCCATGAAAAACATGCTGTTTTTTCACTGAATGACGATATGGATGCTGTTATGCGTATTGCTGATTACAGCATTGAGCATACAGACAGTCTGTCTGACGTATTAACGGTGGGTGAAGAAGTGGATGTAAAGCTCATGTTCATCGATAAAAAGGCTCACCAGTTGGTTGTCTCAAGGAAAGCACTGTTAGAAGGAAAAACTTCTGGCGGTTCTTCTGCTCCTCAAAAACCTGTCGTTCCTACCAAAACGACACTAGGTGATCTATTGAAAGAGCAGATGAACAATAAAGACAGTTAATAGCTTTCTTTGTTTGCTGAATCAATGCCGCTGCTTGAATCTGTTAAGCTAGTCGGTAAAATGAACCCAGTAATGGCTCATGCTGTTACTGGGTTTTGTTTGATAGCGATAAAATGTTTGTAAAAAGTGTAGGGAAAGCCGATGAAATATATCGTGACGTTATTCTGGTTGATGGTTGCTACTTTAATGATTCTATTTACCACAATGAATGCATTTTCGGTGACTCTGCACTATCCATCCGGTTCATTCAAAATATTTCTCCCGTTATTATTGTGCATGATCTTATTCGCAGGCGCCATGTTGGGGCTATGTGCTGTGGTACCCTGGTTTATTCGCGCTAAGTCAAAAATGATGAAGTTAAAAGGTGAGCTTAAGCAGTCCCAAAAAGAGTTAGACAACTTAAGAAAACTGCCACTTACGGATAGCTAATCAATGACTTTTTTCGCATATGTTTTTTTCCCATTAGTCGCATTAGGTGCTTGGCTGTTTGGTCGTCGTTCAAATTTACATGAACGCTTAGGATTTCCTGTCAGGTTTCAACGGGATTATTTTCGGGGCTTAAATTTCCTCATTAACGAGCAGCCTGATAAGGCCGTGGATGTTTTTATTAAACTGATGGAAATCGATAGTGACACCGTTGAGACGCATCTTGCGTTAGCTGGATTATTTCGTCGTCGTGGTGAAGTGGATCGTGCTATTAAGATTCATCAGAATTTGATTGCAAGACCACAGCTGGATCAGCATCATCGCCATCAAGCTTTATTAGCGCTAGGTGAAGATTATTTAAGTGCCGGTGTTTTAGACCGCGCAGAAAAGATTTTTCTGGAGTTGTCTGAACAAGATAAACAAGACGGGCAGAGTCTCACTTTGCTGCTACAGATCTATCATTTAGAGAAAGAATGGAATAAGGCAATTAAGATAGCGCAACGCTTGGCGGTATTTTCTGGTACCTCTTACCGGTTGCATATCGCACATTATTACTGCGAACTTTCCGATGATATGACTCGTAAGCATATGTTCCAGGAAGCCAAGCAGTATCTTCAAAAAGCACAAAGTATCGATCGACACTGTGTTCGCGCATACTTATTGGAAGCCAGAGCAGCCTTTTTAGAGAAAGATTTTTCATCGTGTATAAACGCATACCAGAGGGTCATGGACGAAGATCCTAACTATGTGTCAGAAATTCTCGATGACATGGCGGAGTCATATGCTCAATGTGGACGCGGCGATGAATTTTTTCAGTATCTCGAACGCGTCTTTTCCGAGACGCCATTTGTTGATGTTGCGAGTTATCTAGCGAAACAGCATCATCGTCAGCATGGTATACAAACTGCGATTGATTTTCTCGAGAATTATATGGCAAGTCATGGTTCCTTATGGGCACTGCCCCCTCTAATTCAGTGCTATGCTGACAGTGCCTCAGTACCAGATACTCAAAAATGGCTTAAGTTAGAGCGTCACTTAGATTCTATGATGTCGGGCCAGTCGACTTACCGGTGCTTACAATGTGGTTTCTCTGGAAAAACCTTGTATTGGTTATGTCCAAGCTGTCAAACCTGGTCAAGCACTAAACCTATTCGATCAATCGATGTATTGGCAAGGAAACCAGTGTTATGAGTCTAGCGAGGTTGCCAATTATCATTGCCTTGGATCAGGACACCGATAGCCAAGTAATGTCCTTTGTACGGCAATTATCGCCATCGCAATGTCGACTCAAAGTTGGCAAATATTTATTTGTTCGTTATGGCGCTCATTTGATTGAGCAGTTAATGAGTTTAGGCTTTGAGATTTTTCTAGATCTTAAGTTTCATGATATCCCTCATACGGTGAGGCAGGCTTGTCAGGCTGCTGCTGAGTTGGGAGTCTGGATGTTAAATGTGCATTGTCAGGGGGGGGAGGCGATGCTTCACGCAGCAGTGGAGGGAGTCAACCGTGCTGCATCCTCACAACGCCCCTTACTGGTTGGCGTCACCTTATTAACTAGTTTAAGAGCTCAAGACCTTCATGCATTAAAGTTCGAAGCATCGGTCGATGAGCTAGTGTGTCACTATGCGAAGATGGCAGAGCAGGCGGGTTTAGACGGCGTGGTGTGTTCAGCGCAAGAAGCTCAGCGATTACGCCAACAATGTTCAGAATCTTTTACTCTGGTAACGCCAGGGATTCGTTTGTTGCCATCGGATTCTGATGACCAGCATCGCATTCAAACACCACAACAAGCCCTGAGCAATGGTGCGGATTATTTAGTGATTGGCCGTCCGATCACTCAATCGCTGGATCCTCTTGCTCAGTTGACAGCATTGAGTATGGTTGTAGCTCAACCAACTTAGTCATCATACCTTCAGAGTTGCCATCGCTCGCGCACTAGTGCAGGCCTATATTATTTTGATCATGTATTAGGTCTCATAAAATACCCAATTACATGTATTTAATACTTTTTTTACTTTTTAAATTTAATAATACATTAATATTAATCATGTAAAATAATCATTTATACGATGAATGAATGATTAAAACATGCCTAGCCACACCTCCAACCCCGATACTGCTATAAAGGAATCTGTAGTCAATCCATCTGAGTCTGCCGATAGGCTTTCAGTTGAATCTCGAGAAACTGATCAGCCTCTCTCGTGTCCATCAACACCTCCACCAAGAGAGCTTTCTCAAGAAGAGTTAGCGCGACTGGTTTTTTCAGAAAATTTTAATAGAGTCTGTGACGCCGAAATCGTGACAGTCAGTGGTCCCGCAATAATGCCTGATATTGATTCAAAGACACCCTCGAGTACGCATGCAGATATTGCTTATGAGTCTCTTGGTGGTGGAATTTCAGGAAAAGTCGTTGGCTGGTTTTGTAATGACCTGAATACCTCTGCTGTTGTCAAAAAGGGGGACATTCCATCTCTTAAGATAGAGTTTGAAGCTGGGAAAAAAGTGGATCCCAAATTTTTTATTCCAGCAAAGCGGTATGTTGAGAATGGCTCTGATCAAGCCCTAATCTCTTTTGATGAAAAAGGGGAATTCGATTTAATGAGTCTTTTTGAATCGAATGATAAGTTTAGTGTATTGACTACACAGTTTGTTGTTCGGCTATTTAATCTTCTAAATTCAGCCTTTGTGTCTCTATCGGATTCAAGGAATTGTCATCGAGATATTAAGCCAGAGAATCTCGTTTTGATGAAAGATGGTGAATTAAAGATTATTGACTTAGGTATGTTTTGCTCCATGAATGATCGGGTCGATCGATTGTGTGGTACCGAGATCTACGGATCTTTGTGGGTCGGTCTTCAGATGACGCTAAACAAAAAAGGTTTATCACGATTGATGGGTGACATGAAAGCGGAAGAGATGCATTATGATTACGGTTCAATTGCATGCGTAAAGCTACTATACGCAACTGCGTTATACCGAAAATCTTATGTTCATCGCAACCGGGCGCTTTCATCTATTATTAATCATTCGACTTATTTTTTTATGAACGATTTTATTCAAAAGCGACAAGCTCTTTTTGGTGCATCGGCACAGCTAATTCTAGCCTGTAAGGATCTATCATCTCAGTCATTAATCCCTCATTATCAACAGTGTTTTTTGAAGGTGCGTGACAACTACCAAAGGTGTATTGCTTCCCTCACAGCAATGCAAAGACTGTTAAAAGATCATAGCTCAAGTCCTGACTCAAAAACGTTGGGTTTGCTACTTTCTGATGCACAGTCAATGATACAAGAGGAGTTAGAGGAGTTCTCACGCTATATGGACCGATTGCTCTTTCCGTCAATGACTCAGGTAGCACCGCAATCTTCATCCTCCACGGCAACTATTTTCACGACGGGTACTAAGCGTCCAGCGAGTTGCGAAAATAACGATTCGTCTCTACAATCTGACAGCTCACCAAGTGGCTCGATTGATGCTAAGAAATCACGCCGATAAGTCTCTTTCTTGAGATGGCTTATTTCGGGTGATGCTGTGTGCTTTTTTTTGATATAGTCAGTTTTCAATTTAATACTCATTGAGCACATCATGAAGGCTTTACCATCGAGCGATGTTTTAGGCAAAAAAAGTACACGCTTTGCCAATCTTGCGGTGATTATCGAATGGTACGATTTTGGTTTATATACAGTTTTAAGCGCTTATCTATACACCATTTTTTTTCCACACCTAAGCTCGTCAATTAGTTCTCTGCTCATTCTCTTCATCTATTGGCTTGGCTATGTTGGTCGTATCCTAGGAGGTTGTATCTTCTCAAGGATGGCGGACACCTTCGGTCGTAAATCGACTTTTGTGATGAGCTCATTGTTGATGACATTGAGCACGTCATTGTTGGCCTGTCTACCGATCCATCATATCGATTCCCGCTGGTTATCAGCGCTATTTGTGACTATACGTTTATTACAGGGTGTCGCTTTGGGTATCGAATATCCTGGAGGTATGGTGTTTATCTATGAACATGCAACACCAGGTATGCAGTTCTCACAGCTATTACGTTCATCTTTTTTCTCGCAGTTAGGAGGACTCATTGGAGTTGCGGTCGGATATGTATTGACGTTATTGTATCACCATAAGGTTATAGTTGACTTTGCCTGGCGTCTCCCTTATATGTTGGCGGGTGTGTCAGGGATGATACTATTTGCGATACGCGTGTGTGCATCAGAGACTCCAGTTTTTTTATCATCTCGTGAAAAAAAATACTCCTTCAGCTACCTATCAACATTGAAGACTTTTTACCAACAGTTTTTGGGTTTTGTGATTACAATAATTATCCTTGAGGGTATGGTAAAGTTTTTGAGTATGGGGAACTTGTATTTTCATGCAAATTTTCATATCCCTTTACGCAGTTTATTTTTGTGCTCAACCATAAGCTATTCAGTGGTCATGACAACGATCTTTATACTCGCGAGTTATATGAAACAACCTCAAAGAGTTATACCTATACTCATTATTCTATCGATCACCTTAGTATTAGGAGCTTTCTTGTTATTTATGTCGTCTAGTGGCTTTTTGTTTATACTGGTAGTGGCTATGGTGTTATTATCCTGTACAGCCAGTGTTTATAATAAATTTGTCGTTTGCACGTTATGTGAATACTCATCAGTGAAATCACGTGTTTCTTTAATCGCGTGTTACAATAATTTCACTGTTTTCATTGCATCGTTATTCCCATTGCTGCTCAATGACCTTGTGAGCATTACGCATCAGCCATTACTAGTGCCGGAGATATTTATTATCTTATCTATTGGAGTGGCAATCTTTACGATAGCCAAGCTCACTCGAGCGTCTCATATGAAACAGAGCATATTCGGATGATTAGTATCACAGTGAGCCTATTAGGTTCTGTGTAAAAATATTTTCCTATTATATTCATAGTATGAATAGGTTAGTGTTTTTTTTAGAGCAGGAAAGTGCTCGATCAATTGTCTATAATAACGTTAGATAGGTGTCTCAATGGAAGCTTGTTAGAAATTTCGTTGAGTGCCATGTGGAGAAAAGATAATGAAGGGGAGATACAATGACGATATTCAATAGGCATTATGTTATTGCTGCAACCACAGGAGTTGTATGGTTTGCATTACAGTCGATTACACATGCCGGACCGATGATACTGGGGTCTAGTACCTGCACTAATAATTCTGGAAGTGGTCCATGCCTAGTGTTTCAAGTTATGAATACGACCACAGATGAAAGTACAAAAAATCTATACATCGCTTTAGCGCAGAACGGTACAAATTGTGCGGGACCTACGAGTACTTATCCGTCATGGGACGTTGCAATTGCAGGTCAATCAGCTTCAGGCTCTTGGGACGTTCCGGATAGTGCAGACTGCACTGAATCAACAGGTATACTTGAATTGTACAAAAAACAGGCTGATGCAGACCCGGCTTGCTCCCTCGAAATCACATCTGATATCGCAAAAGCTATGCAACAGGATAGTGGGAAACTGAAGGGAACGTATACGGTTACAACAGGTGATGACGGATCATGTATTATCGGTCCGTTCACACCAAGCTAAAAATACTGAGGTGGCTGTCAACCTGTGTTGTACCTTGACCCTCTAACACTTGTGTATTTGCGCTGATGTGATGAATCAGTACTCAAAATGCTCGATGATTTTGGCTTGTGATTCACACAGCTATCAGTCGGTGACACCCAATACACTCATCAATCTTTATGATGATGAGATCTTTTGACTCTGGTAAAGGCTATGGTTGATATTTCATTAGATTATCATCTTGATTATCAGTGATCATAAATAGTTGCAAACTATTCAGTTCTGTAAATTATTGATATCATAGTTTTTTAGAAGCTAATGATAAGGGTTCATCAGATGGCTGGTCACATCAAGGCTAATAATCAGGGGATGGTATAAGGTGTTGATCGACACGCTGCGTCGCATAGTATCTCATCAGCCCAATACTATTGCATTGTGCATCGATGAACAGGAGTACAGTTATCAAACCCTTTTTCAACGAGCATCTATCGTTGCGCATTGGCTTAATCACGGCGCTATCGCGCGTCTAGGTATTCAGGTCGATCGATCAGTTGGAAACTACGTAGCTATTATGGCTTGTTTACTTACGGGCTGCGCCTATGTGCCTTTAAATCTTAAATTACCTCGTGAGCGTTTAGATGCTATTGAGCATGAAGCTCAATTAGATGCCGTATTTGATGATAAACAATTTGATTTTACGCGGTCGGTGCCATTAAATCAGATTGTTCAGTATGAGTCGAACAGGCCAGCTTACATTATGTTTACCTCTGGAAGCACAGGTGTTCCTAAGGGTGTGCCAGTTACTTTTGGCCAGCTGGATGTGTTTATTAGCATGATGCAGCAATATCATCGACTAGCCTCTGATGATAGGGTAGCGCAGCACGCTGATCTGTCGTTTGATATGTCTGTGTATGATGTTTTTATGACATGGAATTCTGGAGCTAGTTTATATGTTGTACCTGAACGTTTACGCTTAGCGCCAGCAAAATTCATTCAAGATAAAAAAATCACTGTGTGGTTTTCTGTACCGTCCATCATTGGCTTGATGAGGCAGCTTAATGTGTTACCTTCAAGTAGCCTCCCATCATTACGCTTGAGCTTATTCTCAGGTGAACCTTTGTTAATGGGTGATGCCTTAGCTTGGCAGCAAGCAGCCGTCAATAGTATCGTGCAAAATCTCTACGGCCCAACAGAGGCTACGGTTGAATGCATGGCGTATTCTTTATCCGTTCAAAGCGATATCGATATCGATATTGGCTTGGATGAGCAAACAATTATGCCTATCGGTCATGCTTTGCCTGGCAATATGATTGCTTTAATGGATGAGGATGGGCAATGGGTGGTTGACGATAAGCCTGGTGAAATCATGATTGCAGGTTCTCAAGTGGTCACTGGGTATTGGCATCAGCCAGAACTTACTGCTGACAAATTTGTGCAACAGTTTCACCCTGAGTACGGTGATCAACGGTGGTATCGCACTGGAGATCAAGCGTATCGCCATACCGAGACTGGCTATCACTACTTAGGGCGTTTGGACAACCAAGTAAAAATTCAAGGTCACCGTGTCGAGCTAGAAGAAATCGAGTATTATTTGAGACAGGCGACACACTGCTCTGAAGTGGCAGCTGTCATTGTATCAGGTGACCATGGCGATCATTTGCTGGGTGTAGTGGAAAAAGACGAAATAAATCAACAGGCAATAAGGGCGAAATTACTAAAACTGTTACCTTTTTACATGGTTCCAGAGAAGATAGTCGTAGTGGAGCAACTTCCCCGAAATATGAATGGAAAGTTGGATCGACGTACCCTAAAGCAGGGACTTTCATGAAAAAAATACAATGGTTAGACACTAGTAATTATCAGGATGACGCAGAATTGCTGGTATTTTTACAATCCCCTCTAGGTAAGTGTGCCATGTTGGCGATATTCAGTGTGGTACTTGGTATGATGGGGATCTCCTGGTGGCCAATTAAGGTACCACTCTTGTATCCTTGGTGGCCTATGGTGACCTTGGCGTTGATCATCACTTCCTTTCTACCCCAGTATCGTTTGTGGTGTTTGAGTGTATTTAGCGTAATAGGATTATTTTGGTTGCCGTGGTTTTCATGGCCGGCCTTTTATGCACCGTCATGGTATCAAGAGAGTATAGCTATTGTTGCTGTCTTACTGTTTTGTTGTATTTATCTTGGCTTGGCTCATAAGATGAAATCACATTGGTTGATGCGACACCCAATTATTAACTTGATGGTCATGATCTTTCTGATGATCTGGTTAGCATCAACTTGGCTATCGGGTAGTATCAAGATTTATTGTTGGTTGTTTATCACAGTTGTTTCTGCTTATTTTTGGTACATCAGTTATACCTTACTAGAAGTTAAGCAGTTAAATGGGCTGTATGGTTTTAGTCAGGTCTTTGCTTACTTACCTTTTTGGGGCGGTACTGCTACGCCGTTTCCTAAGGGGCGTATGTATTTGAATAAAATTGCCTCACTTGATGCCTTGTCATTAGCACGCTGCCAACTGAGTGCTTTTCATTTATTATTGCTGGCCATGCTTTGGCATATTGCACTGGAAAGTTTGTTGATAATGCAGCAAGCATGGAATATACCTTCAATGAAATTTGTCTTATCGAATTTTTCATCATTATCCCACCAGGATGTGATGTTTTATTGGCGAGTTTTATTGCTGCATTTTATCTTTCAGACGTTGTCTTTTGGTATGAATGGACACATCATAATCGCTATTGTTCGGATGGCAGGATTTAAAGCAGCTCGCAACATGGATAATCCTTTTTTTGCAACGTCTATCTCGGACTTTTGGAATCGGTATTATTTTTATTTTAAAGAGTTAATGGTCGAAGTATTTTTTTACCCAACTTTTTTTTCGTGTTTTAAAAAGAAACCTAAGCTTCGTCTGGTCTTTGCAACGGTAATGGCTGCAGGAGTTGGTAATAGTATTTATCATTTACTAGCTGAGATCAAGGTGCTGCAAAGTTTTGGTTTATTGAAATCAATCATCATGATGCAAACTTATTTTTTCTATGCATTGATCTTGTCAATAGCTATTGGTATCTCACAGTTGCGTGCCCAACGCCTGTCAGCTGTCATTCCATTTTGGCGACGATACCTGACTATTCCTCTCGGAGTGGTTGGGTTTTATTGCATTTTAAGTGTATTTAATCAGCCGTATTACAGTACAAATATCATGATTAACTTTCAATTTCTAACTAAGTTGGTGGGTCTATGAGTGATGAAAAAGCAATGCTAACACAGCAGGTGCGTTCGATAGTGAATCAAATATTAGAAACGGTTGAGCAAGATCCAATATTAGATAATGATGAGTCATTGGTGTTATCACGTCGACTAAGTTCATTGCAAGTGGTTGAGGTGGCATCATTGTTAGAGCAACAGTTTCAACTGGATTTCGCGCGCATTGGCTTTGATCAATATGCATTCGATACTGTGAATACAATTGTAGAGCTTGTAATGAATCACTCTATGTAGATTTGATCAAATAATATTATACTTTTACTTCATTAGACTGATGATGATTGTTGTTTGATAGCCCATTCAACGTGTTCGCGCACAAGACTGGATGGGTGTGAGCGCCGCTGATTCAGTGCAGCAAGAATCTTTTCGTCTTTGGCCGCATTACCAAGTCCAATCGCTATGTTTCTTAGCCAACAGATATACCCGGTGCGCCGTATTGCCGAGCCTTCTGTGTTTTTGAGGAAGGTGGCTTCATCCCATAAAAATAAATCGACTAATTGGCTGCTGTCTAGTTGATGTCGCGGCTTAAAGTCAGTCTCGTTAGTGATTTTTGCAAACTTATTCCATGGGCATATGATCTGACAATCATCACAACCAAAGACACGGTTGCCAATTAGAGGTCTGAATTCAGGATCAATCGAGCCTTTGTGTTCAATGGTTAGATAAGCGATGCAGCGTCTCGCATCGAGTTCATAGGGTTTGATGATGGCTCGTGTTGGACAGACGGTGATACAGGCAGAGCAACTACCGCAATGTTCTTTAATCGGTTGATCGATGGGTAAGGGTAGGTTGGTAAATAGCTCGCCTAAAAAAAACCAAGAGCCTTGCTCACGATTCATAACGAGGGTGTTTTTTCCTACCCATCCAATGCCAGCCTTGCGCGCCAGCGCTCTTTCTAACACAGGGGCGCTGTCACAAAAAGCGCGATAGCCATGTGATGCGACCTGCTGGGTAATGCGTTGAGCTAATTTATCAAGTCGCTTGCGCAGTAATTTATGATAGTCGCGACCAAGCGCGTATCGCGCGACATATGCTGTTTTTTCGCTTGGCTCAACTGCCTGCATGTTAGTGCGCACACTTAAATAGTTCATACTGACAACAATCACTCGCTGCACATCGGAGACTAATTGTTGAGGGTTGTTTCGTAAACTTTCATGTCGAGTCATGTAATCCATGGTGCCGTGAAAGCCTCGTTCACACCAACGTCGGTAACGTTCACTGTCTAATTTTAAGTCAATATCGGCAACTCCTACCCGTTGAAAACCAATTTCTTGCGCCCAACGTTTGATGTCTTGGTGAAGTTGCGTAAAATCAACGTTTGGCATTTTTAAGCTCATTAAATTTATGGATAGTTATGACTGCGCTTTATGACACTCAGGGTATTCGAGCACTAGAAGACTCGCTAGTTTTACAACAGGCGACGTCTCTGGCCTCACTGATGCAACAAGCCGGCGCAGCTGCATGGCAGTGTTTGAAGAAGCACTGGCCACATTGCAGGACCATAGCGGTTTGTTGTGGTAAAGGCAATAACGGGGGAGATGGTTTTGTGTTAGCACGTTGTGCTCATGAGGCTGGGTGCTCTGTTGTAGTGTACGCCCTAGCGATGCCGGAGCATTTAACTGGCATAGCTCAAGAGGCTGCATTAGCCTGCCGACAAGCTGGTGTAGAGATCCAGCCTTATTCTTATGAATCTATATTGATCGCAGACGTGATAGTTGATGCTGTACTAGGTATCGGTTGCAATAGACCTTTGATGGGTGACTACTTGAGCGTCGTTAATGCCATGAATCATTCTCAGTCACCGGTATTCTCACTCGATATTCCATCAGGTTTAAATGCCGATACGGGCGGTGTTTTAACAGTGGCTGTTGACGCACGGGCAACCATCACTTTTCTGGCCATCAAGTCGGGCCTAGTAACGGGTGCTGGCCTATCACAGGTGGGGCAGCTATTTGTTGAACCACTTATTACTACAGAGACCCTCGTGAGACCGTCAGGTCGTTTAATGCATCCACTCATGCTAGAAGCTGCTTTACCTCGTCGTCGTCGAGATACTCATAAAGGGGATTTTGGTCACGTACTGATTATCGGAGGTGATCACGGCATGGGTGGAGCTGTCTTGATGGCAGCAGAGGCGGCTATGCGCGTTGGTGCCGGTTTGGTAACGGTTGCCTCTCGGCCTGAGCATCTTGCTGTTGTCACAGGTGCACGTCCAGAAATCATGTGTCGTTCTGTTGAGACCGCAGATGATTTGCTTCCATTGATTGAGAAAGCCACTGTCATCGTGATTGGACCTGGTCTTGGCCAGTCCGATTGGTCACTACCGTTGATGCACTGTGTGCAAACGTTAGACATACCCATGGTGGTTGATGCCGATGCGCTTAACCTGCTGGCTAATGCACGTGTGCACAATGATCGTTGGATCCTGACACCGCATCCCGGTGAAGCGGGGCGGCTGCTCTCAGTGTCTTCCATCGAAGTACAATCTGATCGCTATTCAGCAGCCAAAAAGGTGTGTGACCTTTACGGAGGCGTGACAGTTTTAAAAGGGGGCGGCACAGTGATTCAATCACCAGCAGAGATCCCTGTCGTCTGCTCTGCAGGAAACCCTGGTATGTCCTCAGGTGGTATGGGCGACGTGCTCAGTGGAATTTTAGGTGGGCTTTTAGCGCAAGGATTGTCTTCCTCCCAGGCTGCAGAGGTTGGCGTCATGGTTCATGCCATGGCAGGTGATAAAGCAGCCGATCGAGGTGGGGAGCGAGGTTTATTAGCCAGTGATGTGCTTAATCAACTCAGAACTTTGGTGAATCCAGATGCGCATTAAAGGTTATGTTGATAGTGAGGTCGCTATGATGCAGCTAGGCGCCGCTCTGACAACTTGCGTGTCTGCCGGTGATCAGGTGTTTTTAATCGGTGGTCTTGGCGCTGGTAAAACTACTTTAGTGCGTGGTTTTCTAAGAGCACTGGGCCACAAGGGAACGGTTAATAGTCCTACCTATGCCATGGTTGAAACGTATAACTTAGCGCCGTTTGTTTGTCACCATTTTGATGGCTATCGAATACAGAATGCGAGTGAGTGGTTGGATATGGGCATTGATGATTATGTGACAGAGCAAGCCGTTTGTATGATCGAGTGGCCACAGAGTGGTGAAGCAGTCTTACCTTCGCCCCATTTGAGAATTTCTATTGTGGTTCCTGATACAGCGGTTGGTCGAGAGGTAATTATTGAGAGTGATAACACTGAATTAAACGGATGGGAGCAATTACAAACATGTCTTTCTTAAAATATGTTAAATACGGAATGATTGTCGCGCTACTTTTCAGTGTCGCACTGTTGACAACAAGTCTGGCAAGCTCTCATGCCTTAAGATCTTTATCAACGCATCGTTTCTCCGAAGAGTGGCGCATGGTCTTGCAATTTTCTGGGAATTCACCACTGAAATATCGATATTTTACTCTCAGTGGTCCTGACCGATTAGTGATTGATATTGATGACACTCGGTCAGCGGTTGACTTGAGCAATGTAAGCTTGCAAGACTCGCCATTGTACCGTGTGAGAAGCTCAGAGCGTCTTCATGGCAGTTTGCGCTTAGTGCTAGACATGAAATCTCCCTTGAGGACCGATGTTGTCAAAGTCGAGCAAGGAGGGCAGCAACAACTCATCGTTAAATTACGCGGTGCATCTGTCGCCGCTTTATCTGTGTCCACAGTGAACAATAAACCGAAGACAATGGTATCCTCAGATGCTCCAAAACGTTCATCCGATATCATTGTTGTGATTGACCCTGGACATGGTGGTAAAGATCCGGGTGCTACCGGTGTAAGAGGTACACATGAAAAGACGGTTGTATTGTCCATCTCTAAAAAGCTCTACCGATTGATTAATCAACAGCCGGGATTTAAAGCGTATTTAACTCGAGATACAGATGTTTACTTGACATTACGTCAACGACTAGCAATTGCTCGTCAGCATAAAGCGGATATGTTCGTTGCGATTCACGCGGATGCTTTTCATAACAAGGCTGCAAAAGGTGCCTCGGTGTATGCTCTATCGACTAAAGGTGCGACTAGCGAAGCAGCACGTTGGCTAGCAGATCGAGAAAATCAATCAGAACTGTTAGGGGGAGTTGAGCTGTCTGATAAGACGCATATGCTGCAGTCGGTACTGATTAGCTTATCTCAAACAGCGACCATCCGTAGTAGTATTGAGATCGGTGATGTGATCATTGCTTCCTTGAAAACATTTGCTCACCTACACGACGACGACGTTGATCAAGCAGCTTTTGTGGTTTTAAAGTCGCCTGATATTCCATCGCTCCTGATTGAAACCGGATTTCTGTCTAATCCACAAGAGGAGCTTCGGCTTCGTACACAGTCATACCAAAATAAAGTCGCTCAATCAATTAAGCACGGCATTGTCTCTTATTTTCAGGTTCAACCGCCAAGAGGGTCAGCATTAGCTCTAGCCCAAGAGCGTCGTCGAAACGAACTATGGCATAAAGTAAGTCGAGGCGATAGTCTATCGTATATCGCGTTTCGTTATCATGTTTCAGCTGGAGCCATTCGTCAGGCTAATCATTTAAACAGTGACGTGATTCATATCGGTCAAGAGTTAAAAATACCCCAACAGAGAACAGGTTAATTCATGAGTAGAATACAATTACTGGATAGTCAGGTGGCTAACCAAATTTCAGCAGGAGAGGTGGTTGAAAGGCCAGCATCCGTCATAAAGGAATGTATCGAAAATAGTTTGGATGCAAATGCTACGCAGATTACTTTAGATATCATGCAAGGTGGCCATGAATTAATTCGTGTGCGTGATAACGGTCTAGGTATTCATGCCGATGATTTACCACTTGCGTTATCTCGTCACGCTACAAGTAAAGTGTCAAACTTCAAAGATCTTGAGGCCATTCATAGTTTAGGTTTTCGTGGAGAAGCTCTGGCAAGTATTGCAGCAGTTTCACGATTAGTATTGACCTCTGCCATGGATGGGCAGTCTTGTGCTTATCGTGTGTTGAGCGAAGGGGGAGAAGAGGTGTGTGAGCCGGCTTCCCATCCGACAGGTACCACGGTAGAAATTAGAGATTTATTCTATAATACACCTGCTAGAAGAAAGTTTTTACGAGCACCTCGTACTGAATTCATGCATGCTCAGACCGTTGTGCATCGTCTTGCTTTAAGTCGTTTTGATGTGAGTTTTACTCTCAACCATAATGATCGCCCTGTGTTCCAATCACATGCAGCTACTGACGTTGTGCTCCAGGAAAGACGCATTGCTCAGGTTATGGGCGATGCCTTTCTCAAAGAGGCGCTGTGCATTGAGTACGAAGGAGCGGGCATTACACTAACAGGTTATATTGCCTTACCGGTTTTTTCACGGGCACAACCTGATATGCAGTACGTTTACATAAACGGACGTTACGTGAGGGATAAATTAATTTCACACGCGGTTAAGCAAGCTTACCACGATGTCCTGTTTCATGGGCGTTACCCGGCTTATGTGTTATTTCTCAATATGAATCCAGCACTGATTGATGTGAATGTTCATCCAACAAAGCATGAAGTCCGCTTTCGCGATAGCCGTCTTGTACATGACGCGCTGGTTCGTGCCGTAAAAGATGCCTTGAGCGGAGTGCGACCTCATGCCGACCAAAATACTATGTCGGTTGAGTTACCTGATAATGCTATAAATCATCAACAGCTCAAGACACCTGTCGTCCACTCTCTCAATGGAGTAGTTCAACCTCAGGCACAACCGAGCTTTCAATCATCTTCGAGTGTGCTAGAAGAGGGTAGCTCTTCGGTATTGCAAAAGCCTATGCCTGTGGAACAATCAGCTATGGATTTGATGACGGGTAGGGCCAGTGACTCAGCGGTGGATTCTATGGAAATGATAACCTCGTCGCAGGCCCCATCAGAACCTCGCCCTGTGTTAGGTGTCGCATTAACGCAATTACACGATATTTTTATTCTAGCGCAAAATGAGCAAGGGTTAGTCATTATTGACATGCATGCGGCTCACGAACGTGTTTTATTTGAAAAAATGAAGCGTGACTTTGAGCAACAGAGTATGCCTTTACAAAATCTTTTAGTACCAGTCCCTGTCGAAGTCACGCCCAACGAGATGGCGACATGGGAATCGCATCAAGCGGTGTTCGAGTCAGTGGGTATGCAGATCACGGTGATGGGACCAACAACATTATCGCTTCGTAGTGTGCCTGCTTATTTAAAAGATATGGAAGCGAAAGATTTGATGCATCAGATTTTTGCGGAATTGATGTCCCATGATTCGAGTCATCGTACTTATGAGGTGTGGTCGACGATACTGGGAAATATGGCATGTCATCAGGCTATCAAAGCCCATCATGTGCTATCCCGTGAGGAAATGAATGCATTACTTCGTCAGATGGAGACAACACCCAACAGTGGTTATTGTAATCACGGCCGACCAACATGGGTGCAATACTCTATCAAAGAATTGGACAAATTGTTTCTCCGCGGGCAATAATGCTAGCAGGGATGTAATACAAGGGAAGTCATGAATAAGCAAATCGGAAGTGTGTTGTTAATTTTAGGCACCTGTATAGGTGCTGCTATGTTAGCCCTGCCTGTGGTGACAGCAGGCCAGTCATTTTCATTAACAGGTGTTTTATTATTATTTGCATGGGCAATTATGACGGTTGGTGCATGGACGTTGTTGCGAGTGAATCTATGGATGCCAGAGGGCGCCAACCTCATTACAATGACCGAAAAAACACTGGGAAAAGCCATGTCAATGGTGACGTGGGTGGTGTATTTACTGCTTCTCTACAGTCTTATTTGTGCTTATTTAGCCGGCGCCTCAGATTTAGCCCAGGGTCTTTTAGGTGCTTTAAAGCTCCCCTTATATTTTTGGCAGGCTTCATTACTGGTGACTCTTGTTTTGGGGGGCGTTGTGTATACGGGTATTAGCTCAGCGGATTATCTCAATCGTGCATTGATGGCTGTGAAGCTAGGTATGTTTTTTGTCGTCGTGTTCGCACTAATCCCACACTCTTCCCTGAGTAATTTATATCAGGGTGGTTTCCAATCGTCACCTTCTATCTTCATGGTAATGATTACCTCATTTGGATTCGCAGTGATTTTACCAAGTATTCGCTCCTATTTAGGCAGTGATGTGGTTAAGCTAAAGCGTGTGGTGATCATTGGTAGCTTAATACCATTGTTGATTTATCTCATCTGGGTTGCTGTTGTTCAAAGTGCTATTCCTGGTAGTGGCCCTAATGGTCTTATCGCCATGGTCAATTCACCACATACTATCACTCTGTTACTAAAAAGCTTATATGCCTTGGGTCAACAGCATGTAGTTTTGGCTTTTGGTACCATTCTTGTTTCCATTTGTGCCCTCACCTCTTTTTTGGGTGTATCCATATGCTTAATGGATTTCTTT
>MDTC01249811.1_pt1 | contig 55624 bp, 56 predicted proteins | sample 811181 | NCBI WGS metagenome assembly MDTC01 (sample SAMN05326644, study PRJNA326480) | marine metagenome | isolation source: seawater | place: Pacific Ocean: North | collected 2011 | reverse complement strand
TTTGACTTAAAGGTACTTAAACTTTCAACAAGTATTGAAGCCAACTCTATATAGAGATCCTTGTATATATACTGATATGTTAGGTATTTTATATGCAAAAGGGGTGTAAGGCCTGACCAAAGATTTCTACTTTAAAGTGGTACCATATGAGGAACCCTATCGAGGCGCGAAGCGCAGAGCCTTGAGGTCGGGTGCGGGTGATCCTATGCTTGACCTCTTCTCCCATAAGGTTTATGTTTCGAATAACTTCATATAAGCGCCAAACTTAGCTGAAGCAAACATTATGAGCGTTTGCTATGAAACACTATATATGCCCTCATTTTTGGGACTATATAGGCCTTACCAGAGGTCGATTAGTGTCATGGCAATTTGAAGGAATGAACTAGTAGCTGATATTTGAGGCTACAACAGTGTCGCGGGGTGGAGCAGTCTGGTAGCTCGTCAGGCTCATAACCTGAAGGTCGTAGGTTCAAATCCTACCCCCGCAACCAAATAAGTATTAAAAAATTAAATATTCAATATTATAGATAATTAAAATGAAATTATTTTTTTATTGTCAAAAAATTAATTTCCTTAGGGTCTATTCAACAATCATTAATGAGGCTCTAAACAGAAATCACTTAATTGAAATATATATTGATCAAAACAATATTGAAAACTCTGTTGATATAGAAGACATCAAAGAAAAATTAGCAAAAAAGTATTTAAATAATAAAAATTTAGTATTAAGAACTTTTAAAACAAATCAACAACTTATTAATCACCTAGAATTTGATACAGATATTGATTTTTATATTTTAATTTATCCCATGAAATTTTTAAGCGATAAAAAAATTATAAATAAAGTTTCCAATAAAGTGGTTTTCATTATGAGTGGCATGGAAACTGTGGGAACTTATATGCATTGGAATTTGTTGTACAAAAATAATTCACTAGATTTTCATACCTACAAAAAATATTTATTTACTTGGACTACAAATTTTTTAAATGGACAAATTAATGCAGTTAATACCTATGGAAATAAACTTGAAAGAGAAAATATAAAATATTTAGATAAAGTGACATTAGAAAAAATTCCTGTTGGCTTTAACGAAATAGACAGTCATATTAAAAATTATGATAAAAATTTAATTAGGCAGGAATTTAACATAGGAATTAATAAAGAAATTTTGGTATATTTGCCGTATCCAATATCATTAAATAAACCACATAAATCATGGCAATCTGCATATTCAGGAATTTTTCTAAATTTTGAAAAAGAAGATAGAAATTTTTTAATTAATTTCATAATTTCTTTAATTAAGAAAGTCGTTGTTATATTTTTTGCATTAAGCAGACCTACTTCATTATTTTGGGTCTTAAAGGGATATAATGAAAAGAATATGATTAAATCTATACGAAAGTTTTGTGATAAAAACAAAATCTTGTTTGTAATAAAAAGAAGAAATAAACACAGGCTCATAGATGAAGCATATAAATCAGCAGATTTAATAATAGAAGATAATAACAATGTTTATCCTACAAATTATCAAAAATTATTAAGAATATCTAAACTTGTATTAGGTTATCATTCGGCAGCAGTATTTGAAGCAGTAAAAATGGATGTACCGTACCTTAATATAGAATCACCAATTGGACACTTTCAATCTATTCTTGTAAAAAATATGTTTTCAGCAAAAAAAGATAATTTATTCAATTTTTCTGGAATAGTATGGAATCATAAGATTAAGTACTTATTAAATAATCTGCAAAATATGTGCATAGGGGATTTTAAGATAGAAAGTGAAAAGCAAAATAAATATATCGAAAAATATCTAAATAAGGATAATAATAGCCTTGATATTTTATTTAATAAACTCCAAGAAATAAAAAACGAATATAGCCAATAAAGACTAATGTTTGTATTTTTTACCCAATATGTATATTGATTATATGATATCTCAATCATACCTTTGTTGGAATAAAATATAATGGTCTACTAGCTCATTAGGTTAATAGAATCATGTTGTAAGTTTAAACCTTGCCTTATTTACTAAGATGATATTTCTTACCTTAGGCAGCTAAAAAGTTAAGTGAATTTTCTAGGGTAACATTATATTTCTTCGATTTTCTGGAAAAAATAATTATTGAACCTGTTAACGCTGTATTCCATGGCGAAATTCTTTTTAGAAGACAATAAAGTAATTTTTTGTCTAAATGACAAGTTAAATCAATTGAATTTCTCATCGATTTTAAATTACCTTTAATAATATAGTCTCGAATAAAGCCGGAATTTTTTTTACTAATCTTATAATCATTAGAGAGTTTCAAATCATCATAAACACATAATTTTATATTCCAATCAGCATTAATTTTTTTTATTTTTAAAATGCTATGATAATTATTTAGTGATTTTACAAATAATTCATTAAGTAAATTTAGTGAGACATCATAACATTTCTTTTCATAAAAATATTTGATTTTAGATAATCTTCTTAGCGCTTTTTGTTTCGTAATACTATTAATATTAAAAGTTCGATTTACCCTAGGTGTTTCTTCAGTAATAAGATGATTACCACCTTCAATGTACTGCAAGTTTACATTACTAGTTAATGAAAAAGTTGTTAAATCTTTTATAGATGGTTGGGAAATATATCTATTTAATTTATGAAACTTCCCTGAAATCATATATGTTCCACCTGCAGGAAAAAATATATCAGGTTTAAATATGCCATATAAAGTTTTAATTTTTTTCATGTTTTTTTCTAAAATTTTATTTTTTTCAGTTTCTCTATCTATATTAAGAAATGACTGAGGATAACCACTTGCAGCTCCAATCTGAAAGCACATGTAGTTAACTCTATGTTTGAACTTCTTTAACACTAATGAATTTATGTTTTTTAGTTCTTTAATTGAGAGTGGATTGTCAACATTATTGTATAAGATTTTCTTGTTTATTCCAGATTGAATAACTATTGAAGTGTCTAAGTCGTAATTAATTTTATCCTCAAGACCATCGGTATTAGATGACATTTGTGGGACAATCATAACATTGAATTCTGCCGATAATTTTTTTTTAATTAGCTCATCTATTTCAATAATATTTTTAAACCCTAATTTGTGAATTTTATTTTTTAATCTCTTTTGTTCAAAATTTTTTATTATAATTGGAGTATTTTTTTTCTTGAATGCATTAAGAGTTTTGGGGTCAAAGTGATCACAGTGGAGGTGACTTATATAGATGAAATCAGGGTTTAATTTGTTAAGATATGATGGCGATTTCATCATAGGGTATGAATACCATGCACCTTCATTTGTATTCCCTATCCATGGATCACAAATTAGTTTTTTGCCATTTGCCTCTACTTCTATAAATGAATTATTGTAGTGTTTTACTTTCATTAATAGTTTATGTAATTCAATTATTTAATTTGTAAATATATTTTCTTTTTAATAGGATCTCCTGATTTGATTTTTATTGGAGATTTTTTTCCAAGAATTAAATCAAAGTGTTTGGGAGAAATTCCAATGTTAGGTCTCAAGCACTTTATATTATGTTTATTAAATAATTCACCTTTTTCAATGTCTTTAATTGCTCTCAAATTCTGATATCAAATTAGCCTTAGAAAACACCCTACCAGAAGCAGTATAAAGTTTAGAATGCTCTTTTTTGTGCCACGACACAAATTCATCAGATATATGTGAAATTTTTAAATTTATAAGTTTTAACGATGACATATATATCTTATATTAACTAAAATATAATAAATTTCACTAATTAAACTTATGAAAAATTCGAAAATACTAGTCACAGGTTGTGCAGGCTTTATTGGTTATCACCTATGCAACCGATTATTAGAGAATAAAAATCATGATGTTTATGGAATTGATAATTTAAACAATTACTATGATATTGATTTAAAACATAATCGATTAAGAGAGCTTAAGAAAAATAAAAAATTTCATTTTTATAAATTAGATTTAGTCAATAAAAAAAAGGTTTTGACTAACTTTAACAAAAATAATTATAAATATGTTATACATCTTGCCGCTCAAGCCGGTGTTAGGCATTCTATATCAAATCCACAATCATACGTTGACAGTAACATAATTGGTTTTTTTAATATTTTAGAAGGATCTAAGGAAATAAAAGTTAAACATTTAATATTTGCTTCAACGAGTTCTGTGTATGGCGCAAGTAAATCATTTCCACTAAAAGAAATTTATAAAACTGATGGCCCATTATCATTTTATGCTGCAACTAAAAAAAGTAACGAAATTATGGGTTATTCATATTCACACATTTTTAAGCTACCAATAACTGCTTTAAGATTCTTCACTGTCTACGGACCATTTGGAAGACCTGATATGGCCTTATTTAAATTTGCTGATTCTATAATAAAAAATAAAAAAATTGACTTATTTAATAAAGGAAAACATTACAGGGATTTTACGTATGTGGATGATATAATTGAGGGCATAGTTCTTCTTATAGATAAAAAATCAAAAGATGATGTTCCATTTCAAGTATTTAACATTGGTAGTGAAAACCCACATTACTTAAAAAAATTTTTAAAAATAATTGAAGACAATATAGGTAAGAAAGCAAAAATTAATTTTAGACCATTCCAGTTAGGTGATGTTTACAAAACGCATGCTGATATTTCAAAACTGAAAAAAAAGACAGGTTATAGACCAAAAACTTCACTTCAAAAAGGGATTTACAACTTTATAAAGTGGTATAGAAATTACTATTCCAAATGAACAATTCATCAAATGAAAACAATTTAAACATAGATACGTCTGAAAAAGGATTTAATGTGTTTGATATAATTTTTTTTGCGTGGGAAAGAAAATTTAAATATTTTCTTATACTTATTATACTAGGAATTTCATCATTCTATTTTTTAGCTCAGAGAGAAAGTACTTCATATTTATTAAATATTAAGTTAAGTGCCCCAAATTTTGACGATATTGCTTTATACACAGATTATGAAGCAAAATTTAATATTACCGTTGGAAAGCCGGGAGAAAATCTTGTTGTCTTTACACCTGATTCATTTAGAAAGAACTTTAAGGATATATTTCAGAATAAGCGACTTTTGCAAAATGCATTTCTTAAAGCTTATGGTTACGATGAAAAAATAAAAGATAATCTTATAGAGCTTGCAAATTCAACTAATATTAATAAATTAAAATATGAAGATCCTGTTGAAGGACCATTAATACTTAATAATTATTGGGAAATAAGAATATCACATTCAAACAGAGACTTATTAGAAATAATAAATCAGAAGTTAATTGGTCACATAGAGTTTTTTGCATTTAAAAATATCTCAAGCCAATATAGAAATATTCTACAAAAAAGAGTTGTAGATAAAAACCCTGAGATTAAAAGAATAAAAAATGAAATTGATATTATAGGCACTTTAATCAATAACATAGGCACTTCAATCAATAACATAGGCACTTCAATCAATAACATTGATACACAAACATACTCCAAAATAGAAACTGATTATTCTAAAATGATCTTAAATAAAAAATTAGAATTAGCTTATTGGGAAAATTTAAATATCAAAGGTTTATTATCTGAATTAAGCCAATTAAATGAAAAAATTATAAATAAACCTATTTATTTAATTGCAGACAAACAAATTGCAAAAAGCCCAACGAAAAATAAAAGAAACTTCATTATTTCTCTTTCCATAGCTATTGCATTAAGTCTTTTTATATTGCTTATTGATATTGAGAGTAAGAAGAGGCGTACTTAATCTTTTTTAGTATTTGAAATTTATATGTTTAATAATAAAACTATACTTGTTACTGGCGGTACCGGCTCCTTTGGGCAAGCATTTGTAAAAAAGATACTTAAGAAATACAAACCAAAAAAAGTCATAATTTTCAGTAGAGATGAGCTTAAACAATATGAAATGCAAAATCATGATGATTTTGTTGGTTTTGGTAGTAATGGTAAAAATGTGGTAAGATACTTTATTGGTGATATACGTGACCGTCAAAGACTAGACATTGCACTAAAAAATAATGTTGATTACGTTATACATGCAGCAGCGCTAAAGCAAGTGCCAACAGCAGAATACAATCCATTTGAAGTAGTTAAAACTAATATTATTGGCGCTCAAAACCTTATCGAGACGTGTATTTCTAATAGAGTAAAAACGGTAATTGCTCTAAGCACAGATAAGGCGGCCGCTCCTATTAACCTTTATGGAGCTTCAAAGCTAGCATCTGATAAAATATTCATTGCTGCAAACAATTATGCCGGTCCAAACAAAACTCAATTTTCTGTAGTAAGGTACGGAAATGTTTTTGGAAGTAGAGGATCAGTTGCCCCCTTTTTTTTGAAACAAAAAAATAAAGGTTATTTAACTATAACTGACAAAAATATGACTAGATTTAACATTACTCTAAACGAGGGTGTTGATTTTGTCATTAATTCAATTTCAAAAATGAAAGGAGGAGAGATATTTATTCCAAAAATACCATCATTTAGAGTAATTGATTTAGCCAAGGCTTTTGGAAAAAATTTAAAAATAAAATATATAGGAGTTAGACCGGGTGAAAAAATTCACGAGGAAATGATTACAAATTCAGATTCAATGAATACCTTAGAATTCAAAAATTATTTTTTAATATTAAATGATGTTAATGATTATCTAAGAAAAAATAAAAATTATCTGCATAAATATATAGGTAAATACAAAAAAACAAAAAAACCATTTAGTTATAATAGTCTTGAAAATAATAAATTTTTGAAGATATCTGAGTTAAAACAATTGATATCAAATTTAGAAAGTCAATGATTAGTTATGGTAAACATTCCATTGATAAGGAGGACATAAAAGCTGTAAATAAAGTCCTTAAAAGCAATATGCTTACTCAAGGCCCTTTAATAACTAAATTTGAAGAAAAGTTATCAAGTTATTTTGGATCGAAATTTGCAACTGTTGTAAGTAACGGAACTGCAGCGTTACATCTATGTGCGGTAGCGCTTGAGTGGAAACCAAACGATGTAATAATTACGTCATCTATTACGTTTTTATCATCAGCGACTGCGGCATACTTTGTGGGTTCATCCGTATCTTTGGTTGATATTGATAAGGTAAGTTACACCATATGTATAAAGTCGCTTGAAGATACAATTATAAAATTAAGAAGAGCAAAGAAAAGAGTAGTTGCAGTTATAGGTGTGGATTATGCTGGCCATCCAAGTGATTGGAAGGGATTAAAAGCATTGTCAAAGAAGTATAGATTTAAACTTATAAATGATAACTGTCATTCTATGGGTGCTAGATATTATAATAATATACAATATGCATCAAAATATGCTGACTTGGTTACTCATAGTTATCATCCTGTAAAAAATATTACAACTGGGGAGGGAGGCGCGATATTAACTAATAATCAATCTCTAGACAAAAAAATAAAATATTTAAGGTCTCATAATATGAAAAGAGACTCTCTCACAAAGAAAAAAGGGCCATGGGAATACTATATAGATGATTTTGGTTTTAACTATAGGTTAACAGACTTTCAATGTGCTTTAGGCATCAGTCAACTTAAAAAGTTAAATAAATTTATTATTAGAAGGCAAAAAATAGCAAAAATTTATGATGATGCTTTTAGTAATGATGATCGATTCATTATACCTTTAGTCAAAAACAAAATTGTAAGACATGCCTACCATCTTTATCCATTGCAAATAAAATTTGAAAATCTGCAAATCACAAAAAAAAAATTTTTTGAAAAAATGAAATCGTATGGCATTTTGCTGCAAGTTCACTATATACCATTACATTTTCATCCATTCTTTAAAAAAAATTTAATCAATTGTTATCAAAATTTTCCTAATGCAGAAAAGTTTTACAGCAGAGAAGTGTCAATTCCCATTTTTCCTACATTAAAAAATATCGATCAAAAGAAAATAATTAGCCTAATTAAGAGTACCTTGAAATGAAAGTACCTTATATAATACTTGAAGTAGCAAATTCTCATGGCGGAGATTTGAATTACATATCTTCACTGATAAAAGAATTTCAATATATAAAATCTAAATGTGGCTTCAAATTTCAACCTTTTAGGTATAATTTATTATCGCAGAGAGATTTTGAATGGTATCAAGTTTATAAAAATCTATTTTTTTCTGAAAAAGAATGGAAAAAAATAATTTCTTCCGCTCATCGATTTCATGATGTATGGCTTGATATCTTCGATGATTATTCAATAAAAATACTCACAGAGAATTTAAATAAAATCAAAGGTATCAAGTTACAATCATCAGTTTTATTCAATAAAAAAACAATACAAAAGTTAGTAAAATTAAACCTCTTTAAAAAAAAAATAATTATAAATATTTCTGGTATTAAAATAGATGAATTAAAGTATTTTATCAAAAATTTTCAAAAACATCATATAACAGAATTAATTTTACAAATTGGATTTCAGAATTATCCAACAAGTTTTAATGACTCTGGATTTAATAAAATAAGTAAACTAAGAAAACATTTTAATTATAATATTTCTTTTGCAGATCATTTTAATCCATCAGATGATAATTATTTAAGACACTCAATTTATCCTATCAAAAATAATATTAATTTAATTGAAAAACATATTATGCATTCATCTTTACATACAAGATACGATTTTCAATCAAGTTGCAATATCAAACAATTTAGAGAATATATTAATTTTATTCACAAGAGTACTAATATAAAACCCATTAACCTAAAAAAAAAGAATACGTCTTTTATATGTGCAAACGAAAAAAAATACCTCGAGGCATCGATGTTAACACCCATTTTGTCAAAAAATATTTTAAAAAAAAGACCTATATCAATTATTGACGACATAGATTTTAGAAGGACTAACGCTAAGGGCTTAAATACAATAGAAATTATGGATCTTCAAAAAAGGAATTTCATTCTCAAAAAAAATGTTTTTAAAGGCAAAACAATGACGAAAAATGATTTTAAGAAAGCTAAAGTAGCAACAATCATTGCTTGTAGGATGAAATCTTCCAGACTTAAGCAAAAAGCTTTATGTAAAATTGGACCTCTGACATCCATTGAATTGTGCATAAAAAATGCATTAAACTTTAAGAATGTTGACTTAACAGTTTTAGCGACCTCAGATCTTAAAAGTGATCAAATCTTAAAAAAATATAAATATTCTCGTAAAGTTGAATTTTTTGCAGGCAGTCCAAATGATGTAGTTAACAGATATGTTGAAGTAATTAAAAAGTATAACATTGATGTATTTATAAGAGTAACAGGAGATATGCCATTTGTATCAAATGAAGTACTTAAAGTACTTCTAGAAAGTCATTTTTCATCCTCTGCTGACTTCACAACTGCAAAAAAAGCTACACTGGGAACAAATCTAGAAATAATAAATTCAAGTAGCTTGCTTGAAATACAAAGCTTTTTCCCCCATGCAGAACACTCTGAGTATATGTCTTGGTATTTTAAAAACAATAAAAATAAGTTTAAAGTAAACCAAGTAAAAATACCTGATAGTTTAGTTTCAAATCATAGATTAACAATTGACTATGAAGAAGATTTAGAAATGTTTAATATATTAAATTCTAAATTTCAATTTAATAGAACAAAACCTAGTTTATCTAAGATCATATCATTCCTCAACAAAAATAGGAAAATATCAAGTGTCAATAGATCAATTACTCCTGTTTATTTAAGTAATTCAAAATTAATAAATAAATTGAAGAAAGAGACTAGAATAAAGATATAGATATCTTTAAAAGCCTATTTTAATTAAGCTAGTAAAAATAAAACTTATGTGAGATTACTAAATTATGAAAATATTATTTTATATAGAAAAAATTGGATATTGATTTACTTAAAATGAAATATGCTATTTTTATACTTGTACATCACAACCCTTGGCTGATAAATGCATCTTTAATATCTCTTCTTTTACAAACAAGACAAGATTATGATTTACATTTTATTTATATTCGTGGAGACGGAGAGCAAAAAAACAAAGAAAGCTATAAAGAGTTTTATCAAATTGTTAATCAGGAGAATAAAGGCAATATCCAACTTACTCCAGATGATATTACTATTTTCAATTTCATAAAAAATTCAAAACTTAATTATACTCTGCATGAAGTAGATAATGATCATGGGCTAGACTCAGGGGCCTGGTATAAAGTTATTAAAAATAAAGCTTGGAAGAAATATGAATTTTGTTTTTTTTTAATGGAGGGTTTTTTATTCACGAATAAGTTTTCATTAGAGTCTATGTTAAGTCTCGTCAAAAGAAAAAATATAGACTTTCTCAGTATGGGTTTTGAGAAAAGGTTTTTAACTTATGAAAGAATAACAGAAATGTACCAGCGTAAAAAGTTATCAGGAATAGAAAAATTTCACAGAAAACAGCTAAATTATGTTTTAAATCTATTCAATGGTGATTCTTCATATACAGAGCTTTTAAGTAAATGGCCGAAAAAAATTAAAAGTGGATCAATTCATTCGTCTAAAGGCAGGACAGAATATCATGTTTGTACTGATGCATACACAATTTTTAATTTAATAAAATACTTCTTCAAAAGGATAATAGTTGATTTTAAATGTTTAAACATTTTTATGCCTAAAATATTTATTAATAATGATGGAGATCTAAATTTGCATAACTTATCTGAGATAGTCTCTATGAATATCCAATTTAAAAACAATAATTTTCATAATGAAGAGTCTCCATTTTTTTTTGGGTGTATGTGTCAACATGGCTTTTCAAATAAATATTTAACAGAATTATCCACAAAATTACATGACGAGGATATATATAATAAAATTGATGTGCCATTTAGTGCGACGGGACTAGAACCACTTTGGGGAATAATGCCATCGTACTTAGGGTTTAGTAAATGGTTCACAGATGCTATCCACAGACCTAGAAAGAACTATATTACTCTGCAAAGAGAAGATAATAATGAACGAATGTGCTATTATATAAATAAGTATTATAAAAGTGAAATTTCTGTTAAACCAAACGGAAATTTTATAAAAATTTTAAAAAATAAAATTAATAAACAACATTTAGCAAATATATTAAAATTGTATCCATAAATTTAAAAATATGAAAAAATTTATAAAAAAATTATTTCAATATTCTAGTTTTAAAGTTTCTATATTTTTTAATTATTGTAAAAAAAAGCTTTTGGCTTTTGGTAGAAGTAAAAAAATTAATAAGTACTTGAATAATAGCAAAGTTAAGAAGTTACATATAGGATGTTCTCATGCATCAAAAGAAGGATGGTTGCCTACTGATATTTCTCCACAATCAAATTCGGTGATATATCTCGATGCAACTGATAAATTCCCGTTTGAAGATAATATATTTGACTATATTTATTGTGAACACATGATTGAGCACATAAATTATTTTCAAGCAAGTTATATGCTTGAGGAATGCTTTAGAATAAGCAAACCTAATGGCAAGATCAGAATTGCCACACCAGATTTAGATAAATATTTATCTTTGATTTATGATAATAAAAAAAAAGAAAACTTAGAAATGATTGATTTTTATATGAATGATCTTTTTAGTCGATACCCTAATGATGAGAATGCTGCTATGCATATTCTAAATTTAGAAATGCACTCATGGGGCCATAAGTATCTGTATAACTTATCAACATTAAAGAACCAACTCGTGAACTCTGGATTTAGTAAAATAAGTCAGCATGATGGTGGTAAAAGCGACGATCATAACTTTAAAAATTTGGAAATGCATAAAGAAAATCAAGCCAAAAAAGGCATACACGATAAGCCTAACTTTTTTGACTTTGAAACTGTAATCGTTGAAGCAGAAAAGTAAATGCTTGCGGATCTTCACAAAAAATACGAAGGAAAAAAGGCAACCATTATTATGGGTGGTCCATCCATACTAAAGAATAATTTAAACTTATCACTTTTAAAAAAAAGATCAGATGTGGTATTTATTGAACCGAAGGCTTTAACAAGAAAATTCTATGAATTTAATTTAACACCTGATTTCTTATTTGCTACATATCCTGAAAAATTAAGAACTAATACTTTGCAATACACATTTCTTCAAGCAATAGCAAATAATTATGACTTGACTTTATCTTTAAAAGAACAGTTTAAAGATGAATGGAAAGATTTTGTTGAAAACTTCGCAGAATATGCAGAAATTTGGCGAATAAACTTTCCTCATAAAAGGTTTAAAATCAAAAAAAAGATAATATTACCAAACTCTCCAAACGATTTTTTACAAAAATATCCAAACTTGCCAATAATTGCTTACAAAGAGGCATTAGAAAGTGATGGGTTTGATCAGTTGGGATTTAACAACCAAATATTAAATTTCGATATAAATCAAAATGTGTACTTTACTGATGGTAATACTATTGATTACAAAAAATATTTAAATCCTGAAATTATAAATAATGAAGTAATTCTTAATGGAACTAACTCGCTTAATTCTGCTCTCATAGGTATTGTTCCTGTTCTTAACTTTCTTGGCTTTAAACAGGTTTGCTTTATCGGAAAAGACATGTCAATGCTTGGAGCGATGGAGTATTCAGCTGAATATATTTTCAAATCAATGAGACATTATAATAAATTTTTTAATTCAAATCGATTAGTATTTTCATATGGCTTTCCTAAAGGACAAAGATGGGGCATTTTATCCTTTTTGAAACATCTTTATGAAAATATTTTCATAGCAAATGAAAGTGAGATAACACATCCTAATATTATAAAAAGGTTAGTGTATGATATCTGGGGATTAAACGGTAAGTTTATGAGAGAAAGAAATCAATTTACAGATTACGAAATGATATCTAAACACTCATCAATAAAATTTATAAATATTTACCAACCTACAAAATATGCATCAAAAGTTCCAGGAATGAAAAATATAACTTTTGAGGAATTTATAGAAAATCATTAATTCAATATGTGTGGAATAACAGGTTATCTGATCAACAGGCCGATTAATAAAAATATATTAGTAAGTATGAATGAAGCCATGATAAATCGTGGTCCAGACTCATCAGGATATTACTATGATAGGGAATTTGCTGGTGCAATGAGAAGGTTGAGTATCAATGATGTTGAAAATGGTGATCAGCCATTATTCAATCATAATAAAAGTGTTGTACTATTTTATAATGGCGAAATTTATAACTATAATTTTTTACGAAATTTATTAGAAACAAAAGGTTATCAATTTAATACAAGGTCCGATGGAGAAGTAATATGTCACTTATATGATGAATATAAAACAGAATTATTTTCAATGCTTGATGGAATGTTTGCGATCTCAATATGGGATACAAAGGAAAGAAGACTTACTCTGGCTAAAGATATAGCTGGAGAAAAACCATTGTATTATTATATGTCAAATAGTCATGAAGTAATCTTTGGCTCTACTTTAAAATCAATCTGCAAATTTCCAGGAATTGATGACTCTCTAGATTTTTCAGGAATATGGGATATACCAACTTTTACATGGATACCACAACCTCAAACAATATTTAAAAATATAAAGTCATTACCTAAAAGTCATTATATTACTTTTGATGGGAACAAGGCTGTCATTAAAAAATTCAATTACAAATACAAAGATGATTATTCTAGATTGAATGATAAAGAGCTGATTCAAATAACTAGAGAAACAGTAGAAAATTCAGTTAATTTAAGATTACTTTCAGATGTACCAATTGGCTCTTTTTTAAGTGGTGGCCTTGACAGTTCTATAGTTTCTTATATTGCTTCCAAAAAAATTAACAATCTAAAAACATATACTATAGGTTTTGAGAATACCTCTGACCTTCAGCATGGTAAGGCAGATGAATCGTCCCAAGCGATTCAATTTGCTAAATTTATAAATTCAGATCATAGAACAATCAGAGTAAATTCATCTGATTTTTTGAGAGACTTAGAAGACTATATTACATTTGCTGATCAGCCAATGGGGATACCCTCAGGTTTAGGAATTATGGCTATAGCAAAATATGCTAATAAAGATGGAATTAAAGTGTTACTCTCAGGAGATTGTGCAGATGAATGCTTTGGCGGGTACTCTTGGTATCCTTATGTTGATCAATTGAATGAAAATATTAACAATAATGAAACTAATTCAGAAATATTTTTTCACAACTATAAATACTCTAATGAAGAAAGGGCATCCATTATTCAGAACTACAATTCACATAAACAAGCATGGGCCTGGCATTATTACGCATCAGAGAGTCAAAAGAATAATATTTTTAGTGAAGAAATTAAAAATTCATCTCATAGCTCGCTTAGACATTTTAAAAAATTTAATTCAAATAAAAAATGGACTGGAAAAACTTTTATTTCACAAGATAGAGATTTTTATTTAAGTAATGAAATGTTACAAAAATTAGATAGAATGACCATGGCAGCATCTGTTGAGGGAAGAGTTCCTTTTGCTTCTCCCTCAGTCATAAACTTGTCTGAGCAATTAGCGTTTAACCACTTTTATAGAAACAAAACCCTTAAATGGATCTTAAAGCAAGCTTTTAAAGATGAGATCCCAAAAGAGATTATCAATCGACCTAAGCATGGTTTTAATGTTCCTTTGGATGATTGGTTTAGAAATGATTGGTCTTATCTAATTGATGAATGTTTTTCCTCAGACTCATGTCTTTATAATGAAAATATAATAAAAAAAGACACTATTAATTACATTAAATTACTTGCACGTGATGAAAATACACTGAATAGTCCTATAATATTTTCTTTAATAGTTTTAGAACTTTGGTTAAAAGAAAGGTTAAAATGGAAATAATTGCAGAGATTGGTCAAAATCATAATGGCGACATGACTCTTGCAAAGGAGCTAATTATAGCTGCAAAAGAAAGTGGTGCTGATGTTGCTAAATTCCAAATTTTCAATGCAGAAGAAACTTTTGGAACAGAGAATAATCCATGGATTGATTATAATAAAAAAACTGAGCTATCTAGAGATGATGTAAATCTTCTGCATGAAGAATGTCAAAGTCATCGCATTGAATTTATGTCATCGATATTCCACTCGCGTTACATTGACTGGTTAGAGTATTTAAATGTTAAAAGGTATAAAGTTGCCTCTCGTTCAATTCATAATAAAAATTTGATTAATTCACTTTTACTTTTAAAAAAACCATTAATTATTTCATTAGGTTTTTGGAAGGAAGAAAATTTTCCAAATTTTGATTTAAAAAATAAAATAGATTATTTGTATTGTATTTCAAAATATCCAACTGATTTAAGTGATTTAAATTTGAATATAGTTAATTTTAAAGAATATAGTGGCTTCAGTGATCATTCAACTGGAACAAGTGCAGCGATATATGCTCTTTCAAATGGAGCAAAAATTATTGAAAAGCATTTCACGCTTGATAAAAATATGTATGGTCCAGATCATAATCTGAGTGCAAATCCTGAAGAATTAACTTCCATTGTAAAATTTAGAGATGATCTAAAAAAAATAAATAGATGAATATAATAATTTTTTCTACTGAAGATTATCATCATACTTACTATATAAATAAAATAAACGAAATTTATCCTATTAATCTGGTAGTATACGAGAGAAGAAGACTAAAAAAAGACTATGACACTACTAATCCATATCAAGTAGATCAAGATAAATTTGAGAAATCATATTTCTTTAGCAAAGTTTCTAACAAAATTGATAGAAAAATTAAAATTATAAAAGTTAAATCAATAAATTCTAAGGAAGTCAGTGAGATCGCGTTAAATTTCAAATACGATATTGTAATCGTTTTTGGTTGTGGAAAAATAAACGAAACAATTATTAGAGATTATGACAATAAAATCATCAATATTCATAGAGGTCTTGCATCTAAATATCGTGGATTAGATAGTGAATTATGGGCCATTAAAAATTATGATTTTCAAAGTATTGGAACAACAATTCATTACATAGATAAAAATTTAGATACCGGAGACATAGTTTATCAAAAAAGACTTACCTTAAGAAAAGATGACCAAATCTATAAATTGAGAGCAAAAACTACTGAACTGGCAGTAGAAGGAACGTTAAAATTTATCAATGATCTTATTTTACAGAAAGTAGTAAAATTAAAACAAGAAAAATATGGCAGGTATTATTCAAGCATGGATCTACTTGAAAAAAAGGACTGTGAGAAAATGTTTCAAAACTACATAAGAAATAATTGTAAATAATGGACAAAAAATTTAAATTAAAAATATTACTTTATCATGGAGTAACTTCAGTAAAATCTAAAGGAATTGAAAATATCTCTAAAAAACATATAGATATCAATATATTTGAAAAACAAATGAGGTACTTAAATAAGTATTGCTCAGTTTTATCCATAGAAGAGGTAGTAAATTTATACTCTAAAAAGGCTAAAAAAACTGGAGAATATTTTGCTGTGACTTTTGATGATGGTTTTAAAAATAATTTTACCAATGCGTTTCCAATTCTGCAAAAATATAAGATACCAGCAATATTTTATATTTCGACAGGAATGATTAACAGCAAGGATCTATTTTGGGTTGATCAGATAGAATGTTGCATAAATAATAGTAAAAAAAAGAAATTTACAATTAATATTAATAGGAGGAATTATACTTTAAATCTAAATAATAGAAATAATAAAGCAAAAGCACTCTTCACTATAAAAAAAATTTGCAAAAAACTCTCAAAAGAAAAAAAAGATGACATTATAACTTCTCTAAAAGAAAAACTTGAAATTGAACCAAGTGTCAGATTTTCAAAAAATTATGAATTATTAAATTGGTCTGACATAAGGAAAATGAATAAAAGTAAACTTATTAAATTTGGCGCTCATACAATTAATCATGAGATACTGAGTTATCTTAGCCCCAAAGAAATGAAAAAACAGATATCTCTCTCAATAAATAAACTTAGTAAAGAATTAGGAGAAAAAGTTACTCATTTTTCTTACCCTGAAGGACAAAAAGATCATTTTGACTCTAGTGTAATAAAATACCTAAAAGTTAGAGGTATAGCTTGTTCACCCTCTGCAATCAGTGGTGTCAATGATAATAATGATGATTTGTTTAGATTAAAAAGAATAATGGTTGGCTTTGAAAATATGCCATTTCCAAAATAATTTACTTAATTAAGAAAAATATATATACCTCTATTATTTCATTAAAAATTTAATATGATTTACTAATAGTATTCAATTTTTTATATCTAAAGTCTCTAATATATAATAAATTAATTTTTTATATTTTTATGTCTAATCACAATCAAAATTTAATAAATAAAGTTACAGTTAACTCTATTGTCAATATAGATAAAATCGCAAAAACTATGAAAAAATATGGTGTTTGTCTAATACCGAATTATATTTCTGATGAAAAATGTAACTCAATTAAGATAGAGTGTGCCAAGAGGTCAGAAGTAAAAGTGGACACTAACTTTAAGGATGGTTCATATCGAAGATACGATATTTACAAAAATACCGGCGCTGCAGCAAATAAAAGAGTATACCATACAGATTGCTTTAGTAACGATCTAATGAAATTCAAAATTGATAAACATATACAAACAATATGTAAAGATTATTATAATAAAGGACCTTATTCTGTACATGTCCAAGTTTATGAAAGGCATCAGTTTCATCAGATACCTGTAAGAAGTTTTCATATTGATACATTTGAAACGTCAACATTCAAGGCAATGTTATACTTAAGTGATGTAACTATTGAAGACGGACCAAATTCGTATGTAATTGGAACACATAATAATTTAGAATTAAGAAGAAAAAAACAATTTGAATGGGGTCCAAAAAGAAGTGAGAACTTAGAATATCTAGAACCTCATCCTACTAATTTTATTGAAGAGGAGTTGGGACCTTTACTTAAAAATTGGGTGCAGTTTATTGCTAAAAAAGGCACTTTGATACTTTTTGATACTTGGGGAGTTCATTGCGGTTTATCACCAGCAAAAAATGGTGATAGGCACGTAATAGTTAATTATTATAGACCTGGTGAGAACTTGCCCCGTTCAGATTTTGGATTTGATCCCAAAGCAGATTATAAAAAATATTTTAGTAAGTATGAAAAAAAATAGTTTAATACAGACTTTAAATAACGAAAAGATTGCTATCTTTTCTTATGGAAGAAAAAATAGTAAGCGGTGTTATAATAAACTTTTGAGAAAATTTCATAATACAACCATCGTTGATATTTTACTCGATAAACTCAGTAAGTTCGAAAATTCATATTTTGGAGGATATGATAGAGAGTTTGAGATAAAGTGCAAAAAGCATGGTGTAAAATTTCTAAAAAGGTCGAAGAAATCAGTTAATATTGATTATCCAATTTCAGAATGTTTAAAATTCGTAAATAAAATTGATCAAGAATACTTACTTCTTGTAAATGCATGCTTGCCTTTTTTATCAATTAGGACAATAAATGATTTTTTAAATAGTGTTATTAAATCAAATTTTAATTCAGCCTCATTGCTTGTAAGAAAAGATAATTACTTTTTTGATAAAAATAAAAAACCTCTTAATTTTAGCACAAAATTAAAAACACTTAATACAAAACAAGTATCGCCTTTATATGAATTTGGTAATGCGCTTTATTTTTTTAAAAAGGATTTTTTTTTGAAAAATAATAGATATTGGGACTGGAATAAAGTTAAATACATTACTTCAGATAATAAAATTGAACTCCTGGATATTGATACTGAAGAAGACTTTCTAATTGTTGAGAGCTTATGGAAAAATCTCAATGATAAATAAATCTATAAGGATCTAATTTGAAAATTTCAGATTTAAAAGAAGTAAAAGAGATATTTGTAAATTATGCGTATGATTATAAATTTACAATTTTTTTTATTTTCTTAATTCAGATAAGTGCATCTTTTTTTGTTACTCTTCAGCCAATGATATTAGCTGGTGCAGTTGATACAATAACAAATAATTTCCAAATTCAAGATGTAATTTACGAAGAAAAAGAAGATCGCAGTATTGGAAGTTTTTTTAATCTTAACCAAGTTGGTGCACAAGTTAGAGAAATTACAAATAGATTTTTTCTTTCAAATCGAGAGAGCCCTCTAACTAGTATAGTAATTTTACTTTTCTTTTATCTAACTACTGTTGTTATATCGTCATTCATTCAATTTGCGGGAACAATGCTTGGCCTATGGGTCAGATTCAGCACATCAGTAGTTATAAGAGACAAACTAATGAATAAAGTATTTAAATTAAGCTTACCTTTTGTTAATAAATCTAAAACAGGAGAACTTATATCTAGATTTGTAACTGATGCTGAAAATACCGCTCAGGGGCTTGGACCCGTTGTATCCGCAACATTTTTAAATTTAACTTTATTAATTATTTATGGAATTTTTCTATTTTCCACAAGTTTTGTTTTAACATTAACTGCAATAACACTTTTTCTTATACAATTTTTAATTATCAGTCTATTAAGAGATCCAATTCGAAGAAGAGACTCTAGAGTTTACGATACAAAAGCTAGTTTAACCTCGTCGATTCAAGAAATATTTATTAATTTAAGATATATAAAAATATTTAATGCTGAGCTTTTTCAAAAAAAAATTTTTAAAGATAAGCTTAATAATATAAAAAAATCTGAATTTTCATCTGCACTTTTAAAACATTCTCTGGATCCTGTAAAAATTATATTAGAAAATCTAGCACTGGTAGGGATTGTTATAGCAGTTAGTTATTTTATACTAAATAATTTAATAACGGTGACAGCTGGTGTTGTTTATATTGTAGTTGGAAGATTAATTTTGCCACCAATAAATAGTTTCTCTGTCCTTTTTATCTGGCTTCAAGGTGTATTAGCAGCGAATGAAAGAGTTAAAGAAATAATGCATGAAAATATAAGCATAAAAAATGGAGATAGAAAAATTAACAGTCTAGAAAAAATTACATTCAAGGATGTAAACTTTTCTTATAAGAATGATAAAAAGATACTGAAAAATATTAATTTAAATATTCATAAAGGGGAAAAAGTTGCAATTGTCGGGCCAAGCGGAGCTGGAAAATCTACTCTATTAGATTTATTAATCAGGTTTTATGATCCAAATGAAGGTTGTATTGAGATAAATGGAATAAACTTAAAAGAATTAGATGTAAGCTCATTTAGGGCTTTGTTTGGTGTTGTCTCTCAAGAAACAATTTTATTTAATGATACTATTGAAAATAATATAAGGCTCGGTCGACATGATATCTCCAAAGAAGACCTAAACACTGCTTGCGACCTATCAAATGCGACTGAATTTATAAAAAATCTTCCTCACAAGCTGGGTACTTTAGCAGGAGATAGAGGAGTTAGACTATCTGGAGGGCAGAAGCAAAGAATTTCTATTGCAAGAGCTCTACTTGGAAAGCCAAATGTCATAATTTTTGATGAGGCAACAAGCAACTTAGATTCGCAGTCAGAATATTTAGTTCAAACAGGAGTTGATAATGCACTTGAAAACATAACTGGAATTATAATAGCCCATAGACTGTCAACCATAAAGAATTCTGATAAAATTATTTTCTTAAATAATGGCAAGGTAGATGCAATTGGAAGTCATGAAGATCTTTTAAAAAGTAGTAAAAGCTATAGGTTAATGTATGATCATCAAATTAGCAAAAACTAAATAAATCAATAAATTAGTAAATTTAAATATGCCAAAATTTGATAAAAAAATAAAATCAAAAAATAAAGAATGGACTTTTAATGGTGATGTTCATAGATACTTTGACGATCACGTAAAAAAATCAGTTCCCTTCTATAGTGAGGTTCATGAATTAATAAGCACATTTAGCGATTATTTTGTAAATGATAATTCCATTATTTATGATGTTGGTTGTTCTACCGGTACCCTTCTTGAAAGTATATATGAAAGACAAAAAAATAAAAAAAATATAAAACTTATTGGTTTAGATATATCAAAGGACATGATAAGTCATGCTAAAAAAAGAAAAAAATATCAACAAATAAATTTTTTCAATAAAAATATCAAAGATTATAAATTAAAACAAAGTTCACTGATCTTATCTATTTATACAATACAATTTATAAGGCCTAAAATGAGACAAGATATAATTAATAAATTTTATAAAAGTCTTGATTGGGGAGGAGCATTATTTCTTTTTGAAAAAGTCAGAGGTGCTGACGCAAGATTTCAAGACATGATGACATCAGTATATAATGAATTTAAAATAATGCAGGGTTTTGATGCAAATGAAATTTTTGATAAAAGTGTAAGCCTCAAAGGTATATTAGAGCCTTTTTCGAGGGCTGGAAATGTTGGTTTACTAAAACGAGCAGGATTCAAAGATATTGAAACTATTTTTAGATATAACTGTTTTGAGGGTTATCTTGCTGTTAAATAGTTTAAAAAAATCTATCAATATGATTATAAGCTTATTTCCAGATAAACTTGCAGATCACATAGAGACTCAAATACGTCTTAATAAAGATACAAAAGTAAACTTATCTAAGTCTGATTTACAATCTAATATGTCTGTATTCGGCACTGACTTCAAATTACAATTATTAAATAATAGAAATCAAATTAAAGAATATTTAAATAGAGAAAATAAGATCTATGAAGAAACAATGATGTATTGTTTAAAAACAATCCTAGAATCAGAAATAATTGAGAAGGACAAAATAGTTTTTTTTGATTTAGGTGCTTATGCTGGTTACTACTCGACATACGTTAGTAAGAAACTTGATGATAAGGCTATCGTATGCGCCATAGAGTCTAATCAAAAATATTATGAGAGTATATTAGATACTATTAGACTTAATAATTTACATAAACTCAAAGCATTTAACGCTGTTCTATCAGATGTTGAAGAGGAGTTAATTGTTCATAAAGAAATGGCAGTTGAAAAAAAACATCTAATAGAAAATATGCGTACAGAAAATACAACTTATTTTGAGGTTAGAGAAGCTAATGAGATTTTAAATACAGGAAAACATCTTAAGTCTGTAACATTAGACAATCTTTGCCATACAAATGATATTTATCCCAATTTAGTAAAGATAGATGTTCATGGTGCTGAAGGAAAAATATTAATGGGATCTAAAAAAATTCTAAATAGTTCAACAAAGATTATATTGTTAGAACTTCATCAGCAGCATGAGTTAAATAGATACTCTGATGGTATAACTAAGGACTCGATAATTAGTCTATTGCATGAAAGTGAATTTAATACATATTTAATTGCACCTTTTCGATATAATGAAAAGAATGTTGAGTATAAATTTTATAAAAAAAATAAAAAACTATTATTTGTTGAGTTAACTAAAGAAAACTACCAGGAAGTTTTGTTTGATAGAAATAATGTAGATATATTTATCTTATGTGCAAAAAAAGGATTAAATATAACAAACCTTGAATGTTTCTAATAAGTATAATTTAGGTATATAGATGTGTGGAATTTTACTCGAACTATCAGATCAAAAAATAGATGTTGAGAGGTTTTCGGCAGCCCTAAATACATTAAAGCACAGGGGGCCGGACTCTCAAAACTTAGCATGGAATTATGAAAACTCGGCTCAGTTGATGCTTTCTAAAAACAATGCCTTAAATCATGACGATCAGGTCAAGATGATAATGGGACACACACGATTATCAATAATTGATCTTACAAGTGCAAGTCAGCAGCCTATGATTTCTGAAAATGATGAATATGCATTAATCTATAACGGGGAGATCTATAATTATAAAGAAATAAGAAAAGAGCTAATTAATGAAGGGATAGAGTTTACTAGCACTGGAGACACAGAAGTATTATTCAGGGCAATCACGCATTGGGGTATTGATTGTTTACATAGATTAAATGGCATGTGGTCATTTATATTTTTTGATAGATCAAAGCAAAAAATATATTTATCACGAGATCCTTTTGGAAAAAAACCCCTATATTATTATTTCAAAAAAAACAAATTCATTGCAAGCTCTGAATTTAAGGCAATATTTTATTTATTAGGAAAATCCAATAGGAAAGTAAGTGCTGAATATCTATGCTCATATTTGTTCAATGCACATGATCCAACTTTCAAAAATGGTAAAACGTTCTATAAAGAAATAAGTAAAGTTGGAGAGGGTGAATTATTAGAATATGACATCCAAAAAAATAAAATAAAAAAAACTAGACATAATTCACTGAAGAACTATTTACAAAAAAATCCAAATATAGATGATTTAGAAAAAGATCTAGAATCAGCTGTAAGTCTGAGACTTAGAGCAGATGTTCCAATTGGAGTCTTAGTTTCGGGAGGTATTGACTCGAGCTTAATAGCTTCAATAATAAAGAATAATCATAAAATTGACTCCAGTAAAATAACTTTTTATACCGCAAATACGGAGCACAGTAAGGATATTTACTATGCAAAAAAAATAGCTGATACATTAAAAATTAAATTAAAGGTAATTGATATTCCATACGGATTATCTGCCATTAATAGCATAAATAAAATGATTAAACAGTATGAGATACCAATACAATTAGGAGGAACTTCAAGTGCAGCATTTTATATGTACGATATTATTTCCAGAGATGGTATCAAAGTAGTTATAGATGGCACAGGAGGAGATGAACTATTTGCTGGTTATTATAAAGAGTATAGAGCTGGGTATATTCTTTCCTTAATTTATAGTTTAAATTTTTCAGCTGCAATTAAAATATCCAAAAAAGAAGAATATAAAAAAGAATTAGTAAACATTGGCACCATAAGAAATCTAATAAAAATATTTATAAATTCATCAAATATAATGAAACTTTTAACAGTTAAATTTTTTTTAATGAAAAAACTTTCAAAAAATTATTTTCTTAGAAACAATAAGATTGTTGAACAGATTTTATCCAATTATTATTCAAGAAATAATTATCGTTTCGGATTAAATAATTTTCTGAACCTTAAAAATGTGCAGTTAAATGATATCACAAGAGGAAAACTACCTAATTGGATATTCTTGGGTGATCAAAACTCTATGAATAATTCGATAGAATTAAGAAGCCCTCTGATGGATATCAGATTATTAAAATATATAAATTTAACTACTAATGAAAAAGTTAAAAATTCTTTCTGGAAATACCCATTAAGAAAAATAATGGAAAAATATGATCAAGATATTGCATGGAGAAATGAAAAAATTGGCTTTGAATGGGACGGTGAAAGATTTTTAATTGAAAATAGAAATGAAATATTTACTGCATATCAAGAATCTTCATTCATATCTTCAATTTTTGATATCAATAATCTTAAACATAATTTTGAAAAAATTATCAATAATTATGTTGTTGGTAAGTTTTATTTGAGAATATATAATGTAGCTGTTTTAGATAATCTATATAATATTGAATTAGAATAGATATTTTTAGCTCGTAATAAATAATATGATAAAAAAAAGAATTATTAATCCAATTTTTCAACGTCTTACAATCTTCTGGAATTTTATTCAGCCAAATTTCTTGAAAAACTATTTCGCCGCTAAATATTGGAGCCAACATAAAGAGTTATATACCCCTGACAGGGCACCTAAAATTTATGAATTAGCAAAAAAGAAAATAAAAAAAATTAATAACATTCTTGAATTTGGATCTAATAGTGGATGTAATCTTGAATATTTTCTTAATCGTCTCGAAGGTTCCAAGGTAGTTGGTATTGATGTTAATCCAATTGTCAAGAAAATGGAAAATCAATATGAGAGCTACAGAGGTTATAATGCTGATGATAAAGCTCTTAATAAATTTAAAAAAAATGAATTTACACTTTCATTCACATCTTCAGTTTTAGATCACATTCCTGATGAAAAAATTGTAAAGGAAGTTTTAAGAAAACTTGCATTAATCTCTGAATATGTAATTCTGAATGAACCTTTCCTTGACGGAGTGAAAGGAGACGTATCTGAAAAATTTAGATATCAAGTTAAACAAAATTTAGAAAATCCAGCTAAAAAATTTGCCAAATATTCTTATTTTTGGGATTATGATTCTTATCTTGATGAAATGAACCTAAATTACGAAAAGATCAATAATCCAACACATATTTTTTCTATGGGACCTTTCTATAAATTATATTTTATTGATTGCAGAGATTATATCGAATAATTTTATTTATGAATAATTATATTGCTCTGAGAATGGATGATGTTGGTGCGTCTTCGAAAAAATTCAATGTTTATTCTAAATATCCATTTTGTAATACTTTATTTTTAAAATATTTACCCCCTTTTAGAGCTTGGGGCCCATACAACGAATTGTCAGAAAAAAAATGGTTTGACATATTAAATTTATTGAGCAAATTAAATGCAAAACTCACTATTGGCGTTACAGCATGTTATGTTAACAAAGACTCTTCGCTTATACCATTTTACGAAAAATTCCCAAGGCAGGCGAAAATAATTTTATCAGGAGTTCAAAACGAGCTCATTGAAGTAGCAAATCATGGCTTATCGCATTGTATTATTGGAAAGCATTTACCAAACATGTTTAGTTCAAATAGAAAAAATCACAGAGAATTCTGGGATTATATGCCGAGAGAATGGCATTTTGATCATATAAAAACTTCTCAAAAAATACTTAAGGATTGGATTGGATATCAAGTCTCTACATTTATACCGCCAGGTAATGTATATTCTATTGATACTATCGATGCCGCTGAGGCATCTGGAATTGTGAGAATAAACTCCAGTAAAATAATTTCAAGTCAAACCAAAGTTAATATTATTAATGAAGACCATGTTTATCCATTTCATGATCGCGAAGTAGAACTTTATGGAATTGCATGGTTAGAGACTCGAATAAAAGAACTAATGCAAAATCAAGAATTTGCTCTTATTAGAGATTTGTAATGTGATTAGTTTTAGGCGTAAACACATTGATAATTTTCTAAAGAAAAATAATAAATACATAAATGGTGATGTATTAGATGTTGGTGGAAAGAAAATAAATAGAAGAGGATCTTTTAACCCTGCAACAATAAATTACCAATCTTGGAAATATCTAAATACAGACCCGAAAACAAAACCTGATTTTGTTGCTAATGCAAATGATATTCCACTATCTAACAATACTGTCAATACAATAATATTTTGTGAAACATTAGAATACATTGAAAATCCATTAGAGGTATTTAGTGAATTTAGAAGAATCCTTATACCAGGGTGCTATATTTTAGGTACATGTCCGTTTCTATCTCCTCTTCATGGAGATAAAGAATTTGACAAATATAGATATACAAAGACTTCGCTTTTAGATCTTTTTCAACATAATAGGTTTGAAGTTGTTTCTTTAAAAGAAATGGGTTCTACAAGTGATGTAGTCTTTGATTTACTAAGAGTTCAACTTTCATATCATCGAAATTTAAAAAATATTATTTTATTAAGAATTCTTAATCTATTAAAACCTATATTCTTATTTTTAAGTGGTAATGAAAATGAATATATTAATACAGGGTATTCTTTTGTTTTAAAAAAAAATGATTAAATTTAATTATTAATGTTATAGTACATATCAATGAAAAAAAAGGCATTAATAACTGGTATTACCGGTCAAGATGGTTCGTATTTAGCTGAATTACTTCTATCCAAAGGATATGAAGTTCACGGCATTATAAGAAGGAGTAGCTCGTTTAATACTTCAAGAATTTCCAGTATCTTAGAAAACGAAAACCTTAAAACATATTATGGTGATGTTACTGATACAAGTAATTTAAATAGAATTCTTGAAAAAGTTGAGCCAGATGAGATATACAATTTAGCTGCTCAAAGCCATGTTAAGGTATCATTTGAAATTCCTGAGTATACTTCATCAGTAGATGCTTTAGGGACCTTAAGATTCTTGGACGCAATTAAAACAACGGGCGTAAAAACAAAATTTTATCAAGCATCTACGAGTGAGTTATATGGCAAAGTCTTACAAACTCCTCAGAGCGAAAATACTCCTTTTAATCCTCGTTCACCTTATGGGGTTGCCAAGTTGTATGCCTATTGGTCAATAGTGATTTACAGAGATGCATATAATATTTTTGCTACAAATGGCATTTTGTTTAACCATGAATCGCCTAGAAGGGGAGAAACATTTGTTACCAGGAAAATTACAATGGCCACTGCAAGAATTAAACTGGGGTTGCAAGATATTTTATATATTGGAAATTTAGATGCTAAACGAGATTGGGGTTATGCGCCGGAATATGTAGAAGGTATGTGGCGAATGCTTCAACAAAAAAGCCCTAACGATTACGTTCTTGCTACAGGCGAGACTTATTCAGTTCGTCAGTTTATTGAAACAGCTTTTGATGAATTAGATATCTCTGTTGAGTGGAAATCAAATGGAGCAGATGAACACGGAGTTGATAAAAAAACTGGTAAAATAATAGTAAAAGTTGATCCAAATTATTATAGACCATTAGAAGTTGATGAACTTATTGGGAATCCTCAAAAAGCTAAAAATGAATTAGGCTGGCAAGCAAAAACTAAATTTAAGGACTTGGTATCTATAATGGTAAAATCAGATTTTAATAAATTAAAGTCTAATAGCTAAGTTTTATGTCATTTGATAAATCTAGTGACTTACAATTAATTGAGTCAAAAAAAATCCAAGACCTATTTGCATTTAGAGTCTCAGTCTTTAATGATATTAGGGGATCAATATATACAACGTACTTAAAAACAAAGTTTCATAATTTTTTACCAAGTGACCTAGAATTTGTTCATGATAAATTTTCTCAATCAAAGAAAAATGTTTTAAGGGGTTTACACGGTGATAATAAAACATGGAAACTTGTAACATGTGTGTATGGTGAAATTCAGCAAGTGGTTGTAGATTGCAGACCAGAGTCAAGTTCTTATATGCAGTGGGAGTCTTATATAATAAATAGTAAAGACCAAATCGTTCTATTAGTACCCCCTAATTTTGCTAATGGCTATTGTGCTTTAAGTGATGATGCAGTATATCACTATAAGCTAGCTTACATAGGTAACTATCATGATGTTGACGATCAATTTGTAATAAAGTGGAATGACAGTCGATTAAATATAAAGTGGATGACTGATAGACCAATTTTAAATCAAAGAGATAAATAAAAATGCAAACAATAAACAGAGATGGTAAAATAATTTGTATAATCTACCGAGATGATGATTGGAAGGAAGGTTTAAATTTTATTACACCTGACTCATTATTTGTTCAGGTGGGATCATGGTGGTATAATAAAGACAAAAAATTAGATGCACATATACATAAAGATTTTGATCGAACTGCAAGTAGAACAATGGAAATGACATATATTAAAAACGGTTCAATGAAAGTTGATTTATATGATGAAAATCAAATCTCATTTGACTCGTTTATTTTAAAAAAAGGGGATTTAGCAGTTTTTGCATATGGTGGGCATGGCTATACAATTTTAGAAGATGATACGAAGATAATAGAAGCTAAGAATGGTCCTTTTGTAGATGTCGAAACAGATAAAAATAAATTCTAGTAGCATTCATCTACACTTGGGGTGTGGAGAAAAGTATATAGACGGCTTTATTCATGTTGATTTAAACAACTATCCTCATATTGATCACACAAGCAGTATAAATAGACTAGATTTTGTTGAGGACAATTCAGTTGATAGTATTTATTGCTCTCACACATTAGAATATTTTAATAGAGAAGATGCTAAAGATGCACTTAAAGAATGGCATAGAACTCTTAAGGCCAATGGATTATTGAGGCTTGCAGTCCCAGATTTTAACGCAATTGTAAACGTATATTTAAGAAACAAGGACATTGAGGGAAAAGGTATATTAGGGCCGTTATACGGTAAGTGGAAATCAGATGATGGTAACCACTTTTATCACAAAACCGCTTATGATAAGAAATCTTTAACAGACCTGCTTACTGATTGCGGTTTCACAAATATTTCAATTTTTGATCCTATAAAAGTCTTTGGTAAAGATTTTGATGACTATAGTCTTGCATATATTCCTCATAAAGATAGTAATGGCATTTTAATCAGTCTTAATCTTGAAGCTCAAAAGAAATAAAGAAGAAGAAAAATGTCAATAATCAAGTTATATGGATTACCAAGAAGTGGTGGAACGTTAATATATAATATAGTTAAAGAACTACATCCTGAAAAAAATATAGAGCCTCAAACTCACTCATACTTTTCAGATGGTGATTTAATAGTTGTTACATTTAGAGATTTTAGAGATAGTATAGTTTCTGCGTGGAGAGTGGGAAAAGGATTTGATAATAAAAGTAATATCAAATTAGCTTCGTACGAGGGACTTTTTAAATATATTATTGGTACTAAGGATAATATATCCTCACATTTGAATAAATTTAAGCTTGAAAAAAGCAACAGAAAAATACTTTTTTTAAAATATGAAGATTGGATCAATGATTATAACTTTCTTTTTAATACATTTGAAAATTTTTTTAATTTAGAAATTAATAAAAAAAAAAGAGATGATATCCTAAATAAATTTAGTATTGAAAATGTAAGAAAAATGCAGAGCGAATACTCAAGCTTTAAGTTCTACGATAAGAATACTCATTTTCATGGGCATCATGTATATAATGGAAATCCAGGGACGTGGAAAGAAATCATAAAAAATAAAGATCAAAAAATATTAACTTATTCAATTAGAAAAGAACTGAATCAATGGGAATATAGAGATTTTGATGATTTAACATCTTTTGACTCTTATATTCTATCTATGAGATACTTTTTAAATCTTTTTATCTACAATATTGTAACAAAAAATATCAATCAAATTATTAAGATCATCAAAAAATAAAAATGACAAAAAAAATAATACAATCCAAACCAATTTTTGGAATTGAAGAAAGAGAAGCATTAAATAGTTATATGGAACAAGGAGGTTGGATTACTGAGTTTCAGAAAACTGCAGAATTAGAGGATATGATTACTCGTTACACAGGAGCGAAACACTGCTTTATGGTGAACAATGGTACGGTAAGTTTAACGCTATCGGCATTAGCATGTGGAGTCAGTGCTGGTGATGAAGTTATTATTCCAAATTACACAATGGTAGCAACTCCTAATTCTATAGAGTTAATAGGCGCAAAGCCAATATTTGTAGATGTTGATAGGGAGACACTTTGTATCGATTTTGACCAATTGAAAAGTAAGTATACAACGAAAACTAAGGCGGTGATGTTAGTCTCTGCTAATGGAAGACACTCTAAGTCAATTAATGAAATAAGGAAATTTTGTACAGAAAAAGAAATTTTCTTAATTGAAGATGCAGCTCAATCATTAGGATCATTTTATCCTAACGGTAAGCATATTGGAACCGTCGGAGATGTAGGTTCATTTTCTTTTTCACCTGCTAAAATAATCAGTACAGGTCAAGGAGGTGCTGTAGTCACAAATAACTCAGAGATAGCAAAAAAAGTAAAATATCTAAAAGATTTTGGACGCTCTAAAGGAGGTAATGATATTCACGAGTTTATTGGTTATAATTTTAAATTTACTGATATTCAAGCAGTTATAGGTATCGAACAAATGAAAAAATTAGATGATAGAATCATTTCAAAAAAAAATAATTACACTATGTACTCATCTTTGTTACCAAACAATAGTCACTGCAGGATTATTTATAATGATATTAATTATACAGCACCATGGTTTATTGAATTAATTGCAGAAAAAAGAGACGAGTTAATGAAATATTTGGAAAAAAATTATATAGGATCACGTCCCATGTATCCCCCAATAAATAAACAAAAAGCATACAACGAAACTACTTCCCTACCAGTTTCAGAAATGATTGGGACCAAAGGTTTGTGGCTTCCATCTTCTGTTGATTTAAACGAGGAAGATATTCAATATGTAGTTGATAAAATAGCTAAATTTTATCAATGAATAATTCAAAAAAATACAAGTTAGCCGTTGTACCTAAAGTACAATGGTATAATCAATATGCCTACGCATATGGAAGTCAGCATGATTACTTTCATACAAAGTCATGTCTAAAAGTTGCAAGTAAAGAATTAGATATAGAATGTAAGATAATTTATTTAAAATCCTTTTTAAAAAAGTATTCCGAATTTGATGGTGTAATTTTTATTGGATTAAGTAAAAAAGCAATGCAATTTCTTAAATTAGATCAAACAATTGATAAGTATACATGGTCATTTAATCAAATTGAATGGATCAATAATAATGATATTTTTAAAAATACAAAAATTATATTTGAGCAGAGCACAAGAGATCTTTCCATTTATCATCATAACAATAACATAGTTTATTATACTCCTCTTGCGTTCCAAGGTGATAAGAGAATCCCAAAAAATAAGAGAATGCGTTATGATATTGTTTTTAATGGTACATTAGATCGTTCTAGAAGATTAACAGCTACAGAGCATCGTAAAGATATAATTTTAGGGTTATTAAAGAAAGGGCACACCATAATCAATTATAATGGTAGAGCAGATAAATCTGTTGAAAAAAAACTGCTTGATGAGTTAAAAAAATATAAAAATTTTAAGGTTGTAAATAAATTTGGTAATCCAAAACATTATACTGTAGGTAAGTATTCTTTGCATCTTCCATTTCATGAATTAGGTTCTAAAGAAGGTATTTATTTAAATTGGGGTATGACCCGAAAAGAGCTAGAAGATACTAACTGGTTGAACAATTGGGATATTTATAGATGTATCGGAGCAAAATCAAATATAATAACTTATGACTGTCCACAAATTAAATATTTAGGACTTTCAGAGAATAATTGTAGTTTTTATAAAAATGATCCATCTAATATTGAAGGCATAATTAAAGAAGTAAGTGAAATAGTAAATTCAAATGTACAAAAAAAAATTAGCAATATTGTATGGCAACAAAATACTTACATTGAACGATGGAAATTTATTCTTGCAAAAATTTCAGAAGTTAAGGATTTGAGTAAATGATGAAAAAGAAAGCTTTAATTACGGGTATTACTGGTCAAGATGGTGCATATTTAGCAAGTTTTCTTCTGAAAAAAAAATACTCAGTTTACGGTACTACTCGAACATTAAAAAAAAATAATCTTAGAAACTTATCGAGATTAAATATATTAGAATCATGCAACATATTACAATGTGATTTGTTGAATATAAAACAAACTAACCAAATAATAAATAAGATCAATCCTGACGAGATTTATAATCTTGCAGGCTTGAGTTCAGTTGGTAAATCTTTTATTGATCCAATTGATGCATACAAAAGTATTATTTTAAGTACAATTAATATTTTAGAAAATATTCGTCTAAAAAGAAATAGAACAAAATTCTACTTAGCTTGCTCAAGTGAGTGTTTTGGAAATACTAAGAGTGGATCTGCAACAGAAGATACTAGATTTAATCCGTTAAGCCCTTATGCTGTTGCAAAAACTTCATCGTATTATATTACAAAAAATTATCGAGAAGCGTATTCAATATTTGCATGTTCTGGAATTTTGTTTAATCACGAGTCTCCATTGAGAAATGATGATTTTGTAACCCAAAAAATTATTACTGGAGCGATATCTATTTTTAATAAAAAAAAGAAATTTTTAGATCTTGGATCAATTAATATTGAAAGAGATTGGGGGTGGGCACCTGAATATGTTGAAGCAATGTATTTAATATTAAGACAACGAAATCCATCTGATTATATTATTTCATCAGGAAAATCTTATAGTTTAGAAAAATTTATTGAAACAGTATTCTCATATTTTAACTTAGATTGGAAGCAATATGTTAGAATTAATAATAAGTACAAAAGACTCATGGATTTAACCATTAGTAAAGGAAACTCATATAAAGCAAGAAAAAATTTAAAGTGGAAACCAAAATATGATTTAAAAAAGATTGTTCATGAAATGATAAATGAGAAATTAAAGCAAAATTAAATATTATTTTTTAAAAAAATTATGAACAAAGAAAAATTATTAAGTAACTTTTATTTTTTAGATAAATTAATATCTAAAAAATGGAAACCATTTTCTAAGCTTATGATAAGAGGAGATGGAGCAGATTGGGTACTTTCCTCAATTGCGAAAGAGTTAAAAAAAATAATGCCAATGGTAGGAATTGAAACAATAAATAATCATTATTATTACAATATTTCAAATCAAAGTGTTTTTTTTACATCCAAGTACGAAGTATTGAATGAATGGCCAAAAATAAATCATAGAATAGCATTTCCATATTTTCATGGAATGCCAGAGAATGGGGATCAATTTAAATTAATGTTTGATAATATATCCAAATATCATCATTCAATATGTAGAATTCAAGTCAGTCATACACAGATGCAGCAAAAGATTTTAGAAACAGGTATAAATTCAGAAAAGATATTCAAAATTCCTATTAGCATTAATCTCGATCTTTTCAAAAAATATGACTCTAATAGGCGTTTAGAGCTAAGAAAGTTTTATGGAATACCTGAGAATTCTCGAGTAATTGGCTCTTTCCAAAAGGATGGTGTTGGATGGAGTGTTGGAAAGTCCCCAAAGTTGATAAAAGGACCAGATATATTTATCAAAGTAATTAAAGAATTAAAGAGAGATTTTCCGAATTTATTTGTTCTACTATCTGGTCCCTCACGAGGTTATGTAAAAGAGAATCTTCAAAATATAAATGTTCCTTTCAAACATGTTGTATTGAAAAACTATAAGCTAATAAATCTTCTTTATAATTGTTTAGATTTGTATATCGTTACATCTAGAGAAGAGGGTGGGCCTCGATCAATTTTAGAGAGTATGGCCTCGGGTGTTCCTATAGTATCAACTAAAGTTGGCCAAGCAACTGATCTAATACAACATGGTATCAATGGATGGTTGACTGAAATTTCAGATGTATCTAGTTTGGCCTCATGCTCAAAAGATATTCTTAATAATTCTAATTCATTGGATAATGTATTAGAAAACGCTCAAATTGTTGCAAGCAATAATTCTTATATGAGTCAAATCAATTTATGGAAAAAATTTATGGGAGGTTTTATTGATTAATTATTTAAGAATTCTAAAAAAAATATTGATGCCACCGAAGGACTATTTGATAAATAGTCCAGTTGCAACAAAAGAAGAATATGTTGAATTACACAACTCTTGCAAGAGTGATGAATTTAAAGAAATTGATACACTAGAAAAAAAGTTAGGGTTTGCAATTGATAAAATTTTTTTTGAAAAATTAGCTTTACATACACAAGTATGTAAAAAAAAATCAAAATTAAATTATCAACATGGACGAATACTTTATTCGTATTTGAGAAATTTTATTAAAATAAATTATAAAAAACAAAATATAAAAACAATAAATATATTTGAAACTGGTACCGCTAGAGGTTTTTCGGCAATATGCATGTCAAAAGCTATTCAAGATAGCGAAGTAAATGGAAATATAATTACGATAGATATATTACCTCACAACAAAAAAATATATTGGAATTGTATAGACGATATAGAAGGTAAAAAAACTAGACAGGAGTTACTTATGCCATGGTCAGAACAATTAAATTGCATAACTTTCTTTCAGGGTGAAACTTATCAATTATTAAACAAAATTGGAAAATCAAGGATACATTTTGCTTTTTTGGATGCACAACACAAATATGATGAGGTAAAAGCAGAGTTTGAATTTGTTTCTTTGAGGCAAAAAAAAGGTGACCTCGTAATTTTTGATGATGTGACAGAACTTTTGTTTCCAGGCGTAGTAAGGGCAGTTAAGGAAATTGAAAAAAGTAAAAATTATAAAATTGAATACATAGAAACTTCTGATCACAGAGGATATGCAGTAGCCATAAGGAGTTAGTCTAACGAGGCTTTTTTAATTTATGCTCATTTCTAAAAAAATAGTATATCCAATATTATTCTCAATAGTATTCATATCAATTCCTTGGACATACTTGATACCAAATCAAATCTACATAAGTGATCAATTCACATTATTTGAAAAATTTTCTAGTATGCAATTGGATAGTGATATCTTGTTTCAAGAAAGAAGTATTTTTGGTTACCTTCAAGGCGAAACCCTAGGAAAACTTATTATAGTACAGATTATTAAATTTGTTGGTCTATTTAATGCTGCTCAGTATGAATATATTCAAAACATCCCAAAATCAGAACCAGTTTTAGTTCTAAACAATGCCGTTATAGCTCTAAAAATTATTTCGTTCTTCATATTATTTATCTGGTTAAAGTTTTTATTTGATAGGATGCCAATCTACTTATCTATTATTTTCTTATTAAATCCACTTACACTAGATATGACGCAAGGCATAATGTTAAATTCTCTTGCCTTCACTCTTATTATATTGGGCTTGATGATAAAACAAAATAAATTTAAGTATTTTTTTTATTTTCTAGCACCTTTTATTCATAACAGCGCCTTATTAGTTTTGCCAATAATATTTTTTTATAATTTCATTTCCTTCATGGAATTAAATAAAAAAAGCGTGATGCTAATTTTATTCATTGTAGCTTTTGTTTTAACTATTTTACTTTATTTAGCAAATTCTTTTGTTTTAGATGGCTCTATATCATTTGGTAAAAGGCTTTTTGTATCAAATAGTGATAAATCGTTTTTTTTTATGACATTTCTTGGCATCACAACAGTACAATTAATATCAAATAGTGAATACATTAAAAATAACTATGTAATTATACAAATTCTAATTTTGTTTGTAATTTTGAATTTTCTAAATCCTTTTGTATTTAGATTTATCGCAGGTTTTTTACCTTTATTAGTTTTATCAATTTGGAATTTGTCTAATGATAAAAAAGTATTTATATACCCATTATGGATTTTATTTACTTCTTATTTATGGCTAATGTGGGCTAATCTTCTTTAGTATAAAATGAAAATATTAATTGTTTCTCCTAGATTTCATACAAATATGACGATGTGGGTAAAAACTTTAATCGAGAAAAAGCATACTGTCATAATCAATTCACTTATAAAACATGAAATTGAAGATTATTCTTTAGTAACTCCAAAAATATTTAGTCTCTCAATTATATCAAAAGTAATTATTTTTATTTTTGGTTCAGGAGGGGCAAATTTAAAACGAGGATTCCCTAAATTTTTTAATTACGCATCTTATATCAAAGATTTAAAGCCAGATATTATTATTGTGAGAGATTTAAGTAGATGGTTTTCTCTCATGGCAGTTGTTATTGCAAAACTCAATGGTACAAAAATAATTATTTATTCACAAAATAAAATTCATAACAATTTTTCTTATATTCGCACAAAACTTCATAATAATTTTTGTACCTTATTTAATCCAGCGTTTATGTCTCCTTTGATGGGTGATAAAGAGAATAAAAGACTAAAAAATACGTATTTTGTTCCGTTTATAGCAAAAAAACATAAATTTAAAAAAAATAATAGAGGTATTTTTCAAATTCTCACTATTGGTAAATTTACTAAAAGAAAAAATCTTATCGAATTAATACAAATTGTAAAAGAACTGTTGAGCGAGGATTTTAATATTAAGCTTGATATAGTTGGTGAAGTTTTTACGTCAGAACATCTAAGATACTTAGAAGAAACTCTAAATATATATGATTTTAGCAAAGAAGATTCAAATGTGAAAATCTACCTTAATGTACCTCATAAAAATATTAGTAATTTCTATAGTAAAGCTAGTCTCTTTATATTACCTGCCACATCTGAACCAGCAAGCATTTCAATAATTGAAGCCTTAGCGAATGGTATACCTGTAATTTGCTCATCAACTTGTGGAACTAGTGAGTATATAAGTCCTGGAAGAAATGGTTTAGTATTCAAAGATAATGATTTTTTTGAAATGAAACACAATATCAAGGAAATTATGAAAAAAAATTATAATTATGCAAACAATAATACCCTTTTGAATAAAGGTGAATATTTTTATAATTATTTTTCAAAGATGATTAAAAACCAATTTAGCATGCATTTATGAGTTTTATTAAAAGGAAAAAAATTACTATAATAAATTATGCTTATAGTGGAGGTGGGTCTGAAAGGGTACTTTGTAATTTTGCAAATTTATTTTCCCAAATGGGTTATACGGTAGACTTAATTATTTTAAGCAATGATAAAAAAGAAGTAAAAATTGATAATAAAGTGAATGTTATTATCTTTGGTAAATCAAGATCTTTTTTTTGTTTGCCAAAATTATTTAAGTATTTTTTGAAAAATAGGAACAATCCAATTATATCTTCGCAAAGACACATAAACTTAATTGTTTTAATTGCAAAACTAATCACGTTTAATCAAAGTGACCTTTTTCTAAGGGAGTCTACATGTTATAACTTACTTATTGATACAGAGCCTACACTTAAAAAATTTTTTATAAAATATTTAACACCAATATTGTATAAAAAATCAAAAAAAATAATATGCCCCGCAGAGGATGTTAGAATTGACTTTTTGTCTTCATATCCAAACTTCAGAGATAAAATTGAAAAAATTTACAATCCGATTGATTTTAATGCATTAAATAGTGAAGCAAGTAAACATGCAGATACAAATAAAATAATACCAAAGAAATATGCAGTTGCAGTCTCTAGACTTTCGCCCGAAAAGAATATTAAGTTTTTAATTGAGTCCTTTAGCAAGATTCAGACTAAAGACTTAAAACTCTTAATATTAGGAGAGGGAAGAGAAAGAAATAACATTATAAAACAAATAAATGAGCTGGGTATTCAAAATAAGGTAATACTTATGGGTCACGTAAAAAATCCTCATGCGATAGTATCCAGGGCAGTACTATCATTATCTACCTCTGTTGTAGAAGGGCTGCCTAATGCAGTACTAGAATCAATAGCTTTGGAAACGCCAATACTAGCTTTAAGAGCAATTAGTGGTGTTGAAGAACTTTTAAATAACAATAAATGTGGATACACAATAGATACAAATGATAGTTCAGTCTTTGCAGCCAAAATTGACGAAATTTTATCAAGTAAAATTAAAATAAATCTATTAAGTCAATTTAAACTACAATATTCTTTTAAAAATATTGGACAACAATTTGAGCGACTTTTCTAAAACTTTCTATAACCTTAAGCAAGTTGAAGTGGTATTCATAACCTCAAGTCTTGCACTAGGTGGGTCTGAAAAAACTCTTTTTAATTTATGTAAAAACCTAAGTAATAAAAAGATATTTATTATTAATCTATCAACTAAACAATTTTTTTCTGAGAAGTTAGAAGAGGAGGGAATAATTTTATATAACTGTAAGATAAATAAATTAAATTTTATAATAAAATTTATAAAAATAATTTACTTAATTTTTCAATTAAAACCAAAAGTAATACAAACATGGATGTATCATGCTGACTTCTTAAGTATATTTTTAAAACTTTTATTCCCCTTTACGAAAATTTTCTGGGGTATAAGAAATGGTTCAAAAGAACTTAAAACTACTACAAGATTAATTATACCTATCCTTGCTATATTTTCTTATATAGTGCCATTTAAAATTATATCGTGCTCGGAGTCTTCAACTAAAATGCATAAAAATATAGGCTACAAATTAAGTAAATTAATTACAATTAATAACGGTGTAGACATTGAGGTTTTTAACAATCAATTAGCATTAAGAACTCTTTTCAGGAAACAATATGCAATTGAAGAAGCCAGTATTTTAATTTCTATGGTTGCGAGATGGAGTCCACAAAAGGATCATTTAACAGTTTTAAAAGCTTTTAATATACTTGCCAACGAAATTGACACTAAGTGTTATTTATTTATGGCTGGAACCAATATTGATGATAACAACAACAAACTTTTAAATGAAATAAACAATATAAAGTTTCAAAATAATATATACTTATTAGGTGAAGTTGAGAATATAGAGAGATTATATAACTCCGCTGATATCAATATCCTGTGTGCTAAAAGGGGAGAGGGATTTCCAAATATTCTATGTGAAGCAATGGCTTGCGGAACTCCATGTATTTCTACAAAATCAGGAGACGCATTACAAATAGTTGGCGATTTGGGATTTATAATCCAAGAAAATAGTGTCTCTCAGCTAGTAAATGCTATGCGTCAGTCAATATACGAAATGAGTAATCAGGAAGATTGGAATAGAAAAAAAAATAATTCTATAATTCATATAAAAAAACAATACTCGATGCAAAAAATGGTAGATAAATATTCTAAAGTCTGGGGAATTTAAAAATTATTAAAAGTTATGTGTGGTATAGCAGGATACTATGATCAAAAAGGTGTAGATCAAGAGACGTTAGTTAAAATGAATAAAATTTTATCTCATCGTGGTCCTGATGATGAGGGAATTTGGAGATCTGATTACATAGGATTTGCACACACACGATTGTCAATTCTTGATTTATCACAAAATGGAAGACAGCCAATGCAATCACAGAGTGGTAGATATACTATTATATTTAATGGTGAAATTTATAATCATCAAGAGATCAGAAAAAATATTCCAATAAAATGGAACAGTTATACTGATACAGAAACTCTTATAGAAAGTATTCAGTATTTTGGTTTAGAGCAAACTTTACAAAAAATAGAAGGAATGTTCGCCTTTGCTTTGTATGACAAAAAAAAAGATCAACTATTTCTTGTTAGAGATCCATTAGGTCAAAAGCCACTTTACTATGGAAACATAAACAATAAATTTTTTTTTGCATCTGAATTAAAAGCATTTAAAGCTATAAAAGATTTAGACTTAATCATTAATCGAAATTCACTATCTTCTTTTATTAAATCTGGCTACATTGAATGTCCTAAATCAATATATGAAAAAATATATAAGTTAAAACCTGGATATTTTCTCAATTTACAGCTTAATAGTGAAATAAATCCAAGAATGTTTCAATATTATAATTTAAAAACTATCATTTCTAAAAGAAAGATAACAACTGATACAAATAGTAAATTAAAATTAAAACAAGTATTGATTGACAGTATTAGCAAACAGCAACTATCAGATGTCCCTATTGGATCGTTCTTGTCTGGAGGAATAGATTCTTCGCTTATCTCTTGTTTAATGCAGGAAACATCAAATAATAAAATCAACACGTTTACAATTGGATTTGAAGATAAAAAATTTGACGAGTCACTATATGCAAGAGAAATTGCTAATATGATTGGATCAAACCATAATGAAGTTATGATTGGATATAAACATATTAAAGATGTAATCCAGCATATTCCAGAAATATATGATGAGCCATTTTCTGATTCATCTCAACTTGTAACTTATTTATTGTCAAAATTTGCAAGAAGTAAAGTAACGGTTGCTCTATCAGGTGATGGAGGAGATGAGTTATTTGGAGGTTATAATAGATATTTATGGTCTTCAAGAATTCTTTCTATACCAATAAAAGTTAGAAAAATTTTAGCTTATTTACTTAGAAATATGTCTAGTAATATTTTTACAAAAATTGAAGACATAGGAATATCCTCAAGGTTAATAAACCAAAACTACCAACTATCAGATAAACTTAACAAATTGTCATTTCTTTTAGATAAAGATAATTTTGATCAATTATATCAGAATCTTTTATACAATTATATTGACTATCAAGATCAAAATATTGTTTTAAATTTTAACAAAATAGATGATGTGATTTCAAAATTTCAAATTCCAGAAAATATATCAAATATAATCGAAAAAATGATGTATTTTGACTCACAGATTTACCTGCCAGATGATATCTTATGTAAGGTCGATAGAGCATCAATGTCGGTAGGTTTAGAAACACGAATTCCCTTTTTAGATAAGCAAGTAATTGAGTTTGCTTGGAACTTACCAGTTGAAAAAAAGGTAAATCGGGGTAAGTCAAAAATTATTTTAAAAGAATTGCTCTCAGATTATATTCCAAATAATTTAATTAATAGACCAAAAATGGGATTTTCTGTTCCAATTGCAAATTGGTTGAGAGGTCCATTAAAAGAATTTGCTAATGAAAAAATATTTTCTGCAGTAAATCATAAAGAAGAATATTTTAATTCAGAAATTGTAATTTCTAAATGGCATGAACATCTATCAGGCAAGAAAAATTGGCATTACCTTATATGGAATATAATTGTATTTCAATTATGGATAGAATATAACAAGTAAAAAATGGTTAATTCAAAAATTATAATTGCAATTGTGGGGTTAGGGTATGTAGGATTGCCTCTTGCAATTGAATTTGGTAAATATTTTAAAGTAATCGGATTTGATATATCTAAGAATAAAATAAATAGTTATAAGAGAAAGCTTGATCCAAGTAATGAGGTTTCCTCAAAAAAATTTCATAAATCAAAGAATTTAACCTTTACAACCTCTTCAAAAGAACTTTCAAAAGCAAATATAATCATAATTACCGTTCCCACTCCAATAGATAAATCAAGAAAACCTGACCTCAGTTATTTGCAAAATAGTTCTTTATTGGTTGGCAAAGTTATGAAAAAAAAATGCATTGTAGTATATGAGTCTACCGTATATCCCGGTGTAACTGAAGAAGTATGCGTGCCATTATTAGAAAAATCTTCAAAGTTTAAATGGAAAAAAGATTTTTTTGTGGGCTATAGCCCTGAAAGAATAAATCCAGGGGATAAGAAGAAAACCCTGACTAATATTACAAAAGTAGTATCAGGAGACTCGGCAAGTTCTCTAAAGATAATTTCTAAAATCTATAAAAAAATAATTAAAGCAGGAGTATATGAAGCTGAAAGTATTAAGGTTGCTGAGGCAGCTAAGGTGATTGAGAATACTCAAAGAGACATAAATATTGCTTTGATGAATGAGCTATCATTAATTTTTGAAAAGATGGCAATTAATACTTCTCAAGTATTAGAAGCAGCGTCAACAAAATGGAATTTTCAACACTTTAAGCCTGGTTTAGTTGGCGGACACTGTATAGGGGTAGATCCTTATTATTTGGTTTATAAAGCTTCTGAGCTAGGTATTCATACTGAAGTAATTCAATCTGGAAGAAAAATTAATGATAGAATGCCTAATTATGTATCGAATAAAGTTGTTAATGAGCTAGCAAAAAATAATCTTAAGTTCAGAGAATCAAAAATTATAATTTTAGGACTTACATTTAAAGAAAATGTATCAGATATAAGAAATTCTAAAATGATCGAAGTCTATAAATATTTGAGATCTTATAATATAAATATATTTGCTTATGATCCGTATATTGATAAAAAAGATATTTACCGTTCTCATAAGATAAAGCTCTATGAATGGGATGAACTTCCCAATGAATCAGATGCAATAATTTATGGTGTATCTCACAAAGAATTAAAAAAAATTAAAATTTTAAACTATAAAAAACTTTTGAATACCTCTGGCACACTTTATGATATCCAATCAAATTTAGATATTGTTGATGCCGAAAAAAATAATGTTAAAATCTGGCAGCTATAAATAGTCGAATTAGTAACATATAAATTAATATTTAAATTAAATTAGCGATGGAAGAAAAAAAGAAAGTTTTACTTTATTATGTGAATACTGATTGGAGCTTTTTATCACATAGATTAGAGCTTGCAAAAAAAGCATTATCTGAAGGTTATGAGGTTCATTTAATGACAAATATAACAGACCATAAACAATTCATTGAAAATGAAGGTATAGTTATTCACGAAAGTAATTTAAGTAGAGGCTTTAATATTTTAAAAGATATCGTTGCTATTTATTCTTTTGTAATTACCATTTTGAAAATTAAGCCTGATATTATTCATTCAGTATCAAATAAAAATAATATTATTTCTGGAATTCTTAGTAATTTTATTGGTGTAAAAAAAATAATCTTAGCTGTTTCAGGTTTAGGTTATATATTTATTAAAGAAAATTTAGCCAGTAAAATTGCAAGAAAAATTCTTTCAAGCTCTTTTAATTTAGCAATTAATATAGGGAATTCTTTCATAATAGTCCAAAATACTGATGACCAAAAAATAGTAAGTAATTTTATTAAAAAAAAAATAAAAAGAAAAAATATAATTTTAATTAAAGGATCAGGAGTAGACACAAAATATTTCTACCCAGTTAAAGAGGCTGAAGGTAATTTAAATATATCATTAGTTGCCAGAATGATTTATGACAAGGGTATCAAGGAATTTGTTGAAGCAGCTACTATTTTAAAAAAAAATATGTTAACGTTGAATTTAATCTCTTTGGTGATCCTGATAACTATAATCCTAGTTCCATACCTATAAAAAAATTAAATGAATGGAACAATAAAAAAATCATCAATTGGAGAGGTTATGTGGAAAATACTTTATCAATTTATCAAAAGTCACACATTATTGTTTTGCCGAGCTATAGAGAGGGTATGCCTAAAGTAATCTTAGAAGCATCAGCGTGCGGTAGACCGTGCATTGTAACCGATGTTGCAGGTTGCAACGAGTCTATAAGGGTAAATCAATCTGGTTTGTTAGTTAAATTATATGATGTTAATGATCTTGTAGATAAGATTGAATTATTAATATTAAATAAAGATATGCGAATAAAGATGGGAATAGAAGCAAGAAAATTTTCTGAAAAAGAATTCGATATTAATATGATAAATTCAAAGCAAGTAAACTTATACAAAACATGAACCAATGAACAAATCTTTAGAAATATTAGTTGTAACCTTTTTGATTTTAATATTAATGGTTCCTATTATTATATTATATACTTTTATATTCATAACTACAAAGGGCTCTCCTATTTTTTGGTCTGACAGAGTTGGTATAAATAATAAAACTTTTAAAATGCCAAAATTTAGGACTCTCGATATAGATACTCCTTTGGTAGCTACACATTTAATTGATGAGAAAAATCTAAAATTTTCTCCTTTTGGTCCTTTTTTAAGAAGATACAGTCTTGACGAATTGCCACAGCTTTTTTCAATAATTAGAGGAGATTTATCTTTAGTGGGTCCGAGACCTGCATTATTTAATCAATATGATTTAATAAATTTGAGAACAAAATTTAATGTACATAAAATAAAACCAGGCATTACTGGCTGGGCACAGGTTAATGGAAGAGATAATTTAAATATAAAAGAAAAAGTTGAATTTGATATTGAATATATTCAGAAAAAAACAATAAAATTTGACATTTATATTTTATTTTTAACTTTTTTTAAAATTATTAAAAATTCTGATATCAAGCACTAAATGATTAAAATTATTAATTCATTGTCAAGATTACAAAAAAAACTTTTAGCAATAACATTTGATATCATCCTTTCCATTATAGCAACCTCCTTTGCTATGTTTATGTACTTTAATAAATTTGTACTCATTAACCCTGCTTTAATTGGACTTTATTTATTTTTTATTATTAATTTTATTTTCTCATTCACAATTTTTAGTTTGTATAAACAAGTATTTAGATATTTTAGTTTCAATTATATCGTTAATATACTTTATGCTTTTTTTGTATACTTAGTTCTAAACTTAATATTTCTTGAAATCATTGAATTCAATATGCTTAACAGGCAAATTATATTATTTCAGTCATTATCATTCTTTATGATGGTCATTATTTCTAGGCTGGCTTTCATTTCATATATCTCTAGAAAAAATTTTAATCATTCGGCAAGCTCAATTTTTTTATATGGAGTTACTGAAAATTCAGTAAATTTATTTAATTTGCTTAATAATACAAAGCTAAATCAAGTTGTCTTTTTTATTGATGATGACTCAAAATATCACAAAAGCAGTATCAGTAACGTACCAATTAAACACACTAGATATCTAGATAAATTAATAAAAAAATATTCTCCTGATGAAGTAATTATTTCAGATAAATATGATTTAAATTCGAAACGAAATATAATTAGATCCCTTGAAGTGTATAATTTAAGAATAAGGTTAATTCCAAATCTAGAGAATATTACAGAAACCTATTTAAGGAGCAGCTATTCAGAGCCTCTTTCATTAGAGGACCTTGTGAATAGAAAAAAAATGAAGGGCACTGATACAAAATATCTTTTCAAAAATAAAACAATACTTGTCACAGGTGCTGGCGGCACTATTGGATCTGAGCTAGTTAGGCAAATTTATGCAAGTGATTGTAAAAACTTAATAATGTTGGATAATTCAGAATACAATTTATATTCAATTAACAGAGAGGTTAGTAATTTAAGCGATAAAAATAATAAAAATATCGGTATTAACTCACTGCTTGTTAATATTAAGGATAAGAAGAAGTTAAAACGTATTTTCAAAATACATAAACCAGATTACGTGTTCCATGCAGCTGCATATAAGCATGTTTCAATTCTTGAAGAGAATATTTATGAGGCTGTTGAAAATAATTTCTATGGCACAAAAAATTTAGTTGATGTAGCTATTGAGGAAAATATTGATAGCTTTTGTTTTGTATCCACTGATAAAGCGGTAAATCCAAAGACAATAATGGGCTGCAGTAAAAGACTTGCAGAATTATATATACAGTCTGTATATAAAAACTTGTCTGAAAATAAATCAACTTATCCAAAATTTTCCATTGTAAGATTTGGAAATGTATTCAATTCTTCAGGGTCCGTTGTCCCTCTGTTTAATCAGCAAATTAGTATGGGTGGCCCTGTTACTGTAACTAGTATAGATGTCGAAAGATACTTCATGTCAATTACTGAGGCAGTAAATTTAATCCTTCAATCTACTGAGTTATCAAGTGATTGTTCTATTTTTGTATTAGACATGGGAAGCCCAATTAAAATTATTGATTTAGCTCGCAGACTTATACGTCTTTCGGGCTTAAGTGAAAAAAATAACGAAAACCCTGAAGGTGATATTGAAATAAAAATAACCGGTATTTCTAGTTATGAAAAAATAACCGAAGAATTGTCTGCTAATAAAAATTTATCTAACACTGAGCACGAAAGCATATTTAAGGATAAGTTAGAACTCATTGATAAAGCTGACTTAGACTTGTTTTATCAAAACCTAGTAAAATCTATGGAAATTGAGGACGAGGTAACAATAAAAAAATTATTGAATAATTTTAATTAATTCCAAATAAGTCTCTCGTATATACTTTTTCTTTAACTGAATTTAAATCTCTGTGATTTCTATTTGCAATAATAAGGTCACATTGTTTTTTAAACTTTTTCAGATCTGTTTCAACTCTAGAATTGAAGAATTTTTTTGAAGTTATCAAAGGTTCATAAATAGTTATTTTTATTCCTTTTGCTTTAATTCTTTTCATAATTCCTTGTATTGCACTTGATTTTATATTTGCAGATTCGTTTTTCATCGTTAGTCTATAAATTCCAATATTTTTTGGCTTAAAAGACAAAATATGATCTGAAACAAAGTCTTTTCTTGTTCTGTTAGCATCAACTATTGCACGAATAATATTATTTGGAACTTTTTCATAATTAGAGAGTAATTGTTTGGTATCTTTCGGTAAACAATATCCTCCATATCCAAACGACGGGTTATTATAAAAGTTGCCAATTCTATGATCTTGAGATACACCCTTTATGATTTTTTTTGTCTCAATATTGTTTGCAATAGAAAAGCTATCAAGCTCGTTAAAAAAAGCAATTCTCATTGCCAAAAAACTATTTGAAAATAATTTTACTGCCTCTGCTTCACTAGAACTCATATAAAGCACTTGAGCTTTATTTTTACATATTTGTAAGAGTAATTTCCCAAATTTTTTGCCTTGTTGCTTTCTTGACCCTATAACTATCCTAGAGGGATTCATATTATCTGATATAGAAAGACCTTCTCTTAAAAATTCAGGAGAAAAAAATATTTTTTCGTATTTTAGCTCTTCTCTTACACTTTCTGTAAAGCCTACTGGTACTGTTGATTTTATAATAATTTGTGCCTTACTTTTAGAAAGGACAATTGACTTTATTGATTGTTTAACTGAGGACGTATCAAATGTATTGGTTTTTTCATTATAGTCAGTAGGTGTTGCAATTATAATATATTCTGCATTAAATATCGCATCGTTGAATGAATCGCATGCTATATAATTTGTTTTATTATTTTTTATATATTTAGTAATTTCCTTATCTTTAAAGGGTGAAAGATTATTATTGATTAACTTCGTCTTCTTTTTATTTACATCGTAAATTTTTATTGAATGATATTTAGATAGCAAAACTGATAGTGAAAAACCTACATAACCAGCTCCTATACAAGCAATTTTCATTATATAACTCTTATATTGTATTTTTCTAAAATTCTTTAATTTAAATAATTTTTTAATCTATACATCTTTTATATTATGACTAGAAATTAATTTAAAATATATATAAATTATATAGTATTCCTTAGATAATTTCTCATTACATAATTTAATATGCAAAATAATAAAAAGGTATGGAAGGTAAAGACCTCAAAAATTCATGGCACGGGAGTATTTGCTCTACAAAATATTGAAAAAGATACAAGAATTATTGAGTATATTGGTCAAAAGATTACAAGAAGAGAAGGAGATAAAAGGTCAGAAAGAAGAATAAAAAAATACTTAAACTCTAAAGAAACAGGATCAGTATATATTTTTGAACTTAATTCAAGATATGATATTGATGGATCTTACCTATATAATAAAGCACGCTATATAAATCATTCATGCAATCCTAATTGTGAGGTTGACATTGTAAAAGGTAGGATTTGGATTTCTTCTATAAAGAAAATAAAAAAAGGTACAGAATTATGTTATGATTATGGATATGAATTTGATAAAGAAGATTTTACTGATCATGTTTGTAAGTGTGGATCAAAAAAATGTATAGGTTATATCATCAGCCAAGATGACTGGACAAAATATAAAAATTGGAAAAAAAAATTAAGTAAAAATAATCGAAAAAAAGTTCCATTTGACAAATGATTGATAAAAAATTATTAATAAATTTTTCATCAATTATATATTATTTAATTCCCATTAGTTTATTAACTGGGCCCCTTATTCCAGAGATAATATTGCTTTTAATTAATTTAGTTTTTTTATTTTATTCTATAAAGGAAAAAGACTGGTTTTATTTTAATAATAATTTTTCAAAATTCTTTTTAATCTTTTATATTTACCTTATTTCGAGATCGGTTATTTCTGAAAATCCCTATTTATCTCTTGAAAGCTCACTTTTCTACTTTAGGTTTGGACTTTTTGCATTAGCCACTTGGTTTTTAATAATAAATAAAAAAAACTTTATAAAAGAATTCGCTTTATTTTTGATCATTACTTTTATCATTGCGACTATTGACGGTTATTATCAATATTTTAACAATAGCACTAATATATTTGGCTTTGAAAGTCCTGGCATAAGAATGTCATTAACATTTAATGACAATTTAACTTTAGGAAGCTTTCTAGCAAGAATTTTCCCTCTATTATTCGCAGTTGTGATCTACTCATACAATAAAAATAAATTACACCTTATTTATTTATTTTTTACTTTTATAATTATAGATACACTTATCTTTCTTTCAGGTGAACGAACTGCATTTGGCCTTATTACTCTTGCGACACTATTCTTAATTCTCGTAATTAATGAATATAAGTTAATGAGGTTATTTGCATTAGCTATTTCTATTATAATAATAACTATAATTACTATTTTATCCCCTGAAATTAGATCAAGAAATATTGATGGCACCATTAATCAAATGACAAGCAAAATTACTAATCCCTTAAATGATGAGGTTAATGATACAAATGTAATCTTTAGTCCAGCACATCATACATTAATTATGACTGCAATAAATATGTTTAAAGATAAGCCACTATTTGGCCATGGTCCAAAACTTTATAGAGAGCTGTGTAACAATAATAAATATAAATTTAATGATAATGGCTGTAGTACTCACCCTCATAATAATTATATTCAAGCATTATCAGAAATAGGAATAGTTGGATTAGGATTTATTTTAATTGTACTAATATCCTTATCAGTAAAAATATTAAATCATATCTATAATAAAATTATTTTATCTAAAAATATACTTTCTGACTATGAGATTGCACTAATTGCATGCTTTCTTTTAACCCTATGGCCATTTTTTCCATCTCAAAACTTATTTAATAATTGGATCAATATTATTTATTATTTGCCAGTTGGATTTTATTTACAAAAAATTTACTCTATACATCATTCCAATTCACACTAATAAGATATTTGCAGCATTCATCAAATATAATTTTGAGCATTATTCCTAGCAAGTTCAATTTGCAATTGTCTTGAAATTGATTTTCGTTTTTGAAGTTTACTTCTTTTATTGTAGCAATATTTGCAAGAAACTCCTTTTACATAACTTTTTAGTTTAGTATCTTTCATTGTTATCGGATTTCTACAGCCAAAGCATTGTACAAACTTTCCTTTACTAAGTTTTTTATTGATAGTCACCCTATTATCAAATACAAAACATTCACCCTGCCATTTTGATTTCGACTTATCCTTTTTTTTATTCATATAATCCAAATAATTTATGATCCCCCCTTCAAGCTGCATAACATTTTTGAATCCATTTAACTTTAAATACGCTGAAGCTTTCTCGCATCTTATTCCACCTGTGCAGTACATAGCAACTGCATCTTCTTTATTTAAATTCATTTTTAAAAGTTTTTTTGGAAACTCTCTAAAATTATTTGTGTTTGGGTTTATTGAATTAATAAATTTTCCAATATTAATTTCATAGATATTTCTAGTATCAATTAATTTAACTTTCTTTTTTGATATAATTTTATTCCATTCTGAAGGATGGATATTTTTTCCAGTATATTTACTTGTATCCAAATCACCCATTCCTAGTGAAACAATTTCTTTTTTAATTCTTACCTTCATTCTGTTAAAAGGTATAAAATTAGTATAATTAATTTTTGTTTGAATTTTTCTTATTTTCAATTCTTTTTTTATTTGCTTAATAAAATTAAATACTTCTTCCTTTTCTCCAGCAATTGAAACGTTAATACCCTCATTTGCTATCAGTATTGTTCCTTTTAGTGTTATATTGCTTAAATATGTATCAAATTTTTTTTTAATATACTTTTTATTTCTTATTTTTAAAAATCTATAAAATGTATAAACCACATAACTATTAATCATGTTAATCCCTGTTCTTAAGTTTGTAAGTCGTTTCTTTGAGATAATTTGTTAGGTCTTTTCTATCTCTCATATGACTTAAATCATTATATTTGAGTGTTTCGCCTGAGTAGATTATTATGTCCTTTCCAATTTTCTTTTTTGTTTCATGAATATAAGTTGAGTATTTAAGAGTTTGATTTTTAAATTTAGATGCGAAAAGATGAAAAAGTAGTCCATTTTTGCCGTCAAAAAAGATAGGTATTACGTTAGCTTTTGTAGAATGTATTAGTTTTGCAGGAAACAGTTTCCATTCCTCATCAGTTGCATCTGAACTTAAAGTTTGTGCAGTTGATACACCTCCAGCTGGAAAGATTATTAATGCGCCCTTATCCTTAAGGTGATTTTTTGCTAATTTTGCTGTTTCTAAGTTAAACTTCTTTGACTCTTTATTCTTTGAACTGAAGTCAACAGGAAGAATAAATTTTTTTAATTGAGGTAAAAATTGCAGTACTTCATGTGTCATAATTTTAAAATCACTTCTAGACTTTGATACCAATGAACATAATATTAGGCCATCAACTATCCCAAATGGATGATTGGCGATCACAATCAGACTCCCTTCTTTTGGAATATTTAGCGGATTTTTTGATTTATTAATAATATTGATTTTCATCAGACCAATGATATCTTGCCAAAAATTTACAGGATGATTTGGATTATTTTTATATTCCCTATAAAGGTCTTCTAATTTTTTTTTACCTGTTATCTTTTCGATTGTTTGAATAATTAATCTTTGGGCAATATTGTGCTCAGATTTTGAAGCATATGTAAATTCTATTTTTTCCATTTCAATACTCTACTGGTATTGGATCAAGGCTTCTCCAAAAATACCAAGTTGCTACAGATCTCCAGGGTTTCCATTTTAATGATAATTTTATAGCATGATCCTTTGTTATTGGATAATTAAGATTATAGCACGTACATATACCTTTGATTAACCCTAGATCATCAGCAGGAAAAACATCTGGCCTACATAAATTAAATATGAGATACATTTCTGCAGTCCATTTTCCAATACCCTTAATTTTAATTAACTCTTCAATGATCAAGTTGTCTGGCAAATTTTTCCAATTTTCAGGCTTTATATCTTTATTTATGATCGCGTGTGACAAAGATTTAAGATATTTTACCTTTTGACGTGATAGTCCAATAGACTTAAGAGTCATATGATGTGTATTATATATATCTTCTGGTTTAATAAATTTTATTTTTTTTTCTAATTTGCCCCATATAGCTTGAGCAGCCTTGACTGAAATCTGTTGTCCTACAATTGACCTTGCCAGAGTGTAAAATGGATCAGATTTAGAAAAAAGAAAGTCTTTTGGATAATTTTGTATTATTTTTCCAAGAACCCTATCTTTATTTGACAGGTCTCTTTTCGCCTTTTCCCAAAAAATTGGTTTTTTCATATCTGGTTTATAAAAAATTCGTATTGACATATATAAGCTAAATTGATTTATTGTCCTACTAAAATTAATTAATGGAGTGATTATATGGCTGACGTAGCAAGTTTACTAGCTGAGTTTCAAAAAGGCATTGAAGGCAAAGACACAGGCCTTGGGGCAACAGTAAAATTTGATTTTGAGGGTGCTGGGTGTATTTTCTTAGATGGAAAATCAAATCCCAATACTGTCTCAGATCAGGATCAAGATGCTGACTGCACACTATCAATGTCAATGGAAACTTTTGAACAAATGAGATCAGGTGAAGTTGATGGAACTTCTGCCTTTATGCAAGGAAAATTAAAGGTTTCTGGAGATATGTCTATTGCAATGAAATTACAATCAGTAATGGATGCTTTAGGATAATACTTCTTATAAAATAATTTATTTTAAAACCCAGTTATTTTTTAACTGGGTTTTTTTTATTTATTTTGTCTTTAACTTTTGTATATAGTTTATTATTTGTTGCTGCAATAATCCTTCCCCCATCAAATATTTTATTTCCCTCCCAGGTTTTTAGTGTACCACCTGCATTTACTATTATTGGCTCCAAAGCTCTAATATCCCATGGTTTAAGTCCACTTTCTATTACTAAATCAATATAACCATCTGCTAGAAGGCAATAACTATAGCAATCTCCTCCAAGTCTGACAGTTTTTGCCTCTTTTGCTAATTTTTCAAAAATTGTTTGATCTTCTTTATTCGCAAATACATATGGAGAGGTTGTATTTAAAATACTTTTTTTTATTTCATCGGTATTTCTTACTTTAAGCTTTGTCTTTTTATTATTTTTAATCTTATAAGAAAATTTCGAGTACCCAACGTAACGCTCATCTAGAGCAGGAATATCTGCTATACCTAGTATAATTTCTTTTTTTTGTGATAATGAAATTAGAGTTCCCCAGATAGGAAATCCCTGAATGAAAGATTTTGTTCCATCTATTGGATCAATGCACCATTGAAAATCACTTATATTTTTTACGCTTGCTTCTTCTCCTAAAATTGAATGTTTAGGAAAATATTTTTTAATCGTTTCATTGATTTTTCTCTGAATTTTGATGTCTGCAATCGTAACTGGATCAAAAGTCTTTTTATCTTTTGATACAATTTTTAACTTCTTCTTAAAATAGTTTAATGAAATTTTTCTGACATCATCAGCTATGTAGTTTGCAACTTTAACAAAATTATAAATACTTTCTTTCATATAAACTAAATATAAATATTGATTTGTATTTATAAACTTTTAACATAGTTATGATGATTAAAAAAATTAATATTTTTATTATAATTTTATTTGCCCCTTTTTATGTTTTTGCAGACCCAATATTCTCTATTGAAGCTATTGGTAAAAGAGTGCCAATTACAAGCCCTTTGTCAGAATTTAACTCTGAATTAAACTCATATCCTGACCCATTCCCATCCGACCAGATAATTCTTACTATAGACGCAGAAAATTATATCTCATTTAAAGAAACTCTCTTGACCCCTGGTCAAATTAAGATGTTTGAGACTTATCCGAAGACATTCAAAATGAATATTTATCCATCGCGACGAAGTTGTGCTGTACCGCCTGAAGTTTTGGAACTTACAAAAAATAATGCGTTATTAATTGATGGTGGAGAAGGAATAGAAGGACTAGTTGGAAGTATACCTTTCCCAAATCCATCTGAAGCACTTCATCATGTTTGGAACCATATCTTGAGATATAGAGGTGTTGAAATATATGGAGCGTCTCCCTTCTATATAATTAATCCAGATGGAACGCAAACCTATGGAGCTGGTGAGGCCATTGCTAAAAATTTTTGGAACCCATATGTAAAAAATGAGGGTGCAGGGCTACAAGGAATGCTGATGACAAAAGTAACAAGTCCACCTCGGTTGGCAGATGCTTCTACTTTAGTAATTGAATCACTTAATGCTTTTAAGACTCCTCGTAAAGCATGGGTTTATAATCCAGGAACGAAACGAGTGCGAAGAGCTCCTGATATTAGTTATGATTATATGCCTAGTGCTTCTCAGGGATTAACAACTGTAGATCAGGTTGATGGTTTTAATGGCGCTAAGGATAGATATCATTGGTCAAATCTTGGTGAGCAATTAAGATTAATGCCATATAATGCATATAATTTTCATGAAACTAAGATTGAAGAAATATTAACGCCTTATCATGTAAATCAAGATTTCTTAAGATATGAATTAGTAAAAGTAAATGTTGTTGAAGCAAAACTTAAAGATGGCAAACGTCACATAATTCCTAAGAGAATAATGTACTTTGATACTGATAGTCATAATATGTTATCTGAAGAAACATTTGATCATATGGACCTTATAATGGCGTATAGAGAGTTTCCAATTATTAACTTTTATGATCAGCCAATGTGCTTATCTATACATTCTGCTACTTACGACTTTGCTACCAGACGCTATCAATTACAAAGCGTTAGATCAATGGATATACCTAAAGTGCAATGGAAATTAAATGAGCCTCATGACTTACAAATGTTTACTCCTGAAGGTTTAAAAAGATTTGCCCGATAAGTATGGATAGTCAATAAATTATGATATATATAGATTATTATCATAGGGCACGTAGCTCAGTGGTAGAGCATCACGTTGACATCGTGGGGGTAGTTGGTTCGATCCCAACCGTGCCCACCAAATAAATTATATGTTGTTTTTTTTCACTTTTTATATAAAAGAGCGCAGTAGATATGAAAAAGCCAAACAAAATCAGGGAAGCAAGACTTAATAAAAAACGTTCTAAAAAAAATAACATTCGTAAAGAAAAGGTAAGACTTAAAAGAATTGAGGAGGCTAATGCACCTCAGGTTGAGCAGCAATCATGAAAGTAAGAAGTTCACTTAAAAACCTCAAAACAAGAGATCGTAATAATAAACTCGTAAAACGTAAGGGTCGGCTTTACGTAATAAATAAAAAAAATCCTAGAATGAAAGCTCGCCAAGGTTAATTAACTTTTGGTCGCAAACCCAGAAAAAAAAATTCTAATAATTGCGGATCACGCATCTAACTTCGTACCTAAAGAAAATAATAAATTAGGTCTACTAAATTCTTTTTTAAATAAGCATATTGCCTTCGATATTGGAGTAAAAGAATTAAGTTTAGATTTATCAAATCGATTAAAATGTAAAGTCATTCAGGGTAAATATTCAAGACTGCTCATTGATTTAAATAGAGATTTAGATGATCCGACTATTATTCCAGAAATAGTAGATAGAAAAGTAATTCCTGGGAATATTGGACTCAGTAAAAGTGAGGTAAGATTAAGAGTAAAAAAAATTTATAATAAATATCATAATGAAATAGGTCAAATTATAAAAAATGAAAAAGTTAAGGTCATTTTATCTTTACATTCCTTTAATCCGATATTTAAAAATAAAAAAAGAATTTTAGAATTTGGTATTCTTTCAAATGAAGATAAAAATTTAAGCAGCATAATTATTGATCAACTTAGATTACAGAAACTAAATGTTGGAGACAATAAGCCCTATAAAGGTAATTTGATTGGAGACAGTATGCATAGGCATGGGTTAAGAAATAAGCTTCCACATGCACTAATAGAAGTCAGAAATGATTTACTTTCAAACCCAACTAAGATAAGAAGGATTTCACGGCTATTACATAAAACAATAGTTAATTCATTAAAAAAGCTCGAATTATGAATACAGATACGCCTCAATGGTTTAAAGATTCAATCGCAAATAATCCAGAAATATGTTCTGTCAAAGTTAAGGGAACAAAAATTGTCTACAATACTTGGGGCGACAAAAAAAATCCCGGACTAATATTTGTTCACGGTGGAATGGCTCACGCCGAATGGTGGAATTTTATTGGACCATATTTTGTAAAAACACATAGAGTAATTGCCATGAATTTAGGGGGTATGGGAGAGAGTGATTGGAAAAAAAAGTATTCCATAGAGTCATGGGGAGATGAAATAGTTGGAGTTTGCAAAAAAGAGAAACTCAAGAAGCCAATTTTAGTTGGTCACAGTTTAGGAGGTATGTGCAGTGTAATTGCTGCTTCATCTATGAAAAAAACTCTTTATGGCCTTGTCATCGTAGATACTGCAATAATGCCTCCTTCAGAAAACCCACCTAAATTTGATTTAAAAATAAG